>JADMIO010854524.1_pt1 | contig 12795 bp, 16 predicted proteins | sample 8958161 | NCBI WGS metagenome assembly JADMIO01 (sample SAMN16585339, study PRJNA669376) | soil metagenome | isolation source: Crop rotation soil | place: USA: Cullars Rotation, Alabama | collected 2011 | reverse complement strand
GGCCCCCGCCGCGGCGGCGCCAGCGCGCGGCGCGACGAGCAGCTCGACGGTGAGACGGGGGCACTCGCAGGCGGCGGCGATGACGGCGTTGTCGAACAGCGGCTGTCCAGGCTTTGTCGCCAAGCGGCGCCGAAGGCCGGCGATGGCCGTCAGGACCCAGCGACGAGAGCTGGACAGGCGCAGGCCGGCGAACCTTCGCGCGACGTTCGGCGAGGTCATTTCAGGACCAGTTCGCGGGTCACTTCGGTCCCCAGGACTCTCCTGATCTCGTTGCGGTGGACGCGAGCCTGGTCCTGGCACGCGCTGCTGCAGATCACCTTTTCGGTCACCGCCTCGAACGCGGCGGCCTGGTCGCCGATGTCCCCAGCATAGGCCGCCATGTTCTTGAAGGTGATCTCGAGATAGACGTTCGCGTCGTCCGGCGACTTCGGAGAGGACTGGAAGACCTTGTAGCCGATGATCAGCCCGGCCTGCTTCGCGGCCGCCATGGTCGGGGCCCAGGTCGAGGTCACCCACTTCATGTACTCGTCGAAATGCCCGTACTCGACGTGGATGTAGTCCACCTCGGTGACCGCGCCGTAGCTATAGTCGCGCGCCTCCTGGGCGCTCGCACGAAGAGGAAGCAGCAAGGCTGCGGCAACGGCGGCTAGCGCAACAGCGATCTTCATAGTCTCTGTGCTCCCGAAAATGAGGCCGGCGATCGTTTGGCTACAGCTCGACGGCGGGGGTCGCCGTCGCATCGTCGCCGGTGTTCGGCGTCCCGTTCGGATCGATCAGGATCAGCTTGACCTCGCCGCGGCGCGCCGCGGGCCGATGTTCGACGCCGCGCGGAACGATCAGCAGCTCACCCGGGCGGACGGTCACCAGGCCGTCGCGGAACTCCATGTCGAACTCGCCGTCCAGGATCAGGAAGAGCTCGTCCGTTTCGTCGTGCTTGTGCCAGACCCATTCGCCCTGCGTCTTCACGAGCCGCACTTCGTTGTCGTTGTAGCGGGCGACGATCTTCGGCGCCCAATGGTCGCTGAACTGAGCAAGCTTCTCGGCGAGGTTCACCTTCACGGGCTCACGCCTGGTCATTTGACACCATCCTCGATCAGTTGCGCAGGCGCTCGGCGGCTTCCTTCACCGCCCGGGACTCCGCTCGGATCGTCTCGATCGCGCCGGAGCGGATGAGGTCGAGGCGCTCCGCCAATCCCCGGTTCAGCTCCACCAGGACGCGGGCCGCGTGCTCCTGCCGCTGGATGGCGGCCCAGTAGGCGGCCACGTTGGCGTTGGCGGCGATCGGGTCGGAAAGGGCCGCGCGCGGCGCCACGGTCTGCAGGAAAAAGAGCGCCGGCACGAGCGCGCAGTCGGCCAGGGTGATGCGGCCGAGGCAGGCGAAGCCGTCGCTGCCGATCATCCGGTCCAGCGCCCTGGCGCTGCCCGCCAGCTGGGCGCCCAACAGCGTGACGATGCCTTCGACGCCGGTGGTGACCGGGGTCTCGGCGGAAAGCGCGCGGGTCTGCACCGCGAGCATGAAGATGTTGTTCAGCAGGTAGATGTCGGCGATGCGCGCCAGGCTGCGGATCTGGGCGTTCTCGCGCGGCGTCGCGCCCAGCAGCGAAGGCTGCGGATAGGCCTCCTCGAGATATTCGGCGATCACGTCGGACTCCGGCACGCCCTCGCCGGCGTCGATCTCCAGCAACGGCAGCCGGCCGATCGGATGGTGCTCGTGGAACGTCAGCGGCAGGACCTGCGGCGCTTGCTCGATGGCGATGTGGGTCAGACCCTTGGCGTAGATCTGCATCCGCACCCGCGCCGAGTAGGGGCTGAGGTCCCAGGAATAGAGCTTCATCGTCGACCTTTCGGCGGTGTCGCAGGGACCACCGGCCTCATGACCTGGGATTAGGCTGGGGCTTGGGCTGGGGCTTGCGGAACTTCAGGATGAACTGGTCGGTGTGTCCGCGGACGGTCGGGTCGAACACCTTGGCTGTGCGCGGGTCCGTTGGATTGGCCAGGATCGAGCTCTCGGAGTCGAGCTTGAACCCGGCCGCCTCGACCTCGCGGCGCACCGTCGAGGCCTCGATGCGATGCAAGGTCTCGGTGACGTCGGCGGGGGCGCCAGGAACGGCGGCGTGGTCGAGCACGACGTAGAGGCCGCCGGGCTTCAGCGCCCTGTAGACCGCCTTGTTGAACGCGGCGGTGTCCACCGGACCCATGAACTTGTCGTGCAGGTCGTGGTAGTTGCGGGAAATCCAGAACAGGTCGAGCTTTTCCGGGAAGCTCAGCCCTTCGAGCGCGGCGGCCGTCGTGACGATCACGTTCGGATGGGCGACGGCGTTGCCCTGCAGCTCGGCGATCGCCGGCGGGAAGCTCTTGTACCTGAAGAATTCGGTCGGCTCGACCGCATAGACGCGGCCCTTGGGGCCGACGACGCTGGAGAAGAGACGCGTGAAATAGCCGTCGTCGGCGACATAGTCGGCGACCCGGTCGCCCGGCTTGACGCCGCTGAAGGCGAGGGTTTGCGCCGGTTTGCGGTCGGCGTCCTGCGCGGTGTCTACCGCCGGACGCGCGGCGTCGGCGACGGCCGCGGCCAGCGCCGCCGGGGCGGGCCTCTCTGACGCAAGGGCCCCGGAGGCGAGGGCAAGAGCGCAGGCCGCGAAGGCGAGCGAGGCGACGGGCAATGACGTCATCTTCATGGGAGCCACCTCAAGCCTGGACGACCAGGTCGATCTCGACGCACGCCCCGAGCGGCAGCGCGGCGACCCCGATCAGGGTGCGGACGGGAAAGGGCGACGAGCTGAAGTGCTCGGCGTAGATGGCGTTCAACGCCGCGTAGTCACCCATGTTCGTGAGATAGACGCCGGCGCGCACGACATCGTCGAAACCCTTGCCGGCCGCCCTCAGAACCGCCGAGAGGTTCTCGAAGGCGCGCGTCGCCTCGGCCGCCAGACCGCCCGCCACCAGCTTGCCCGTCGCCGGGTCCTGGCCGACCTGACCGCTGAGATAGATGAAGCCCCCGGCCCTGACCGCCTGGGAATAGGGGCCGACCGGTGGTGAGAGTTCGGTCGAGGTGATGGCGGTCTTGCCCATGGATGCCTGTCGTCCCCCGGAGATGAGCCGGCGGAGACGTTGCGGCAGGACCGGAAATTCCGCTACTTCATTATTCTCATCATTATAATACCGATTTGGCACGAAGCCGGCCTATTGGCCGGGAGACGCTTTGAGGAGGCTGCCTTGCTCGAAGATTTGCGCGCCCTCGTCGAGTTCGCGGGCGCAGGGTCCATCGTCGGCGCCGCCGAACGGCTGTTCCGCACGCCGTCGGCGATCACCCGGCAGCTGCAGAGGCTGGAGGGCGCCTTGGGCGCCGAGCTGCTCGACCGCTCGGTCAAGCCGCCGCGCCTGAACGCGCTGGGCGCGCGCGTGCTCGAACAGGCGCGGGACCTGTTGCAGCGGGCCGAGGTGCTGAAATCCCTCACGTCGAGCGACGCCGAACCGCATGGCCTCCTGCGCATCGGACTCACCCATCCGCTGGCGGTGGGAACGCTCATCGACCCGATCCGGGCGCTGACGGAAAAATACCCGCGGGTTAGGCTGCGGCTGTTGAGCGAGGGAAACGGAAGCCTGTTCAGGCAACTGCTCGCCGGTGAGCTCGACGTCGCCGTCGTGGTCTTGCCCGTCGACAGAACCGCGCCCGCGCCGCTTCTGACGAACATCGTCGCGACCGACCGGGCGGAGATCATTCAGAGCGCGGCGGACGCCTTCGACGGCGATTGGAAGAGCCTGGGCCGGGCGCCCTGGGTGCTCAATCCGCTTGGCTGCTTCCTTCGGGCCCATCTCGTGGACCACTTCGAGCGCGCCGGCTTCGCCCCGATGATCGCGGCCGAAATCCACAACGTGCATCTGCAACTGGCGTTCGTTCAGTCGGGCTATGGGCTGGGCCTGCTGCCCGCGAGCTTTATCGCCAGGAACGCTCCGGCCGGCGCGGTCCAGGTGCTGCGCCCCCCGGCGTTCGACCTGCGCATGTCCGTCGCGGTCGTGCGCGCCGGACAGCTGGGCGCCCTGGAGAAGGCCGTTGAACTGTTGGAACGCGGCGTTCGTGACGTGTTCGAAGCGGCGGACGCAGGCCCGCCCGCCTAGCGGTCCGATTCGCGCCGGCGTCTAGGGGATGGCGTAAAACAGCAGCGCCACGCCGGCGACGAGGTAGGCGATCCAGGTGAGGAGGACGCCGGCGGAACGGGCCTGGGAGGCGGCGCCGCTGCGCGACAGGCTGACGGCGTGGATCAGGCGCCCGGCGAACAGCACCAAGCCCACGCCATGGACCAGCAGCGGCAGGGCGCCGACGACGGCCAGGGCGACGAGGGCCGCGAGGCCGCCCGGCACGTACTCGGTGGCGTTGCCGAAGGCGCGGATCGCCTGGGTGAGCTCGGGGATCTCCGCGTCGCCGAGCTCGACGCCGTGGCGGCGGCGCTGGCGCACGACCAGCACCGAGAGCACCACGAGCAGGATCAGGCAAAGGCCGATCCAGAGGGCGGCGGCGTGGGCGGCTGGGGTGATCTCGGGCATGGCCTATCCGCCTTTGACCGGCGCGCCGGCGCCGGGGAGGCCAAGCCTGGCCCACCTGGCGGTGACCGCCTCGACGACGGCCGGGTCCATGGCGATCAGGCGGCCCCAGTCGCGGTGGGTCTCGGGCGGCAGCTTGTTGGTGGCGTCCAGGCCGATCTTCGAGCCCAGGCCGCTCTCCGGCGAGGCGAAGTCGAGGTAGTCGATGGGCGTGCCCTCGACGATCGTGACGTCGCGGGCCGGGTCCATGCGCGTGGAGATGGCCCACATGACGTCCTTCCAGTCGCGCGCGTCGATGTCGTCGTCCACGACGATCACCCACTTGGTGTACATGAACTGGCGAAGGTAGCTCCAGACGCCCATCATCACGCGCTTGGCGTGGCCGGCGTAGGACTTCTTCATCGACACCACGGCGATGCGGTAGGAGCAGCCTTCGGGCGGCAGCCAGAAGTCGACGATCTCCGGGAACTGCTGGCGGATCAGCGGCACGAACACCTCGTTCAGCGCCTCGCCGAGCACGCTGGGCTCGTCCGGCGGGCGGCCGGTGTAGGTGGTCAGGTAGATCGGGTCCTTGCGCATGGTGATGGCGCTGACCTGGAAGACCGGGAACTGTTCGACGGAATTGTAGTAGCCGGTGTGGTCGCCGTAGGGGCCCTCGTCGGCGTAGTCGTCGAGCAGCACGTGGCCCTCGATGACGATCTCGGCCTGGGCGGGGACCAACAGGGGCACGGTCTTGGCCGGGACCAGCTCGACCTTGGCGCCGCGCAGGAGGCCGGCGAACTGGTATTCGCTCAGCGTGTCGGGGACGGGCGTGACGGCGGCCAGGATGGTGCCGGGATCGGCGCCGATGACCGCGCAGGCCGGCAGCGCGTCGGGCTTGCCGGCGGCCTTCCAGCGGCGGTGGTGCTGGGCGCCGCCGCGGTGGGCCAGCCAGCGCATGATGGTGCGGTCGCGGCCGATCACCTGCATGCGGTAGATGCCGAGGTTGTAATCGTCCTCGGCGGTCTGCGAGGGGCCCTTGGTGACCACCAGCGGCCAGGTGATGAGCGGGGCGGGCTCGCCCGGCCAGCAGGTCTGGATGGGGAGCTTGGTAAGATCGATCTTGTCGCCGGTCCAGACCACCTGTTGGACCGGCGCGGACTTCACCGTGGCCGGGCGCATGGACATCACGGTCTTTGCCATCGGCAGGAGGTCGACGGCGTCCCGGAAGCCCCGCGGCGGCTCGGGCTGGCGGAGGAACGCCAGGAGCTCGCCCACCTCGCGCAGGTCGGCGGCGGTGGCGCGTTGGCGGCCTTCGAGCGTGACGCCCATGGCCACGCGTTTGACCGTGCCGAACAGGTTGACGAGGCAGGGCATGGGCGAGCGTTCGCCGTCGGCGCGGATGACGTTGTCGAACAGCACCGCCGGCCCGCCCTCGTGGATCAGGCGGCGGTGGATCTCGGTCATTTCCAGCACGGTGGAGACGGGCTCGGTGACGCGCACGAGCTCGCCGGCGGCTTCGAGCCGCTTCAGGAAATCGCGCAGCGAGCGGTAGGCCATCGTCCCTCCGACAGGAGGGCGGACCCTAGAGGGCGCGGTCCGCGCGGTCTAGGATCGGGGGCATGACGCGGATCGACCTGGACGACCTGCCGCCGAAGATCGCGGCCCTGCTGGCGCAGGCGCCGGCTGGCGAGGAGATCGTGCTGGTGCAGGGCGGCGTGGTGGTCGGACGGCTGATGGCCGGAGCCCGCGCACCCGCCGCGGCGCAGGACGAGCCGCCGGTCGTCCCCGAGGAGCGGGCGAAGGAGATCTTCGAGCTGTTCCGCTCCAGCGTCGAGGACGAGTTCTAGGCGGTCCATTCGTCGGCGCCCCCAGCGGTTGGGGGCGCGGATCGCTACCGCGCCGCTTCCCACTCCTTGAGCAGCTTCTTGGGCGCGATTTTGCGGAAGCGGCGCTCGAGGAAGGCCTTGAGCCAGCCGGGGTGCAGGGTGGCGATGCGGGCCAGCACGCTGGGGTAGTCCTTGTAGTGGGCGGTGAAGTGGAAGGTCTGCGGCTCCGCCTCCATCAGCATCTCGCGCTCGTCGAAGGGCACCTCCAGCAGGACGAGGGACGCGTCCTCGCGGCGCAGGCGGGTGAAGAACTTGCCGTTCACCAGGTAGGAGGGTTTGCCGTAGCTCCTGCCCCTCTCGACCGTCGGGAACGACATGACGATGGCGTCCATCTCGGCTTCGGTCATGGGATGCGTCCCGGCTTCAGGGGATCCAGTCTGCGCCCGGCCGCCGACACGTCAATGAGCGCGCCCAGGCGTTTGGCGCGTGTCTCCGCACGCTTGGCGTCCGTCACCCAGTGGATGGCCTGCTTGCGGTAGCCGGGAGGGCAGGCTTCGAAGTAGCGCCAAGCCGCGGGATGCGATCGGAACCGCGCGGTTTCGTCGGGCGCGAGGGACGCGGCGGCCTTCTCGTAGGAATAGGCCGAGGGCTTGCCGGCGTCGAAGGCGGCCTGGCCGGCGGGCGCGATGCGCCCTTGCGCCTTCAGCTCGGCGAAGCGCTTCAGGTTGACCTGGCTCCAGGCGCTGCCCGGCCGGCGCGGCGTGAAGCGGATGCGGTAGGCCTCGTCGTCGATGCGCCGGCGCACGCCATCGATCCAGCCGAAGCTGAGCGCCTCGTCGACGCTCTGTGGCCACGTGATCGACGGCTTGCCGGAGCCCACCTTCCAGAAGCCGACGTCGAGTTCGTCGGCGGTGGCGTGGTGCTTCTCGAGCCAGGCGCGCCAGTCGGCGGGGGTGGCGAAGAAGGCGGGCGAGCTCATGGCCGGGTCAGTCGCGCGGGAACGCCTTGCGGGCGGCCTCCAGCATGGCCGGCGCGCCTTCCGGCAGCAGGAAGCCTTCGGCGACGAGGCGGTCGAGGCTGGCCCGGTAGCGGGCGGCGTAGACGGCCGGGTCGGTCAGGCCGCGCGCGGCGCGGGTCGCCGCGTCGAAGGGCTGGAAGCCGCCGAGGTTGCCGCAGGTCGAGTCGATCGAGGTGGTGCCGACCGGGCTGACCGACGGCGGGAACGGGCGGCCCAGCGGCTGATCGGATTCGGGGAAGCGCACGCCGCCGACCGGCCAGCCGTCGGCGTCGAGCTGCGGGGTCTTCACGTCCACGCCCGGCAGCGGGTTGAACCAGGCGACGCCGGCGGGCGCGGGGCCGAGGGCGAAGACCTTGCTGGCCGGCAGGTCGCGGGCGCCTTGCGCGGCCTTCACGCCGACGGCCTTCTCCAGGCCCAGCACCAGGGCGCGCATGTAGGGGAAATAGCGCAGGGTGTTGAAGGTCATCGGCTGGCCCGCGTTGCAGCGGCCGATGCGGTCGGCGGAGCCCACGGCGTGCGGGCTCGGGAAGTCGTAGCGGCGGAACGTCGGGCTCGAGTAGGCCACCGACGTCAGGCCGGCGCGCAGGCGGTAGAAGTCGGTGAAGTTGGCGATGTCGACGTAGACCGGATCCGTGGCGGGGCGATGCAGCAGTTGCTGGCGCGTCAGCGGCGCGCCGTTCGGGTCGACGTAGGGCTTGAACGCGGCGTGGCGGTCGGCCGCGATGCGGTTGATGGCCAGCCAGCCGCCGACGCCGTCGACGGCGATCGCGCCGTCGAAGACCCGGCCGTGGGTGGCGGGGTCGACGTTGAAGCCCTCGGCGATGAAGACGTTCACCAGCCAGGCGCTCTGCGAGATGCCGCCCAGGATGAGCTTGCGGTAGGCGGCGGGCCGCCAGTCGGCGCCGGTGACGCTCACGCCCGGCGTGCGCCCGGCCAGCCAGCGGGCGAAGTCGCGCATGATGACGAGGCCGACGCCCTGCGCGGAAGCTGGAACGCCGGGCGAGATGCCGGTCTGCCACTGGATGCGCCCGTACGAGGTGGCGTGGGTCTTCAGGACGTCTCCGAGCGGGATCTGGGATATGGCCGAGCCGCGGTTCTCGGAGTCGATGTAGACCGCCTCGTTGGCCGGTTGGCCGGGCGCGGGGACCACCAGCTCGAAGGCCGAGGCGTAGGCGTAGCGCCCGTCCGCGCCCTTCGGCAGGGCGGCCAGGCCGACGACGTCTTCGTTCGTCGCGACCGCGCCGTGGACCGTGCCCTTGACGCGGATGTAGGCCACGCCGCTGAACGCGCCGATCGGTTCGACGGAGGCGACCTCGACGGCGGTGAGCTGGGAGCCGGGCCCGGCGGCTTGCGCGCGGCCCGCCAGGAGGGCGGCCAGGGCGGCCATCGCGATGCCTGCGAAGCGTTTCGCCATGCTTTGTCCCCTGCGGTCAGTAGGCCAGCGCGGTCCCGTCCTTGCGCATCTCGGTGGCTGCGGCGTAGCGGCCGGGGTGCTGCTGGATGGCTTCATACCCCCCATAGACCCCCGGGTTGGGCGCGAGCTTCCAGCCGAGGGCGGCGAGCGCCTTCTGCGTTTTCTGCGGCACCCCGGTCTCCAGGTTGAGGGTCCCCAGCGGGTCCATCGCCTCGCCGGTGGGCTCGTGGCCGCCCTCGTGGTGCCAGCGGGGCGCGTCGCCGGCCTCCTGCAGGCCGAGGCCGAAGTCGACGAGGTTGGAGATCACCTGGCTCTGGCCCTGGGGCTGCATGTCGCCGCCCATGACGCCGAAGGCGAGCTCGGGGGCGCCGCCCCGGGTCGCAAAGCCGGGGATGATCGTCTGGAACGGCCGCTTGCCGGGCGCGTAGACGTTGGGGTGGCCGTCCTGCAGGGCGAAGAGCTCGCCGCGGTTCTGGAACATGAAGCCCAGGCCGTCGGGCATCAGGCCCGAGCCCATGCCGCGGTAGTTGGACTGGATCTGGCTGACCATCATGCCCTCGGCGTCGGCGACGCAGAAGTAGGTGGTGTCGCCGTGGCTCGGCGCATGGCCGGCGTAGGCGGGGACCAGGATCTTGTCGGGCCGGACCAGCTTGGCGCGCTCCCGGGCGTAGTCCTTGGACAGCAGCCACTCCGTGGGCTGCTTGTAGAACGCCGGGTCGGCGTAGTAGCGGGCGCGGTCCTCGAAGGCGAGGCGCTTGGCCTCGATGGCGTGGTGCAGGCACTGGGCCGACTGGAAGCCCATCCCCTTCAGGTCGAACTGCTCCATGATGTTGAGCATCTGCAGCGTGACCAGGCCCTGGCTGTTGGGCGGCAGGCCCCAGACGTCGAGGCCGTGGTAGTTGATGCTGTGCGGCTCGACCCACTCGGTGTGGTGGGCGGCCAGGTCGGCCTTGGTCATCCAGCCGCCGATGCGCTTGAAATAGGCCTCGATGCGCTCGGCGATCTCGCCCTCGTAGAAGGCGCGCCCGCCCCCCTCGGCGATCAGCGTGTAGGTGTGCGCCAGCTCCGGATTGCGGAAGATGTCGCCTTCGCGCGGCGTCTTGCCGTTCGGGACCCAGAGCTTCCGGAAGTTCTCGGTCTCCTCGATCTTGTTGGCTGGGTTGCCGAAGATGCGTTCGGAGGAGCCGACGTAGTAGGCCACGTTCTGGACGATCGGCGCGCCTTCGGTGGCGTGCCGGATGGCGGGCTGGAAGAGCTCCTTCCAGGGGAGCTTCCCGAAACGCTGGTGCAGGCTCCACCAGGCGTCGACCGCGCCCGGCACGCTGACCGAGACCGCGCCGTAGGAATTGATCAGGCCCTTGGCGTTGGCGCGCTTGCGCTGCTCGGCGAGCGTGAGGGCTTTCGGGCTGCGGCCGGAGCCGTTCAGGCCGAGCACCTTCTTCTGCTTGGGGTCCCACAGCAGCACGAAGCAGTCGCCGCCGATGCCGCAGCTGATCGGCTCGCCGAAGCCCAACACGGCGTTGGCGCAGATGGCCGCGTCGACCGCCGAGCCGCCCTTCTTCAGGATCTCGATAGCGGCCAGCGTGGCCAGCGGATGGGCGGTCGCAGCCGCGCCGTGGAGGCCCCAGGCGGGCGAGCGGCTGGCCCAGGTGGCCCCGTCGATGCGGTCGCCGCCGTGCACGTCGGGCCGGTCGCGGTTGGGGTTCTCCTGGCGCGCCGTGGCGAAGGCGCGGGACGCAAGCGCCGCGGCAGGGACGGCGGCGAGGAAGGTGCGGCGCTGCATGCGTGCCCCCGGGGCGACAACGGACGGAGGCGCAGTCTTAGCAGAGGGCGCGCCGCTGGCGAGGGCTGGGCCCGACAACCGCGCATGGAAACGGCGCCGCCCGCTCGGGCGGCGCCGTCGCCTCAGGTCATGTGGGCGCTAGAAGCGGATCCAGACGCCGTTCGGGCCCCAGTAGCCGCGGCCGGCGTGTTCCCGCCAGTGGTAGCGTTCGCGCTCGTCTTCGCGCCAGCGCCAGTTGTCGGGGTGGACGACCACGCCCCATTCAGGGCGATAGTCGTAGTGGTGGTGGCGCACGTGCCAGCAGTCGCCGGCGTTGTTGCAGACGATCTCCGCCTTCGCCGCCGTCGCGCCGAGCGAAAGGCCGCCCGCGGCGATCGCGGCGACCATGGCGAGTTTCATCGGTCCTCTCATAGGGTGTCACTCCTCTCAGTGGGGGTGAAAACTGCTGAAACGGGGGTTCGGTTGCGCCCTTGAGCGGGGTTTCAAGGAGCGCCGTTCGCCGAACGTGAAACCTTGCAGGCGCGGCGGGCGCGGCTCAGTCTGTGCGCCCAAGGAGGCGATGATGCCCGACGGGTTCGTCCTGGAGATTCCCGAGATGGTGGGCCTGCCCACCTCGACGCGGCGCACGCCGCAGGCGCCCAAGCGCGGCTGGCCGGCCGGCACGCGGATCGTCTCGGCCGACAGCCACATGCTGGAGACCGACCTCTGGGTCGACCGCTTCCCGGCCGAGCTGAAGGACCAGGCGCCCAGGATGCGCTTCCACGACGGCGGCTGGGACCTGACGGTGGGCGACAAGTCGATGACGCCGCTGCCGATCGCCCGGAACCTGTGCGACGCGCTGGAGTGCTATCCGGGGCTGACCGACCTCGACGCTCGCCTGGCCGACCTGGACGTCGAGGGCGTGGAAAAGGAGCTGATCTTCCCGCAGCGCCTGTTCGGGCTGATGATGTTCGGCGAGATCGCCAACAAGGACCACGTGTTCGGGGCCTACAACGAGCACATTGGTGAGGTGTGCGCGACGTCGGGCGGGCGGCTCTATCCGGTGATGGTGCCGAGCTACTACGCGCCGGAGCGGGCGGCCGAGAGCGTGGCGCGCTGCAAGGCGCTGGGCGCCAAGTGCCTGCTGGTCCCGATCAAGCCCGGCAAGTACGACGAGGAGGGCGGGCGCACCATCCAGTACAACCATCCGCGGATGGACCCGCTGTGGGCGGCGATCGAGGCCAGCGGCCTGCCGCTCGCGTTCCACATCGGCGAGGCGATCCCGACGGCCGAGCCGGGCGCGGTCGGCGTCTCGGTGTTGACCCAGATGGCGGGCTTCCGACAGAACTGGGCGCAGCTGACCTTCGGCGGCGTGTTCGACCGCTTCCCGGGCCTGCGCGTCGTGTTCGTCGAGGCGGGCCTCTCCTGGATCCCCGGCATGCTCCACGACGCCGACATGATCTACAACAGCTTCCCGACCCAGGTGTCGCCGAAGCTGGCCCATCCGCCCAGCTGGTACTGGCGCGCCCACTGCTACGCGACCTTCATGACCGACCCGGTGGGGCTGTCGCTGCTGGACCGGATCGGCGCGGACCGGGTGATGTGGTCATCCGACTATCCGCACCAGGAGAGCACCTTCGGCTATACGGCCAGCGCCATCCAGGCGGTGTTCGACAAGTGCTCCGTCGAGGACGCGCAGAAGATCCTGGGCAAGACGGCGATCGAGGTCTTCGGGCTGGACTGACGCCTGCGCCTATTCGCGCACCGCGATGACCTCGCCGGCGTGGCGCAGGGTGATCTTGCGGCCCAGGTGCTCGCTGCCGGCGGCGGCGAAGATCGCCTGGGCCAGCGAGGCGCTGTTGGCGCGGCCCAGCACGCGCTCGACCTGGCTGCGGGTCAGCGTCCAAAGCTCGACAGCGTAGGGCAGGTCCTCGGCGGTCTCGGCGTGGCCGGCCAGCGAGGCGCGCGGATCGTCCCCGGACCCCGCCGCCATCCTGATGCGCCCGTCTGGGTTGGCTAGTTTGCGTGGCATGCGCCCGAGCCCTCAGTGGGGCTTCCCGCTCCAGCGGCTCATGACGTTGTTCTTGTGCCGCAGGGTGATCACCGCATCGGGGAACTCGCGGGTGGCGGCGTAGTAGGCGGCGTAGCCGATGCTGGGGCTCGAGGTCACCGCCAGCACCTGTTCGACGTAGTCGCCGCCGCCGTCCCAGACCTCCACCTTGTAGGCCAGGTCCTCTCCCTCGGCGGGGTT
>JADMIO011594935.1_pt1 | contig 12796 bp, 10 predicted proteins | sample 8958161 | NCBI WGS metagenome assembly JADMIO01 (sample SAMN16585339, study PRJNA669376) | soil metagenome | isolation source: Crop rotation soil | place: USA: Cullars Rotation, Alabama | collected 2011 | reverse complement strand
GCGACAACTTGTCCACGTGGAATTCTAAGCTTAGGATCCCAATGTGCTGGAAAGGTCGGGCGTGAGTGCGCGCTCGCGATGGGCGTAGATGGCGTCTTCTGACACCAGGCTGCGCAGATCGTCGTCGCTGATCTCCTCGATTTTTGAGACTTCGTGTGAGGTGCGGAAGCCGTCGAAGTAGTGAAGGAAGGGAATGCGCGATTCGAGCGTGGCCGCGTGGGCGACGGCGGCCATGTCGTGCGCTTCCTGAACTGAGTTTGAGCAAAGGAGCGCGAACCCGGTTTGACGACACGCCATCACGTCTGAGTGATCGCCGAAGATCGAAAGCGCGTGCGTGGCGAGTGTGCGGGCAGTCACGTGCATCGTGAAAGGCGACAGCTCACCCGCGATCTTGTACATGTTCGGGATCATCAGGAGCAGGCCCTGGGACGCAGTGAAGGTAGTCGCTTGCGCGCCGGCCTGTAACGCGCCGTGCAGTGCTCCCGCGGCGCCTGCTTCGGATTGCATCTCGGCGATTTCGGGAATGGTCCCCCAAATATTCGTCTTGCCGCGGCTGGCCCACTCATCACAAAGCTCAGCCATCGGCGAGCTGGGTGTGATCGGGAAGATAGCGGTCGTTTCAGTGACCCTGAACGCTACAGATGCGGCGGCCTCATTACCATCAACCGTGACGAGGTTTTTAGACATGTGTTTACTCTCTTTTTTATCCACAGATTACGCAGATTTTTCTTGAATTCTGTGAAATCTGTGGATGGATTGATACTGTCAGAATTGCCAGTACACAAGCCAAAAACAGCAGCTAGGATGAGGGAACCCCACGGAGAAAGGTCAGTCGGATGCTCAATCGCAAGGTATTCAGAATCGTGCTGACACTGGGCGCACTACCGTTCGCCGTGTGGGCCGTTTCTGATTATTTCTCCCGCGTTACCGCCCGCGACGACCAGTACGTCGGCAGCGAAGCCTGCAAAGACTGCCACGAAGATCAATTCAAGAACTTCCTCCCGACTTCCCACGCCAAACTCGGCAGTTTAGGTAGTTGGAAAAACAAGGTGACCGGCTGTGAGGCGTGTCATGGACCAGGCAAGGAGCACATCGCGGAAGGCGATCCGGCCAAGATCATCTCGTTCAAGAACAAGTCTCCAAAACAGATCTCGGAAACCTGTTTGACCTGCCACGCCGGACGCGAAGAGCACAACAACTTCCGCCGCGGCGAACACTGGCGCAACGACGTCGGCTGTACTGACTGTCACTCGTCCCACGGCTCGATCACGGGCAAAAATCTGGCGAGCTCAAACACCTTTATCACCCCGGCAAACGCAGAAAAACCGGATTTCTCCACGATCCATCTGCTGAAAGTCAGTGAGCCGAAGCTTTGCCTGAACTGTCACAGCGAGGTCAAACACCAGTTCACCCTCCCGTCTCATCACAAGGTCCTCGAAGGCGCGATGAAATGCAGCGACTGCCACAATCCGCACGGCGGTTTCGAGCTGAAGCAGACGCGGCTGGCGGTCGGTGCGGACGCCGCGTGCATCAAGTGTCACGCAGACAAGCAGGGACCATTTACGTTCGAGCATGCTCCGGTGAAGACGGACGGTTGCGTCGCGTGTCACATACCGCATGGATCAGCCAACCCGCGCATGTTGAAGTTCAGCGCAGTGAACCACCTGTGCCTGACGTGTCATAGCGTGGACCACGGCGTGGGTGCGGATGAGCCGGCTGGCCCGACGCACAACCAGAACGCGCAATACGCCAGTTGCACTAACTGTCACATCAAGATTCACGGCTCACGCACGAGCCCGGTGTTTTTCCGATGAGAAGTGTTTCACATGATGTTTAGACTGAGGTGGTTTCCGATGAGATGTGTTTCACATGGATGTTTAGACTGATGTGGTTTCCGATGAGAAGTGTTTCACATGGATGTTTAGAGCGATGTGGTTTCCGATGAGAAGTGTTTCACATGGATGTTTAGACTGATGTGGTTTCCGATGAGAAGTGTTTCACATGGATGTTTAGACTGATGTGGTTTCCGATGAGAAGTGTTTCACATGGATGTTTAGACTGATGTGGTTTCCGATGAGATGTGTTTCACATGGATGTTTAGAGCGATGTGGTTTCCGATGAGATGTGTTTCACATGGATGTTTAGACTGATGTGGTTTCCGATGAGATGTGTTTGCTCAGGCTTGGACACGGTCAGTACCACCTGCGGTAGCGGGTGGGTGCGCCAGCCTTTATGCACGTCGCGTGACCGCTACGCACCCACCCGCTACCGCAGGTGGTACTGACCGTGTCCAAGCTTGACTACTGACTCTGAGGCAAACGCCGAATGAGCTGAGAAGGCCGAATGAGCTGAGAAGGCCGAATGAGCTGAGAAGGCCCGAGTTAGATGATGAAGGCGCGAGTTAGATGATGAAGGCCCGAGTTAGATGATGAAGGCCCAAATGAGATGAGAAGTAAGGTCAACAAGCTGTTGTGGGCGATTGCTGTCCTTTGGGCGGTGCTAGTGAACGCGCAGACTCAGCAACCGACGTCGAGTCCGCAACCAGGCTCAAATCCACAACAAAGCCAGAGCTCAAACGGAAATGACTCGATGGGCGACTACGATGTGATTTCCAGTTTAGAGTTCGGCTACCGCGGTCTCAGCGTTGATGGCGATCACAACAAGTATCGCAGCGACCTGAATTACAGCGCGGGACCGCGCCTATTCGATACGAGCTTTCTCCTCAAGTCGAAAGACGGCAAAAACGGCGGGCTCTTTGACAGTTTCCTTGTTACCTCAACCGGCTGGGGCGCGGACCCGTACGGGCAAATGCGAATCAGCGTCGAGAACCCGAAGTGGTATCGATTCGACGGCTCTTACCGGCGCTTCAAGTACTTCCGTTTTCTGAATACGCTCGCTAACCCAAACTGGGTTTTCAGCCCGCCGGAGTTCAGCGTTCCACCCAATCCGGTCACAGGCGAGCACGGATTCGACACCAGACAGCAGTTCGGTGATTTCGATCTCACGCTCCTGCCGAAGAACGAGCGGATCAGATTCAACGTGGGCTTCTCGCCCGAGCGTTACAACGGGCCCTCATTCACGAATTATCACGTCGGCGGCGACGAGTTCCTGCTGCCTACAGAGCTACGCTCGCGCGCGAATGACTTTCGCTTTGGAGCAGATGGCAAAGTCGGGCCAATCGATTTTTCTTTCATGCAGGGCTTCCGGCGTTTTCGCGACGACACCTTCATCGATATCGGGGGAAATCCCGGCATCAATGTTAATCCGACGACGGCCAGCCTGAATACTTTTCATCGCGACGAGCCGACGCGCGGAAAGGTCAACTACACCCGGTTGAGTCTGCACAGTTTCTTCGCCCAGCGACTCGATATATCGGCGCGCTTTATCTACAGCAAGGCAACTTCCAATTCGATCTTCAGCGAGGGTTTCACCGGCCTTAACTGGAACCCGAGAGTTTCAGGTTGGCCCCCGACTCCACCAAACTCATCGCCCAACACTCTGAATCTCGGTACCTACACCATTTCTCAGGACGTCGAGCGGCCAAATACGATCGGCGACGTCGGCGTAACCTGGCTCGCGACCCAAAAGCTCAGGATTTCGAACACGTTCCGCGTCGAGGATTTTGAGATCAACGGCCTCGGGTCGCTCAGTGATTTCTTCTCGCTCACTCGACCGATAACCGGCGGCACGAGGACCGACACCATTGGCTTTAACAATTTGCCGGCGAACATGGTTACGAATTACCGGAAATATCAGAACACGATCGAGGGCGACTATGCTTTCAACGCTAGAAACTCGATACACCTCGGCTATCGCTACGGTCATCGCCGCATCAGCGAGTTTTTCAATGGCTTCAACTTCGGTTCCAACGGCTCAGTGCCTCCGCCGTCCCCGTCGACCACTCAATCGGAGCAGGAGAACAATACACACTCGATTTTGGGCGGATTCAAGGTGCGCCCGGCGAGTAATTGGACCATCTACTTCGACGGCGAGAAGGGTACCGCCGACAACGTCTTCTCACGTATCGGCAATTACGATTACACCTACATTCGCGCGAAGAGCCGGTACTCGGTCACCAACAAGATGTCGATCAACGTCTCTCTGATCACGAGAGACAATGCGAACCCTTCCGAGATTGCGGGTGTCTCGCTCGAGGATTTCGGCGTCAGCATCAAGTCGCGAGTGTTCACCTCAGCCTTTGACTGGGTCGCAACTCCACGTCTCTCGATCAATGCGGGTTACAACTACAACTGGGTCAACAGCAACGCGGTAGTGAATTACTTCTTCAACGGTGTCAATCATCCGGAAGGTCGCAGCCTCTACTTCATGCGAAACAACTTCTTCTACGTTGATACCGTGAGCCAGCTTACGCCCCGCGCGACTTTGTTCCTCAGTTACCGGATCAACAGAGACACGGGCCAGGGCAATCGCATCTCCGATCCGCTGGGCAATCCGGGATTTTTAGTCACGTCGTATCCGATGAGCTTTCAATCTCCAGACAGTCGGCTCGCGATCAGGCTGCACCGGCGCCTGGATTGGAACATTGGGTATCAATACTACAACTACAACGAGAGCGTGCTGGTTGGTCCAAGGCCGCAGAATTATCACGCGCACCTGCCCTACACGTCGTTGCGTTTTTACTTCGGGCGTCAGGAATGAACAAAAACTCTTCTCTGTGCAGCCTCTGTGTTCTCTGTGTCTCTGTGGTGAGTTATTGCCGTGAATTAGTTAACCACAGAGACACAGAGAACACAGAGGTTGCACAGAGAAATCAAAAAGTAGTGATGTGGGCTTTGTGTCTTGTTGCGGCTTGTGAGACATCGGCGCAAACACGGATCGATTATTCGAGGTTCTCACACGCCAACGCGAAGCACCGGCTCGAATGTCAGACTTGTCATAGATTCCCATCAGCAAACTGGAAAGCCGTGCGCAAAGAGAGCGACGCTTTTCCGGATATCTCCGAGTTTCCCGAGCACCAGTCATGCATCGCCTGTCACCGAACGCAATTCTTTGCGCGTGAGAGGCCTGCGCCGCGCATCTGCTCGAATTGCCACGTCAAAGCGAGCCCAAGAGATACGTCGCGCTTTCCGTTTCCGAGTCTTGGCGCAGCGTTTTGGGCGTCCGCAAGGGGAAAAGAATTCGTTTCTGATTTCAGGGTCGCTTTCCCCCATGACAAACACCAGGACAGCGGCGCTGACAATTGCGCGACCTGCCACGAGACTCATCAACCTCAGGGTGATTCGGATCAGGAATTCGTTACCAGGCCGCCGAAGGATCACGGCGACGCTTTCTGGCTGAAGAAGGGAACGTTCAAGTCGCTGCCGCTGACTCATAGTCAGTGCTTTAGCTGTCACAACCAGGAGAGCGAGCTTGCTCCTCTACCGCAGAGCTGTAGCAGTTGTCACCAGCCTGCTGGTAATTCGCACGTCGATTTCGATCAGAAGCTCGCGAAGACGATCGGGTTTGACGATCCGATCGCGATGGCCGTGTGGCGCAGGCGGACTGCGGCCGGGGCGTTTCGACATGAAGTGCACGGTGAAATTGAGTGTACGAAGTGTCACGACGTAAAGACGTTGAAGCCGGCGGTGAAGTCGTGTGGCGGCGCGGAGGGATGTCATATCACTGCAACGACGGACGACGGCGGCATACTCAACTACGAGATGAACCAGCGGAAAGCCAACGCTCAGTTTGTTTGCGTGAAGTGTCACATTGTTTATGGGAGTCGACCTCTGCCGGCTAGTCACCCGGCGGCTGTGCCGAAGCCGTCGAGCCAGTAATCGATGGGATGAGGAAGTACAGAATATTGGGAACCGCGTTGATTGCCATTACCTGGATCGCCGCTTCTAATTTGAGCGGTCCGGCCAGCACTGCTGTTGCGGACTTCTCGAAGTTTCAGCACGACAATCCAAACCACTCGCGACTGCCGTGTTTGTTATGTCATCGGCGCGATAACGAATCTATTCAACCAACGTTACCTGGAAAAGATAAGCACACGCCTTGTATTGGTTGTCATGCGTCACAGTTTGCGAATGGCAGTAGTGGTCCGATTTGCACGATCTGTCATACAGACGCCCAGACTGGAGCGATGAAAGCGTTCCCGCCGCTGCGCAGTTTCAATATGAAATTCGATCATGCGAAGCATAGCGCCGCGGGATGTAACAGTTGTCATCGTCCGGTTAATCGAGGCGTTGCGCTCACGATCCCGAGGGGAATCAGTGCGCACAAAAGCTGTTTTGGCTGTCATGCGCCTGGCGCACAGTCAAATGGAAAAGATTTTTCGTCATGCGCAACGTGTCACGAGCTGGGGCGCCTGGTGCGAACGCCGCAGAGCTCGCCGGCATTCCGAATGGGGTTCAGTCACGTGCGGCATGACCGCTCGGAATCTTTACGTTGTTTTGATTGTCACAAGGTCCAGGGTCAAAAGGTGAGTGGGCCAGTGGCACTCAATCACCACGCACCGAGTCGTCGCTTCAGTTGCATGAGTTGCCATAACGGCAACAGAGCGTTCGGCGGCGACGATTTCTCAGTGTGTACACGTTGTCATAAAGGCTCGACCTGGCGGTTTTGAACATAGAGTCGATTTTTTGAGGCAAAGCGAGAGAGGGAAGAACTATGAGAAAACTAAGCGCGATCATTGCAGGGTTGTCGGCAACGGCATTGCTTTCCGGAATGCTTGTCGTAGTGGCGGCACGAACTAAAGCAGCGCCCGCGGAACCAGCGGATACTTACAAGTCGAAATGCGTCGCCTGTCATGGCAAGAAAGCCGAGAAGAAGTTTGACACTTCCATGAGCGACGACCAGATGGTTGAAGCGGTATTGAAAGGCAAGAAAGCCGAGAAGCCGCCGCACATGCCCGCCTACGGAGAAAAAGGCGTGACGGCTGAACAGGCAAAGGCCCTCGTCGACTACATGAAGCAGCTAAAAGCAACGCCGTAAAAACAGAACCGAGCGCGGTAGCGCCGGGTAAAGTTTTGGATTAACGCACCGTAATGGCATCGGACCCGGCGCTACCGCGCTCGGTTCTGTGAACCTATGCCGATGAGTGACGACTCAACGCCAAGGAGCAGTCTGCCCAGCCTGACCAGAAACTACGTGAGTTTCATCGGGATGGTGATCGCGTTTACCAGTCTCGCGTGTATTCTCCTGCTGTTTCTGATCGACCTCACGAGAGAGACTGAAAATCCTTACTTCGGCATCGTCACCTACATACTTCTCCCCGGAGTTCTGATCTTCGGATTGCTCGTGATCGTTGTCGGAATGATTCGCGAACGTCGCAGACGCCGCCTCAATCCCTCATCAGATCTCGGCGCCTATCCGAAGATCGATTTCAACGATGCGCGCCAGCGCCACATCGCGACTGGCCTGCTCGTTTTCACTTTCCTGTTCGTGTCGATGAGCGCCTTCGGCAGTTACCAGGCGTACCATTACACCGAGTCCGTCAGCTTTTGTGGCGAAGCCTGTCACAGTGTCATGAACCCGGAGTTCACTGCCTTTCAGGTGTCGCCACACGCGCATACACGGTGCGTCGATTGTCACGTCGGCGCCGGAGCGCAGGGGTATGCGCGCTCGAAACTCGCCGGCACGCGCCAGCTCGTTTCTCTCATTCTCGGTAACTATTCGCGGCCGATTCCGACTCCTGTTCACAACCTGCGGCCCGCGGACGAAACCTGCGGCCACTGTCACTGGCCCGAGAAGTTTTACGGCGCAAAACTCAAGACCTTCAATCACTACGCGTACGACGAACAGAACTCGCCGCGCCAACTGCGCATGCTCATAAATGTCGGTGGCGGAAGTCCGAAGACGGGAATCGTTGCCGGTATTCACTGGCACATGAACATCAATAACGAGATCACGTTCATCGCATCAGACGATCGGCGTCAGACCATTCCCTGGATTCGCGTGAAGGATCGCGAAGGAAACGTTACGGAATACCACGATCGTACTCGCCCTCTCAAACCGGATCAGATAGCGAGCGCAACCCCGCGCCGGATGGATTGCGTTGATTGTCACAATCGACCGACACACCGGTACTTGCCACCCGATCAGGCAGTCGATCAATCGTTTGCGGCGGGCAAGCTCGATCCTTCGTTGCCGTATCTAAAGCGACAGTCGGTCGAAGTGCTCACGAGGCAGTACAACACGACGAACGAAGCTGTTAACACGATCGGCTCGCACCTGGACCAGTTTTATAAGACTTACTACGCAGACGTGTATGCGAGTAAGAATGCGGCGATCAAATCGTCGATAAGCGAGGTGCAGCGACTCTTCCAGACCTACATTTTCCCGGAGATGAAAACTGACTGGCAGGCGCACCCGGATAATCTCGGACACTTTTATTTCACCGGTTGCTTTCGCTGTCACGACGGAGAGCACGTGAGTGACAAGGGAAAGGTGATTCGCAACGACTGCAACGTGTGTCACACGGTTTTGGCTGACTCGGCGAATCCGGCTGCGTCAGCGAAGATGCAGAACTTCCAGCATCCGGTGGATCTCGGCGGTCTGGCGGATCGAAAGTGTGAAACCTGCCACAAAGCGAACGAGCCGTTCAAGCACCCGGTAAATCTGGGTGATCTGTCTCCGTTTCAGTGCGTGGAATGTCATCCCCGTTAGGCCACAAAAAGCACAAAAAGAACGACCACAAAAAACACAGAGAAGCCCACAAAAAGCATAAAAAATCATTTTTGTTTTCTTCTGTGCTTTCTGTGGGCTTCTTTGAGCTTTTTGTGATCCTCTTATTCTGGTGCTTTTTGTGGCTACTGTTATTTCTGACAGGTACGGTCTGCTTCGGCTCTCAATAAGATCTAAAATGTGACAACTCCTGCCTGGACCACACTAGCACTTTTGATCGCGATGGTTGGTCTCTTAGTGTGGAACAAACTGCCGATCTGGTTAGTGTTTATCGCCGCCATCACTGCCGCGATGACACTGCAACTCGCATCACCCGAGGCGTTGCTCAAAGGCTATAGCAACACCGGAGTGATCACGGTCGCTGCACTTTATCCAGTCGCAGCCGGGATGTATGCGACCGGGGCCATCTCGCTTTTGTCTGAACGAGTTATCGGGCTGCCGAAATCTTTAATGACCGCGCAACTGAGGATCTTCGGTCCCGTCTCCGTCGTCAGCGCGTTTCTCTACAACACGCCGCTCGTCGCGATGATGATCCCGGCTGTGCGCGACCTCACGCGTCGCACTGGTCTGCCGGGTTCAAGACTGTTCATGGGCCTGAGTTATATCGCGCTGCTGGGCGGCACGGTCACACTGATTGGCACAGCCGTGAACCTGATTATTGCAGGACTGGTTTCAGACGCAATGGCGAAAGGTGAATTGCCGGCGAGCAAGCCGATTGGATTTTTCGATCCGGCGTGGATCGGTATACCTGCCGCGATTGCCGGTGTCACCTACATGATGTTGATTGGTTCTCGTTTATTGAAGGACAGAACTACAGCTCAAGCGGGTGTTGAGAAACGTTCCTTTCGCAGTGAATTTCTGATCGAAGATTCGAAGCTGAAGCAAAAGACACTCGAGCAGGCCGGGTTGGCCCATCCAGTCGGTTTCACCCTCGAGTCGCTTAGCCGGAACGGCACGACTTTAAAACCCAACGCCGGCACGAAGCTCGAAACCGGCGACTTACTGGCTTTCTCCACCCCGGCAGACGCTTTGCCGGGATTATGGACAACAATCGGGCTGGTTCCGGCTTACGCGACGAAGATGTCGAGCCGTCGACACGAACATCAACTGGTCGAGGTCGTCTTGTCTGCGAGATCGCCGGCGATTGGACACAAAGTCGGCGACCTGCCGCTACCTGACAGTCCTTATCAACTGATGCTGGTCGGGGTTTCGCGTCATGGTCAGGCGCCGCGCGAGCCCCTCGCTGATTTGCACCTCGAGGCCGGTGATGCGGGCGTAGTCGAAGTTGACGATGCGTTCTTTTATGAAAACCGGCGCGAGTCAGATTTTATTTTGACTAAAAGACTCGAAGGGTTTCGCGTGCAGCGAATCGATCGAGCCGTCGTCGCGATCGTCATCACTGTCGGAATGGTTGTCCTTGCGGCCACCGGGCTCACCAGTATGCTCAACGCCGCACTGTTGGCCGCGATGGCTATGTTGTTGTCGGGATGCTTGACGATCGATCGTCTATGGCAGAGCGTTGATTGGCAAACGATCGTCGTGCTGGGCGCGGCGGTTGGATTGGAGTCGGCAATCACCGGAAGTGGACTCGCGACAAAGACCGCGGAGTTATTCGCGGTTATTGGCGGGCGGAGTCCGATGATGGCGTTGACGGCGGTTTATGTTGGGACCGTTCTGCTGACGAATGTGATCACGAATGTGGCAGCGGCGGTGCTGATGTTTTCCGTAGCGGTGTCGCTGGCGACGAGTCTCGGTGTCAATTTTCTTCCGTTTGCGATGATCCTGATGAGCGGCGCTTCGAGCGCATTTATCAATCCCGCCGGCTTTCAAACGAACCTGATGGTCCAGAAACCGGGTGGTTACGTGTTTTCTGATTTTGCAAAAGTCGGGATTCCACTGACGTTGATTGTTGGCATTGTCGTACTGGTCCTGGCGCCGATTGTTTACGGGTTTTGATCTTCTCTGTGCAACCTCTGTGTTCTCTGTGTCTCGGTGGTTGATGATTACCACAGAGACGCAGAGAACGCAGAGGTTGCACAGAGAAGAAGTGAGAGGAGATTTATATGGCTACAGCAGATCATGCAGTTGCTGAGTTGCACGATGTTGGCACGCCGCGATCGCCGCTCGGCACTTTTGTGCGAAGTCCGATGAACTGGTTGCTGCTGTTCATTCCGATTACCGTCGCGCTCGAGCACCTGGCCCACGTGTCTGCGCCCGTGCTGTTTTTTATGGCGGCAGTAGCGATTGTTCCGATTGCTGCCCAAATTGTAGGCGCCACCGAGCAACTCTCACATCGCACGGGTGACGCCATCGGTGGACTGTTGAATGCCACGTTTGGCAATGCGCCGGAATTGATCATTGCGTTCGTGGCGCTGAAGGCCGGCTTACTCGAGATGGTGCGCGCGTCGCTCGTCGGCGCGATTCTTGCCAATCTGATGCTCGCACTCGGCGTATCGTTTTTACTCGGCGGTCTTCGCTATCACGAACAGCGTTTCAACCAGACAGCCGCGCGCGCATACAGCACGATGATGTTTCTCGCCGCGGTGAGCATGACTGTGCCGAGCGCGTTCAGTCGTGTGTTTGGACCAAACGAGGTGATCCGTCAGGAGCGATTGCTCAATGTGGGTATCGCAGTGATGTTGTTGATTGCTTACGGTCTCTACATCCTGTTCTCACTGCGAACACATACGGCCTCGTTTGCGAGCGTCGATTCAGGGGATGAAGCTCATCACGAAGATCAGTGGTCGGTGGCGCGTGCTGTGATCACTCTGCTGGCGGCGTCGGTGCTGGCGGCGTGGATGAGCGAGATTCTGGTCGGCGCTGCAGAAGAGACTGGCAAAGCGCTGGGCATGTCGCAGTTGTTCATCGGTATCGTGTTCGTCGCGATTGTCGGCGGCGCTGCGGAAAGCGGATCTGCGATCGCGATGGCGCGCAAGAACAAGATGGATCTCTCGGTCGGAATTGCGTCGGGAAGTTGTATTCAGATCGCGTTGTTTGTGGCGCCGATACTGGTGCTGGCGAGTTACTTTGTCGCACCGCAACCGCTGGAGCTCGCATTCGGCCGCGCGGAGCTTGGCTCATTGTTCATCGCGGTAGCCATCGGGTCGATGGTGAGCGGTGACGGGCAGTCGAACTGGTTCAAAGGCGTGCAACTGATCACCGTCTATGCCATCATCGCCCTGATGTTCTACCTGATGCCCCAACTCTCCGGTTGAAGTTCTTCTCTGCGTAACCTCTGCGTTCTCTGCGCCTCGGCGGTGATATTTACCGCAGAGACGCAGAGAACGCAGAGGTTGCGCAGAGAACCTGTCAATACTGACAGTTTCCTGCCTGTTGGGCCACCAATAGACTACCTGCACTCCCCGACCAATCACGCATGAAAGGAACAAGGTTTATGAAGCGTTTGGCGGTGCTAGTTGCTCTGGTTTTACTTTCAACGATTACGGCTTTCGCTCAGGATGATTACAAGAAATACGAATTCTTCGGGGGCTATTCGGCCCTCTTCTACGATAACCTCGCGGGTGATACCGGGAGCCCGGCGGTCGACGATGTCCTTGGCGACAGACAAACCTTGCGGGGCTTCAACCTCGCCTTTGGCGCAAACTTCCACAAGTACGTCGGAGCTAAATTCGATTATTCGCTCCATCTCCGCGAAGACAATTTTTCACGCCCGGCGGGAAGCGGTACGATTGACTCGACCGTACAAAACTTTCTCGGCGGCATACAGGTCAAGAACAATTCGAATGATGGACCGACATTCAAGCCTTTTGGTCACGCGCTGTTCGGTGTTGCGGTTCAGAAACTCGACGTCGATAGCCCGCAACTGCCGGCGGTCTTCGGCGTCAGCGATTTTCACACCAACGAAACGAGCTTCGCGATGGCTTTCGGTGGCGGTCTCGATATTAAGCTGAACGACAGGTTCGATGTACGAGTTGTGCAAGTCGACTGGAACATCATCAAGCGTGGCGATCAGCAAACCGGGATCGTCCTCGCGCCGACGCCATTTCAAACAGTAGGGTCACCGTTTGTCATACCCGGCACTCGTCAGGATAACCTGCGCCTCAGTATCGGCATCGTGATCCATTGATCTTTCAAGTAGGGCCTCACCCCCTTCTTTCCAGCACAGTGGGATCCGAAGCTTGGAATTCACGTGACTTGAAGTCGCGGC
>JADMIO010806590.1_pt1 | contig 12796 bp, 7 predicted proteins | sample 8958161 | NCBI WGS metagenome assembly JADMIO01 (sample SAMN16585339, study PRJNA669376) | soil metagenome | isolation source: Crop rotation soil | place: USA: Cullars Rotation, Alabama | collected 2011 | reverse complement strand
CTTTCCCCAACTGAACATAACTCATGACACCGGGCAGCCGTTCAGGGCTCCCGGGCGAGAAGTCCCGCCCTGCCACAGACGCAAGCATCCCTGCTCCACCCGTCAAGGGGCGACAGTAGCTGCTCTTAAGCGCTCAGGAGGCATCATTTTCCACGCACGCATAAGGCCCGCCTAAAATCGGAAGAGTACGGGAACCCGCTCGGCTGGCTACTCGATCGTCCATCATTGAAATTGAAGAACCATGAATAAGCAGATCTACGTCCACGATCATCTGTCAAATAGTTGCTGCTCCACTGATACCCTGTCAAGTAGAGATTGCCCTTCACATGCCAAGTTGCGGCACCTAGACCATCTCTTCCGGGAGCATTGGAGTTCTCGTCGTAGATTCCTTTCAGCTCGTCGAGAGTCGCCAGCCTCCAATCAGAATACCCGCCAAGGCGCAAATTCTGGCAATATTTGACAGCGCCCTTCCAACTCACGCTCTTGCCGTTGTCGCGAGCGGCCCATGTCAGGCCTGTGGAGGGATCAGTCCAAGAGTCTCTACCGTCCCGCGACGCCTGGGCTCTTCCGAAGATGGCTAAGACGGCGAGCAGTAGTAAAACAACCGTAGTTCGTTTCATGGTAACTACTTCCAGGACTGCACGTAGAATTGGAAAGCGTTCACTCCGCCGAAAAACAGTCCCATTTTCCAGGCTTGTGGTCCACCACCGGCATTTCGGATGAGCTGATTGTTGCTTTGAATGAGTGCCCTCGCGGTTGCTGGAGATATGGTCGGGTTGACGTACATACCGATTGAGATACGCCCATTACTCTCGAAGTTGAAATCGTGAACCGACGCCGCCCAATCACCTCGCCCCCCGGGGGGCCCAAACCCGCCAGGCCCGGCCCCAGTGATTTCTCCAAAAGGCGAGTCTCCCAATTTTAGCGTATTTAACCAAAAACAGGGTTACACTTCGATAACCTTAACTTTAGGCAACACCGAACATCGCAAGTACCAAACATGTTCGAATGCTCGTGTAGCGAATTCGCTGGTCTCCGGCCCCGGCAAGGCTGCCCGGCCTCATTGAGAAAATCCAAATCACGCGGCGCAACAGAGCAGTCTCCGAGATTTTTGAAGGTGCATCTGTCGGTGCCCCTTCATCCACGTCAACCAGCGCACAAATACTGGAGCTCGCTGAATCGGATTCACAGAAAGGATGATGACAAGAACCCCAGGGTTCAAGGTCGGACTCATGGCTGGCCCTGTAGTGTTTCTTCAGCCGAATCGCCGGGCGCAGCGTCGGGACCGACCCAGAAGATGCCACTCAACTGTAGTCAAAATTGTAGATGTAAAAACTACCGAAAACCTCCAAACGCACCAGTTCATCACAGGTGCGCTCCCACCGCGAATACGGAACGTTGCAGATAAATGAGTTGTTTACGAATGGTCGAGGCGGGGCGATTCGAACGCCCGACCCCCTGCGCCCAAGACCGTTTCCGGCCTATGCCGAAATTCCCTATTTTCATTGCATTCTGTTTCACCCGATGGCGCGAACTGTGGAACCTTGTTGATTCGTTTTGAACTCCTGCTTTCGTATGCCCAATATCATCTACGGCGCGCCGCATTTCCACTGCAATCCCACAGTGCGGATCCCCAGACAGACTAACAAATGGCAAAACGGCTGTTGAGGACTGGACTACGCGCCGATCCGATGCCGAACTTAGTCGATCAGCTTGGGGCGACGAATCCCATAGGCCTAATGCGCGTCGATCAGATCAGGTGACCCCGAGACTTCCGAATGAGCGGACGTCTCTTCCTTCACGACTCTTCCGTCTTCCAACGTGATGACCCGATCAGCTTCATAGCCAAAGGCGGCGTTGTGCGTCGTGAGCAAGATTGCGAGGCCTTTTTCCGAAGCAAGGCTCTTGAAGAGTTGAATAATGGACTCTCCCGTGGCCTTATCTAAATTCCCGGTCGGCTCATCTGCGACGAGGATTTTCGGCTCGACCATCAGCGCCCGCGCAATCGCTACGCGCTGCATCTGCCCACCTGAAAGCTCCCGCGGCAGGTGACTCGCGCGGTCGCTGAGGCCGACCGCTTGGAGAATAGCCATCGTCCTGGTCCGGTCAGCCAGCCATCGCATTACATGACGTGCAAGTTTGTGCCTCGCCGCGGCAATGCCGCGCGACCGAAGCCTGAAGAGCGGTGACTCCGTTCCGACTCCATTTAACAGGGTGTTAAGCGAAACTCGGGAAACGGCGCGCATTTCTGGAGTTTTCAGGAAACTCCATACCTTTGATACATTAACTTGGAGCGCTTTCCATACCGCTCCGAAGCCCAAGTGGGAATCGACGAGGTGTGGCTAGCGGGCCGTGCACAGACCTAAGCGTGCACCAGCAGAAAAATTGCGACCTCGAGAATTTCGCGGCCACCCTACTACGTGAACTCAAAGGTCCCTGCTCCAGAAGGCGGCTTATTTCACGGCGATTGTCGTCGCACCCGGCGAAGTGACCCCAGCGACAGTGACAACTACTGCAATGTCATTGCCGGATGGGGCACTGTCCGGAATAACCACGTTGAATTGCGCGACTCCTGCGACACTCAATGGCGCCACGCCCGCATACTGGACCGCTGCCCGAACGCCGCCAATCGTCACAGATATATCAGCTGCTGTCAAAGGGAACGTATCGAGCGCCAGCTTCCCATTGGTTCCCGCGGGATTTGTCTGACCATCGCCCGTGAGATACAACAAAATCACCGCTCCCTTTCGAATCGGATTCGACACCGAGTTAATCGTTCCGTCTTGGTTTACCGCCGCTGCCTGTCCGAGGCCGTTGGCTGCCGCTGTGAAGATACCTGGCGCGGCAACAGCAACCGGCAGAGTGATAGGAGTTGAAGCCACGCCCTTATATTCCGCAATCACTTTCGTACTGGTTTTGCCGGCTACTTCATATGGGACGATCACAGTGCTCACGCCCGAGGATACGTAATAGATAGGCGCGGGAACACCATCGAACAGGAACCGAGCCTCGCCGACTGAGCCGCTGACAATGTTGCTGGAAATCTCATAGAGCTTGAGCGTCACCGGCCCAAGGTTGCTTCCGAAGATCGTGATCATCTCCCCTGGAGCTACCGGGCCTCCCTTGAAGCTCGCCGTGTTGACGACTCCATCCGGCGAAAAGGAAGGCGTGCCGGGGGCAATTTTCGATACTGCTCGTTTGAGTAAATTTCCGGACGGGTCGTAGTCGTACTTTACCCCGGTCCCGTCGCTGTATTCAATGGCGGAGAGCCGATGTGCCGAGTCGTAGGTATAGGCGACGTGGTCCGCAAAAGCTGCGGCGCCAAGGAGTGGAATTACTAATAGCGATTTCATCTTAGTTCTCCGGTTTGATTGACAAGAGATCTAGCGATTTCTTTGATCCAAGCGGTGACGCTTTCTTCGGGATAAACCATGGGTCTGCACTGACAGGGAAGGGCTGGTTAAGATGAGCGCTTGATTTCCACTGGAGAGCGGCCGTCAGATCGAACCGAGGTTTAGGGGTGGGCGTAAACTGCTTGAACCGATGGTCATAAGGATCATGCCAAGCGTTTGCCTCGACAGCGCCTCGCATCAGTTCGAGCATGAACAACGCCCGGCCTATGGCCTTAAAATCGCAATCCCTTAACGCCTTCTCCGCTTTTTCGATTTCTTCATCGATTCCTTTCTTCTCGTACCAATGGAGGCCCAAGTCATAATCAAACATAGCGAACCAAAAGATCTTCGCCAAGAGTCTACCCGCATAATCTCCATACCAAAGGCACGTGTTGGGCGCCGGCGCCGTTTCAGAGGGATTCAACCACCAGAGCGGTTCCAGTTGGAAGTTGGATTTAGCGATGATCGGACTCAGTCCAGTGGGATCGTTGGTACTCACCGGCTGGTTGAGGGCGTATTGATAGGGATCGATCTGATTCGGTTCGATCGAGTCCATGGGATCCCTCGACAAGAAACGCGCCGTGGCCGCGTCGTAGAAGCGCGCGCGCATATAGAACAGTCCCGTCGAACCTTCGGACATCGCTCCAAATTTCCCCTGCCAAGTGAACGGATTCGGCGTCGAGCCAGTATGCGTGACACTCTCGCCGAAAGGAGTGATGCCATAAGAATCCGTAACTGTACCTCCTTCATCGGTGAGCAGAAGAGTGTTCCCTGCCTCGTCGAAGTGATAGTAGTGATGGACATTGGTGGCAGCATCGATCGCATGGGTTAGCGTTCCATCGGGCGTGTAGACGTAGTAACGCTGATCTTTCCCCCCCGAACTAACGATCGCGACGGAGGGGAGTTCCAGAGCATAATTCCAGGCATATGTCTCAGTTACACCTGACCCGGTTCGCGAGAGCCGCATTCCAAAGGCGTCGTACGTAAACGATGCCGATCCCGCTGCACCCTGATAGGAAGTCAGCCGAGTAGCGAGATCCCAAACGTACGTAGACAGCTTGTCATTCGTGAGGCGCCCGAGCCCGTCATAACCAGCTCCGACGATTTGATGGGCGGCGTTATAAGTAGCAGATTGTGTGCCGGGCGCGGGGGATGGAGACTGGGGGACAGTCCGATCCTCACCGGTGATCAAACCCAACGCATCGCGTTGCAAGCGAATCGAAGAAAGAACCACTCCATTTCTTGTTTCTGTGCTCTCGCTCACACGCCCATCGCCGTCATAGCTGTATGTGGTAATTACGCCATTGGCTCTCGTGATTGACGCGATCTTGAGAGAGCCTTCGTAAGCGAATGTGGTTTTGGCACCGGTCCAATCGGTAATGCTTTCGAGCCGGCCGCGGCCATTGTAGGCGTAAACCACCTTACCCGGTGGGTAGGCAATCGACTTAATCCGGTTGGACGCGTCTCGCTCAATGGCCAGACCGTTCGAATTCGTTAGATTTCCAGATGCATCATAGGCGAACGTGACGCCGTTCGAGGAAGTAACGCGATCGTTGCCGTCATAAACATAATTCATCTCCGTCTTGTCCGAATACAGCCGGCGCAAGAGATTGCCCGCAGGATCGTAGGTGAACTGAACCGTACCCTCCGGGCTGCCACTGGAAGTGATTCTGTCTTGCGAATTGTAGGTGAACGTAATGCTTTTTCCGAGCGGATCTTGGCGCGCGGTCATGCGCCCAAGGTTGTCGAAATTGCGTGTCCAGGAGTTTCCGTTCGGATCTTTGATCCCGATCAAATCGCCAAGCGCATCGTAACTGTAGGCGCTATTCACGGTCCCAGGCAGCGAAATCGCGGAAACAAACCCGCGAACATCATAGTTCACGGAACGGATTCCGCCCGTGGGCTCCTGGATCGACGAAATGCGGCCCATCGCGTCGAAGGTCTGCTTAAAGGTTGCGCCCAAGGGCGTAGTGAACTGGATCGGCCATCCCAGGGCATCGGGGGTAAAGCGGAATGTTCTATTAGCACCATCGCTGAAACTCGTGACCCCGCTTTCGTTGTCGTAAGTCAACGCAGTGACCTGTCCGGACGAGTCGCGAGTCGTCGAATCACGATTGAGCTTGTCGTAACTTAACGTGGCGGTCTCGCCCGTTGGAAAAGTGATCGCCGAAGCGAGGTTCACAGCGTCGTAGGCAACCTTCGTTGTGCCCAAGGGAGTCGTCAGAGATGTGGGATTGTCGGCCGCATCGTAGGCAAGCGAGACCGTATTGTTCAATGGATCCGTTAGGTTTTTCAAGTCGCCGTTTTCGGTGAATGTTACCGAGGTGGTCTTCGAGCGGGGATCCGTTCGTTGCGTGATGCGATCGAGCGCATCGTAGGTGAACAATTCCGTGGATCCGTCCGGGAACTTGATCTGATTCGCCCGCTTCAGTGCGTCGTAGGTGAAGGTCGTCGTATCGCCGGCTGCGGTTTTTAAGGATGCCACGGTTCCATCGGTGTTGTACGTGAATGTCGTAATCCCGCCCACTGGGTTTGTGGTCGTAAGAACCTGGCCGCGCGAGTTGTAGGTAAACGTTGTCGCATTTCCAGCCCGGTCTGACGATTTTGTAAGATTTCCCTTCGCGTCGTAGGCGAATGTTTCGACGGCCCCGTCCGGATACGAAATCGATGTCCGATCGTAAAACGTAAAAGTTCCCGCCGAACTCGCGGTATAGCTAAACCTGCTAGTATTTCCCGCCGCATCCGTCATCGAGGCTATGTAACCGGAGGGATCGTGATAGGTCGCTCGTGACGTTTTCCCGTTGCGGTCGACCGTGGAAATCGGCCGATGAGATGCATCGTATTCGGTCACCGTCTTATTTCCGAGGGGATCGGTAGAAGCTGCGTAATTCACCAAGTCTGCGTGAGAGACGGAGGTAATATTTCCAAGGGCATCCCTTACGGCCGCGTCTCCCACAGTGGACGTGCTGTAGCCGATGGCCGTCAAGTTGCCCAGCCCGTCCGACTGACCGCTCACGCGACCGCTTCCGTCATAGGTCTGCGCAAAGGAAGTATTTCCACCGGGGAGCGTAGTCTTCGTGATCAGACCTGCGCAGCAACCGGCGGTAGCGGTCGAGTAGGACGTAACCCGGCCCAAAGCATCGGTCGCGCTTGCGAGATTTGTCCCAGTAAATGCAAAAGACACACTTCGCCCTGTTTGATCTTGCGCTTTTGTGAGCTGCCCACTGCTGTTGTAAGTGAGGCTGAGCGTGCGCCCTATTCCATCACTGATCGACGTGGGCCCCGCAGAGCCTTGAGTAACCGTGAGAGCGTTGCCATTGCGATCCTCAATTCGCGTGAGTAGCCCCGCCGTGTTGAAGGTGTAGATCAGATTGTCGGCGGGATCAAGAAAACGAAAACCTCCGCCAGCCACGGAGGAGAGCTGGTATCCGAGTGGATGAGAACTCGCCATCACCCAATTCGAGCCATCCGGAACGAATCGAATCAGATCACCATGGAAGGTTGCGATCGTAACCACGACCGTGCCGGCAAACGCACGTACTTCGAAATTATGCCGCCAATTCGTTCCCAGTGTGCCGGTAACGCCGCTGTAGCCGAGCATCGAACGGTAATACCGCCGGAACTCCAGTGGAAGCGGACCACCGCCAAGGGACAAATCCGGGGCGGCTTCGCCAAACAGTTCGCCGCTAGACAGCAATACAGGATCTCCGCCGAGCGCCGGATCTCCGAGATAACTTCCCGTCGGCGCGATGTTCATCAACGATGCCGGTAAAACATCGGTGCCTTTGTGAAGGTCGAATGCTAGGCTGCCGTTCACGCTTCTGATGCATGAGTAACGAACACCCGATTGGAATGTCAGATCCAAGTTGATCTGCACGGAAGCATGGCTCTGGGCCGCCGTATTCGAGCAGCCGCTGGTGCTGGGCGCTAACTGCCCGACATCTGTCGACGTGTGTCCCGTCGCCTGGGGGGCACGTTGGATGGTAAATCTGCACTGCGTGTCTTTTTTTACGCTCACGACTCCGCTGATATCAGTGCCATCAACGGCTTTGGCTACCATTTGGAACACGCCGTCCGGAAGATCAATCCAGCTCTGGGCCGTGACAAGCGGCATCAGCAACGCACCGAGCAGCAGTTTACGCATGCGCCTCCTCGAGCGCCAGCCTCGGCGAGACCGAGCGCCTCATCCGCTAATGGCGGCTTTAGGAAAACGTTTCGCGATTATTTTCGGAGGATGCGCAGGTAGTACGTAGAGGAAGCTGAGGGTTCGTTTGAACCGAGCGGTTGCACGGAGATTTCGTAATCTCCTGTCGTGAAGATTTGCGCGGGCACGCGAATTTCCCAACCCTTCCCTGAGAATCGGGTCGTTTGCTTCCAAACTTCCGAATCCGCAGTGTGCAAAGTGATCATAAAGTCGCCGGCTGTAAGTGTGCCACCCGGCGCGATCAACTCCAAACGGACCATAGTGACTTGAGGCAGGATCTCCAGGCGATCGAGACCGCCATTCGCGCGCGTGCGAGCGACGGTGAGCGCATAAGATGTCTCGACGTTCGCCGTCGTGACCGGCGCTGTCGACGGACGCGAGCTAATCTGATCCTTTCTGTGATCGAGGTTCGCGAAGCGAATGGTCAGCCAGGTCAAAGGAATTGCGATGACGACTGCTGCCGCAGCCGCGGGCAGCCAAGCCCGAGTCCTCCGAAGAGGCGCTTCCGATGCACGCAATACTCTCAATAGAGAGCGGGCGAACGCAACATTCTCGCGCCCGCGCTCGGTGGCTCCGATGGTGGTTTCGAAATGTTGCCGCTGTTGCGCGGACAGACGCTCTTCCGCGTATTCATAAGCCAGTTCATCTTCGACAATTCGCAGCTGCTCATAGGCCGCGTCATTCGTGAAGTACTCGCGCTCGAGCGCCAGTTGCTGGTCCTGGTTCAATTCGCCGAGCAGATAGGCAGCGAGATGTTCGCGATCGTCGATATGCGCCTCTTTAGTCAATGGCCGATCCCCGGAAACGTTTCCACGTTCGCCAGACAACGATTCATGCAACGCTCCATCTGCTGGCGAACGCGGAATACTCGCAAGCGCAACGCAGCCGCGGGGATGTTCAGCTTTTCCGCGAGATTCTTCCGCCGCCCAATATGGCCCCCCGCTCCGCCGAGGTGATAAGCAACCAGCAAGTCGCGGCTCGACGGCGTCAATCGCCCGATGCAATTCTCCAGGCAACCGAGCTTGCGTTCGGTCTGCAGCGCATCGGAAGTTTCGACCGATGGAGATGGCGGTACCGCTAAAGTTCGAGTTTGCGGCATATCGTCCAACGATTGTGTCGCAGCCGCCCGGTGCCATCGCTCACGTGCAACTCGCGAAGCGACACCATGGAAATACAGATAGGGATTCTCTGGGTCGGTCTCCAGTCCCTGTTCCAGCTTTCGGGCGACACGATCCATGGTTTCGTCGGCAAATTCCGCACCAGGGATACATCCCTTCCATTCGAAAAACCTAGTGAGCTTTTCGCGGACCTTTTCGTACTCTTGCGCGGCTCGCTGCCTGTCCGCATTCAGGAAATCAAGCAGCCGTTCAAAAGCTTCGTTGGTCAGCTTCCACGGTCTGCGTTCAGGAGCGGGTATCACTTCCACTCCCCTTGCAAAATAAATCCCGCCCAATAATAAGGCGCTCGCCAGCGCTCTTGCGACGCGACCGCGGTTTGCGCCTGGCGCAGAGCAGCGGCTGGCGATTTTTTGTCGGCACCCAACATCGCCGCATAGAAGCTTCGCATCAGTTCGCTACTTGCCTCATCGTCCACATTCCAGAGCGTGGCGACCACGCGAGGTACGCCTGCATGCATGAACCCACGCGCGAGCCCGATCAGCCCTTCGCCCCTGACATCTTTGCCCAACGCTGTCTGGCAAGCACTGAGAACCACAAGACTTGCGCGCAGATTCAAATTGAAAATTTCATAGAGACGGAGAAACCCATCCTGTGGGCGACCGCGAGAATTGTATAGAGACAACGCGAGTGCCGTCAGTTCTGGATGAGACGTGTCCACCACCCCGTGCGTCGCGAAGTGGAGGATTTGATAATCCTTCAACCGGGCTCCCATGGCAGTCTCCCGGCTGGCATCGAAATCCAATGCAAGCCAACGCTGACTTTCGGGTATCAGGGCTGCGATTGCCTGCCCCTCTCTCCTGGTGGAGGGCAATCTTCTGAGCTGTAATTCGGCGGCACGTGTGAGAAAGGGCGATGGGAGCCCTTGAACATTCGCCACCGGTTCAGGCTTTCGGATTCGCGGATCGTCCGCTTCAAATACAGGATCCGCGAAAATTGCCGCAGTTCGAGGCGCAGTCTTTCCCTCGAATCCGCCGCGCCGTAGCAACACGAGCGTGCTCGCCGAAGGTTCTGCGATCACATCGTGCGCCTGGATCAGCGGGCAATAGACATTCTGTTCCGAAGGATCCGCGATCGCGGCGAAAGGTACATGCTGGAGTGCGCCGTCCGCGACAATCAGCAATCTGCGTCTTGCCAGCAGATGTCCGGCAGGAGCCAAAATCATGTTCGATAAGCGACGCGCGGAGGCAGTGGCGTCGCCTCGGGTCTGCACGGCACTCCGAAAAGATCGCGCTGCTTGTTCGATAGTTGCTCTCGCGGGAAGCACGAAAGATGCAATCGAATCTGAAGAAACGACCCAAAGAAAACTTCGCGCTTCGCCTAATGAGTACTCAAGCAAGAGGCTCTGCGAATCAAGTCCCTCCTTCTGAATCGCGGCAAGATTAATGTCGGTCCCCGAATCGCCCACCGATAGCGCCACCGGATCTGAGGCGGAGATCTTGGATCGGACGGATTGATACTCTGTCCAAATATCTTCGATTTGACGATCCAGTTTGGCGTAATCCGCCGTGCGGGATGTTTTCTTACTCAAATCTCGTTTGGCCGCGACTTCCCCAAGCGATTTCCGCAGGGCTCGCTCTCTAGCGATGTCCTCAACGTTCGGCTTCGTTGAGGCTTTCAATCCAGCCATGGCCAGCACGTCCAAGAGGTTGCGTGCACGGAGACTTTCGGCGGCAATCTGAGCTTGCTCCATGAAAGCACGGTCGCCAGTCTCGCGATGTAGCTGCATAAGAACGTCAACCTGAAGCTCGTAATAATTCGCAACCGATGCGATCAAAGAAGACTTCAGGTCCGGAACCGCAATGCGTTTTCGAAGGATCTCGGCGAAGCCTATAGCCGCGCCGACGTCCCGCTGAGCACCGCGAAGATTGCCTTGTTCGCGCTCTACGCGGGAGAGCTGGTAGAGAGCGATTCCTTGCAGTTGCGGGTCCTGCACGATGTGAGCAATGCGTACCGATTCCTCGGCGAGTTTCGCTCCTTCGGAAAGGTCACGCATTTTCGCATGAGCATCCGACAGTGTCGCCAACGCGTAGGCCTCACTCCAGCGGTTGGACGTCTCCCGGGAAATCGTGAGCGCTTCTTCAAGCAGAGGCACTGCTATCGCCGGTTCGTTGTCAGCAAGGTAAACCTGTCCGCAATCGGTCAGCGTGGTGGCGAGAGCCGGGCGACCTCCGTCCGTCGACCTGAACAGGGCGATCGATTCCAAAAAATAGCGAGTCGCATTCGCATTCTGCTTCATGGCCGCGTGGGACGAGCCGATATTGCTAAGCGCAGCGGCCTCATTCAACTTTTGACCGCGTGCGCGTTCGATTTGAAGCACTTCGTGATAGGAGGCTAGCGCTTTGCCATGATCGCCGAGCATGTTATACAGGCTCGCTGCCGAACGCAGCCCAGCCGACTCGCGGGTCCGATCGCCAGCGCTACGCGCCACGGCGATCGCCTCAAGGAAAAGGTCGAGCGCGCGTTGCTTATCACCCAGTTCTGAACTTGAGCGTCCGAGAATCGTCAGAGCCGCAGCCTCATATTGCGAGAGGTGCCGCTCCCGCGCTATCGCAAGTTCCTCGGTTGCCACCTCGATCGCCCTCGGATAATCGCGAAGTACAGCCGAAATATCCCCTTCGAAATCGAGAGCCTCAATCAGACCTGCCGCATCGCCCGAGTCACGGAATCTTTTGGAAGATTGCAGGTACCGAGCCGCCGCTTGACGGTAATCGGAGAGGCGAACCCAATACTGACCGGCTAGTAATAATGCCCAGCCCTCAAAATCCGACTCGCCGCGGCTTGCGTACAATTTGGCGATCTCATCCAATTTGCGCGCGGGTTCCGCTGACGCCGGCGCGCCCACTCGTCTAAATTCGGTATACTCGCGGTCCGCGCGTAATAGAGCGTCGTCACCCGGGCGAACGTCGCGGATCTCTACGTTGATGACGCTATACGTGCCAGCTTTATAAGCCGCATTGGATGGTGCAACGACTTCCGCCTGACACGAAGAGGCCTTCGTTATGGCGCCCGATAAAATCACGTTCTGCCGGCTTGCGATCTCAGTAACAACGGGACTGTTATCGCACACTAGCCGAAATCTGTTTTCGACGGCAAACGCTTGCCGGAAAAATATCCGAACGATCTGCTCTCGCAGCGTGGTGAATTGATAGACGTGGGTTTCACTGGGAGCAAGCCAACGTTCGAATTTCTGGCCAGGCTTAAGTTCTCGGGGTTGGCAAAAGGCGGTCAAGGCCAGGGCCGTCCAAATGGCAAGGTTGCGACATCCCGACGCGAGTACCGTCATTGCACCCGATCCGAATTGATTGAAGTCTCGTTCAGTATACTTTGATTTTGCCTCTCCGCAGCGCGTTGGGCGACCTCCTCCCGTCCCTCCCCGGGTCGTCACTCCGGCTTCTAAAGTGCTGGTTGTTGCTTCAGCGAATCATGGCTTGAGCTCTGCCCCAACTTCAACTCCGCGCCCACCGTCCGCTGATCACTTCTGGTGAAATCGACCCGTCGGGAAACCGCAAGGTGGGGAGCGTACTCGCCGCATTACACTCTCGCAGGATGTCCTCGCCCACGGCAAGACGCATCGTATGAAGGTATCGCCGGCTCACAACGGACTCTTTCCGCAGAAGGGGCTGCGGGTTTGCCCTGATCACGAAGCAGAAACCGATAGTTCAGAGCCGCCTCAGTTCCGACTCGGTTTTTTCGATCTGGTCGACGATGTACACCTTTACTGGCCCTTTGCGCGCTTCCAGTTGAAGCCGAGTTGTTCGGAGAAGAGCGGTAAACGTCGAGGGCCCCCGTTCGGGAATGTAGTTTCATTCGGCCTCGCCTGAACAATGGAGTCCGGTATCCATTCGAGCTTGAAATCAAATTGACCATGAAGCCGGGTGTCATCAATGAACGGGAGGTACAGCTGTCGAGAGAGGAGGTCTGTGAGCATTTTGATGGTCGCGTTTCAGGCGGTAAGGCGGGGCCCGTTTGACCTGATGGTATGGACCCGGCCCGGTGATTAGCGGTTATAGTCACCGGTGAGG
>JADMIO010792871.1_pt1 | contig 12797 bp, 12 predicted proteins | sample 8958161 | NCBI WGS metagenome assembly JADMIO01 (sample SAMN16585339, study PRJNA669376) | soil metagenome | isolation source: Crop rotation soil | place: USA: Cullars Rotation, Alabama | collected 2011 | reverse complement strand
CTTTCCCCGGGATATTGTTGACGGTGATGCCCAACGGCCCAAGTTCCTCGGCAAGCGTGCGCGTGAGCGCGATGATCGCCCCCTTGGACGAGGAATAAGGCGCCATGCGCGCGCTGCCGGTCTGCGCGCTGGACGAGGACATATTGACGATCCGGCCCCATCCGGCCGCTTCCATATCGGGCAGCACGACCTGCGTGACGATGAACGTGCCCTTCAGATTGATGGTGAGGACCCGGTCCCACAGCTCGTCGGTGACATCCTTGAACGGCGTCGTGTCGGTGATGCCGGCATTGTTGACGAGGACGGTGACCGGCCCGAACGCATCGCGCAATATCTGGACGGCCGCGACCACCTGTGCGCGATCGGCGATGCTGGCCTGCAGCGCGATGGCCCGGCCACCGGCGGCATTGATCTCGTCGGCAGTTTTCCGGGCATCCTCGATCAGGATATCCAGCACGCCCACCGCCATGCCATCTTCTGCCAGCCGCTTCGCGCAGGCGCGTCCGATGCCGGCCGCCGCGCCGGTTACCAATGCTGTTTTCGTCATAACCTCTCCTTGCTCTATCCCGGGCCAGCGGCGTTCCGATGACCAGACGCATCTTCACGCCGCAGCGAGAGACAGCGGCACGGGCGACACGCCTCCTTGCTCGACCTGCGCCAATGTGCGCATGGCTCAGCCGATCGCGCTTGATGAATTCGGACATTTTTGGGCGGGTGGGCCGGCCGGACGGGTGACGCGCGGGAATGAGCGGGGATAAAATCCTCCCCGAGCTTGCTCGGGGAGGGGGACCATCCGAAGGATGGTGGAGGGGTATTCCCGACCGTTCCGCAAGCCCCTCCACCGCTCTGCGAGCGGTCCCCCTCCCCGTTCCGGGGAGGAATTAAGCAGTTGGAATGCGCTCACCCAGAAGTGTGAATGTTGTAGGCTTGCTCGGGGAGGTGGCAGCGCGAAGCGCTGACGGAGGGGCGATTCCGACCGTTCCGCAAGCCCCTCCACCGCTCTGCGAGCGGTCCCCCTCCCCGAGACAAGCTCGGGGAGGATTTTGAGTGGCGCGATTTAGAACATCCCCGGCACCTGCTGCTGCGCCGCCGTCGGCCGCGCCGGCATCAGCAGGTCGCGTCGCTCGGCCGGCGTCCGCAGCGATTGCGTGGTCACCGCCGTGGGGCTGATCGCGGTGCAGCTTTGCCCGGCGATGAAGTTGAGCGCCTGGCGGGTCGAGGCCTCCGCAGGATCGCCCATCGCGCGGGCGAGGTCGTCAGTGGCCTGACAGCTTGCCTCCACGGTGCCGGCCAGCCCGTCATAATAGTTGCCCTGCCGTGCGCTGTTCTGGGTGGCGAAGGCGATCACGCGGAGGCGATCATCGCATGCCGGGCGATCGAGCGCGATCTGGCCGACCGGCTTGCCGAAGGTGTTGGTGCCGATCAGCGCGCTACGCGCATGGAGATAGGGGATGAACGCGTTGATCACCAGTTCGCTGGCCGATGCCGTGCCGCCGGTGCCGATGAAGGCAATGTGCGTCGGCGCCACCGATTGCGGCTGGGGCGCGAAGAAGGTGGTCGAGTTGCTCGACGATTTCTCTGAACGGAAGGTTATGAAATCGAATGTCTCGGTCGAGGTGCGATCGCGGCCGAGCAGATTGCCCAGCAATTCCGCAATCGAGACCAGCCCGCCGCCATTGTAGCGCAGATCGACGATGATGTCGGTCACCCCGGCCTGCCGGAACTGCGCAAAGGCGTCGCGCAACGCCGGATCGGCTGTGGTGATGAAGGTGCGCAGGTTCACATAGCCGACCTTGTGGCCACCATCGTCGATGATCCGGGCCCCATAACGCGTCGACACCGGGGCCAGCGTATAATCGGCCTTGGCGACGCTGATATCGTGGGTTCCGCTGCTATCGGTGACGCGCAGCAGGCGGACGAGACCCACAGTGCTGGGGCCGAGCGCGTTGGTGACGCCGGCGCTGCCCTCCGCCGCGATGATGTTGCTGACGGTGCGCAGATTGCCGCTGCTCGTGCCGATCGCCACGATCTCGGTACCGCGGTCGATCCCGGCGGCAAGCGCCGGCGTGCCCTCGAACGCCTCCGACACGAACACCCGCCGTGCCGCCGAATCGATCGACAGGCGAATGCCGAAGCCGGCGCTGGAACCCGCTGAGAAGAAGGCGTTTTCTTCGGCGATCGACGTCAGATAGGTGAAGAAGCGATCGCGCCGCTGGGCGCGCGCCGTGGCCGTCAATGCGTCGACATAGTCAGGGACAGTTGCGTATGGCGCAGGATCGAGGCTGGCCGGCAGGGTTTCGGGGAACAGATACCATTCCCGTAGTTGCGCGGCCGCCCAGTCCTGCCGATCACGCAGCGAACAGGTGGTGGCGGGTGTCGAGGGTGAGCCAGATCCCGGGGTCGATGTGACCGGCGCAGACGATGTCGTGCCGCCCGATCCCGATCCGCCCTCGCCCCCGCACGCGGCCGTCATCGCGAACAGGGCCGTCATGGCCGCCAACTGCCCCAGCTTCATATCTGCCCCCCACCGATAATCGGCGCGCCCTTGGTATCGCCTCATGATCACAGCTCTGCAAGCCGATGCATATCTGCTGGAATGAATATGCTTTCCCTGCCCCGGCATCAGGCGTATGATTACAAAAGAGTACAGGAGACTACATATGCCTCTGGATCGCCCCACCGAACCGATCACGGTTCGCGCCGCCAAAGAGACCGTGACGAGGATCGACGCACTGGCCGCGGCGATGGACCGTTCCCGCAACTACATCGTCAATCAGGCTATCCAGCAATATCTGGCCACCAACGCGTGGCAGATCGAGCGCATCGAGGAAGGCATCGCAGCGGCCCGCGAGCAGCGTGTGAGGCCCGCCGATGAGGTCTTTGCGGATATCGCGGCCAAACATGGCTGGTCGCGATAGGTGATGCGGCTGGTCTTCACCGATCCCGCTGCCCGCGACCTGGAAGATATTATCGATTATATCGCTCTCGATGATGCCGCGGCGGCTGAGCGCGTCTATCGCGCGATCGTCATAGCCGCCGATCGGCTGAAGGATTATCCTGAAATAGGCCATGTCGGGCGTTTGCCGGATACGCGGGAATTGTCCGTTTCATCGTTGCCATACATCATCGTCTATGAGCGTGGCACGCATGCAGTTACGATCCTCGCGGTGTTTCACGCGGCACGCGACATGCGGCCGGCTATCGAGGAACGCCGCAAAAATTTGCGGCAATGACTGCGGCCACCAAAGCATTTCCCGGATCGAATGCCTGCTTTCGAACTACCGCGTCGCCACGATGAACAACCTCGGGAACGGCAGCAGCACTGTGCCGTCGTCCAGTGCCGGGTAGGCCAAGGCAATCGCTTCCTCATAGCGGGCCAGGAAAGCTTCGCGTTCGGCCTCGTCCAGCGGCCCGAGATAGGGCAACAGGCCCGCGCCCTTGAACCATTCCACCACCGCGGCCGCGCCGTCGGCGAGCGGATGGAAATAGGTCGTGCGCCAGATGTCGACGGTCGCGGCATGATCGCGCAACAGGCGATGGTAAAAGGCGGCATCGTGGCTATTCGCGCGGGATTGCGATGCGGTGGCGAGCCGCGCAGCCCATGGACCGTCGGCGGCAATCTCCCGCATCAGGCGGTGGACCGGCTCATCGAGATTGTCGGGCATTTGCACCGCAAGGCAGCCGCCCTCGCCCAGCCGGGCGCAGAGCGCGGGCATGACGGTGGCGTGATCGGGAACCCAATGCAGCGCCGCGTTGGACAGGATCAGATCGAACGGCCCTGGATCGCGCCAGGCCGCGATATCGTCGACGCCGAAGCGGATGGCCGGCAGGCGCGCACGCGCGGCCGTGATCATGTCTTCGGAACTGTCGATGCCGATGATCTCGGCCTCCGGATAACGATCGCGCAACATCTCCGTCGAATTGCCAGGGCCGCAGCCGATATCCGCGGCCTTTCGCACATCAGACAGCGCCACCCGGCCGAGCAGATCGCCGATCGGCCGATTCCGTTCCTGTTCGAACTTTCGATATTGGATCGAGGACCAGCTCATGGAATTCTCCTGATAGGATATCCGAGGGACCTAAGCGGATTTTGTTGCGGCCAAAAGGGGGTAGGCGCTTGCAGTGCCCGGCCCCATGAGGCGATAGAGGTTGGCAAAATCGATCAGGCAAGGAATGGATGATGGAACGCAAGCCATTGGGAAAGAGCGGGCTTTCGGCCGCTCCGATCATGCTGGGCACCAACAATTTCGGCTGGACGATCGGCCAGGATGCATCGGACGCGGTTCTCGATGCGTTCGTGGCGCAGGGCGGATCGCTGCTCGATACGGCCGACGCCTATTCGGCCTGGATTCCGGGCAACAAGGGCGGCGAATCCGAAACCATCATCGGCAATTGGCTGCGCAGCAGCGGCAAGCGCGACAAGGTGTTGATCGCCACCAAGGTGGGCATCCTCGATGGCCCGGGCGGACGCAAATTGCAGCCGTCGCGGATCGCGGCCGCCGTCGATGAATCGCTCAAGCGGCTGCAGGTCGATGTGATCGATCTCTATTTCGCCCATCGCGATGATCCGTCGACGCCGCTGGAGGACACGTTGGACGCGTTCGATCGGCTGGTGAAAGCCGGCAAGGTCCGCGCGATCGGCGCTTCGAATTACAGCGCGGAGCGGCTGGCCGAGGCGCTGGCGGTCAGCGATCGCAACGGGCTGACGCGCTTTTCCGTGGTGGAGCCCTTCTGCAATCTGCTCCAGCGCGATCAATATGAAGGGGCGCTGCAGGACCTCGTGGTCGCCGAAGGGCTGGCGGCCGTTCCCTATTTCGGGCTCGCCCGCGGTTATCTGTCGGGCAAATATCGCACGGCCGCCGATCTGGTGGGCAGCAACCACGCCGATGGCGCCGCCGCGATGATGGCTGGCAAGGGCCCGGCCATGCTGGCGGTGATGGATGACATCGCCGCCGAAACCGGCGCCAGGCTGGCGGCGATTGCATTGGCATGGCTGCGGCAGCAACCGGGCGTCGCCGCACCGATTTCGAGCGCTACGTCACCGGCCCAGGTAAGCGAACTGATGTCCTCGACCGAACTCACCCTGTCGGACGATCAGATCGAACGCCTCAATTTGGCAGGCGCATAGCCGGTTCAGCGTCGATCGGCGGGTCTCTCGGTCACGACGTCCAGCTTCAGGAGACGTGCCGCCATCTATGGCCTTGCCGTACGAGGGCGCCTTGCTCCTGGAGGCGGCACATGATCGTGGCATGCGACCGGCGGCCGATCTTGCCGTCGAACCTTCGCAGCAGCGATTCCCTGACCTCCTGGGCGGTCATCCCCTCTTCGTGGCTCGCCACGATCTCGATGATGGCGGATTTGATCCGCCCGTGATTGGTTGGCGGGGCAGCGGACACGGATATGTCCTCGATGTGCGCCTCCGCGACCGATTGCTTGACGACTTCCAGTTCATGGCTGAGATGCAGCAATTCGGCCGCCATACGCGAGAGACGATCCGCAAGCAGGTGTGTTTCGATCGAATGTGAGGCCATCGTCAAATCTTCCGTAGGCATGTTCAGTAATCGACACCATTTAGAGGCAGAGGAAGGCAACCATAACGTTACGCCACAGAAACGCCCCCTGCCAATATCACGTATGCCGGACCAATCAAGCAGCCACCCCCATCCTCTTGCACTGCCTGTGCAAATATAAATTCTCTATGTTTTAAAAGACCCTGTCTTTAACATTGGTCAAAGTGGACTCCGATAGCAGCACTTCCTTACCTTTGCATGCCTGGCCACAAATACAGGCCCGGCAATATCGGCAGATCATGATCCCACGGACGTCCTTGTCGGCCGATGGCCCTCCATAAAATGGTGCCGGTCGGCCTCTAGCCCATGCAGCTTACACCAACCTTACAGATGGGGAAACCGCCACCGGATTGAGACCAATCGTGAAAATTGTGCCACCAGTTGGCAGATTTCCGGGGGTTAGCCGCCCGTCATGGGCAAATGTCAGCCCTTCGGACGCAATATATAGCCGACCCCGCGGACGGTATCGATACGCGCGGTCGCGCCGGTCTGATCAAGCCGCTTGCGCAGCCGATGCGCATAGACCTCGATTGCATTCGAACCCAGGCTCTCGCTCGCGCCGAACAACTGGTCCTCGGCCGTGCGCTTGGGAACCACCCGCCCCAGCCGCCGCAACAGCAGCTCGAGCAGATCGGTTTCACGAACCGTGAGAATGATCGGCTCACCACCCACGAACGCTTCGCGCGTGTCGGTATCGAAACCGACATTGCCCACGGTCAGCCGGCGATGGACATAGCCCCCCTGCCGGCGGAGCACGGCATCGAGCCGGGCCTGCAGTTCATCGAAATCGAACGGCTTGACCATATAATCATCGGCCCCGGCATTCAGCCCGCAGATGCGATCCTCCACGCTGCCGCGCGCCGTCACGACGATGACGGGAATGGGATCGTCATGACGCCGTAATGCCTTCAACGCGGCAAGACCGTCCCCGTCGACGTCGGGCAGGCCGAGGTCGAGGTCCAGGATGATCGCGGCGTAGCGCACCGCGCTTAGCATCAGTTCGGCATCGGCCACCGTTGCCGCATGGTCCGCCGCAATATCGCGCCGCGCGAAAGCCGCATCGAGCGCAGCGGCAAGATCGGGATCCTCTTCTACGAGCAGCAGCCGCATGTCTGGTCAATTCCCGTGCTGGCCACGGCCCGATCGCCGGCCGGCGGCGCTCGGCCGCGTCAATCGTCGACGAGATCGAGAAACCCCACCACATCATTTTCGGTCGCGAGATACAGGCCGGCCTGTACGTCAACGGGCTGCCCGGCCGCCAGCGCCATGGCCTCCCCCAGTGATCCGTAGAACAACGTCACCGCCGAACCGCCATCGTCGCCGTCATCGAGATGATAGAGCCGTACGGAGACGGTGTCGGATATCGTGCGCATGCCTTAAAATCCTTCAAAAATCCGCGGTCCGCAAGTTACATTGCCTCGTGCGGTGCAAACGCTAGTCTTGGGGCCGCCGCAAGGGAGTCGCACGCTGCCGACATACCAAACCGATCTGGCCGGGACGCGTCATGTCTTCGCGGACGTGCGCCGCTTGCTGGCCGCCGCGACGCCGGCGCGATCGGGCGACATGCTGGCCGGAATCGCCGCCGACAGCGCCGAGCAGCGCGTGGCCGCCCGTTATGTGCTGGCTGATCTTCCATTGGACGCATTGCTGGCCGATCTCGTCATCCCCTATGAAGCGGATGAGGTGTCGCGGCTGATCGTCGACAGCCATGATGCCGCAGCCTTTGCACAGGTAGCGCATCTTACGGTTGGCGCATTTCGCGAATGGCTGTTGTCCAACGACACCGACGGCACCGCGATCGCAGCGATTGCACCGGGCGTCACCCCCGAAATGGCCGCGGCCGTTTCCAAGCTGATGCGGAACCAGGATCTGATCGCGGTCGCGCGCAAGATCGCGGTCGTCACCGCCTTTCGCGGCACGATCGGGCTGCCCGGGCGGCTATCGACCCGCCTGCAGCCGAACCATCCCACCGACGATCCTGCCGGCATCGCGGTCTCGATCCTCGACGGGCTGCTGATGGGATCGGGCGATGCGGTGATCGGCATCAACCCGGCCACCGACAGCATCGACACCGCCGCCCGCCTGCTCACCCTGCTCGACGAGGTGCGGCTGGCTTTTGCCATCCCCAGCCAGAGTTGCGTGCTGACCCATGTCACCAATACGCTGGCGCTGATCGAACGCGGCGCGCCGGTGGACCTGACCTTCCAGTCGATCGCCGGCACCGAGGGCGCCAATCGCGGCTTCGGGATCGACCTCGCCCTGCTCCGCGAGGCGCATGCGGCGACCCTGTCGCTCGGGCGCGGTACGATCGGCGATCATGTGATGTATTTCGAAACCGGCCAGGGATCGGCTTTGTCGGCTGACGCCCATCATGAGGTCGACCAGCAGACGCTGGAATGCCGGGCCTATGCGGTGGCGCGCGCGTTCCGGCCGTTGCTCGTCAATTCGGTGGTCGGCTTTATCGGCCCCGAATATCTCTATGACGGCAAGCAGATCCTGCGGGCCGCGCTGGAGGATCATTTTTGCGGCAAATTGCTCGGCCTGCCGATGGGGCTCGACATTTGCTACACCAACCATGCCGAGGCCGATCAGGACGATATGGACGCGATCCTGACCCTGCTCGGCGTCGCCGGCGTCACTTTCGTGATGGGCGTGCCGGGTGCCGACGACATCATGCTCAACTATCAGTCGACCAGTTTTCATGACGCGCTCTACCTGCGCGAGACTTTGGGGCTGCGGCCGGCGCCGGAGTTCGAGGCGTGGCTGGCGTCGGTCGGGCTGATCGACGGGCATGGCCGGATGCAGGCGGCATCACGTTCCGCCCTGCCCTATTGCGCTATTCCGGCGCTCGCCCACCTCGATGGCTGAGCACCCTGCCTTGCCCGATCGGCTGCGCGCGCTGACGCAGGCGCGGATCGGCCTCGGCCGGAGCGGACAGGCGCTGTCGACAGCGGCGATGCTCGACTTCCAGCTCGCCGCCGCACGGGCGCGCGATGCGGTTCATACCGATCTGACGGTCGAGAGCTTCTCGGAGGCGATCGGCCGCCCGGTGATCATAGTCCACAGCCGCGCCGCCGATCGCACGACCTATCTCCAGCGCCCCGATCTCGGCCGGCTGCTCAACGAAGCCGATGCCGCCGCCCTGCCCCGCACCGACGCGCAGGTCGCCTTCGTCGTCGGCGACGGCCTCTCGGCCAACGCCGTCCACGCCCACGCCGCCTCGCTGCTGCTGGCCCTGTTCGATCGCCTCGGCGACTGGACGATCGCCCCGATCATCGTCGCCCGCCACGCAAGGGTGACACTCGGCGACGAGATCGGCGCGGCACTCGGCGTCGATATCGTCGTCATGCTGATCGGCGAACGCCCCGGCCTCAGCGCCCCCGACAGCCTCGGCTGCTACCTCACCTGGTCCCCCCGCCGCGGCCGGCGCGACAGCGAACGCAATTGCGTCTCGAACATCCGCCCACCCGGCGGCCTCGACTACGCCACCGCCGCCGATCGCATCGCCTGGCTGATGCGCGAAGCGCGGGTGCGCGGGCTGACGGGGGTGGCGCTGAAGGATGAGACGGGCGGCGCGGCGGCGATCGCGGGGCCGGCCGGGGTGGCGGATTGATGAAACTTCCGGTTCTCCGACCCGCCGCGCGATGACCCTTGGCATTGGCATTGGCATCGTTAGCGAGCCTGGACGCTTGCAGAACAACCGATGCCATTCGCTTATCCGTTACATTCCCAAAAGCGCGCGTGCGCGCGTCGGCGTGGCGATGCGGGGGCCAAGGCTTTCGACGAGGCGGCGTGCCTTGGTCACAAGTTGTGCGTTGCTGTCCGCAAATTCTCCACGGGAAATATAGCTGTTATCTTCCATGCCTACTCGGACATGCCCCCCGAGCAGGCAGGACTGTATCGCCATTGGAAACTGCATCCTTCCAATGCCGAACCCCTGCCACACCGCACCTGCTGGCAGCCGATCGCGCATGTAAAGCATCGTCGCGGTGTCTGCGGGCATCGCATAGTTTAGCCCCATCACGAATGAATACATGCCAGGCCCTTCGAGGAACCCGTTCTTCATGAGGTGGTTCGACAACACAAGATCCCCGGTATCGAACACCTCGATTTCGGGTTTCACCCCAGCAGAGCGGATCAGTGTAGCCATCTCGCTCAGCACGGACTCCATGCTGATGACCACGCCGCCGAAGATCTGAGCCGTCGCCAGGTCGAGGGTGCAAATTTCAGGCCTTAGATTGAGAACATGTTCGACCCGGCGTTTTGCAGGCCAGATATGCGTTCCCGGCCCTGCTTCGACCGGCAGGTTCGCGTCGGCCGGATAGAAGCCCGAACCAAGGCCTGTCGTCAGATTGAGAATAACGTCGCTGTTCGCGGCACGGATACGTTCTACAACATCCTGGTAGAGATCCAGGCGGCCGGAAAAGGCGCCGTTTTCAGGATCACGAACATGGATATGGAGGATCGATGCACCGGCCTCGGCTGCTTCGAGCCCAGAAATGGCAATCTGTTCTGGCGTCACGGGGTGATTCGGGTTTGGCGGCAGCGGACCCGCGCCGGTCAGCGCACAAGTAATGATAATCTCATTCTGCATGATTTGACTCTCGGTCATTTGTTACGGGGGAGTGCTGGTTCACTCTGGCGGACGCGAGGCCCAACGGAACGGCAGCAAGGGCAGCGCCGGCGATCAGGGGGGACGCGGCCATGAGCACGGTAAAGGTGTCAAACCCGCTCGACAGCATCAGGCCGACCATGAAGGGCCCAACAATGGCGCCGAGCCGGCCCACGGCCACCGCTGCTCCCAGGCTGGATCCCCGGACGGATTGCGGGAAGCATTTTGTGGCCAATGCGAAGAGCATGGATTGCGCGCCCATGATAAAAAAGCCCGCTCCTACGGCGATACAAGCGACAGCAGTCAGGCTGCCGGGCCGGGCCAGCAGGAACAGGCAAAGGGCCATTCCAGCATAAGCCGAAAGCGCCACCACGATTGGGCGCAGGCGGTCCAGGGCCAGCCCGATTACAACGATGCCAAAGACGCTGCCGACATTCAGCATCGCCTGAACCAGCGCGGTGTGGGAGCTCGCGAACCCGCGTGCAGACAACAGCAGGGGTAGCCAGTTGAGGATCGAGTAGACGACTGTAGAAGTTAGAAAGAAGGCAGCCCATGCTGCAAGCGTTGTGATAGCGCGACCTTGCCCGAACAACGCTTCCGATAGGGCGATCGGCGCTGCGGTGGAATGACCCGGATTTGCGCCCTCACGGGGGAGCTTCGTCTCCGGCAAGTACGCCAACATCAATATCGCAATCACCAGTGGAGTGGCACCACCCGTGTAGAATATGTAACGCCAAAACCGGCCATCGATAACAAGCCCGACGGCCGATACAAAAAGCCCGCCGATTGGCATGCCGGCATACATCAGACCCACGGCCAGGTTGCGGTACTTAGGTGGCGCAGCCTCGGATACCATCACAACCAAAACTGGCAGAGCGGCACCGAGCCCCACACCAGTCGCGATACGGACTGCGAGCAACGCACCGAAGCTTGTTGCCGCGAACGAGGTCAACACTGAAAACAGGCCGAAAAGAACGAGGGCACCGATCAGAACCGGACGCCGACCTACCGTATCGGCCAAACGGCCGCCAAACAGGGCCCCAGGCATGAGCCCCAACAGCCCGGCACTGAACAGAAGGCCCAGCTCATCAGCCGAAAGGGACAGTTCCGGCCGCATATGTGCTGCCGCAATCCCTACAGATTGAAGGTCAAAGCCCTCCGTCAACGCAGCGCAAAAGCACAAAAGCACAACGAGCGCGGATTGCTTTTTGCCTATGGGTTCACCGAATGCCGGCGCTCGGTTGATCATCTTTGTCACTTTTATCACCCCGCAGCAAACCGCCATCCGGCATTCGTATCCGCACGCCTACTACGAATAAGTATTCCTTGAAGCAGGCCGGGCGCGCCGGGGGCGCCAATCCGGCGCGTTGACGCCCCCGGCGCGTGCACCATCGCACCGTTTAGAGGATCACCAATCCACACCAACCCGGACGCCATACTCCCGTGGCGCGCCATATAATTCGTTGTTGCGATACTGACCTGCTACATATTCTTTATTTGTGAGGTTGGTGCCATAGGCTTCAATTTTCCAATTGTCTTTCCTGTAGGTGAGCGTGGCGGACAGCAGTCCGTGAGACTTCAGGTAATCGGTAGTACGGCTGTATAATAATCCCGTAAACTGGGACGAAATGTACGCATAGTTGATTCGCGGAGTCAGGCTTGCTTCGTTTCCGAGATCGACCGTATATTCCGCTCCAGCGTTAAACGTCCACTTTGGCGAGAACAGATTTCTTCCGCCCGTGTTGGTTCGGATAAAGGGCGCATAATTGAAACAGGTTGGCGGATTCGATGGCAATGTGGACGCGCATTGAGGCCCCAGCGTTCCTGGCGGCAGAGCTCGGCTGTTTACCAGCGTGAATGGACTAAGCTTGCTGTCCACATACGATAAGCCTGCGTCAGCGGAAAAGCCTCCGAATTTTGCCTGCACCTGGCCCTCCAGGCCTTTGATGCTTGCTTTGGTCAGATTGGTAACCCCGGCCTGGCCCGTCGCAATGTTGATCACATCGAACTGGAAATCCTTGTAATCGGACCAGAAGCCGCCGAACTGCGCGCGCAGATGTCGATCAAATAATGTGGTCTTCCAGCCTGCTTCGTAGTCAATGACGGTTTCGGGGCCGAATTCGGAAGCGGCGGAGTTGAAACCACCCGGCTTGTACCCGCGAGCAACAAACGCATAGATCAGATTGTCGGGATCAATCTGCCAGTTCAGTGCGGCCTTACCGGTCATGCGCTCATCCTTGTGAGCGCCCGACAAGTCAACGACCTGCAAGCCATTGGCGGGAAATCCAGGGATGCCCCGTCCGATCACGATATTTCCGGTGCCTTTCGCTGCGAAGTGCGAATAGCGGGTGCCCAGTTGAAGTTCCAGCTTGTCTGTTAGCCGAACATTTCCCTGTGCAAATACACCGATTGTCTCTTTGTTCTGCTTCGGCGCAATGATGGTCGGAAAACCATTTGTGCGATCGATGTTCGTGACTTTGATCTTGTTTCGCTGATAATATGCACCCAATATCCATGAGAACGGATGATCGGTTGACGAGATTATGTTGATTTCCTGACTCGTCTGCGCCTCTCTCACGCGCTGGTCTCTATCGAGGGCACCACTGCTGGGAAAG
>JADMIO011356743.1_pt1 | contig 12798 bp, 10 predicted proteins | sample 8958161 | NCBI WGS metagenome assembly JADMIO01 (sample SAMN16585339, study PRJNA669376) | soil metagenome | isolation source: Crop rotation soil | place: USA: Cullars Rotation, Alabama | collected 2011 | reverse complement strand
GAGCGGCCGGGCCGCACTCGGGATGGATGCGCCCCGAGGTCAGCACGCAGTTGCCGGAGCCGTCGATGACTGCCCGGCCCTGGCCGTCCTCGAGGACGGGCTGCGGCGTCTGCGCGTACGCGATGCCAGCGGCCAGTGCGTAAATGGCGCCACCGAGCATCAGCTTGTTGGAAATCTTCATGTTCGGAACTCCCAAGAGGTGTGAGTGATTGTTTTGCAGCCTTAGGCTTTTTCTCTGAGGCCCAGCGCCCGAAACGGCTCGCGCCATCATACACAAACGCGCTTTGGCCCGACAACCGAAAGTGGGCCTCCATGCAACAGACAGCGCCCTCGCCGTTGCGTTTCCGCGACAACGCTATGACCGGGTGTTTCGCTGGAAAGTGCCACCCTCGATGTGGTAGAATTGCAGTTTCGTCCGCAACAAAAAGCGGCGTCAGAACAAGCAGTTACGCCTGCCTTCCCACGCAGTTCCCTGTGAATCCCGATGGAACAGTTCGCCAAGGAAACCCACCCGATCAGCCTCGAGCAGGAGATGCGCCGCTCCTATCTCGACTATGCAATGAGCGTCATCGTCGGGCGCGCCCTGCCCGACGTGCGCGACGGCCTGAAGCCCGTGCACCGGCGAGTGCTCTACGCGATGCACGAGCTGTCCAACGACTGGAACAAGGCATACAAGAAGTCGGCCCGTATCGTGGGCGACGTGATCGGTAAGTATCATCCGCACGGCGACACCGCCGTCTATGACACCATCGTGCGGATGGCGCAGGACTTCAGCCTGCGCTATCCCCTCGTCGACGGCCAGGGCAACTTCGGCAGCGTCGACGGCGACAACGCGGCGGCCATGCGCTACACCGAGATCCGCATGGCGAAGATCGCCCATGAGCTGCTCGCGGACCTCGACAAGGAAACCGTCGACTTCGGTCCCAACTACGACGGCAGCGAATCCGAGCCGCTGGTGCTGCCGGCGAAATTCCCCAACCTGCTCGTGAACGGCTCGTCCGGCATCGCGGTGGGCATGGCGACCAACATCCCGCCGCACAACCTCGGCGAAGTCGTCGACGCGTGCATGGCGCTCCTCGCCAGGCCCGAGACCACCCTCGACGAGCTGATCAAGATCGTGCCGGCGCCGGACTTCCCCACGGCCGGCATCATCTACGGCGTCGCGGACCTGCAGGAGGGATACCGCACCGGCCGCGGCCGCGTGATCATGCGCGCGCGCACCCACGTCGAGGAGATCGGCAAGGGCGACCGCCAGGCGATCGTGATCGACGAGCTGCCCTACCAGGTCAACAAGGCGCAGCTGCTCGCGAAGATCGGCGAGCTGGTGCGCGAGAAGCGCCTGGAAGGCATCTCGGACCTGCGCGACGAGTCCGACAAGTCGGGCATGCGCGCGGTGATCGAGCTGAAGCGCGGCGAGGTCGCCGACATCGTGCTGAACAACCTGTACAAGCTCACGCAGATGCAGGAGACGTTCGGCATGAACATGGTGGCGCTGGTGGACAACCAGCCCAAGCTGCTGAACCTCCGGCAATTCCTCGACGCGTTCCTGCGCCATCGGCGCGAGGTGGTCACGCGCCGCACCGTGTTCGACCTGCGCAAGGCGCGCGACCGCGGGCACATCCTGGAAGGCCTCGCCGTCGCGCTCTCCAACGTCGACGAGGTGATCGCGATCATCAAGGGCGCGCCCACGCCGTCTTCCGCGAAGACGGAGCTCATGGGACGCACGTGGCGATCGCCGCTCGTGGAGGAGATGCTGAAGCGCGCGTCGTCCGACCTTTTCCGCCCCGAGTCGCTGCCGAAGGAATTCGGCCTGGCCGCCAACGGCTATCGCCTCTCCGACGTGCAGGCCCAGCGCATCCTCGAGATGCAGCTGCAGCGCCTCACCGGCCTCGAGCAGGACAAGATCCTCTCCGAGTACCGCGAGGTGATCGCCACCATCGAGGACCTCCTCGACATCCTCGCCAAGCCCGAGCGCGTCACGAAGATCATCGGCGACGAGCTGCAGGACGTGAAGCGCGAGTTCGGCGACAAGCGGCGCAGCGAGATCGTGGTGAACGCCGGCGACATCCAGCTCGAGGACCTCATCACGCCCGAGAACGTGGTTGTCACGCTCTCCCACGCGGGCTACATCAAGAGCCAGCCGATCGACGAGTACCGTGCGCAGAAGCGCGGCGGCCGCGGCAAGCAGGCGGTGGCGGCGAAGGAAGACGACTTCATCGAGAAGCTCTTCATGGCGAACACGCACGACTACGTGCTGTGCTTCTCCAACAAGGGCAAGGCGTACTGGCTCAAGGTCTACGAAGTGCCGATGGGCAGCCGCACCTCGCGCGGCAAGCCGATCGTGAACCTGCTGCGCATGGAGGAGGACGAGCGCATCAACGCGATCCTGCCGGTGACCGAGTTCCGCGAGGATTCGTACGTCTTCTTCGCGACCGAGCAGGGCGTGGTGAAGAAGACGTCGCTCTCCGATTTCTCGCGCCCGCGTCCCTCGGGCATCATCGCGGTCGACCTGGACGAGGGCGACCGCTTGATGGGAGTGGCGATCACGGACGGCAAGCACGACGTGATGCTCTTCTCCGACGAGGGGAAGGCGGTGCGCTTCGACGAGAACGACGTGCGCCCGATGGGCCGCGGCGCGCGCGGCGTGCGCGGCATGAACCTCGCCAAGGGCGGGCGCGTGATCGCGATGCTCGTGGCGGAGAACGAGGAGCAGAGCGTGCTTACCGCGACCGAGAACGGGTTCGGCAAGCGCACCCCCATCGTCGAGTACACGCGCCATGGCCGCGGCACGCAGGGCATGATCGCGATCCAGACCACCGAGAGGAACGGCAAGGTCGTCGCCGCGACGCTCGTGTCGGCCGAGGACGAGATCATGCTCATCACCTCCGGCGGCGTGCTGATCCGCACGCGCGTGAACGAGATCCGCGAGATGAGCCGCTCCACGCAGGGTGTCACGCTCATCAACCTCGACGCGGGCGAGAAGCTCTGCGGCCTGCAGCGCATCATGGACCGCGACGAGGAGAACGGCGAAAACGGCAATGGCAACGGAAACGGCCATGCCGCGCCGGCCGCCGCGGAAGCGACGGACGCGAACGAGGATCCGACCCCGGGCGACGCAGCGCCCAGCGATGGAGAGGGCAACGATGGCGGCGGCAGCGCAGATTAAGCCCGCGAACCGCATCTTCAACTTCGGCGCCGGCCCGGCCACGATGCCGGTCGAGGTGCTGGAGAAGGCGAAGTGGGAGCTGGTCAACTGGCACGAGGCCGGCATGTCGGTGATGGAGATGAGCCATCGCGGCAAGGAGTTCATCGCCATCGCCGCGGCCGCCGAGGCGGACCTGCGCGAGCTCGCGGGCATCCCGGCGAGCTACAAGGTGCTCTTCCTGCAGGGCGGGGCGACGCTGCATTTCTCGGGCGTGCCCATGAACCTGCTGCGCGGCAAGAAGAAGGCCGCCTACGTGAACACGGGCGAGTGGTCGAAGAAGGCGATCGCCGAGGCGAAGCACTTCTGCGAGCCCGTCGTCATCGCCTCGAGCGAGGACCGCAACTTCACCTACGTCCCGAAGCAGGAGACGTGGAAGCCGTTCGACGATTGCGCCTACGTCCACATCTGCTCCAACGAGACCATCGGCGGCGTCGAGTTCCACTGGACGCCCGAGACCGGCAAGGTGCCGCTCGTGGCGGACGCCTCGTCGCACATCCTCTCCAAGCCGCTCGACGTCACCCGGTACGGCCTCATCTACGCCGGCGCGCAGAAGAACATCGGGCCCGCGGGCCTGGTCGTCGTGATCGTGCGCGAGGACCTGCTCGGGCAGGCCATCCCCACGACCCCGGCGGTGCTCGACTACAAGAAGATGGCCGAGACCGATTCGATGCTGAATACGCCGCCCACTTTCTCGGTGTACCTCGCGGGGCTCACCTTCAAGTGGCTGCTCGAGCGCGGAGGCCTCGCCGGCATCGAGAAGGCGAACGTCGCCAAGGCGAAGCGGCTCTACGACTACATCGACGGCCAGGACTTCTACTCGAACCCGGTGGCGAAGGACGACCGCTCGCGCATGAACGTGCCCTTCCGCCTGCGCGACGAGGCGCTGGACAAGCCCTTCCTCGCCGAAGCCGAGGCGCGCGGCCTGTCGCAGCTGAAGGGCCATCGCTCCGTCGGCGGCATGCGCGCGTCGATCTACAACGCCATGCCGATGGAGGGCGTCGAGGCGCTGGTGGAGTTCATGGAAGAGTTCCGCCGGAAACACGGGTAAGCCCGTGGTGAAGTTCAGGATCGCAACCTACAACGCCATTTCCCAGCGCGGCCTCGAGCGCCTTCCCCACGACCGCTACATGGTCGGCAAGGCGCTCGACCACGCCGATGCCATCGTGCTTCGTTCCCAGGTGCTGCAGGCCTCCGACATCCCCACGTCGGTGAAGGCCATCGCGCGCGCGGGCGCCGGCGTGAACAACATCCCGCTCGACGAGATGAGCCGCCGCGGCGTGCCCGTCTTCAACGCGCCCGGTGCGAACGCCAACGCGGTGAAGGAGCTCGTGATCGCGGCGATCCTGCTCGCGGCGCGCAACGTCGTGCCCGCGGCCGCGTTCGTGCAGTCGCTGCCCGTGACGGGCGAATTCGCCAGGCGGGTGGAAGACGGCAAGAAACAGTTCGCCGGGGTGGAGCTGCCCGGCCGCACGCTCGGCGTGATCGGGCTCGGCGCCATCGGCGGGCTCGTCGCCGATACCGCGCTCAAGCTCGGCATGAAGGTGATCGGCTACGACCCCGAGATCACCGTCGACAACGCCTGGCGGCTGCCGTCCGCCGTGCGCCGCGCCGCGTCCATGGAGGAGCTGCTGAAAGGCTCGGAGTTCGTGACACTGCACGTGCCGCTCAACGCGAAGACACGGCATTCCATCGACGCGAAGCGCCTCGCCGTCATGCACAAGGGCAGCGTGCTGCTCAACTTCTCGCGCGACGAGGTCGTGCACGAGGAGGCGGTGGTGGCAGCCCTCGAGGAGAAGCGGCTGCGCGCCTACGTCTGCGACTTTCCCTCGCCCGCGCTGCATGGCCGCCCCGGCGTCGTGGCGCTGCCCCACCTGGGGGCGTCCACCGAGGAGGCGGAGGAAAACTGCGCCATCATGGTGATCGACCAGGTGCGCGACTTCCTGGAGAACGGCACCATTCGCAACGCGGTGAACTTCCCGACCGTGGAGATGGCGCGCGAGGGCGCGCACCGGATCGCGATCGCGAATGCGAACGTCCCCAACATGGTGGGCCAGATCTCGACGGCGATGGCGCAGGCCGGCCTCAACATCCACAACATGGTCAACAACTCGAAGGGCGAGATGGCGTATACCCTCGTCGACCTCGACACCGAGGTCCAGCCCGAAGTGGTCCAGCGCATCGCGCACATTCCCGGCGTGCTCTCCATCCGTCCCATTCCCCGGCCCCATCCATGAACGACGACCAGGCCCGCGAGCTCGACCGGCTGCGCGGCGAGATCGACCGCCTCGACGAGCACATCCTCGGCTCGCTCAACGAGCGCGCGCGCCTCGCGCGTGCCATCGGCACGCTGAAGGTCGGCCAGGCCTACCGGCCGGAGCGCGAGGCGCAAGTGCTGCGCGGGATCAAGGACAAGAACCAGGGACCGCTCGCCGGCGAGACCGTGGCGCTGCTCTTCCGCGAGATCATGTCGGCCTGCCTCGCCCTCGAGCGGCCGATCACCGTGGCGTACCTCGGTCCCAAGGGGACGTTCAGCGAGCGTGCCGCGCTCAAGCAGTTCGGGCTCGCCGCGGAGGCTCTCCCCGTGCCCTCGATCGACGAGGTGTTCCGTGCGGTCGAATCGGGCACCGCGGACTTCGGCGTGATCCCCGTGGAGAACTCCACCGAGGGCGCCGTGGGCCGCTCGCTCGACCTCATGCCGCAGACGCCGATGAAGGTATGCGGCGAGGTGATCGTGCGCATCCACCACAACCTCATGGCGAAGACGGGGCCGCTGCTGGAGCCGATCAGCAAGCAGATCGATTTCCAGCGCATCAAGCGCGTGTTCTCGCACGGCCAGTCGCTCGGCCAGTGCCACGAGTGGCTGAATGCCAATCTGCCCCACGCCGAGCGCGTGGCGGTCGCGAGCAACGCCGAGGCGGCGCGTCGCGCGGCCGAGGAAGTCGCGTCGGCCGCCGTCGCGGGCGAGATGGCGGCGGAGCACTACGGCCTCACCATCCTCGCGCCCAACATCGAGGACGAGCCCAACAACACGACGCGTTTCCTGGTGCTGGGCGACTACGCGCCGCGCACGTCGGGGCGCGACAAGACCTCGATCGTGCTGTCCGCGCGCAACCGCGCCGGCGCCGTCTACGAGATGCTGACGCCCTTCGCGAAACGCGGCGTCTCCATGACCAAGTTCGAATCGCGGCCCTCGCGGGTCGCGCTCTGGGAGTACCTCTTCTTCGTCGACATCGAGGGCCACCGGGACGACCCCAACGTGGCCGCGGCGCTCGAGGAAGTGGGACGCATCGCGGGATACCTCAAGGTGCTCGGGTCGTACCCGGTCGCCGTGCTCTGAGTGGAAGACGGGAACATGGACGGAACGCAGCAGGCTGGAGACCTGAAACGCCTGGCACCCGAGAACGTGCGCCGGATCGCGGCCTACGTGCCGGGCAAGCCCATCGCGGAGACCGCGCGCGAGCTCGGCCTCGCGGAGCGCGACATCCTCAAGATGGCCTCGAACGAGAACCCCCTCGGGGCCTCGCCGCGCGCGCTCGCGGCGATCCGCGGCGCGCTCGAGGAGCTGCACTACTATCCCGATGGCAGCGGGCACGACCTGAAGCAGCTCGTCTCGCGCCAGCTCGGCCTGCGCCCGGACAACCTGGTCCTCGGCAACGGCTCCAACGACATCCTCGAGCTCGCGGCGCGCGCGTTCCTCACGCGCGACGACTCCGCGATCTATTCGCAGCATGCCTTCATGGTGTATCCGCTCGCCGTGCTCGCCATCGGCGCGAAGGGCATCGAGGTGCCCGCGAAGGATTACGGCACGGACCTCGCGGCCATGGAGCGCGCGATCCGTCCCGACACGAAGATCGTCTTCCTCGCGAATCCGAACAACCCGACCGGTACCTTCACCCCGTGGGCGCAGATCGAGGCGTTCCTCGGCCGCGCGCGGCGCGACTTGCTCGTCGTGCTCGACGAGGCGTATGGCGAGTACCTGCCGGCGGAGCTCAAGTCGCCCACCGCTTCCTGGCTCGCGCGCTACCCGAACCTCGTGGTCTCGCGCACGCTCTCCAAGGCGTACGGCCTCGCGGGTCTGCGGGTCGGCTTCGGCTTCGCCCATCCCGACGTCGCGGACCTCATGAACCGCGTGCGCCAGCCGTTCAACGTGAACCACCTGGCGATGGTCGCCGCGTGCGCCGCGCTCGAGGACCACGAGTTCATCGAGAAGAGCCGGCGCATGAACGCGGCCGGGCTCGTGCAGCTCGAAGCGGGCTTGCGCAAGCTGGGCCTCGACTTCATTCCCTCGCGCGGCAACTTCATCACCTTCCGCGTGGGCGATGCCGCGCGCGTCTACGACTCGCTGCTGCGCGAGGGCGTGATCGTGCGCCCGATCGCCGGCTACGGCATGCCGGAGCACCTGCGCGTGACCGTGGGGCTCACCGAGCAGAACGAGCGCTTTCTCGCCTGCCTCGAGCGCGCGCTCAAGACCGCCCGCTGATGCGCAGGCTCAAGACCATCGGCCTCGTCGGCGTGGGGCTCATCGGCGGCTCGTTGGCCGCCGCGCTCAAGCGCGCCGGGACCAATGCGCGCATCCGTGGCTTCGACCGCGACGCGGCCGCGCTCGAACGCGCCGTGCAGCTCGGCGTGATCGACGAGGCGGCGGACTCGCCGTCCGACGCCGCGCGTGGCGCGGAGCTCGTGATCGTCGCGGTGCCCGTGCGTGCGATCGGCCCCGTGCTGCACGACGTGGCGCTGGCGCTCGGCGAGGGCGCCGTCGTGACCGACGTGGGCAGCACGAAAATGGAGGTGGTGCGCGAGGCGCGCGCCGAGATGCGCGAGCGCTTCGCGCGCTTCGTGCCGGCGCATCCCATCGCCGGCCGCGAGGCGAGCGGCGTGGACGCGTCGACCGGCGAGCTCTTCAAGGGAGCGCGCGTGGTGCTGACACCCCTGCCGGAAACGGCGCCCGACGCCGTGCTGCTCGTGCGCCAATGCTGGGAGGCCGCGGGGGGCAAGGTCGCGACGCTTTCGCCCGAGGCGCACGACCGCGTCTTCGCGGCGGTGAGCCACCTGCCGCACGTGCTTTCGTTCGCGCTCGTCTCGGAGCTCGCCGCGCGGCCCGACGGCGCGGAGCTCTTCTCGTTCGCGGCCGGCGGCTTTCGCGACTTCACGCGCATCGCCGGCAGCTCGCCCGAGATGTGGCGCGACATCGCGCTGCAGAACCGCGTGGCGCTGCTCGACGAGATCGACCGCTATGCCGCGCAGCTCGCGGTGTTCCGGGAGCTCATCGCGAAGGGCGACGGCGGCGGCCTCATGCGCCTCATGACCGAGGCGCGCACCGCACGCCACGGCTGGACCGGCGCGCAGAAGCGCGCGACCACGCCGGAATAACGATGGAGTTCCTGGACCTGGCACCCGCGCGACGCGCCGCGGGCCGCGTGAAGCTTCCCGGCTCGAAGAGCATCTCCAACCGCACGCTGCTGCTGGCGGCGCTCTCGCGCGGCGCCACGGTGCTCACGGGCGTGCTCGACTCCGACGACACGCGCGTGATGCGGGGGGCGCTCGCGGCCCTGGGCGTCGCCGTCGAGGAGATCGACGGCCCGCAGCACGTGCGCGTGCATGGCGTGGGAGGTGCCTCCTTCCCGGCCAAGCGCACCAGCATCTTCCTCGGCAACTCGGGCACCTCCGCGCGCTCGCTCGCCGCCGTGCTCGCGCTCTCCGACGGCGAATACCAGCTCTCGGGCGTGCCGCGCATGCACGAGCGCCCGATCGGCGACCTGGTGGACGCGCTGGCGCAAGCCGGGGGCCGCATCCGCTATCTCGGCAACAAGGGATTCCCGCCGCTCCTGATCGAGCCGCGCGAGCCGGTGCAGGCGCCGCGCATCGCGATTCGCGGCAACGTCTCGAGCCAGTTCCTCTCCGGCGTGCTGATGGCGCTTCCGGCCGCTCGCCTCCCGGCGCGCGTGGAGATCGTGGGTGACCTCATCTCCAAGCCGTACGTCGACCTCACGCTCGGGCTCATGGAGCGCTTCGGCGCGCGCGTCGAGCGCGACGGATGGAAGTCGTTCGACCTGCCCGGCGGCGCGGGCTACGAGTCCCCGGGCGAGCTCGACGTGGAAGGCGACGCCTCATCGGCCTCGTACTTCATGGCGGCCGGCACCCTCGGCGGCGGTCCCGTGCGCATGGAGGGCATCGGCCGCTCGAGCGCGCAGGGCGACGTGCATTTCTATCGCGTGGTCGCGGCCATGGGCGCGAAGGTGGAATTCGGCGACACCTGGGTCGAGGTCGCGGGCCGGCCGCCGCTCGAGCCATTCGACCTCGACTTCAACCTGATTCCCGACGCCGCCATGACGGCCGCGGTGCTGGCGCTCTTCGCCAAGGGGCCGTGCACGCTGCGCAACATCGCGAGCTGGCGCGTGAAGGAGACCGATCGCATCGCGGCGATGGCGACCGAGCTGCGCAAGTTCGGCGCGCGCGTGGACGAGGGGGCGGATTCGCTGCGCATCGAGCCGCCGCCGGGCTTCCTCGATGCCGCGGCCGCGCGCGGCGCGCCGGTGAGCGTGGACACGTACGACGACCACCGCATGGCCATGTGCTTCTCGCTCGCGTCGTTCGGCCCGCGGCCCGTGCGCATCAACGACCCGAAGTGCGTGGCGAAGACATTCCCCGAGTACTTCGATGTTTTCGGAGCGTTGGTCAAATGACAAAGCCGGGGACAGACCCGCTTTCGCTCAATTTTTCAGCAGCCGGGCGAGAAATGGGCAAGAGCGGGCCTGTCCCGGGCGTTGCCGTCATCGCCATCGACGGCCCTTCCGCCTCGGGGAAGGGCACCGTCGCGGCGCGGGTGGCCCAGGCGCTCGGCTTCCATTACCTCGACAGCGGCGCGCTCTACCGCCTCGTGGCGCTCGCCGCGCTGCGCCACGGCGTCACCCTCGACGATACGGCCGGTCTTGCGCGCCTCGCGGCGGCGATGGACGTGTCCTTCAAGGCCGGTCGCGTCTGCCTCGACGGGACCGATGCAACCGACGCCTTGCGCACCGAGGAGGTGGGCGTAGCCGCCTCCCGGGTGGCGTCCCAGGGGCCCGTGCGCGAGGCACTGCTGGCCCGCCAGCGGGCTTTCCAGAGGGCGCCGGGGCTGGTGGCCGACGGGCGCGACATGGGCTCCGTCGTCTTCCCTGCCGCATCGCTCAAGGTGTTCCTCACGGCGGATGTCGCCACCCGTGCCGAGAGGAGATATAAGCAGTTGATGGAAAAGGGAATGTGTGCCAGAATGGAGGACGTTGTCGAGGATCTGGCGAGTCGCGACGCGCGCGATGCATCCCGCGCCGTGGCGCCGCTAAGGCATTATCCCGACGCGAATTTTCTCGATACCACCGGGCTCACGGTCGAACAGGCCGTGGATCGCATCCTCGCTTGGTGGCGCGAGAAGGCGCGCGGGTAACGCCGGTCTTCCGCGGCGGGGCGTAAAGCCCAAGGGTGTCAGGGGGTTACGCGTAAGGCGTCGCCTCACTGGCGTTGTTCAACTTCTTCGAAAGCCGTTAATGCTGTCCACTTCAACCCAAACCCCGCCCACCACCGAAAGCTTCGCCGCCCTCTTCGAGGAGAGCCTCTCGCGCCAGGAAATGCGCGCGGGCGAAGTGATCACCGCCGAGGTCGTTTCGGTCGACCCCAACGTCGTGGTGGTCAACGCGGGCCTCAAATCCGAAAGCACCATCCCCACTGAAGAATTCAAGAACGACCGCGGCGAAATCGAGGTCAAGCCGGGCGATTTCGTGTCGGTCGCGATCGAAGCCCTCGAGGATGGCTTCGGTTCCACCAAGCTCTCGCGTGAGAAGGCCAAGAAGCTCGCCGCATGGGCCGAGCTCGACCAGGCCCTGGAGAGCGCCAAGATCATCAAGGGCGTCGTGTCGGGCAAGGTCAAGGGCGGGTTGACCGTCATGATCAACGGCATCCGCGCGTTCCTGCCGGGCTCCCTCGTGGACCTGCGTCCCGTGAAGGACACCTCGCACTTCGAGGGCAAGGAGCTCGAGTTCAAGGTCATCAAGCTCGACCGCAAGCGCAACAACGTGGTCGTGTCGCGTCGCGCCGTGATGGAAGAGACCGCGGGAGTCGAGCGCCAGCAGCTGCTCGAGACGCTGAAGGAAGGCGCGGTCGTGAAGGGCGTGGTGAAGAACATCACCGACTATGGTGCCTTCGTGGACCTGGGCGGCATCGACGGCCTGCTCCACATCACCGACCTCGCGTGGCGCCGCGTGAAGCACCCGACGGAAGTCCTGTCGGTCGGCGACGAAGTCACCGCTAAGGTCCTCAAGTTCGACGCCGAGAAGAACCGCGTCTCGCTGGGCCTGAAGCAGCTGGGCGAGGACCCGTGGATCGGCATCTCGCGCCGCTACCCGCAGGGCACGCGCCTCTTCGGCAAGGTGACCAACATCACCGACTACGGTGCGTTCGTCGAGATCGAGAGCGGCATCGAGGGCCTGGTGCACGTCTCCGAGATGGACTGGACCAACAAGAACGTGCATCCCGCGAAGGTGGTGTCGCTCGGCGACGAGGTCGAGGTGATGATCCTCGAGATCGACGAGGACCGCCGCCGCATCTCGCTCGGCATGAAGCAGTGCATGCCGAACCCGTGGGAAGAGTTCGCGATGAACCACAAGAAGGGCGACAAGGTCCGCGGCGTGATCAAGTCGATCACCGACTTCGGCGTCTTCATCGGCCTTCCGGGCAACATCGACGGCCTCGTCCACCTCTCGGACCTCTCCTGGAACACCCCGGGCGAGGAGGCCGTGAAGTCGCTCAAGAAGGGCGAGGAAGTCGAGACGGTGGTGCTCTCCATCGACGTCGAGCGCGAGCGCATCTCGCTCGGCCTGAAGCAGCTCGAGGGCGACCCGTACGGCAACTATGTCTCCACCCACGACAAGGGCAGCATCGTGAAGGGCACGGTGAAGTCGATCGAGGCCAAGGGCGCGGTGATCGCGCTCGAGTCCGACATCGAGGGGTACCTGCGCGCCTCCGAGATCGCCCGCGACCGCGTGGAAGACGTCTCGAAGCATCTCTCCGAGGGACAGGAAATCGAAGCGGTGATCATCAACATCGATCGCAAGAACCGCTCGATCCAGCTGTCCATCAAGCAGAAGGACGCGGCCGAGGAATCCGAGGCTCTCAAGAAGCACGCCGCCGAGTCCAGCGCTTCCGCGGGCACCACGAACCTGGGTGCGCTGCTCAAGGCGAAGCTCGGCCAAGGGAAGGAGTAAGCCATTAACACTCAAGGGGAGATCCGCGCCATGACGAAGTCACAGCTCATCGAGCTGCTGAGCGCGCGTCACAGCCAGCTAGCGCCGAAGGACGCGGAGCTCGCGGTGAAGACGATGCTGGACGCCATGGCGAGCACGCTGGCTTCGGGCAACCGCATCGAGATCCGCGGTTTCGGCAGCTTCGGCCTGAACTATCGCCCACCCCGCACGGGGCGCAATCCCAAGACGGGCGAGAAGGTGCAGGTCCCGCGCAAGTACGTTCCCCACTTCAAGGCGGGGAAGGAGCTGCGCGAGCGCGTGGATTACCACGAGGGTTGATGGAGCTTGCGCTCCTCGCGAAACGGCGGGCCTCGGCCCGCC
>JADMIO010932675.1_pt1 | contig 12798 bp, 12 predicted proteins | sample 8958161 | NCBI WGS metagenome assembly JADMIO01 (sample SAMN16585339, study PRJNA669376) | soil metagenome | isolation source: Crop rotation soil | place: USA: Cullars Rotation, Alabama | collected 2011 | reverse complement strand
GCCGCGACTTCAAGTCACGTGAATTCCAAGCTTCGGATCCCACTGTGCTGGAAAGAGGGATGGCGCACCGATGGGTCGCGTCCCTCCGCGATGACGAGGTCGAGCGCCTCCGCGCCGCTCCACTCGACGTTGGCGCGCGTCGTGTCGAAGTGGGTGTTGTTCGGGATGATGCGGCCCTTGCCGCCGACCAGCGAGAAGAGCAGGTGCTCTGCCGCGCGACCCTGGTGCGTCGGGATGACGTGCTCCATGCCGGTGAGCGCGCGCACCTCGCTCTCGAAGCGGCGGAAGGACGACGAGCCCGCGTACGACTCGTCGCCTCGCATGATTGCCGCCCACTGCTCCGCGCTCATCGCGCCGGTCCCCGAGTCGGTGAGCAGGTCGATGGTCACGTCCACGGCGTCCAGGCCGAAGGGATTCCAGCCGGCCTGCTCGAGCGCAGCGCGACGGCGCTCCGGCGTCACCGAAGGGATGGGCTCGACGACCTTCACCTTGAAGGGCTCGATGATCGTGCGCGGGTGAAACGCAGGGATGTCGTTCATGCGGAGACTCCGACGGGACGCGGTCCCATGAGCAGGCGCCGTCCCTTCAACAGTGCGGCGAACGCCTGACGCTTCACCGCGTTCCGTCGCTCCTGACCCCTCAGCGCCCGGAGGGTGCCTTCGTCCTGCACGAGCGACCTGCACTCCTCCGGCAGCAACACGAGCGAGACGTGGATGTTCGGCGCGAGGCCGATGGGCAGGCCGCGCTCCATGCAGCGCGTCCAGAGCGACGCGAACACGGGGACGAGCGCGTCCGTGTCCGGCGGAGGTGTCTCCTTCATGTCGGTGCCGGACAGCGGGCGGAAGACGCAGACCGTCGGGATCGCGCCGCGCTCCGTGAGCCACTCGATCGCCTCGATGCTGCTCTCGGGTGGCTCGAGGCCCGCGATGATCTCGCCGTTCGTCACCCACGGCTCCAGCGCGAGACGGCCCGGAGCGCCGAGCGACGCGCAGTGCTCGATCGCCTGGAGATAGTGGTCGAGTCCATAAATGCGCGCCTTGCCGGGGCAGGTCTCCGCGAAGAGGCGGCGATCGAAGATCTCGAAGCAGAAGCTCACGCGGTTCACGCCGAGCTTCTTGAGACGGTCGAAGCGCGAGAGATCGGGATGCGGCGGCACCTGGACGCCGAGCAGCAGGCCCGTCTCCTCGTTCACGCGACGCAGGTACGGCTCGAGCATGTCGAGGTACGACCAGTCGTCGTGGTGGCCCATGTTGAAGTCGACGTACGTGATGCCACTCTCGCGCCACGCGGCGTGCACGACCTCCAGCACGTCGTCCAGGGTCTTGCCCGGCGCGTCGTCGGCGCCGAGATTGAGGCCCACCGAGCAGAAGCGGCAGTTCTCCTTGGTGTCGCGCGCGGCTCCGGTCATCCAGAAGTCGCAGACCTTCCCCGGGTAGATGCCGAGGTAGGTGCCCTGGAGCGTGCCGATGAGGCGCATGGCCTTGCCGCTGGTCGTACTGCGGTCATACCAGGCCGGGCGCGGCGCGAGCCGCACGTCGGCGCAGGGCTTGCCGTCACGCCAGATGCGGTACGACGACTTCTCGCGCCGCAGCTCGTACGGGCTCGTCTGCGCGAAGCGCTCGGTGACGGGCACGTTCGTCCAGAGCTCGCCGGGGAGGATGAGCTCGAGGCCGGAGCCGAGGCCGGCACGCGTGCGGAGGATCGGCCGGCCACCGTCGTTCCTGAGGTCGGGACGACCTCCGTCGTTCCTGACGTCGGGACGACCTCCGTCGCCCGGCGCGTCGCAGCTCTCGTGGAGGCGCATGCCGCGGCAGTAGAGATCGAGCTTCAGGTAGGCGGGGTTGACTGCGGGGTCGAGGGGGACGACGAGGGTCATGGGACGAGCTCGGGAGAGGATGTCGTGAAGGAACGGGCAGGGGAATAGACTGGTCGGCCTCGCGAAGGAGTGGTCGAGCGATCCAGCCGAAGCGTGAGCTCGCGGCACGTCCGATTCGTGGTGGAGTGGGTGGAGTGAGAAGAGCTCTCGGGAGCGTCGCTCGTGTCGCCGGCTGCCTCGTGGGCGCTGCGCTCGCAGCCGTGGGACTGCTCCTTCTCGAGTCCTACCGCCTTCATGGCCCGAGGGGATGGGAGCCGATCCCTGCGACCATGCTGGGAGTCGCATGCGGCTTCCTGGTGCTGGGAAGCCTCGTCGGCGTGGGGCTGCTTCTCTGGCATCGGGCCGGCGTGCGCACGTTGGTCGGACTCCTGCTCGTGTCGCTCGCGATCATCCTGGGCGGCTTCGCGGCTGACATGGCCGTCGGGGTGTTCCCCGCGCGCCACCTCGGAGACCGGCAGTTCCTCTTCGTGAGCCTCTTGAACGTCGTTGCGGCCTGCGCGTTCTTCGGCGTGCGTTTCGCGGTGGGAGGTCCGGTTCGGCATCATCGGCGCAGGCTCGAGTCCAGGCTGCGTGTCGATGACTCGGCGCGTGACGGAGACGCGCTTCCGCGTCACCCCGATGCCGGCGGGGCGTCGGACAGCCCTCGCGCCATCACCGCATCGAGAGCGAGCCGGTTGCTGTGGAAGTTCTGGCGCCTGGTCGTCCTGGCCGTCGCCATCGTGTTTCTGGGCGGCGGACTCCTGGGGCTCATCGAAGAGATCCTGCTCGCCGCGGAAGGCAGGGGCGACATCACTGGCTGCACTCTCTGCGCGGCCTGCGTGCTCCTTGGCGTCCTCCTCCTGGCATTGGCGTGGCGATATCGTGGAGGCGCGTGGACGGCGCTTGGCGCGTTCCTCGTGGCGATGGGCGTGATGTGTGCTGGCAAGGGACTCGAGGGAGGAATCGGCGTCGTGCACGCCCAGTCCTCGGGCCAACCCATGAGGAGTGCGGGCATCGATCTCATGGCCGGCACCGTGCTCGCCTTGGCGCTCGCTGTCGTCGGCCTGCCATGCCTCGCGCTCGGCCACCGCCGTCATCGCCGGCTCAACGGTGAAGTCGCGTCGTGATGGCCGCGATTCGGTGGATCGTGCGCGCGTTCGCCTGGCTGCTCGGCGGCGCGCTCATCGCCTTCGGGCTCATGGGATTCGTCGTCGAGATCAGCGGGGGCTCCAAGACGCCGAACCATGCGATGGGCTTCGCGATCGGAGTCGTCTCGATCCTCCTCGGCGTCTTCGCGTGTCTCTCGGCGCACGCGTGGCATCGCGGAGGACTGTGGACGATGCTCGGCGTGCTGCTGCTCGCGCTCGGACTTCTCTCCGCCGGCTTTGCGGTCGATGGCGGCATCGCGATCTCGCGCGAGCTCGAGGTCAGTCCTGCGGGCGGGCCCCGTTCGGATCTTCACTTCGGGGCCGGCTTCGGAATCGCCATGGCCGTGCTGGCGCTGGCGTGCATGTGGGTGGGTCACCGGGGACGACGGCTCGATGCCTGAGGAACTCATCGCGTCACCCACGCGCTGACGGCGAGAGTTGCGACCAGCAGCGCGAGGTAGCGCACCGAGACGCGGAAGGTGCGTCGATCCGCGGGGATCGACGGCTCGCGCATCGAGCGCACGATCGCTCGCACGAACCAGGCGCCGAGCACGATCGCGACTGCGGCGTACGGCCAGCCTGCGACTCCTGCGGCCACGGGTGCGAGCGACACGGGGATGAGGAGCAGCGCGGAGCCCAGCATGCGGCGCCGCGTCACTTCGTCTCCGGCCACGCACGGCAGCATCGGGATGCCGGCGGCGCGGTACTCGTCCTTGCGGTAGAGCGCGATCGCCCAGAAGTGCGGCGGCGTCCACGCGAAGATGATGAGCGCGAGCGCGAGGCTCCCGTTCGAGATCGATCCGCGGAGGACGGCGTCGGCGAGGAGCGGAGCCGCTGCGCCGGCCGCGCCCCCGATCACGATGTTGAGTGGCGTGCGGCGCTTCAGCCAGAGCGAGTAGACGAGGACGTAGTGGACGAGCGTGGCGGCGCCGACCGCGAACGCGAGGAGTCCCGCCAGCCCGAGCAGCGCGAGCGCCAGCACGGCGCACGCGAGTCCGAAGGCGAGCGCATGCGACGTCGCGATCCGTCCCTGCGGGAGGGGCCGCATCCGCGTGCGCGCCATGAAGGCGTCGGAGCGACGCTCGATGACGGCATTGAGCGCGTCACAGGCGGCGCCGATCAGGAGGGTGGCGAGAAGGAGGAGAGCGATCGCGGACGGTCTTGCCTGCGCGCTCCAGAGGACGGCGGGCAGGGCCGTGAAGACGACCAGCGCGAGGATGCGGGGGCGCGTGAGCTCGACGTAGGGCCGCAACGTCGGGAGGGCGAGTGGCGCCGGCAGGATTCTGGAGGCCGGACGAGCCACGAGGCCCAGGTCGCCCGCCGCGCTCATCTCCACGACAACTCTCCGTTCTCGACGCGCACGACGTGCCGCTCGCCCGGCTGGAAGGCGAGATCCCTGGCATCAATCATCGTCCACGAGACCGCGTCGTCCGCTTGCGCTGGATCAAGCGCGGAATCGGCCACCGCGACGCGGACGGCATGGGTCCCTGGCGCGACCGGGAGCGTGCGCACCGCGAAGCTCTGGCCGTCCGACCAGAGCCCGGCCGCGGGGAACGCGTGGTCGAGCACGCGCTGGCCGTCGACGTCGAGTCGCACGCGGACGGGGGCGCGCCCGCGATCGCACTGGCGCGGCTGGCGCATGTGGGCGGGAAGCGCGGCGAGCTCTTCGGGCGAGAGATCGCGGCAGTGCTCGACGACCTGGCCGGACTGCCGGAGCGTGAGGACGAGGCTCGAGTCGCCCGCGCCGGCCGGCACGTGAGGGACGCGCGATCCCGCGACGATGCCGGCGCAGGCGATGGACACGAGGGCGACGCTCACGATGAGCCAGGGAACGCGGTGCGTGCGCGGCGCCCCTGCGCCTCGCGCGAGCGCGTTCACTTCGCGTGAGATGCGCGCCTTGAGGCCTGGCTCGATCTGCACGTGGCGGATGCGCGCCGCGTCGACTTTCCCGGTCCGGAGTGCGGGCTCGCGTCCTGCGAAGACGCGGTCGTCGAGCCAGCGATCGCCCTCGCGGTAGCGGCACGCGCCGGGCGGGCAGCCGATCACGAGCGCGCCCTGCGCGCCGCGACGGAGCGCGCGCTCGAGCGTGAGCGGATGAATCCACCCCGTGCAGGGGACGATCAGGACGCGGGCGCCAGGCAGCTCCGCGCAACGGCCCGTAGCGGGATCGACAGCGAGGCGCCCAGCTGCCGAGCGTTCGCAGCCCAGGACCATGACCTGCGTGTCGGCTTGGGCGACCCACGCTTCGATGCGGCGTCTTTCCGCGATCTCGTCGAACCAGGTGAGGCCGATCGCGCTCGGATCGCAGGATCCCGCGCAGATGCCGCAGCCCACGCAACGTGCGGCATCCACCTGCGCGATCAGCTCCACGCCCGAGTCGTCGCCGCGCGCGACCATCGTGATGGCGGCGAAAGGGCAGTCCTTCGTGCAGGTCGTGCAGGCATGGCACTTGTCGCGATCGACGACGGCGACGCGCGCGCGGCGTCGCACCATCGTCCACGGGACGGCGACGAGCGCGAGCGACACCACGACGAGCAGTGCCCAGCCGGCGCCTGCCGACAGATGCTCAGCGACGACGACGGGCCCGAGGTACCAGGCATCGAGCGAGAGGCGTGCGGGCGTCATCGCCATGCGCGCGGGCGCGGCGCTCGTCGCGGGCAGCGCGAGCGACATGACGACGAGCGCGGCGACGACGAGGGCGGACATCACCCTGCTCGTGAGGAACCTGGAGCGCGAGAGGCGGGAGACGTGGAGCCAGAGCGCGATGCCCATGGCGAGCGGCACGAGCATGTGGAGGAAGAAGACGACGAAGAAGAGGAGCGTGTTGACCGAGTCGTCCGCGACGAACGAGCGTGAGAGCGGGTCGACGAAGATCGGCAGCGCGTCGAGAAGCCACGACGTCGTGAGCGCGACCTGCCGCGCCCGTTCGTCCCACACGAGCCAGTAACCGGTCCAGCCGACGAGCCAGGTGAGCGCGAGCAGCGCGAGGCCGGTGATCCAGGCGAGCCATCGCGCGCCCGCGATTCGCCGCGCCACGGTGAGCCGCGCGGGGTGGAGCAGGATGAACGCCATGGCGGCGTCGGACGAGTAGCGATGCAGCGAGCGCAGGAGACCCGCGGTCCATGGCGAGCCCACCATGCGCTCGACGGAGGCGTGCGCGCCGCCGACGCTCGGCGTGTAGAACGGCAGGACGAGCACGCCGGTCACGAGCGCGACGATGAGGCACGTGTTCGCGACGGCGCCGGACTGCGCGATGGGATCGAGAGACTCAGGGACCGCGCGGGCGAACGGCGCTTCGAGCCACGTGAACGGCCGCTCGAGGAGCTCGAGGAGACGCGCGCCGCGGACCTCGGCCTCTCCGGAGATCTGGCTGGGCGCCTCGTCGGGAGCGGTTCCTCGAAGGAGGCCGGCTGCGCCTGCATCACCGTCCATCAGGACTCCGCGCGTCGTTCCCGGAGGAGGACCTCGAGCGCGGAGACGAGCCACTTCTCCTGCTGGTCGCCGAGCGTGAGGCGGTACGCGATGCGGCCCTGCGCGTCCACGAGGACGAACATGTTGGCGTGCTCGATGATGCCGGTTGCGGGATCGCGACGACGCTCGATGCCGAGGTGGTCGAGCAGGTCGTTGACGGCCTTCGGCTCGCCCGTCGTCATGCGCCAGAGGGGCGCCTCGATCGAGTGGCCGACGGCGAGCTCCTTCATGCGGGCGACGTCGTCGTGCTCGGGATCGAGCGTGACGGCGACGACGGACACGTCCCGGCGGAAGTCATCGGGCACTTCCGCGACCGCGCGCTGCGCCTGCGCGAAGATCATCGGGCACGTGACGTTGCAGCGGGAGTAGACGCCCGTCAGCAGCACGACGCGTCCGCGTAGCGCGTCCATCGAGACGCTGCGTCCATCCTGATCGGTGAGCGCGAACGACGGCGCGGGGATGCTCGTGCGGAGATCCTCCGCGGGGAAGGGCAGGTCGGCGACCGCGACGGGGCGCTGGACGATGGCGAGCGATGCGGCCATCGCGCCCGCGAGCGCCACGGACGCGACGCCGGCGGCGACGAGCACGCGCGGCCGCGTCCTCGCGAGCTCGCGGACCGGCTCCCACCACGTCCACAGCACGAACGCGGCGAGCATGCCGGGAGCGAAGAGCGTCGCCGCGACGGCGCTCCACGAGATGCCGCCTCCAGGCGCCGCGCCGAAGCACCACGTGCGGAGCTGCTCGGCAAACGCGCCCATCGCGCCGGCGTCGGCGGGGACGACGAGCATCGCGAGCGAGAGCCATGTCGCGGCGAGCACGGCGCACAACGCGAGAACGGGGAAGTGCCATCCACCAAAGAACGAGTCGAGCGCGCGGAAGGTCGCCGGGTTGGAGGCGCTACTGCGATCACCATCGTCGATTGACATCACGACCTCTCATGCTCGATCGAGCGCCGGAGGCGCGAGCCAAGGTGTAGCGAAGCGCGAGCCGAGCGCCGGATGCCCGAATGTGGGCATGAGGAGGGCCGAGGCCGCGGAGTTGACTTGCCGTCAATGAGCAGGCCGAGGCCCGACGAGGGCACGCAGGCGGGCGTCCGCCGCCGGCGTAGCGCGCTGAGCGGCCACCGCAGACCGACCGAACGAAGCTCCCCGTCACCGAGAACGACTCGAGCCCATGCCCACGCCACGCTCACCGCACGTGCCACGTGTCGGCGAGAGCCTTCCAATTGGCGAAGTAGTAGACGGCAAAGGCAGCCAGCAGCGCGAGGACGAGGACCATCGTGCCCGGCGTGCGGTGCTCGTGGACGGCCGCCGCCTGCTCGCGCGTCGTCACGATCGCGGGCGTCCCCCAGTCCTCCATCGCGCGGCCGGCGTTCGACGGCCCCGTGAAGACGGCGATCACCGTCAGCAGGATGAAGAGCAGGAGTCCCGAGAACGCGACGATGCCGCCGATGCCGAGGACGCCGAGGGCGACGTAGGCGCCCGCGTCGAACCCGGCGGGCAGCTGCGCGCCCGCGAAGCTGATGTCCCAGTGGCGGCGAGGAACGCCGTAGGAGCCCGCGAAGCTCATGCCGAAGGACACCATCATGATGCCCACGGAGAAGAGCAACGGCTGCCAGCGCGCGAGCGACTTGAAGCGGTACTCGCGCTGGAAGATCAGCGGCACGACGTAGTAGCAGAGGCCCATGAACGCGAGCGACGTGCCCGCCGCCACGGTCGCGTGGAAGTGGCCGGGGATGCGGAGCGTGTCGTGCGCGATGATGTTGATCTGCTGGGTGCCGAGCGTCACGCCCGTGATGCCGCCGATGAAGCCGAACATCGCGAGCGAGAGGAACATCGCGGAGAAGCCGGGGTTCTTCCATGGCGCGGCCGCGAGCCAGCCGAACAGCCCGCGCGTGTGGCCCTTGGCCCTCATCGCGACCTCGATGGACGCTGGAACCGTGTAGCCGTGGATCATCGAGGCGAGCACCGCGAGGTACATCGCGTAGGACGTGTTCCAGATCTTCCAGCCGGCGGAGACGCCCGGATCCACGAGCAGGTGGTGGGCGGCCGCGAGGTTGATGAAGAGGATGTAGAGCAGGAACGCCGTGCGGCAGACGCCTTCGTTCAGCGGCTTCGCGCCGACCGTGATCGTCGCGAGCAGGTACCAGACCGCGACCATGGCCGCGACGTTCACCTGCTGCGAGGGATGGCCGAGGCCCCACCACACGAGGCGGTACCAGGCGGGATCGGGCGGCGCCTTGAGCACGCCGATGGACCAGAGCCAGGTCGGCACGAGAGCGGCGGCGCCGTGGAGGATCGTCGTGACGGCGATGATCGCCGCGGTGAGCGCGCCGAACATGACGAGCGGGATGGAGCCCTTGTAGGTCCTGTCGCGCTTCGCGATGTACATGGTCGCGAAGAAGTTCGCGACGCCGAGGAGGGTGCCGACGGCGACCAGGATCGTGCCCAGGTAGAACGCCTGGTCGGCTTGCATCGGCACGTACGAGGTCATGAGCACGTCCGCCTTGCCGCGCAGGACGGTGATGTCGACCATGATGGCGCCGACGAGCATGAGCACGAAGCCGATCCACGCGAGGTTCTTCGAGAACAGTCGCGAGTTCAGGAGCGTCGTGCAGCAGAAGTAGAGGATGGCGACCTCGATGAACAGGATCCAGAAGATCAGCATGTTCATGCCGTGGAGCGTCAGCATCCGGTAGAACATCTCGGCCGGCAGCAGGTGCACCGCAGGCCAGCGCGTGAGCGCGACGAGGATCGCCGCCACGGCGCCCACGAGGAGGAACACGACGGCGAGGACCGCGTGCAGCTTGATGAAGCGCTGGGCAATCAGGCAGACGGGCAGTCCCGTCGTGTCGCATGTCCGGACCATGCCGGCGGCGTGATTGCCGTGGCCTTCCGGACGCGATGCGGCGGAGACGGGGAGCGTTCCCGCGAAGGTGCTCATGTCGCTACTCCACGATGATGCGGCCGGTCATGCCGTGGTGGCCGATGCCGCAGAACTCGTTGCAGATGATCGGAAACTCGCCGGATTGGGTCGGTGTGATCGTCAGCACGTGGTCGTATCCGGGCAGGGCCTGGAAGTTCATGTTCACGGGCTGGAGGGAGAAGCCGTGCTGGAGATCGGTGGAGGAGAGGTGCAGCCGGTACGTCTGCCCCTTCTTCAGCTTGAGCACGGGATACCAGGCCCACATGCGGCCGAGCAGGTACGCGTCGCCGCCGGGAGGGGCCTCGACGACGTCGACGCCCTTGTACTCGCCGACGCGTCCCGCCTGCACGAAGCGCGTCACGCGCTGCTGGAAGGCGCTCGGATCGACGCGGTACGCCTCGCCCGTCGAGTTCTGCTGACCTTTCACGTGCCAGTACGGCATCATGACGCTGAGCACCACGCACCATGCGAGCGCGAGCCCGATCCACGTCCGCTCCGCGCCGCGTGGCGACTTGAACCAATCGTTCGGGGGGCTCTGAATGCTCATCTGTCACCTCGGGGCGGGGAGGGAGCTTCGACCGGGAGCGTTGCGGTGGCCGCTCAGCGTGCTGCGCCGGCGGCGGACGCCCGTTTGCGTGCCTTCGTCGGGCCTCGGCGCGGGGGCGGCGGACGGCCATCTGCTGCGTTGGACTTCCGGTCTCGTTCCCTGCGGCGTAGAGGAACTACGCCTCAGTCGCTCGCCGTCGTCCGCCTTGCATCTGGCCATCCGGCGCTCCCCGCGGTGCGAGAACGGCAAGTCAACTCCGCGGCCTCGGCCCTCCTCATGCCCACATCCGGGCATCCGGCGCTCGGCTCGCGCTTCGCTACGCCACGCCGAGCTCGCGCCTGCGGCGCTCGATCGAGCCAAGGGAGCGGCTGCATCGTCCGCGCCTCTCATGGGAGCATCGCTGGCGGAACGCGGTGGAGCTCGATCAAGCCCCAGAGCGTGTAGGAGAGGAACGGGATGAGGAGTCCCAGGAGGAGGAGCAGCCAGGGGTTGTCCATCAGCCGCTGGATCGGATGCTTGCGGACGGCGTGTTCGTCCATGAGGTTCTCCAGAGGGAATTGCGTGAACGCGTTCGTCTCAGCCATGCGGCGCCGACGATCGCGAGGAAGAGGAGGCCACCTGCGACGGCCACGATCCCGCCGAGGCCCATGATCACGAGCCCCGCGGATTGCGTCGCGGTGCGGACTTGCTCGACGCCGTAGACCTTGCGCGCCATGCCGGCGGCGCCTGCGAGCGCGAAGCCGGCCGCGAAAATCGACTGCCCGACGCCGAAGAGCGCGGGCTGCCACGGGGCGATACGCGCGAAGCGTCGCGGCGTCTTCAGGCCGAGCGGCTCCAGCAGGTGGATCGTCAGCGCCATGAACGCGACGGTCACCGCTCCGATGGACGCGTGGTAGTGCGCGGGCACCATCGTGTTCGAGCCGTGGATCAGCGCGCCGAGCGTGAAGCCGAGAAGAGTGAGCACGGCGCTCGCCGCGACCGGCACGAGTCGGGCGTCGAGCCACGATGCGAGGCGTCCCTCGCGGCGTGCGTGGACGACCGCGCGGACGCAGGCGAACAACACGACGATCGTGACCGGCCACGTCCCGAGCTGCATGAGCAGCGTGAACGCACCCTTGTAGCCGGGCGCCGTCGTGCCATGCAGCGCGATGACGGGCGCCGCGAGCAGCGGCAGCACGAGCAGGGCGAAGAGGACATTGGCGGCGCTGCGGGAGAGCGGGCTCTTGCCGATGACCGGCGTCAGCAGGACGAGCCACGCTGCGAGCATCGCCGCGAGGCTCGCGACCTGCAGCACGTGGCCGCCACCCCAGCCGAGCAGCTCGAAGCGCTGCTGCGGCATGAGCGAAGGCGTGGAGAGGGCGGACGCGAGGAACGTGATGACGGCGATGACGAGCGCGACGCCCGCGGCGCGGAACGCGGGGACGGCGGCCTGCGGGAGCACGTCGTCGTCGCTTGCGCCTTCCGATCGAGCCGGCAGCAGGCGTCCGTCGAGCAGCGTGATCACCCAGCCGGCGCCGAGGGCGCCGAGTCCCACGAGGAAGAGCGGGTGGTCGATCGCGGGCACGTAGTTCGAGAGGACCGGCAGCGCGCCGGGAGCCATCGCGCTCGCGCAGAGAATGGCGAGTCCGACCGTCGCCACGAGGAAGCCGAGCGCGCGGAGTGCGGGGGAGCGTCCCGCGCCGGGGAGGAGCGACGTCATCCCGACGAGGAACGCGTGGAACCAGGCGACGAGCGAGAGGTTCACGTGGACGACGAGGCAGCGCCGGAAGAAGAGCGGGTCGGTGAAGAGCCGGTCGAACGGCGGCATGCGGCCGATGACGAGCAGCAGCGCGAAGAGGCCGGCGACGATCAGGCAGGTGACGGCGAGTCCGATCCAGGCGCGAGCGGTTCGTGCTGCGTCTTGCGTCGCTGCGAAGGACATCGTGGCGGTCTCCTCTCTTCGGCTGCCCCGGACGGCTCGTTCTCATCAGTGGATGAAAACGTCCATTGACAGGATGCTGCGATGTCAATGGACTGTCAAGTCCTGTGAGATAGGATCCGCGCGGCGGCCCCGCCGCCAGAAGGAGAACGCCTTGTACTTCCCACGGACGCCCGAGTACGCACTGCGAGCGATGGCGCACATCGCGCGCCTTCCTGAACGTCAGGCGCTGCGTGCGGTCGAGCTCTCGAAGGCCGCCGACATCCCCCTGCCGTACCTCTCCAAGATCCTGAGGCGGCTGGTGTTGGCGGGGCTGCTCACGTCGAGAAAAGGCCACGGCGGAGGCTTCGTTCTCGCGCGGCCGCCGAAGCTGATCCGCTTCCTCGACATCCTCACTGCGGCCGACTACACGGCGAAGCCCGCGTCGTGCGCGTTCGGCTGGGGCGAGTGTGATCCGAATCACCCATGCCCGCTGCACCCGGCCTGGTCCGAGCTCAAGGAGCAGTTCCTCGACTGGGCCGCGCGGACGACGTTGCAGGACCTTCGGGACGCGCCGGACCTGGGACTTCGGCCGGGAGCGATGCCGGGCGTCATCGCCGTGTCGGCGGACGCTCAATCGACATCCAACTCCATGAAGTCACGGAAGAGGAAGAAGGCTGCGGCGGCCCCCCCGAGGAAGCGGCGCTCGAGCTAGATAGCCCGCCATGATTCCGGATCATGGCGAGCTCCGATTGGCGGAGCGCCGGAAGGGGTAGCGCGAGGAGGGCCGCCCCGACGAGCGCGGGGCTATCTTCGGCCTGAGGCCGAAGATCGGCGCGTGCGAGCGGTGCTCGCACGGCAGCCCAACCGGCGGGTTTCCCCCATGCCTTCGACACGAGAGGGATGGTCGCCGCTTCGCGGCTCCCATCCCTTACGTGGCTTGGGGGAACCGGCT
>JADMIO011167874.1_pt1 | contig 12799 bp, 9 predicted proteins | sample 8958161 | NCBI WGS metagenome assembly JADMIO01 (sample SAMN16585339, study PRJNA669376) | soil metagenome | isolation source: Crop rotation soil | place: USA: Cullars Rotation, Alabama | collected 2011 | reverse complement strand
ACCCGCCGGCGGGCACCTCCGGCGTCTGCGCGTGCACCTGCGAGTAGGCGACCTTCATGCTCTTCTTCGAGATCGCCATCCCCTCGCTCATGTGCTCGTTGAACTTGATCGGCTTCGATCCCCGCGTCTTGCCGAGGAACCACAGCTCGTTGTCGCGCGTGCGGCTGACGCCGATGTCTTCGAAGTGATCGGGCCCGATCAGGATGTAGTCGCCGGTCGGCAGGTGCATGACGCGCAGGAACGCCGCGGCCGGCACGCTGCAGGTCAGGCAGCGGATCGCGCGCGTCTGCAGGTCGATCGTCATCGCGTCGCCGAAGCTCTTGGCCATGAACGCGACGCTCTGGTTGTCGGGCGCGATGTCGGCGCGCTCGCCGAAGTGCGTGAGGACCTCGATGTTCGCCGGCAGCCGATCGAGCTGGCTCCCGGGTGCCCGCCGCGTCGCGGCGGGCTGGCCCGCGGCCTGAAGGGCGATCGCCAGGGCGACCGCGGCGGCGATTGTCATGGCGCGTAGTGTATCGCCGCGGGCCCGCTCGTTCTAGATCAGTCGTCGCGGCGTCAGCGTCACTGTCACGGTCTGAGCGGCGCGGCGAATCGTGAGCTCCCGCGCGATCGGCATTTCGAGCATCTCGTTGATCGCGTTCAGCGTGAGATCCGAGGCCGGCACGCCGCCGACCGCCGTGATGATGTCGTCGACCGCGAGGCCGGCCTCGGCCGCCGGCGACGCTTCGAGCAGCTCGCTGACGCGGAAGGCGTGAAAGCCCGACGTGGTCGTGCGCAGCGCGATGCCGGCGAACGCGCGGTCGAACGGCGCCGCAAAGGTCGCCGACGGCTCGAGGATGAGCCGCCGCCGCCCGTAATCGAAGAAGAGGCGGAACCGGCTCGCGATCTGCGCGCCGATGTTGCCGGCCAGCGGGGCGTCGGCGAAGGCGCCGGCCGTGTCCTCCGAGAACAGCGTGATCGGACTCGCGATCGTGAAGGACCCGATCTGCAGCGCCTCGACACGTCCGAGCCGGCCGGCGGCGCGGCCCCCAGCGCCGGCGGCGCCGATCGCGCGGATCGACTTTCCCGGCGGTGGCAGCAGGCCATGCTCGGCGACGAATGGACTGTGCAGCGCCAGTGCTCCGCCCGAGCCGATGTCGAGCATGAACTTCCGCTCAATCGCTGACCCGCCGGCCGGCGTCACCGTCGCCGTCACGACGGCATGGCCGTTCGCCGTCAGCTCGAGCGGCAGCGTCTCCCCCTTCCCGGTGTAGACGAACGCCGCGGGATCGTGCAGCCGCAGCAGGTGTCCCTGGTAGTCCAGCTCCACGACGAACTGCTTGATGAACTCGCCGCCGATGATGCCGGCGATGTCGGCGCCGAGCGCGGTCGGCAGCTCCGGCAGCGGCAGCGCGAACGCCACCGGCTGCGCGACGCGTTCGAGGCCGACCAGCGACCACGTCGCGTTCCTGACGCGGCTCCCCGACTGCGCGCCCGGCCCCGCGCCGCGGCTGGTCACGCTGCCTTCGAGCGTCAGTTTCAGCTCGCGCGCCACGTCGGTGCGCACGATCGCCAGGTTGGCGCCGGTGTCCAGCACGAAGGAGAGCGGCCGCGACTTGTTCACCGTCGCCTTCACGATCACGTGATGGTTGAGCAGTTCGAAGGGAATGGTGACGGCCGCGGGCGTCTGCCGGGCAGGTGCTGCCGCGGGCGACACTGCGACGGCTGTGACGAGAAGTGGGATGAGAGCAATCAGGCGAACCAGGCGCTGCATTATATCGACGAGTATAATGCGCTCCGTGCGCGTCCTTGCCGGTGCGGTCCGCCTCGCCTCGGCGCTCGTCTGCGCCGCCACGATAGCGGTGTCCGCCCGGCAGCCGGACGTCGCGGACGTCGCCATCACCGCGCGTGGGATGATCGACGTCGAGCGCGGCCGCCTGATCGACAATGCCGTTGTCCTCGTCCGCGGCGATCGGATTGTCGCGGCCGGTCCCCGCGCCGACGTCACCGTGCCGTCGGGCGCCTCGCGCATCGATCTCCCGTCGACCGTCCTCCTGCCGGGCCTGATCGATGCGCACGTGCACCTGACGCTCGCCGGCGATCCGCGGGCGAACGCGCGGGCGACGCTCGTCGCCGGCTTCACGACCGTGCAGGATCTCGGCGCCGCGGCCTATGGCAACGTCCGGCTGAGAGACGCGATCAAGGCGGGGCGCGTCGAGGGTCCGCGTGTGGTCGCCGCGGGCCCCTGGCTCGGGATCAGCGGCGGCACCTGCGACTTCAACGGCATCGGCGTGCGCGGCGCGGACGCCTTCCGCGCGCGGGTTCGCGACGACGTCGAGCATGGCGTGGACCTGATCAAGGTGTGCGTCACGGGATGGCTCGCCGACGCCGTGGCCACTCCGGCGAAGTACGAGATTGATGATGCCGAATTGCGCGCCGCCATCGAGGAAGCGCACGCCCGCGGCAAGCGCGTCGCCGTTCACGCACTGAGCGAGGCCGGCATCGCCGTCGCCGTCAGGCTCGGCGCGGATCTCGTCGCCCACGGAGGCTTCCCGTCGGCCGAGACGGTCAGAGTCATGAAGCAGCGGTCGGTTCCGCAACTGCCCACGCTGTTCTCGCTCTCGACGGCGCCGCCCGATCAGGTCTCGGCGCTGCGCACCCACATGCGGCGGGCGGTCGAGGCGGGCCTGCGGATCGCGTTCGGCACCGACGCCGGCGTCATCCCGCACGGCGAGAACGCGCGCGAGTTCGAGCAGCTCGCCGCCATCGGCCTCGATCCGGCGGCGTCGCTGCGCGCGGCGACCGTCTCGGCGGCCGCCGCGGTCGGGATGGCGCGCGAAATTGGTGTCCTTGCGCCGGGCCGCCTGGCCGACATCGTCGGCGTGGCGTCGAACCCGCTGGAGGACCTGAAGTCCCTGCAGCGCGTGACTTTCGTGATGAAGGACGGGAAGGCCGTCAAACTCAACTGACGGCACGTTCGATCGGTTGTCAGCGCCAGTGCGAACCGGTAGACTGCGCCTGCCTCGCCCCGGGGGAGACGCACCATGGGAGGATACGGGCGGTCGCGGCTCAGCATTGCCTCGTTCGCGCTCTGCGGCGCTTGGGCGTCGTTCGCGCTCTGTGGGGCCTGGTTATCGGCCGCGCCGCAGGCGCCGTCCGGTGTCGACGCGGTGATGGCGCGCGTCGGCGAGCGCATCGCCGACTATTACCGCCGCGCGCAGAGCGTCATCTGCGTCGAGGAATCCACCGTCCAGCCCATTCAGACGAACTGGTCGCCCGAGGGCCTGGCGCGCACCGTCGTGTCAGAGCTGCGCGTCGAGCCGGACGCGGCTGACGGCGACCTGCTCCCCGGCGCCAAGATCGTCCGCGACATCCGCCGCATCAACGGCCGCGCGCCGCGCGAGCGCGACAAGAAGGATCGCAGCGGCTGCACCGATCCCAATCCCTTCTCGTCGGAGCCGCTCGAGTTCCTGATGCCGGCGCATCGCGGCGACTACCGGTTCACGTCGATCCGCGACGGCCGCGAAAAGGATCGCGCCGCGCTGATCGTCGACTTCACGTCGGCCACCCGCACCAGCAAGCCCGAGCTGATCGAAGACGAGCGCGGGCACGACGACTGCTTCGACTGGAAGGGACCGATCGCCACGCGCGGCCGCGTCTGGATCGACGCGTCCACCGACGACGTGCTGCGCGTCGAGCGCAGCCTGCACGGCCCGGTCGACGTGCGCGTCCCGTGGCGGCTGCAGCGCCGCTACAACTTCGGCCTCTACGTGACGGTCGATCGGGACGACGTGACGATGCGCTATCGGCCCGTCGCGTTCAACGACCCCGAGGAAGTGCTGCTGCTGCCCGAGTCGATCGACTCGATCACGCTGGTCCGCGGCGGGCTGCAGTCCGTGCGCCGTACCGAGACCTACCGCGACTACCGCCGCTTCCTGACCGCGGGGCGCATCATCAAGCGCCACTGACCGCGGCGAGCCGGAGCGGCGCTACTTGATGTACCAGTGCCCCGCGATCGAGAGGCTGACGCGATCGGTCTCGAAGCCGGGAAATGGCGTCGAGGGCGTGCGGTAGCCGAGCTCCGCGCTCAATCCGAACCGCGTCGCGCCCGCGAAGGTCAGTTCGGTGCCGCCAAACGCCCGGAACGCAACGGTGTTGTTCGACGACTTTGTCGTCGTGTCCGGCGAGCTGGCGTTCCACGTCTGGTGCGCGAAGTTCACGCCCGATCCAACGTACGGGCGGACCCAGAAGTAGTCGCTCACGTGATCGAACACCGCATACACGACGCGCGGCTCGAACTCGACCGAGGTGACGCGGCCGGCGGCGGTGTCGCTCGACATCGCGTTTCGCGCCAGCCGGAAGTCGAGCCCCACGCGATCGGTGCGCCACGCGCGCCCGGTCGCGCCGAAGCTGTTCCTCGACTGGACGAGTGCGCCGAGGCCGAGGACGTGACTGATCGTCGTGGTGCCCTGCGCGCCCTGCACGGCGACGCCTGTTTCTGCCGTGTGCGTGCGCGTCGGTGTCGAGACCTGCGTTGACGTCGAGACCGGCTCGGTCCTCGGTGACGCGGTCGAAGGCGATCGCGTCGGCGCGGCGGACGGCTCCGTCCCCGCTCCGCTGAGACGTCCCATCGTCACGTGCACGTAACCGAAGCCGTCGGGCGCCGACGGCCAGGCGATCCTGACCCAGCTTCCGAGATTGCGCGAGACGGGCAGCGCCGCGCCGCGCGCGGCGTGTCCGATGACCGGCGTGACGGTGCTCGGGCCCTTGTAGACGTCGGCCGATTGCACGCTGACCGTGAAGACCGGCGTCTGCGCATGAAGCACCGCCGGCGTGAGCGCCAGCACGAAGACGATGGCCGCGATGCGTCGAGTCATGAATGCCTCCCGGGGCACGAATCTGTCTCGCAGTTGACGGTTTTGGCGTTGGCGGAAGGCGCAGTGCGCCAAAACCGGCGCAGATTGCGCCCGCTGAGGAAAGAAGAGCAAGAGGCGTCCCCGATGCCGGTCCGGCGGTCAGAGAACGGACGGGCTCAAGCTGGTAGGCAGTTTGAAGGCACCACTCATCTTCGCGTGCGGCGACCACAGCCGTTCTCGAAGATGGACGAGCATTCATCGCGCTCTCGCGTGTTTTCGGCGACGGCCGCGCTTCTCCTGTGGTCGCTGGCACTGTCCGCCTGCGGGTCTTCCGGAAACACTTACACGGCTCCCTCGACACTCGCGAAATGTGCCGTCACGTTCGACGCACCCACCGGGACGGTGCCGGCCGATGGCGGCAACGGCGCGATCCCCGTCAAGACCGATCGCGAATGCGCCTGGACGGCTGAGCCCGACGTGCCGTGGCTCAATGTCACCGCGGGCCGTTCAGGACAGGGCAGCGGTACGGTCGAGTTCGCCGCCACCGTGAACAACGATCCTGTCGCGCGCAGCGGCGGCATCATGCTGAACGGCTCGCGCGCGCAGGTGACGCAGGCGGCCGCGCAGTGCCGCTTCACGCTCGGGAACACCTCCGCCTCGATGTCACAGGCCGGCGGATCGGGCAGCGTCGACCTCCGCGCGTCGAGCGCGCTCTGCACGTGGACGGCGGCGTCGGATGCCGACTGGATCGCGATCACCTCGGGTGCGAACGGCAAGGGATCGGCGGCGGTCGCCTTCACCGTGGCGCCGACGACAGGCCTGCCGCGCTCGGGCACGCTGACGATCGCGGGGCTGCACTTCAGCGTGACGCAGGCGGAAGGCTGCACCTACGCGATTGCGCCGTCGACCTACGCGGCAGGGGCCGCAGGCGGCTCGAGTGCCGTGACCGTGACGACGTCGCCTGGCTGTCCCTGGACCGCGGCGAGCGATGCGGACTGGATCGCGCTCACCACCGCCTCGGGGAGCGGCAGCGGCACCGTCGGCCTCACGGTCGCGGCCACGACGGGTCCGTCGCGCAACGGCGCGGCGACGATCGCCGGCCAGGTGCTCAGCGTGACGCAGTCACCTGGCTGCGCCTTCGACGTCTCTCCCCTCAGTCTGACCGCCGACCCGAGCGGCGGCACTCGTACCGTCAACGTGAGCACCGGACCCGGATGCGCATGGACGGCGGCGAGCAATGCGTCGTGGATCACGATCACTGGCGGCGCGAGCGGAAACGCGGCCGGCACCGTCACGTTCGCCGTCGCGGCGACGACCGGGCCGTCGCGGACGGGGACGCTCACCGTCGGCGGGAAGACCGTGACGGTCGTGCAGGGTCAGGGCTGCACCTACGCGGCGTCGCCGGATACGCAGACGGTCCCCTCGTCTGGCGGCAACGGCAGCGTCTCGGTGACTGCCGGCGCCGGCTGCGCGTGGAGCGCCTCGAGCAACGCTCCGTGGATCTCGATTACGTCCGGCGCGAGCGGCAGCGGCCCGGGCACCGTGGGGTTCACGGCCGCGGCCACCACCGGACCGTCGCGATCCGGCACGATCACCGTCGGCGGCCAGAACGTCACCGTCGTGCAGGGGCAGGGCTGCTCCTTCGCAATCTCACCGGACACGCGATCGGTGCCGGCGTCGGGCGCCGACGGCACGGTCGCGGTGACCGCGGGCGCGGGTTGCGCGTGGACGGCCGCCAGCAACGCGCCGTGGATCACCATCGCCTCGGGGACATCCGGCAGCGGCAACGGCAACGTGAGCTACAAAGTCGCCGCGACGACCGGGCCGGCACGATCGGGATCGATGACGATCGCCGGACGAACCTTCACGATCAACCAGGGAGCCGACTGCACGATCTCGCTGTCCTCCTCATCGGGAACGGCAGCCGCGGGTGGCGGCAGTGGGGCCTTCGAGGTGCGGACAGCGGCGGGCTGCGCGTGGACGGCGGCCAGCAACGCCTCGTGGCTGACCATCACCGCCGGCGCGACTGGCGATGGCAACGGCAACGTGCGGTACGCCGCGGCCGCCAATGCCGGGCCGCAGCGGACAGGAACGATCGCGGCCGGCGGGCAGGCATTCACGGTCCGGCAGGATGCCGGCTGCTCGTTCTCGATCTCCCCCGCGAGTCAGAACGTGGCCAGCATCGGTGGCAACGCCCCGGTCGGCGTCACCGCGCCGGCGGGTTGCCCGTGGAATGCCGCGAGCCAGGTCCCATGGATCGGCATCTCCTCCGGCAGTTCCGGAGCCGGCAGCGGCACCGTGCAGCTCGTGATCGCCGCCAACAGCGACGCGGAACGCCGTGGCACCGTCACCATCGCAGCGCAGACGTTCTCGGTCGTGCAGGCCAGCGGCTGCACGTTCTCGATTGCGCCGGGGGGTCAGAGCGTACCGTCCGGCGGCGGATCGGGATCCTTCAGCGTGAACGCGGCCGGCGCATGCGCGTGGACCGCGACGACCAACGCGTCCTGGATCGCCATCACCTCCGGCGGCAGCGGGACGGGCCCCGGAGCCGTGCAGTTCACCGCGGCCGCCAACACCGGCGCCGGGCGCAGCGGAACGATCACCGCCGCCGGGCAGACATTCACGGTCACGCAGGATTCCGGATGCAGCCCGGTCGTGGCGCCGGAGACGATCGGCGCGCCGCCAGCCGGCGGGCCGCAGAACGTCAGCGTGACGGCGGCGGCAGAGTGTGCCTGGACGGCTGCCAGCAACGCGACGTGGATCGCGATTGCGGGAGACCGGAACCGATCCGGTAGCGGCACGGTCGAGCTCGACATCGAGTCGAACGGCGGTCCCGCGCGCAGCGGGACCGCGACGATTGCCGGCAGGACCGTTTCCGTCAACCAGGACTCCGGCTGCAGCATTTCGATCGCGCCCACCAGTCAGCCAGTGGCGGTTGGTGGCGCGTCGGGGTCAGTCACCGTCTCGACGAGCGGCGGCTGCGACTGGACCGCCGTCAGCAACGTCGCGTGGATCACGGTGACGAAGGGCGCCGGCGGATCCGGCGGCGGCAGCGTCGAGTTCACCGTTGACGCCAACGCGACCGGCGCGGCCCGCAGCGGCACCATCACCATCGGCGGCCAGGTCTTCACCGTCGACCAGGCGGGCACGTGACCTGCGCGGGATCGCATCTGCGATAAGCTCCGGCGGGTGATCTTCGGCGGCATTCTCGACCGGACCGATCTGCAGGACGTCGTCGTGACAGAGTAAGGGCGGCGACCGATTGGATCACGCCTGATAGACGGCCGTCCCGCCAACAACGGTCTGTACGATCTGAATGTCCTTGATCTTCGACGGATCGACAGTGTGCGGATCGTCGGCGAGGACGACGAAGTCGGCGAGCTTGCCGGCGGTGATCGATCCCTTGCTCGCTTCCTCGTGCGACGCGTAGGCGCCGTTGAGCGTGTTGACCGTGAGCGCTTCGTCGACGGTGATCCGCTGATTGGCACCCCAGGTGGTGTTGTCCCATCCCGTTCGCGTCACCATGCCCTGGATGCCCATCAGCGGCGCGAACGGCCCGGGACTGAAATCGCTTCCCGCGGTGCACGGGACGCCCGCGTCGAGCAGCGTGCGATACGCCATCGAGTGCTTCATCAGCGCGTCGCCGTAGAAGGGGAACTTGTCGGTGTTGTAGTAGGCGTAGGTCGAAAACAGCGCCGGCACCGCCCCGGCCGCCTTGATGCGGCGGACCAGATCGTCATTGATCAACGTGCAGTGCGTGATCTTCGGGCGGACGTCGGCGCGCGGAAACAGCTTCTGCGCCCGCTCGAAGGCCGTCAGGTACTCGTCGATGGCGACGTCGCCGTTGGCGTGGCAGTTGACCTGGATGCCGGCGCGGTGCACGCGCTCGACCCACGCGTTGCACTCCTCCTGTGACTCGGTGACGTTCCCCTTGTAGCCGTTCTGGCCAGGGTAGGGCACGCTCAACGCCATCGTCCGTTCCGAGAACGACCCGTCGAGCGTGTGCTCGCTGGTCGCGCCGAAGCGGATCCATTCGTCGCCGAAGCCGGTCTCGATCCCGCTGGTGATCATGTTCTCGAGGACGCGCCCGCCGGCTTCGTAGCTGACGCGGTGCAGGAGCTCGCCGCGCGCGCGCACGTCCTGGATCGCGGCCAGATCGCCCCCCTGGTGGTGCACGCTGGTCAGCCCGTAGCGGACGAACTGCTTCGAGATGTGGGCGATCCCGTCCCGTTCGTGCGTCGCGCGTTGCGCGGCGGTGTAAGTCGGCCGCGTGCCGACGGTGTTGAAGGCGGAACGCGCGAGGTCGGTGACGCGCCCGTTCAGTTCGCCGCTGGCGTCCTTGTCGAACGTGCCACCCGGCGGATTCGGCGTGTCCTTCGTCACCTTCGCCAGCGCGAAGGCGCGCGAGTTGTAGAACGACGTGTGTCCACCGCGATGCCGCACGACGACCGGATGTTCGGCGGAGACCTGGTCGAGATCACGCACGTTGAGCGGGCGCTTGTCCTTCAGCTTGGTGTCGTCGTGAAAGTAGCCTTCGACCCACGTGCCCGGTGGCAGCTCGCGCGCCCTGGCCTTCAGCTTGTCGATGACGCTCTGGATGGTGACGAACTCGACCTCGAACGGATTGCCGACCAGCACCTCGTAGAGCAGCGTCGTGCCGCCGGCGTGGTTGTGCGTGTCGGTGAAGCCGGGGACGATCGTCATGCCCTTCGCGTCCAGCGTGCGCGTCCGCTTGCCGATCAGCGCCCGTATATCGGCGTTGCTGCCAACGGCGGCGAACCGCGAGCCGGCGATCGCGAACGCTTCGGCGCGAGGCGCCGCGGCGTCGATGGTGTAGATCTTTGCGTTGTAGACGACGAAATCGGGGTCGATCGTCGCGAGCGCGGAGAGCGGCCGCGCGACGAGGCCGGCGGCGCTTGCCGCCGCGAGCCCCATGAATTCCCGGCGGGTGGGTCCACTGTGCATGTCACGTCCTTCGCGGATGTGACAGTTCTAGAGCGAAAGCCCCTTACCGCGCAAGCGATTGATCCGAGCGTGTCAGCCGGAAGGCGGCCATTTCGTGATCGTTGCGCACCAGCAGGACGTCGCGGACCAGTACCGGGTGATTCCAGGTCTTTCCTTCGAGCGCGGGGATTCGCGCCGCGATTTCCGTGAACTGATCCGGAGCCGCCTTGACCAGCGCCAGTTCCCCTTCTTCGGAGAGCACGAGCAACAGGTCCTGATCGGCCAGCAGCACGAGCTGACCGTTGCCGTAACGCCCGCCCTTCCACTTGCGCGTGCCGTCCTGCAGATCGATGCACGACAGGATGGCGCCGTCGAAGCCGTAGGCATATCCCTTGTGCACGACGAAGTCGTTGAAGTACGGCTTCAGGCCGGTCGACGACCAGCGTTCCGACGAGGTCCATGCGCCGGACTGGTGTGCGATCGAAATCCGGCGGATGCCAAGGCCGCCGCTCATCGAGATCGTGTTGACCAGCACGTCGCCCTCCGCGGTGAGTCCCGGCTGCACGATCGCGCCGCCGTCCCATGCGTACCGCCACAGCACTTTGCCGGTCGCGGGCTCGACGCCGACCGTGCCGGGGCCGCTCATGAAGATCACCTGGTCGACGCCGTCGATCGAGGCAAGATGCGGCGAGCTGTAGCTGAAACCGCCGCCGCCGCCCATCCAGCGCAGCGCGCCGCTCGCGATGTCATAGGCGGCAAGCTTGCCGCCGGTCGCGACGATGACGACGTTGCCAACTACGAGCGGCGAGCTGGAAAAGCCCCACATCGGCGTCTTCACGTGCGTGTCGGACGCGGCGTTGTGCGACCACACCAGTGCACCGGTGGCCGCGTCGAGCACGTTGAGCAGTCCCGTTCCACCGAAGGTGTAGACGCGGCCGTCGTGCAACGTCGGCGTCCCACGCGGGCCGGCGCCGCCGTTCGATTCCCAGAAGCGCGTCGCGTCGCGGTGACGCCACACCGGCTCGCCGTTGCTGACGCGGTAGCACGAGACGACTTCGTCTCCGCCGCGCTGTTCCTGCGTATAGAAGAAGTTGCCGCTGACCGCGAACGACGACCAGCCGGGACCGACGTCGTGCCGCCACATCTGGACAGGGGGCGATTGCGACCAGTCGGTGGCGATGTGCACACCGTGAATCACGCCGTTGCGATCGGGTCCCCGGAAGCCTGGCCACTCGGCCCGTTTCATCGGGACCGCACTTACGATCGGCGCGGCCGGTTCGGGTTTGGCCGCCGCCGCCGTCTTCGCGCCCGGCGCGGGATTCGCCGCCGGCGGTGATGGTTCGGCCGCCGCCGGCGCCGGCGCCCCTGCCGCTGCCGCTGCGGACGGCACCGCCGCGGGCGGCGGCAGCGATTCGTTGGCGCTCTTCGCCAGCAGGCGTTCTTCGGGCGTCGCCGACCAGCGCCAGTGAAAATCGGATTTCCCCTCGGCGGTGATGCCGCCGGTGCGCAGCAGCGTCCACGGCAGGCATCCAAGCACGACCGCCGCCGCCGCCGCCGCGGCGCGGGGGCCTGGGGCGAGGCGCCGGCTGACCGACGCCCAGGCGACCAGCGCGACGCACAGCGTCGGGGTCACGAGAAGGTAGGCCATGTTGCCCATGCCGCCGCCGGCAACCGACGGGTCGACAACGTACTTTTCCGCGATCGCGGCGAGGAGGATCAGCACGATGGCGCCGAGCCGCTCGTACCAGCGCGCGCGGCTGACGAGCAGCCACCACAGGAGGATGATCAGCGTGCCGAACGCAAAACCAATCATGCCGTAGACGGCGTACTGCGCCGAGACGCTCGGGAGGGCAAACCCGATCAGCACGAGAATGGCGGCGGCAACGCCAGGCCACAGCCGCAACGGCTTGCGTGGAATCGTTTCGCTGGCAGTCATGTCAGATTGCCTCCGGCGCGGTCACGGCGACGAGTGAGCGCGAGGTCCGCCTGGCGCGATACCGCCACAGCCAGTACGCCATCGTCACGAGGATGAGGAGTGGAATCAATCGCAGCGCGGGAATGCGAAGCGGCTCGGGGATGCGCCTGACGGGCCCGAGGAAGAACGAGGCGGACGCGATGAAGAGCGCCACCGACATGCGCCAGAGGTGCCGCTTGATGCGCGGCTTCCCCTGCAGTCCGCCGGCGCGAATCATCCGGCGATCGCCGATGCCGGAGGACAGCGCCAGCGTCCCGAAGAGCAGGAGCGGAGCCACGAAGCGCGGGTTCCCCGCCGCGCCGCTGATCAGCGCGGAGACGATGCTGCCGGCGCCGAGCGCGAACGCGGTCAGCATCGCGGCGTGGTCGATGCGTCGGGATCTCGAGGTTGAAGGCTGAACGGCGAGGAGAGAGGTGACGACGAGATACGCCGTGACCAGGCCTGCGGGAATGTTCATGGCCGCGCTGGTCCGCCCGATCGCCATCAGCGTGCCGCTGAGCGACATGACCAGCATGGCGTAGACGAACACCAGGCCGCTCTTTCTGTGCAGCGTCGCGCCCTTGAGCGCGTAGAGCGCCACCAGGCCGGAGACAATTCCCATCGAGCCGCCGAGGACGTGGATCAGCACCATAGCCGTAGAGAGTCTACGGCCTTAGACGTAGGACGTCTACGGCTTGTTCCCGCGGTCCCGGCCGGCCGGGGTGCTAGACGCCGTGGCCGTATCCCGGCTCCTCGATCTGCTGGTCACCCTGCTGGTCTTCCGGCCTGCCGTCCGCCCCCGCGCGCATCGCGGGCTGCACCGTCTCCTGCGCTGGCCGCCGCGCCGGCGTCTTGGCCGGCGCGGCGCCGGTGTCGAATTCGAATCGCCTCGGGTTCATGGTCGTGTCCTCCCACAAAAGCAAAAAGGCCATCACCGGTAGAGGTGATGGCCTTTTTGGAAACCCCGTCGTATCGGCTCTGGCTACATCACCCCGTGCGCGTCGGCAGGCTAACTTTCCAGCACAGTGGGATCCGAAGCTTGGAATTCACGTGACTTGAAGTCGCG
>JADMIO010866738.1_pt1 | contig 12799 bp, 8 predicted proteins | sample 8958161 | NCBI WGS metagenome assembly JADMIO01 (sample SAMN16585339, study PRJNA669376) | soil metagenome | isolation source: Crop rotation soil | place: USA: Cullars Rotation, Alabama | collected 2011 | reverse complement strand
AGGTTGATGATGACGGGTCTTCAAATCCAGCGAAACGCCTGACTGGCCATGGTGATTTCTTGCAAAAGGAAGGGGGAATCCAATTTCTCGGCGCGAAGATCACGGGATTTTCGTCATCCCGGCTTGGCACTCTCTACGCTAATGAATCATCTCGCAGAATACGCGAGATCTTTCCCGAACGGAAAGCGAACGAACCAAACACATTAAGAACTGATTGTTATGCAAAGGAACTACCTGACCGCAGCTCTAATCGTTGCGACCGCGATGTCGGCCGTCCCCTACGCCACCGCAGATCACGAGAAGGGGCACTATGATACCAACCAACTCACGGCGAGCGAGTTCATCGGCAAAAAGGTGAGAACCGCGCAAGACGAAGACGTCGGCAAGATTCATGATCTTATTCTGAGTCTCGACGGTGACAACATTGGCGTTCCCTATGCAGTGATCGCTCACGGCGGGGTTCTCGGAGCCGGCCGAACCAAAACCGCAGTTCCAATGAGTTCCCTCTCTTGCTCCGGAGATAGCAAGAGCGTGGTCTTCTCGGGAACCAAAGAGCAACTCCAAGCCGCTGGGAGGGGAGTTAGTTCGGAGTGGTCATCGGCGACCAACGCCCACTGGGCTCGATCCGTTGACGGTTTCTACGGTCGGCCCTATGCCTATTCTCGGACTTCCAGCGAGGCTCGTGACAATCGGGATTCCCGCGATGCTCGGGATCTGAGAGATCGTGACGAAACACGCCGATACGTCAAGGACCCCCAGCCGAAGGGAGCCGAAGTGTTGGCCCGACCGGAAGACGAAGCGTTGTGTGAGCGAATCTGCGAGGCCACGGATACAGTTCAAGTCCGGGTCCTCAATGGCGTGACTCATCTGTACGGAACAGTCCAAAGTGAAGCCGCACGCGATAATCTTGAAGCCAAAGTAAGGTCGGTTCAAGGCGTGCAAAAAGTGGAAAGTCACCTCAAGATCAAAAACCCATAAGGCTCGCCCTTGCGTAGCGCAGACGGCCTGTCTGCTGTGTCGGCGACTGGGAGTCGACGGGAACGCAAACCTTCTCCCCCGATTTTGGGGGAGAAGGTGGCTTTACGTCAGAAGTGAGTTGCGTTGCGCCCGGCCAGGGTGCGAGGAGAGCCTAACTTCGGGCAACATTTCATTTCGTTACCGTCACCACGAAGGTCCGGACTATGGTGTTGTTCGATCCCTGACCGTCGTTGACCGTAACTGTGATGGTCGCCGACCCGGTCCCGTTGCCTGGTGCCGTCACCAATAATGAGCCGGTGCTATTCGGGCCGGTGTAATTGACAACAGGATTGGGCACCAGCGACGGATTGCTCGAAACGGCGGTGACCGTGAGCGACTGAACTTCGTTCGGCCCCGCGCTGATGCCGGAGAGACCAACCGTGGCAGTAGTCTTCCTCTTGTAGGAGATATTGCCCAACGGATTCAGCGTTGGGAGGTCGTTAACCGGGTTGACGATCACGTCGAACGTGCGCGTGGTGGAAAGACCGGGAATCTCCTGCACCGTCACCGTGACCGTCGCGGTGCCAAATGCGTTCGGCACAGGGGTGAAGCTCAAACTGCCGCCGCTGTTCGGACTGAGGTAGGTCACCGCCGGATGAGGGACGATGGAGGAATTGCCGGACACCGCTGACACGGTCAGGTTTTGGACTTCCCCTCCCCCAGCATTGATGCCGGGCAACACTACCGACTGTTGGGCGGCGTCTTCCGCAATGACCAGAGTCGGAATCGAATCGATCGCCGGCGGATCGTTCACGGGATTCACGATGAGTTGAAAAATCATGTTCGAAGTCAATTGCCCGTCACTGACCGAGACGGTGATCGGCGCCGCCCCGGCCGTGTTGGGAACGGGCGTAAAGCGCAGCACAGCGGTCGCGTTTGGACTGACATATTCAATCGTCGGATGCGGCACCGCAACGGGATAGCCAGAAACGGCCGTGACCGTCAGGGGCTGGCTCTCATTCGATGGCCCCGCCGTAATTCCGGTCAGGACGATAACCTGTTCACCGGGATCTTCATTGAGAATCATTCCCTGAACTCGGTCGATGGTCGGTCGGTCATTGACGGATTGGAGGGTCACGTTGAACGTGCGGCTGAACGTTTCAGCGCCGTCGTTGACCGTCACGGTCACTGAACAAGAACCCCAGGCATTCGGCGTTGGCGCCAAGAGAATGGAAGCATTGGTGGCCGGGCTGACATAGTTGATGACAGGATCGGGTAACAGCGCTGGATCGCTTGAAACCGCAGTCACTGATATCGCCTGAATCTCGTTGGCGGCGCCCGCGCCAATGCCATTGAGAGGCCAAGTGACATTCTGATCCTCGTTCAAGCTGAAGTTATAGATCGGATTGAGGGTGGGAGCATCATTCACCGCGGCCACATTCGCCGTTACCGGCCAAACGCCCGATGAAAGAGCCATCCCATCCGTAACTCGCGCGCTGAAAATACTGAAGGCACTTCCGAATTCATTGTTTGGCGGCATCCACTGCAACGATTCGCCGGGCCCGATCGTTGTAACTTGCGACACCACCGGCTGCCCGTTCTTGGTGAGCGCGCCGGCATGAACCTCCTCGATCCGGAATAGCAACGCATCGCCATCCGCGTCCATCGCCGCGGCCGCCGTCCGTAACGCCTCATAGGTCATCGTGAAGGATGAGTCTTCGGACGCGCCGTCCAGCGTTCCTTGGGCGGTAAACAGGGGGGCATCGTTGACCGCACCGACGGAAATCGCCACCGTCGCCTCCGCCGAGTTCGCCAAGCCATCACTGGCTTTATAGGTGAAGCTGTCGACCCCGTGAAAGTCCGGCGCGGGCGTATACGTGATCGTCGCGCCTTCCTGCAGCAGCGTGCCGTGGGCCGGTCCATTTGCGACCAGGAATGACAACGCGTCGCCGTCGATATCCGTGCCCGTGAGAAAGATGCTGGCAGAATCATCTTCCAACAAATCGAGGAGGCGCGGTCCGACCGTCGGAGCGTCGTTCACCGGGGCCACATCAATGGTGACTGGGACCGGGTTGCCCGAGGAAGAAACGCCGTCGCTAACCGTGACGGTAAAAGACGGCAGGGCGGCACCGTTCACATTGGCCGGCAGCGTCCAAAGCAAAGTCTCGCCGGCCGCCAATGTTGTCACTCCTGGCTCAACCACGGCGCCGTTTTTGGTGAGCAAGCCTCCGAGGACGCTTTCAATCCGAAAGGCAATCGGATCCCCATCCGGATCCGACTCGTCGGCCGCCGCGATCAGGGCCTCGTAAGAAATTGTCGACGGCTCATCCTCCAGCCCGCCGCTCAGTCCGGTCACACCGGTAAGCGTTGGGGGTTGGTTGGTCAAGAAAAGCGTAACAGTCGCTGAACGGGACAGCGCCTTGCCGTCATAGACTTTGAAAGTAAAGAAGTCGCTCCCGCGAAAACCAGCGACTGGCGTATAGGTGATCTCTGGATACACGCCGCTGACACTCCCGTGCGCCGGCCCCGTCCCCAGGACGAAGGCGAGCGCATCATCGTCCGGATCCGAACCGGCGAGCAGCAACGATAGTGGCGTGCCTTGCGCGCCGCTCGCACTCGCGGGCGAAGCCGAAGGAGGCCGGTTGAAATTGGCCAGCGTGACGTAACGCACCCCGCCATTCACCGTGGAGAAAAGTTTCGTGCCGTCACGAGAGATGCGGAGTCGTCCCTGGGTAAACGCCCAGTTTCCGGGCAAGGCAAAGCTGTGTTGAAAATCGTAGCTGGTTAATTGCGTCAACGTTGCGGTGTTATAGGCGCGCACTTCGGTCGTCCCGGCCCAGGCGAAAAACACAACGTTATCCGCTGGATGGTAGACAACCCCGATCGGCTGCGGGCCAGCGTAAGTTCCGATCTTTCCGAGGTAAGTCAGGTTTCCATCGAACATGAAACAGCCGCCAAAGGTTGGCACCGCGAACTGACCGGCGTCCCGACTGATCCCGATTTCATAATTGAACCAACCCGTGCCCGACGATCGCGGGAAGGTCCGAGCAAATACATCGTACCGATTGACCGGGCCGCCTGAATTGTTGCCCTGGGCCAGCCCCATGAAATCACCATAGGCGCTCGCCACCACCATGCTGTTCTGATTGATGGGCGTAACGGTGCTCGCGCCGGTCGCCGGCACGTAGCGACGAAACGGCACCCACGCGGAGCCCAGCGTGGTGGAGGTGATGATCGCGGCATCATCGCCACCGAAGGCCACCGCCCAAGTGCCGTCTTCGGCATAGGCTCGCGGGAACTGTACCGTGGACACAGTTTCCGCCACGAGATTGATGACGTGCACCCAAACGTGCGACGCCGACCCAGTCCGGTCAGCCACCACCAGGGTGTTGCCGTCCGGAGAGAGGTCTATCCCTTTGAGATTGCTGTTGGCGGGAAATTGAAATGTCGGGAGAAACGAGTTCAAACCGAGGTGATACCGGAGAACATTGGTGCCACCGCTGATATAAAGCACGTCTCGCGCGGGGTCGTGAACAACATCGACGCGGTTAGGCGCGGGTATGAACACGCTAGCAGCGTGAGTGGATGTAATGGTCCCCAGGGCGAGCAACGTTGACAGGAGCTGGACGAGGCATTTCATGGGATCTTCGTGTTTATCTTTGGTGCTATTTGGGTATCGGAGCCTCGGCAACGGGCTTAAGCGACATTTCAAGCGAACCTGGCGGTAGGATTGCTTGGGAGTGAAGGAAGGAGCTGGCGAACTGCAAAGTGACGGGAAAGTGGGCTGATTGACGGACCCGCCCTCACCCCACCCTCTCCCCCAGGAGACGGAGGAACATCACGAGCCCGGGAACGTGCCCAAGTGCGTCGACTCCAGGAGCCACGTCGTCGGTCGGGACCAGTCGGAACCTGCGCTCCTAATGTCGACGGTTGATCTGACTAAACTCGGCGACGGACGTTCTCCCTCTCCTCGGGGGCGAGGGTGGGGTGAGGGCGAGTCGCGGCGAACCGTTCGGATTCACCCGTTCGTTCGGCGGCACGTGTAACAAATCGACATCAGTAAAGGACGCCGTGCGAGGACTGTGCCGGCTGACGGTTGCGGAAGATAGGTGAGAGCGCACAGCGTTCTCGAATTCAGCTCGCTCCCCCTGGCCTCCAAAAAGCCAGCTGGCATTCGGCGGGGGACCGGTGTATAGAATGCGTCGATCTCATTGCCTGTTCTGTCATGAAGACAAATTGCACTCGTTGGACCGTGCGTTTGCTAGCGGTGGTTTTGATCGCCGCCGGTTTGCTAACGCCTCCCCGCTCAGGCGCTCAGCCTTACGTGTTTCTGACCGAAGTGCCCGATTACGACTGGCATGCGGGGTGTTTTGGCACCGCGTCAGGTAATCTTGCCGGGTATTGGGACCGACACGGCTACACCAATATCTATACCGGACCGGTTGACGGTGGGCTGGCCCCGCTCGGCAGCGCCGGCAAGAATGGAATCCGATCACTCTGGGCGTCGGAGGCTGGATTGGACGGGCGACCGGCGAGCAAGGCCGGGCACATTGATGACTATTACATCACTTACGAATCGACCGGGCAGGACCCGTACATCACGGCGAACCGCCCGGAACATTCGCCCGATTGCATCGGTGATTTCATCGGGTTGAGCCAGAATAAATGGGCGAGCCTGGCGGGCGAATGCCGCGGGAATATTGACGCGTACTCTTTCGTATTTTGGGACAAGACCGGCAACCGCCGCCAAAATTACTACACCACAAATGACGGAGTCTATATCCCGGACATTGGCTCCGGCTTCAAAGACTGGATGCGCTGGCGGGGTTATGATGCGGATGTCTTTACTCAACTAACCGACTTCAACGCGGAGCGCTCGACCACAGCGGGCTTCACTTATGAAGACGTGAAGCGGGAGATCAACGCGGGAAATCCGGTCCTGTGCTTTCTTCAACGGCCGGGAGTTTACCACCGTCCGTCCGGTGTCAACCCGGAGATTCATGGCGTCATGATCTTTGGCTACTTCTCGGATCCCTTCAACGCCATCGAAAAAGGTGTGCTGATCAAGACGAGCTGGGGCAGCGGTTTCGATCCCGATAACCCGGGCCTCGCCGCCCAGCAGTGGACTGGCTCAGCATGGCTGGGACTGTACCCAGTCCGCGGCGTGATCGGGTTCCGGCCCAAACCAAAAATTCACTCGATTGCGCGCGCGTCCGGCCAGATTACGATCGCTTGGGAGGGCCCGGCGAGTTACCTTCGCGATTACTTCGCCAGCTCCATCTCCGGACCCCTTCAACGCTATGTGGTGCAACAGACCGGCAGCCTGACGTTGGAAGACTGGAAAACCGTGGCCGGTCCGACCACCAACCGGACGGTGACGTTTCCTGAGCCAACCTCGAACTCCTACTACCGCGTCGTCGTCCAGAAATAGCGACCCGGCGCGTGAGAATGCGACGAGCTCGGAGTGGCAGGGCGGGAGTCGGGAGTCGGGGGGCAGGAGTCGGGAGTCGGGAGTCAGGAGTCGGGAGTCAGGAGGCAGGAGGCAGGAGGCAGGAGGCAGGAGGCAGGAGGCAGGAGGCAGCAATTAACGGGGCTATTTTGACCAATTCGATCGCACGAGTCCGGCTCTCGTTCTCCCCTTTACAACGGCCTTTGAATCAGACGAGAAACAGGCCGGGATCTTGGGTGCTAAGAATGTGAACGACCCCGAAAAACCTGTCGAGCTACCGATCGATGGAGTCCTGGACCTGCATTCCTTCCGTCCCCAGGACGTGAAGGATATTGTCCTCGAGTATCTCGCCGCCTGTCGGGCCAAAGGAATTCTTGAGGTGCGCATCATCCACGGGAAGGGCATCGGCCAACTCCGCCAAACGGTGCAGGCGATACTGCGCTCCAGTTCCGCAGTGCTGGCATTCGACTTGGCAGGTGAAGCGTGGGGAGGAACCGGCGCGACGATTGTGCGTTTGCGGCCGTGAATGCGAAGGCGACGACCTCAGCGGTCAGCCCTCGTGATAGGCATTCGCGGCTGCGATCGGCTGTTCAACTGAATCATCGAACGCCTTCAGCGTTCTGGCGACCAACCCGCCGGCATCATCGTTCCCGACCGCACTCCTTTGCCCCGACGGTAAGAAGTATAGACTTCATCGGGCCAGGAGTACGTGATCGCCGGGGAGCTTCCACGAGCAATCCGGGCGAGTCGCGCGTTAGTGTCGATCACAATAGACGCATGCCCCCAGTAGGAATCCTCGTGATGATAATAGTAGGTTTGCCAGTTCGTTCCTGGCTTTTTACAGGCAAACGTGGTTCCAAAGAATGGGTCATCAAACCCGTTCCACCGTTGTATCAGGCAAAGCTCCGAGCCGTCTGGAGCTATCGCCCGTGCGATCACACGAGTTCCTGTCATGTGCCGGAGCAGAACGAAAATCGCGAAACCGAAAAGTCCAACGGCGCCCAGATAGACGGGCCAGGATCGCAGGCGCATCTGCTTCGTCGCTTAAGGGATCGCACGATCGTTTCGCCGACGCTTAATCCACCAGCGGGCCATCATTGCCCCTCCTCCCAAGGCAAGTAACGCCATCACGCCAGGTTCCGGAACAACCGGCACGGTCTCCGCCGCAACAGGTTTTAGGCCGGCTTGATCGAATTGCTGTTGAGTTTCCAGCACGACCGCTCCGCTCACCGCGGTGACCAACTGATACTTCGCGGCCAAGGCAACGGCGGCGGCCCGTTGGCGAGCTGCCACCAATTGGATGACGGCATCCTTCGCCCAGAGGCGTGTGAGATGCTTGGAACTTTTCATCCCGCGTTGGCTCTCCGCGAGCGCATCTGCCGGAAGGCGCTCTCGCTGCCAGCGGAAGACTGAACCCTCGCCGCGCCACCGAGCAAATAAACGCTGCAGATCGTCGTTTACCGAGGCATAGCGCGGCAGCGCCTGAACCGGGATGAAACCCGCTAACTGGGCCGTCACTCGATTCACACCGGATACAATCTGCAAGTCATGAAACCGCGGGGCACCCTCGGCTCCAGCGGTGTGCCACGTCAGCCTCTGCTGCAGGGTTTCGCTCGTTCCCAAGTCGATCGGTTGTGGTCCATGGATCCAGAGCACCGCACTGTTGGTCCGCTCGGAGGCCAAATCCCACGCCCGCACTACTGCCGGCAGATTGTCCTGACCACCCAGTCCTCCTACCCTTCTGAGTCGGGAGCACAATTCAGCCAAACTTCCGGCGTCCAGTTTTCGCACTGTCCCGCTAAATTCCTCCACGCCATCGCGCGCCAGCAGCAGAGAGAATTCAATTCCTTCAGGAAGCCGCGACAAACTTTCGGCTAAGGTTGGCAGGAAGGCTTCCATCGATTTGGAGGTATCGAGCACCAACACGATCCGTTGCGGTGGCACCGTGGGCTCATCGATTAACTCCTGCCGGACGAATTGGCCTTCGGCGCCATGCGGGTCCGGGACCCACGCGGATCGAGCTTGGCTCGAGCGAGGAACGCGCACCAACGCGGTCGGCTCGGTCAGGTCTCCGTCGCTCAATTCTCCGCGCAATGCGAACACCCCCGGCTTGCTGGCATCGCGGGCCAGTTTGGGATGTAATGCGGTCAGGGCCTGGGCCGATTGCACCCAGACCGTATGCTTCATGCTCGCGGCCAGACCAAAATTCCGCTCCACAAACCGCGGCCAGCGAACGATGGCGTTCGAGGCATTCTCGACCTCCACCGGCGCGGTGATCCCCAGGCGAACTTTGATCGTCCCGCCATTGGCGGGGACCGGATAACACTGCATCATGACGCGATCCTCGCCAACTTCGGTGACCAGCACCGGATCGCGCCGCACCACCTTCACCACATTTTCATAGGCCGCCCGGACGTCGCTACTGCCGGCGAAGGCCGCCTCGCGCTCTTCGCCATTCACCCACAAAGTGACCCGCGAAACGACTCCGCCCGGCGGCAATGCGATCTGGGCCCGCGCCTCATGCTCCCGACCCGCCACGTTCTTGAATTCCAAGATCCATTCCGTATAGGCCCAACCCGCATCACCATCCACCAACCCGTCCAGACGCGACTGCCCGAGGCTCAGCCCCCGCAATCTGCCACCGACAGTGGTGCCGCCTTGATCTGCATCCCACTCCACGTCCCCAAGCGCGTCCCAACCGCGTCCTCGATAGTTGGCTTGCGGTGGTGGAAATTCATTGAACGCGTGGCCGGTCACGCGAAAGAACAGGCCGCGCGCCATCTGCGCCGGCAGCGGCGTGCCCTGGGCATGAAAACCGAACGGAACATCCCGCCCCCACGACGTCGTGCCGTAACAATCCGCCAACAACGTGCGCTCGTCCCCGTACGCTCGCAGCCAACGAAGCGCTTGACGGCTGCGGCCCTCCGAATCCTCGCTCGCGGCCAATCGCGACCAGTGTCGAGTCAGCACGGGCGGCAGGACCACCAATCCCAGCGCCAACGCGGCCAGACCCAATCCGCAAACCCAAGTCCGATCGCGAATCCCACCTTTTGCCTTCACACCCGGAATGCGGTTCGCCAAAAACAGCAGCCGCCACGCCGCCGCCCAGGCAAAGAATGGCGACAATGGCAGAAGCCCCCAGCCAAACAAGAACACCGCGAATGCAGCGAGCGGCGCGAGCGGCGCATAGAGCAACGAGTAGTAACCAGACACGCCGAGCGAATACCCAATCGCGACCCCTAGCCAGTTGGCGGCCTTGAACGACCGACACTCGTGACACACGGCATACCAAACGGCGAAGTTCACCAGCGGAATGGACGCCACCAGCAGGATATCCCAAACACCGGGGATCGGATCAAAGAAAGTCTCAGCGCACATGTGCGTCAACAACTCGAGGGCCAAGGTCGACGCGGGCAAAAGCACGCCGAGGACAAAGAGCCACGGATGCCAATCAATCGTTCGCGGAGCGGCGGCCTCCGCAGGCCTTGGCCTTTCGCGAGGCACCACCGGCGGCGCGGGCGCCGGGCCGCGGGCTGCGTGCTCGCGAAATCGTCCAGCACCGGAGACCTCCCCTTCGATCGGCGGCGCCGGCAAGCCGATCCGTTGAAGGATCGTCTCCACGTCCTCCATCGTGACCACCCCCAAGCGACGCGCCGCCACTTCGTGATCAATGTGCCGCCGCAAATCATCCGTCACTTCCGCCGGGTCCGCCCCGGAAGTCGCGAGGCTCTCCCGCATCTTGGCCAGATGACCCTCCAAACTGCTGCGTGCGGATTCAGTCCAAGTCGTCATGATATTCCCCCTTGCTGTAGACGTGTTGTGCCTTGATTGAGCGTTTTAAGATAGTCGTTCATCGCTGACATGATCGATCGGCCTTCCTTGGTTAAGGCGTAGTACTTTCGCGCCGGCCCGGCAGGCGATTCCTCCAGTCGAGCCGAGATCAATCCCTGAACTCGCAGACGGGACAGCAGTGGGTAAAGCGTTCCCTCGGTCACCCCAAGCCCCGGGATGGTCAGCAGCATTTTCACCAGGTCATACCCGTATCGCTCCTTCTCCGCCAACGCGTTGAGAATACAGAGGTCCAGCAATCCTTTCCGCACCTGCACCGTCCAGTTGTCGAAGAAATCGCTCATGCCCACCCCAAACCCACCACTACATCGCTATCCATGGTATTGGGTTTGGCAAGGCTGAGCTGGAAATGTTCAAAATTCAGTCGAAGATTTCAAGGTTCGAAGCTCGCTGCTCCAAAGAACCGCCATCGGAGAAGCCCTCCGCCGAGCCACCTCGCGGGCGACGTGCCAAACGCTAAACGCTAAACCCTAAACTCCAGACCTCGAACGACGCATCCGTAACGTCGCTTGGGCAAGCTTTTGCTCAATGAGCGCCTGCTGACGGCAACTCGGACATTACCGGATGCGATCGCATCGCAGAATGTCCGAGATACCTCTACCAATTGTTCATGCGATCGCATGCCGGAATGTCCGAGATACCTCTGCCAATTGTTCATGCGATCGCATCCTGAAATGTCCGAGTCGAGGGTGTCCGGCTTGGCCAACCATCAATGTCACGCTACATAACGGCGACAATCCTATACTCCACCGCGCGCGGGCCATCCCCCCACCGAAATCGATCTCCTGCCTTGCGCCCGATCAATTGGGCTCCCAACGGCGCGTGGGGTGTGATCACAATGATCTCCTTGCCGTTCTGTGAAACTTCGAGCCCGCCTTTGCTGGGTCCCAGAAGGAAATAACTACGTTCGCCGCCAGCTTCGAGTTCCACGAGAGCACTCAAGTCGACGGGGTCCTTTGGACCGAATTCCTTCAGCGGGAGTTTCTCGAAAGCCTCGATGGCCGACTGGGTTTCGGCGGCCTGCCGTGACTGGGCGCCGGCCAAGTACGCGGCCTCGAGTCCACGAGTGTCGTATTTATTCTCGGCTTTGTTTTGGGGATCGGTGGCCTCGGCATGAGCGGCCTGGGCCGCCCGGGCATATGACGCCAACTCTTCGGCCAATTCGGCCAGAACTTTCTTAAGGATGGTACGCTTATTCATTCCCAGCAAAGCGGCGCCTCAAATCCAGTGACATTCATTTGAAGATAAAAGTTTGGCGTTTGGCTTTTGTATGAACTCCAAATTCCAAATTCCAAATTCCAAACTCTAGACGTCAAACTCCAAATTGAGCGATTCGCCAAATCTTACGGCACCGCCGGCGAGGTGACGGGCTTTCCGGGGGACGCCGTGGCGCGATCGGCCGAGGCGCAGTTTCGCGCCGGTTCAGCGGCGAACCAAGTCCGCCAGCCTTCCGTCAGTTCGAGCCAGATCCATCCGAATAAAGCCCGGACGATCGGCCGGGCGCTCGCGGGGCTGAAGGTGAACCCGGGAAACATCAGGCGTTGGCCGTGATTCTTTCGTCCCCAGCAACCGCGGCGCATGCGCCTTCGGGCAATCGCAGCAAACCGCCGGTTATAGGTGCTCATTAACCAGTAAATCGGAACGGAGGGAGACGTCGTGTAAACGGGCTCGCGCAAGGCGGCTTTGCCACGTTTGTAAGGCTGAGACGCAACTCCGAGATAATACAGACCCAGATCGAGAATGAACGCGAGCCGCATCAGCTCGTAGTCGCCCATGTAATCGTACTTGTTCAGGTAAATCCCGCGAAACCATCGAGCGGCGCTTCGGACGAAATCGCGATTGTGTCGCTCAATCAACGGAGGCAACTCCACCCCACGGCGCTCGGCCACGACCAGGTCCGTCGCCCGGCTGACGGTGAATGACAGCCAGTCCATGCCCGGACTGTAAAATGGATCGAGGAACGCCGCCGCGTCGCTCACCAGCACAAATCCGTCACCGGCGTACTGGGTGCTATAATACGGCAAGTGCCTCCGCCAATGAACGTCTCCTTCCACCGGCTCGGCGTCGCGCAAGACTTCCCGGCCCGCGGGGTGCGCAGTCAGGAAATCCTTTAAGCGCCGTCCCAGGCTGCCCGTGTCCGGCCAGTCCACCAAGCGGCGGTCGAAGACAACACCCGCGCTGACATCGCCGCCCTTGAGCGGAATCAACCACGCCCACCAACCAGGGCCGAGCAGGTGATTAGTCGCAGTGGCGCGAATACCGTGGCAGGCCATGGACCATTTGGGGAATTTCTGCGCCAGCTCGAGGCCGTCCCAATCCTTCACTCCGCGCCATCGCGCCCATACCGCCGCGGTTGGGTGTTCATCGTTCGACCGCCACCAACCGTTTTGCCGCGAGAGCAAAGCCGCCACGCCCGAAGCGTCGATGATCCATCGGGCCCGCACGGTCTCGGTGGACTCGCCCCTTTTCACCGTGAGAATCTGTTCGCCGCCCTCGTGCAGTTCCACCTGTTGAACTGAGGCCGGTCGCCAAAGCTCTGCGCCG
>JADMIO011437968.1_pt1 | contig 12800 bp, 12 predicted proteins | sample 8958161 | NCBI WGS metagenome assembly JADMIO01 (sample SAMN16585339, study PRJNA669376) | soil metagenome | isolation source: Crop rotation soil | place: USA: Cullars Rotation, Alabama | collected 2011 | reverse complement strand
GCCTGGCGAGCGGCATCTCCGAGCCGCGGCGCGCATACTCGTTGAAACGCGTGCGCGGCGCGGCGATCAAGGGCTGCGTTTGGTATCAGCTCGATCGACAACGGCTGTGCATCTCTCGAAAACTGGGGGTGCCGCTCCGGATCGAAGACCTCGAACATCGCCCGCAGTTCGAGATCGATCAGCACGATTCGGAGCCGATTGCGGAGGCGATCTTCGACCGTGATCCGTCCCAGGTCGTGCTCTCGGTCGATCGCGATCTCGCCGAAGCGGACTAAGCAGAACGTCCGAGGATGCGGCTCAGGCTTCGCAGCACAGCCCCGTGAGAAAAGCGCGACCGATCTCCGGATCGTCACGGCGCGCGCTGATCGCTCGCGCGGCGTCGCGCAGCGGACCGAGGAGGGCGAGGGCGTCGAGGAACTCCTCGAGAAGAGGCGCATAGGCGGCGAGCTCTTCTGCATCGAGGTTCCCGCGCGCGGGTGGCTCTCGGCCTTGCTGCCGGGCCAAACGGCGGCGGGCCGCAACTTTGAGCTTCATCTTCAGCACTGCGAAGAGAAAAATCGGCGAACCGTTCATATCGGCGAGGACGCTGTCGCGTTCGCTGCACCAGGTCGGATCGAGTTGGCGATCGAAGGCATCGCACGCGCCGCGGGCAAAGGCGCGAGCGAAGAGATGAAAAAATCCGATCTGAGCCCGGTGATGTTCGGGGGCGAAGAATTTTTCCAAGTGGCGCAGATCGTGGAGCGCAAAATGGAGCGCGTCCGGATGATCGTCGATCAGGCTGACGCAACGCTGTCCCGCAGCCTGCAGTTCGACGACCTCCCGCGCTGAAAGGAGGCGATCATAGAGGCGCGCCGATCGTTCACCGGCGCTCCAGGCGATCAGAGCCCGGGCTTCGAGCTCGCCGACGGAGCGGATCCGCGACCGGGCGATCACCGCGAGCGCGGAATTGTCATCGAGGCCAGAGGCGAGCGGGATGCGTCGAGAGCCTTGATACCAGCGCACCCGCGACGATTGCCGCGCGCGATCGAGCACGAAGTTCGCGACCCGAAGAGCGTCCGCGTGCACGGCCGACGAACCTAGCACCGGTTTCGGCGAGGAGGAAACACCGGTATGGTCCGCCCATGCGCATTCCGGCTTTCGTCGTCCTGATCCTCTGTTTCGAGTTTTCAGCGGCTTTTGCCAAGGCTTCGCCCTGTGCGGAGAAGACCAAGCAAGGAGAAGATCAGATCGACGCCAACAACTATACCAAGGCGGTCACCGTGCTCGAAGAAGCGGTCACGGCCTGCGGCAAGGACAAGAATGAAACCAGCGCTCGCCCGTACGTCGCTCTCGGCAAGGCGTACTTCGAGCTCCAGCGTTATCGGGAGGCGATCAAACAATTCGAGTTCGCGTTGACCAAGGAAGCGAATCTTCCTCTCGCGTTCATGGATCTGGGCGCTTCATACATGCAACTCGGTGACTTCGAGAAATCCGTGGAATGGTCGCGAAAGGCGCTCAACGTCAGCGACAAGCGGATGGCGATGAAAGTGAACTACAACATCGGGCTCGCGCTCTTCAAAGCGGCCGCAGCCAAGAACGACGAAAGCGATCACTCTTCCGAACCCTACTTCGCGAAGAGCAAAGAATTGGATCCGAGCTTCGGCGGTAATTACTTCTATCTCGGAGTGCTCAAGGAAGTGAGCTACAAGGATGCAGCGGCGGCGAAGGCGCTCTATCAGCAGGGCTGCGATCGCAAATATCCCCAAGCGTGCCAATATCTGCAGACGATCGATCAGCGGATGGGTGGTGCCCAAGCGGCGGCCCCGGTGAGTGCGGGTCCAAAGAAAGAGCTCAGCGCCGAGAACAAGCAGCTGCTCAAAGACATTCAGGCCGGATACGCGAGAAAAGGCATGGAGACAAAAGACACCGCCCCGGTGATCGCCAACCTCGAGAACGCCTGTTCGCAGATGGCGCAGGACCAGTGCAAGACGATGCTGAGCAATGTCGTCAACTCATTGAAATGATCTTGGGCGCCGGCGATCCATGCTAGGATGCCGCGAATGGCCGACGACAGCGTTCCCCCATACTGGGTGTTGATCTCGGTCCTTTTCAGTTCCGTCGCCCTCTCTCCTTCCTTGGCGATGGACCTTTTCTGGGTGGCGCTTCAGCTTCATCGACACGGCGAAGAACGCGGCGAAATCCGCGCTGAACTTGCCCGCGGTACAGTTGAGAATCTGAAGCGCGAAATGGCGCTCGGTCAGATCGCCGGTCCGTTGTTTGAGGCATCGCTCGACACCGAACGCGGGCACGCGACCGTGCGTTTCCTTCTCACGCGACAGGGCTTAGACCTGGCGCCTCGCGAAACTCCGCGGGAACTTTTGAACTGATCGCGTCCGCACCGGCACGAAAGTCGCTCTCCCGCCGACTGCGAGTCCTGTCGAAGGTGGCCACAGAACATACACCTTTTCTCGACGACTCGCCGATATCTGTCGCCGCAATGGTTAAAGGGATCGACAACAGCGGCGGCACTTCATTTCCACCGGGCGGATGGCAGCCCGATCCAACGGGACGGCCGATCGCGCCCCGACCAGCGGCGAGCGTCGATGGTCCCGAGGGCGTGCGTCCGACGGTGGAGGGCGCAGCGCTCAGGCGTCTGATTGCGCCGGGCGAAGAGGGATACGAATCCCAGACGGCGCGCGAAAAGCAGCGAAGCCTGTGGAAGGCGGTGAGCGCGAAGCCGTATACCGAGCTGCCAAAACTCGGCAGCCGGGGCGTGGGCGGGACAGTTGGGGATAGCTTGAAAGGCTTGATCCCGTTCTTCTCGTCTTTCACGTTCAAGCGCGCGAGCGATGTGCAGCCCGCGCACAACAAGTTCTTTCATCCCTTCGGTTCGGTTGCGATGGTGACCATGGAAACGGTCGGCCAGCATCCGTACACCGGCCTCTTCGCGGAGAACGCCGCGGGCCTCGTACGTCTCTCGCTCGCGAGCGACGATAAATCGAACATCCCCGGCGCGGCCCTCAAGCTTTTTCGAAACGGTCTGCCCTCGGTGAACATTCACACGATCCCAGGACTCTCGCCGCAGACGAGCCACGACTTCTTCGAGCGGGCGACGAGCAACGTGATTCCGAGCCCCGATAAATTGGGACTCAAGGTGGTCACCTGGCTGCAATCTATCGTTGCGAATCCGCTCAACCGCCCGCTCAAACACATCGCCGCCACCGATTCGAACGGCGTCGGCTTCGCACGCCCGAAGGCGCCGTACCAAGTCTACTTCCGCCCCGCCGACGTTCACTTTGCGGCGGACGGAACGGAAGACTTCCGCGACTCCTTGGCGAAGGTTCCGACGGGCTCGGTGATCTATAAAGTGTTCGCGACCGAATACAAAGGTGGCCCGGAACTGCACATCGGCAACCTGCGAACGTCGAGCAACTTCGTTGCCTCGGACTTCGCCGATCGCGAACTCCACTTCCTCCACGAGAAGTAAAAAGCTCGAAACGCCACCAAAATATCCTAAAATTGGGTGGTCCAAGAGCCCGTTCACGTACGCGCCCGCTGACGCATTCTCCATTTCGCGCGCGATCTGGTAGCGACAGATCCGTTCGGTGCTTCGCTCGGCGGTCATCGCGCTGTCGCTCGTCATCCTCGGCTGCGAGAGCACGCCGATCTTGCTGTATCACAGCGTCGGCGAGGCCTACCCCAACAGCCGCTGGGTAAAGACGGACGCGTTTCGTGCGCAAATGATCGATCTGCTCGATCGCGGCTACACGCCGATCACCGCCGGTGACCTCGATCGGATCGAACAGGGTGCGCCGCCACCGCCCCAACCGATCGTGCTCACGTTCGACGATGGCTATCGCAACTTCTATCTCAACGCGTATCCGATCCTTCATGAGCTCGGGATCCCGGCGACGATGCTGCTTCCGACAACGCGGATCGCGGACAGCGAAGCGGGGCGAGTCCATTACGACATCGACTACCTGACTTGGTCCGAAGTGAAAGAGATGGCCGAAAACGGGATCGAGATGGGTGCGCACTCTCGCACGCATCCGCGGCTCCGCGACCTGACGAAAGAAGCGCAGCGGGATGAGATCGAGGGATCGATGCTCGATCTCGAAGCTCACATGGGACAGCGGCCGACCGTCTTCGCGTATCCCGGAGGAAGCTTCGACGGCACCACGCGCGACCTCGTCGAATCGTGCGGTTATCAGAGCGCGCTTTCGGTGAGCAGCGGCGTCGACGGGCGCTACGAGCGGCAAAGGATCAGCGTTCACGTCGACGTCGATCTCAAAACATTTCGAAAGATGATCGAGGGGTCATGGTGGGAAACTTCGAACGGCGTTCGCTCGTCGCATTGATCGGAACGATGATCTTCGTCGCTCCGCTCGCTGCACGCGCCGAGGAATCGGCGTACACGTTGACGTTATCCGCGGGACTCCCATCGTCCTCGATCGAGGCGCGTCTCTCACCGCTCGATTGGCTTCATCTCCTTCCTGGAATTGCGCTCGTTCAAACGCATGCCCTTCGCATCGGAGGTGGCGTCGGCGCGACATGGCTCAACCTCGATCCGTTTTCGCTTTCGACGGAGTTGCGCCTGATCCGGACGATCGGATTGGATGTCGTCGACACCTGGGACGTCGATGTGACGCAACAGGTCGCATTGCGGATCGGAGACTCCAGCGAGTTCGATCTGCGGGTCGGAGTGGTCGGTTATCTCGGAAATTTGCCGAGTCAGCGGGGTGGCTTGGGGATCGGGTCAATCCGATTTCTCCAAGGGATCGACGAGCATTGGCGCCTCGGCGTCGAATGCGGATGGATGGCGGATCCCAAGTCGGGGATCCCGCTCGCCAGTCTTCGTCTCGAACATGGATTCTGACCCAAGCCATCTCACGTTCGTCTCCTAGCAACGCCCTCAGCGCGTGACGCGATGATCAAGATATGGCGCGGATGCGGGTCACCGTTCTTCCCGCCCCGCGGAATCAACCCGCGCGTTCCGATCTGCGGATCGATGTCGATCCCGGCGATGGAAGGCGTCCGATCCACATCCTGACCAGGGCGGAACGGAAGGTGCCGCTCGCGCGTCAAGCGAAGCAGATGCAAAAGGCGTTCGCTCAGGCGACCGCAGACGAGCTGCACGCGCTCTTTGATGGCGTGGTGCGCGCGGAGCGTGAAGAACAGGCGGCGGAGAAGGCGATCGCCAAAAACCAGATCGTCTCAAAACCGATCAACGTCGTGTTCGGGGCCGTGGGTGCTTTGACGATGCTCTCGACGCTTCTTGCCGCGCTCGCATGTGTTTCCAAATCGGCGCCGGCACCGAACATGGCGGTGCACTTTACGCTTCTCGGTCTCATGCTGTTTTCTATCGCCCGCGAAGGTCGCTATATCTTCGGCAAGTCTGGTGATGGCCAGATCGAACACTTCCTGCGGATCGTCAGCGGGGTCGCGCAGCTGCGTCGGCTTTTGGGATGGGAAGAAGATCCTTCGGTGCGCCAAGAACGGGAGCGGCTTCACGAAGCACAATCGAAGGGCGCAACCGAGCGATATCGGGTGATGGACGAACTCGTTCCGAAGTGATCGATCAAGGCGAAAGCGAATCTTCTCCGCCCACGCTTTCCGCGACGATCGGCGCGGCCGACTCTTCGACCGCATCGCGTCTGCTCGGCTTCAGCTGCAGTTCGCGCATGCCCTCGAGATTTGCGATCGCGCGCAGGACGACGGTCTGCACGGCATCATCGGGACAATGCTCGGCAACGCCGTGGCGAAACGTGCACGTGGGCATCGTTCGCTGCATTTCGTTGCGCATACGGCGGATAAAGTCTTCGGCGTTCTCGCGCTTCGACTCTTCGAGAAGCACGATCAAGCGGCGCTCGGACCAGATGCCGACGTCGTCGGTCGCGCGCACCAGGCGCTGGATCTCGTTCGCGACGGCGAGCACTTGGCTGTTCTCCGCGGGTGGAAGCACGTCGACGACTGCGAGCGCAAAGGGGCGCTGATAGCGGCGAGCCCGGAAGATCTCGCGGCTGATCAAGGTCTCGAGCTGCGAGCGGGTGGCAACCTGAGTGTCGAAAGGTTGGATGCTGTGATCGACCTGAGCGCTCATCGAAATCAACATCATCCAAGTCGGCACCCCGAAGAGCAGCACGACGAAGGACGCGGCTGCGGCGAACGGGGTCGTCGGCATCGCGATCAAAAAGAGGGCGGTTCCGAGTTGCACGATGCCATGCGCGACGGACCATGCGCGAAGGGTTCCCCCAGAAACAGTGCGAACATCCCGAAAGAGGAACGCGCGCGTGCCCACGAGGACGAACGCAGCAATCCCCACCACGATCCACTCCCGCATCTCCTCGAAAGATACGGGCGCTTGCCCCGTTAGAGCGACGTGCGAAGCGCGAGGCCGGTGTGCGTGAACACGCCGCGGGCGCTTTTGAAAGACCGCGGTGCAGGGCTGCAAGTTTCGATCGGATCAAGGTGTAAGGCGCAGGGCGTCTCGCGGCGCGTCTCCGGGTCAGGGTGCGGTTCGAACACCGACTTTGTCGGGAAAGATCAGCGAATAGGAAACGGAGCTGGTGCGGATCAAGAGAGTCCGTCGCGGCGACCGAAAGCGCTCGAAATATCGATACCAGGGCGCGTCTGCGTACGATTCATCGCCTGCGATCAACTCAGGGACATAGAGATCGAGCTCCACGTAGTGACCGTCGGCCGCGAGATCGAGCGCTTTCGCAAAGCTGAAAGATGCGAACTCGGGGCTCGGCGTCACGTCGTTGTGGATCGCGCCGCCATAGATCACCACCATGCGCTTGATCCCGCGCGTTTGGTTTTTCTCGGTGAGTCCTTTCGCCTTCTCGGAGATCAGGTCGGTGACCAGCTGAAGCGTCTTCTCCGAATCGAGCTCGCCCTCGCCATCGAGCAAGGATCGATATTGGTCGCAGTTCAGTTCGAGGATGTGCGGGGTGATATGGCGCGAGTTGGCGCGCTTGATCAGAGTGACAACTTCGTCTTCGGTCTCTGCTGGTCTCTCGGTGGTCTCTTCGATCTGCTGCACTGCCTGCGTTTCTTCGGCGCCGCAGGTCCCACGGGTGATCCAGGTTTCGACGATCAGATCCGAAGCCCGATGTTCGAGGCTGGGCAACATGCTCGCGGTGAAGCGCGAGATCGCGGACGCGATGAGGCGCGTGCTCTCAGTCTGATGAACTTCACCGATCGCCAAGATCGCCGGTTTAGATTCGAGAACCCGGAGGAACGCTTCGCGCGGTGTTGCGAACAGATCGCAGGTCATGTCACCACAATCGATCTTCTTTTTTGGAGACGGCGCCGACGCGAGCGCGATCGAAAAGATCGAAACGATCGAAAGCGCGAGCATCGAACAAGCCCTACTACGATTGCCGAACGTCTGGAATGGGTCGGACGTCGACTGGCGGTGACGCGACGAAGCGACCGCCGACAAATCGTTGACGCCTGCGCACGCACTTGCGGCGAATTTTTGTACGAATCGAGGCCAACTTTGCCTCGGCGATCGATAAAAGGGTCCGAAGGAAGAGTGGCACGTAGCGTGATGGACTCCGCGCTCATCTTGCAGCTGCGCACTTTGTTTTTTTGCTTCCTTTCCTCGTCGTTCCTGTTCGCTTCCGGATGCATCGAGCGAGAGTCGAGTACGCCCGATCCGACATCGGGTGTTGCGCCAACAGACGAGCAAGGAATCACCTGTCGGCAAGATGTCGATCCGGAACGCGAGTTGATCATACGCGCGTTGCCAGTCGTCGAAGATCCGCTGCGCACGATCTGGCGCGGCGACCTCGCTGATCCCCGCGATGGTGCCTGGGCGTGGGGAAGGTTGATCTCCGATCTCTCGGGCGATCGCGATCCCGCAGAGGTGATGCGGCGCTGGCTCGAGCTCTGGAAAAAACCGGAGACGATCAACGGTTCATCGACCGGCGCACGTCCCGACGTCGAACGCATGATCCGCGCATGGCCGAAGCTCGACGACGGCCGGTTCGATCTCGAGCGCTCTCCGTTTCGATTGCTCGCGATCGTTTTTCGCGTCGATCTGCGGCGAAGAAACAGCAAGGCCACTGGCGAAGGGCGCTTGATCTTCGGCTTGACCGGAGAATCGGATTCCGATCCCAGTGCAGAAGCGCTCCCGTTTACCGCGATCCTCGAATACAACCTGCCGACGTCCGATGATGGTCCCCGCGATGCGCGAGATTGGGCGCGCGATGTCCACGCGCTGGGCGCGATTCCGATCGACGATCCTCACTACAACGAGGCGCTGCAATCGCTGACAGATCGATTTACCCGCCGTAACCTCGCCCCCGACGCGCCGAACGGCAGTGCGCTCGCGCAGCTGCGCACCAACGAGCGCGAACTCTTCGTGGGCGAAGTCGGAAGCGAAGATGACGACTGGCAACTTCGCCAATTCGAGCTCGACAAGGAAACCGGACTGTTCGTCGCGGCCTCGATCGCCGACACTCCCGACGCGCGCTTCGATGGATCGCCAGAGCTCGGAGAATTTCTTCAGGAGAACGCCAATCGCATCCGCGAAGGCGACCATCAGGTGCCATTGACCTTCCGCGGCCTTCCGTTTCGCGGCGCCTCGATCTTCGCAAGCGAGCCGCGTTGGACGAGTCCGGGCAGCGATCCCGAACTCTCTGCCGACTTCGCGCTCTTCACCTGTAACGGCTGCCACCGCACCGCGACCGATGCCAACTTCACGCACGTCGCGCCTCGCAAGCCAGGCGAGATTTCGAAGCTCTCTTCGTTCCTCACCGGGATCGAAGTTCGCGATCGCGCAAGAGGCACCGTTCGCTCGTTCGACGAACTCGCGCTCCGAGCGAGAGACCTCGCAGGACTTGCCTGTGGACCGTGACCACGAGCTTTCTGTCGTCCGCTTTCTGTCTTCTGTCCTTCGCGATTCGCAGCGTCTGTGGATCCGCGATGCCCTTGCGTGCGACGGAACGCAACCTTTGGAACGCGATTTCTGGAAGCAGCTTCGCTATGACCCACGTGGGTTCGTGATTCGATGGTCACTGCGGGAAAGAAGGGTTCGTGAATCGATCGTCGGTGCGAAAAGAAAATGGCCGCGACTGCTCCGCAAGGTCTCGGTCATCGCGAAACGGGATCGGCTAAGTTCTCGAAAGATAGCATTTTCTCGGCCCGTCGGCGGGTGGTTAGCCTGCTTTGGTTGTTGACTTCCGCAGGTGGAGCGAGCCCATTCGTACGGGCACACGCTGCAGTCCATGCGAATTGTTCACCTCGTCGCCATCCCTCAGCTGACGGGCGCGGCCGAACCTGTCGTCGATTTCGTGCGCGCTTCGCGGGCGTTGGGGGCGACGGTCGATCTGTACATCGATACCAAGCGCGAAGGAAATCTCCGCGAGTATTTGACGAGGGCGGGGGACCGCGTTCCGAATGAGTTGACCCTGTCGACGAAGGCGGGACCGATCGCGGGGGCGCGCGACATCTTCAGGTTGCGGCGAATCCTTCCTGCCTACGATGTCGTGCACGTTCACCTCTCCCATGATCATGCACTCGCTGCGCTGGCGCTCGGGGCGATGCCGCATCCGATCTTGGTGCGCACGGTGCATGCGGTTCGTGTGCTTCGTCCCGGATGGGCACGGCGCCTCGCATATCGACGCGCCGACGGAATCACCGTCGCTTGCTCTCGCCATCGACAGCAGCTGATCGATCTGCACGGTGTCGATCCAAGCCGCATCCGAGTGCTCGGTGGTTCCGTCGATCGAGAGCGCTTCTTTCCCGATGCCGCCGCGCGCGAGCGGATCCGCGATCAACTTGCGCTTCCAAAGGCGGAGGTCGCGATCGGATGCGTCGCGAGATTTCAAGCGGGGCGACGTCACGAAATGATGCTGGAGGCGCTGGCGATCGCGCGGCGCAGTCGGCCCGAGATCCGCCTGCTTTTGATCGGACACGGTGAGACTGAGCCGATGATCCGCGCGCGCATCGAGTCGCTTTCGCTTCGCGAGGCCGTCGTGTTCTGCGGATACAAACGGCAGGACCTCAACGATTGGTTGAACGCGCTCGATGCTGCGCTCTGGTTGGTCCCCGGAAACGACGCCACTTCGCGGGCAGTGCTCCAGGCGATGGCGGTCGGGTTGCCGGTGATCGGGGGAGACGTCGATGGCATCAGCGAAACGATTCGCCCTGAAGAAACAGGCCTTCTTGCGGGGCCCGATGATCCGGAAAGCATCGCTCGGGCGATGATCGCGATCGCCGCTGATGCGTCGCGCAGGAAGGCAATGGGCGAAGCGGGCCGGAAACGGGCGCTCGAACTTTACGATCCGCTCGAACGAGGAAAGCGGACGCTCGCGTTTTATGAGGAGCTGCTACGGCGGCGCGCCGGTTACGCGATCGCGAGCGGTGTTTCGGAGATCGGCTCGCAGGGAGGAGGATCGTGAGCACGCCGCGGTTGAGCGCGATGGTGATCTGCCGAAACGAGGCGCATCGCATCCGCGCTTGTCTCGAATCGCTGTCCTTCTGCGAAGAGATCGTGGTCATCGATTCCGGATCGACCGATGGCACGCAAGCGATCGCGGTCGAATGCGGCGCACAGGTGATCGAGCATCCTTGGAATGGCTACGGGCCGCAGAAAGAATTCGGGCGACAAAGCGCGCGGGGCGAGTGGCTGCTCAATGTCGATGCTGATGAGATCGTTTCGCACGAGCTGCGCACCGAGATCCTCGATGTCGTGTTGCGAGGAGGCGAGCCGGGCGTCGACGCCTATGCGATCCCTTTTCGAAATCGCTTCCGCCACGTTTGGGTGCGGACCTGTGGCTATTATCCTGATCGCCACGTCCGTTTTTTTCGGAGAACGAAGGGCCAATGGAGCGCGGCGCAGGTTCACGAACATGTGATTGTCGAAGGGGCGACCGCTCGCCTCGACGGCCACATCGATCACGAGTCTTTCGAGTCGGTCGGACACTTCATTGAAAAGTCATCTCGCTATGCGGAGGTCTTCGCACAAACGGCGTATGCCGACGGCCGAAGAGCGACCTTGGCGACGATCGCCTTCCGCACGCTGTGGCGATTCTTGAAGGCTTTTTTCCTCAAGCGCGGATTTCTCGAAGGCACGTTGGGGCTGACGATCGCCGGGCTGCAGGCGTTCGAGGTCTTTCAGAGATACGTGCGACTTTGGGAGCGGCAGCGATGGCCGATCGTGCGCGCGGAGGCGAACGAAGCGCGCGCTCACTCATCTCGACGCCCGACATAATTTCGACGCGGCTTGACCGTCTCGCTGATCCGAGTAGCGTCGTAACTCGTGGTTTCGCCGCCGTATCTGCTGAATCTCGACCTCTGCATCCTCGTCTATCAGCTCTACCATCAGACGGTGCTTTGGCCGCTCGATCCTTGGTACGAGCGCTTGGCACGAAAAGGATCGGATCGTCGCGACATCTTCATGAACACGATCCATGAGGTCGCGTCGACGCTCGGCGGTCCCGATTACAGCGGACCGGGCACCGCGCGCGGATGGACGTCGAACAAGACGCTCGATCCCGTGTTGACCAACTATCGGCGGATCAATCCTTGGCTGCCTTCGTTCTCGCGCGATGATTCACGCTTCGTCGCGGTGCAAGCGCCCGACTATCTGACGAGCCGCATCAAGAAAATCAGCTTCGCGAAATACTCCGGCCAACCATCGATCCAAAACGGCGCCTCGACCGAGTGCGTCGTCAACGAGTACGTCGAAAAGGATTCGGGCAGCGATCATCTGATCGCGTTCGAAGGTGGCACCGGCGGCGTTCTCACTTCGCTTCCCGCATGGAGCATGATGGGCTTCGTGCTCGCGCGAAGACATGCCGATGGAGGTTGGGACGCGCATATTGTCTTCCGCGGAAGTCGAAGCGGCAGCGCCGGTCGCGCCGTGGCGCAGGGCCTCTCGGGACACGGCAATCCGGACTGGGTTACCGACGTCGAGACGCGCAACCTGGTCGAAGAGCCCTTCATTAGCAAAGTCGGCAAAGTGGCGCGCGGTTTTTCCGCTTCGATCAAGACGTGCGCTGGTCCGATTCTCACGGCGATGATGACGTTGCGCCGACTCTATGGCGCGCCGAAGCAGATCTGGGTGACCGGACACAGCTTGGGCGGGGCGCTCGCGGGGCACTTCACCGCGGCGGTCACCAATGGAACCTTTGCTGAGACCGTGCGCCGCGTGATGCCGGATTGGCCGTGGGAGCGGGCGCGATGCATGGGCTACGCGATGCCCCCGGTCGGCGATCAGACGTTTCAAAAGGCCTTCAATCTCATGGCTGATTGTTCGCTGATCTGGGTCGATGGCGATGTCGTCGTCGAAGGAATGCACGGCATGAGTACCGGGCAAAAGATCGGACTTACGATCGGATCGATCGCGCTTCCTCCGCTCGGCATCGCCGCCGCCGGCGCCGCGGTGACTGCGGCGTCGCTCTATCGCGTCGGCGCTCCGGTGTGTCTGTCCCGTCCCTCCGATTCGACGGGGCGCGACAACTCACACGAGGCTTATATGATCCGCGCCGCGATCATCCGCGACGTCCGCGCGATGTCGCCGATTCCACCCGCGGTCATCGGTCGGACGCCGTGGGCCTATTACAATTCGTTCCTCGACATGATCAACGGATCTGCGGTCTGTTACGAAGATCGCTCCGGGACGACGGGACGCCCGATCGTCAGCACCGACAATTTGCGGGCGCTGCTGACGAACTACAACTTCGCGGCCGAGTTTCAGCAGTTCCTCAAGTTCTTCGACAAGATCATCACCAACAAGGCGATCTACAAAGTCTCGTGGACGAAGAGCGACCGCGAACTGAAGGCGCGCCAGGCCCGTCTCCAAGAGGCGG
>JADMIO011413753.1_pt1 | contig 12800 bp, 9 predicted proteins | sample 8958161 | NCBI WGS metagenome assembly JADMIO01 (sample SAMN16585339, study PRJNA669376) | soil metagenome | isolation source: Crop rotation soil | place: USA: Cullars Rotation, Alabama | collected 2011 | reverse complement strand
CCGCCAGCACCGCACCCGTTGCATGAAAGCGCGGACCGTGGCAGGGGCAATCCCACGTGCGTTCGGCGTTGTTCCATTGCACCACGCAACCCATATGCGTGCACACCGGAGAGAGTCGCGTAACCACGCCAGGGATTCACCGTGCCCATGATCGCATCGCGGATCATCATTGCCGCTAGCGTGCCAAACGTGATGCTGTTGCCGCCATAGCCGGTGGCCATTCGCGAAGTGTATCGCGATGATCACTTGCCAACCGGTGCTGTCGTCGGCTGCGTCGTGGGCTGGGTTGCTGGTTCTGGTGCGGACATCGCGTTCAGCATCGTCGCGAGCCGGATGCCCGCTCGCTCCGGCTGATGCTCTGTCACGCGCAGAGGTCAGTGGTTTCTCTGATGCTTGCTTCACTCGTCTCGACCTCCGGGGCGAACGCCACCGCCATCGCCAACCGCCAGATGAAAATCGCCCGCCGCCAACGTGAGCGGACAACTGAATGCTGCGCCCCATGATCTAGGCGAACGATCATGCCAGTGCGAGGGCTGTCAACCACGCCACAATCGCCAAGGCTTGGGCCTGGTTTTCGGCCGTGAGATCAGTGACCGGCTCAGCACCCGGCCGTGGGTTGAAGACCTTCACGCGCACTGCGTCGGGACGATGCACGGCATCCACGCAGATTCGCACATGCGGCTCGCTGCGTCCGATCTCCCAGCAATCCGCGCCCTCTCGTGATCGCGACGGCGGGCCGAACGCTGTGGTCATCAAGTTGATCAATCTTTCTCGCATGGTGGCAATCGCAGCGGGATGCCCCGCGCGTCGGGCTAATGTCCTTACTGCCGTCTCTTCCCGCGACGATTCGCTCGGTTCGCGCGCCTGCCGGCGCGGATGTGGATTCAAGCATCCGCGCCGGCCTGCAGTCTCGCACCTGCAGAGTGCGTTGCGTCAAATCAGCGTCGGCGAGCGCGACTCGATTCGCCCGCACCCTTGGCTGGCGTCGTCTTGCCGGTCGCGGCGTCCTCGTCTTCGCTATCGCTTTTGTTATCTTCGCTGTCCTCGCTGTCCTCGCTGTCGGCATCGGTTCCCGCTGAGGCGGCCTCGGCGTTCACCGAGCCTTCCGCGATCTCCGTGAGCTTGTCATCCGCGGCCTCTTCCTCCTCCAATGTCTCGTTGAACAGCTCCGCCAGGTCGTTGAGCTCTAACGTCTCGGCGAATGTGGCCAGCGTGCCATACGCGACGATCTCGTAATGCTCCACCTTCTGCGCTGCGGCGATGAGCGCGGCGTCGATGGCAGCGGGCTCGCCCTTGGCCTTCTCCTTAATCACTTCCTCGCCTTCCTCTACCAGCCCCATCATGCCGTGGCAGGGCTTGGCGACGGGCTTCATCTCCAGCATGGCGAACGCTCGTTCCAAGCGCTCGACGTGGCCTTCAGTTTCCGTGAGGTGATTCTCAAACGCAGCCTGCAGCTCTTCCGAGGTCGCGGCCTTGGCCATCTTCGGCAGAGCCTTGATCAGCTGCTTCTCCGCATGATACGTGTCCTTGATCAAATCCACTAGAACATCGTGCAGGTTGTTCATAGGCATGGGTGAGATCCTTCCGGTATGGAGAGTTGTGTAGAGGCAGACAGGGGAGAACGAACGGATCATGGTGTACGCGTCTGCACCCGCAGCGGGAATCAGCACTCCGACGCATTTCGAAACCACGACAGATCCATTCCCCGCCCACGACCGGCATGGCAAGAAAAGGGCGCGGCTCGTCACGGAGCCGCGCCTTATGAAGGTAGTGCCCGTCAATCACTGGCCGCGATTGCCGCCTCCCTGATTCTGACCCTGACCTTGACTTGGGTCTTTCGAGCTCTGACCTTGATTGCCCTGTCCGCGCTGCTCCTGACCCTGCGACCCTTGGCCCTGCGATCCAGGACCTTGCTGTCGTTGGCGATTTTGACCCTCGCCCGTTTCGCCCTGATCCTGATCTCGACCCGCCTGGCCTTGCTGTCCCTGTCCCTTCTGACCTTGACCTTGGTCGCGGCCCTGGCCTTGACCCTGCTGCTTGCCCTGACCTTGCTGGCTCTGTTGTCCTTGTCCCGACTGTCCCTGCTGCGGATTGGTTGGCATGACGAGTTCCTTTTGCGTATGCAAAATGTGAGACGAGCAAGACTGCAAGAGCGCACGCGCGTGCGTGCGGATAACTCATCGCAGCCCCTGTTGCGGCGTGCTGTGTGTCATGCTGAAATTCGCAGCAGCCTTGGCCTTGGGGATCGGAATCCGAATCAATCCTCTTAGAATCAGCAAGCGAAGGTCGAAGCCGTGATCAGCGAAGACGTCATGGTGGGCGAGCAGCACGGGTGGGAGGGGTCGACCGCTTAATGCTGGCGAAGGGTGCGCGATGATCACGCGTATTCGGACCTCACGCATCCGCATTAGGTCGCGCCGAGGTGCGTGGAGGCAGAGGCAGGGAATGGGAAAAAAACCCCCGCGACGTTCCATGCGAAACGTCACGGGGGGCACAAACACAAGGACAACACCCTGCAGAACTGTGGATGGCGCGATCGGTTTCAGCGACCGCTGCCGGGCTGATTCATCCCATTGGCGCCGCCTGCGCGGCGGTAGGTGATTTCATAGGTCTTGACCTGGCCGTTCGAGCCGGGCTGGGTCATCGTGACGATGTGCTCGTTTTCGCTGATGATGCGGAGCGTGACGAACGGCTGCCCGTTTCGGCTGCGGTCGTTAGTCATGTCGGTTTTTCCGGACGGGGGCGTGTTGGGATTCCGCGCCGAGGGCGGATCGTTGGAAGTGGATGGACTGGCCGAGGGCGGAGAGTCGGGCACTGCGGTGCCCGGATCGCGGCGACCTGGCGCATCGTTGGAGGTCGGCGGAGTGGTGGACGGCGGAGTGCTGGGCGCTGCGGTGCCGGGCTCGCGGCGCGAGGGCGGATCGTTGGAGGTCGACGGGTTGGCCGACGGCGGAGTGTCGTTACGCTGCGTGCTGCCCTGGGAACCGCTCGTTCCACTGGTGCCGACCGCGGGACGGCTGCGATCGTCATCATGGCGGATCGTGCCCTCGTGTGATGCGAAGGTGATGGTTTTGCTGCTCGGGTCGTAGGTGCCCATGCAGAAGGTCATGCCCTGGCTCTTGGAATCGGCCCAGACATGCGAGATGCCGTTGGTTTCGCCATCGCGGGAGAACAGGCCCAGGCCTTCAAAGCCGCCCTGCATCAGATCATCCTGCATCTGACGATCCTTGGGATCCTGCTGGGCATTGGGGCCGCCGCCGGGCGTGCGCGGCCGCGCGGGGTCGCGATTATCAGTGCGGTCGTCGTTGCGGGCGTCGGCGTCTTGATCCATGTCCCCGCTGAACTGCACTTTTTCCTGCAGCACGGAGTTGTCGAGAATCCACGTGCGCGTGGATGTGCCGGTCATAAGGTGATCGGCGGCGGAGGGCGAGTTGGAATTTGGATCACTCGGCATGCGCATGCTGATGGTCCACGAACCTTCCAGAGACTTGAGGACTGACGCCACCGTACTGGCGTTGTCGGTCTTCACCGGGCGCTCCGATGGGCGCTGCGAGGGCGTTCGTGCGGGGTTGGATGATTCTGGCGGCGTCTGGGTCATGGCGGCGCTGGAGAACGCCAGGCATCCGAACGCGACGGAAAGTACGATGGCTTTGGGCTGATGCATGAATGTCAAGTCCTTGGGGTGAGTGGGGGCGCGGATTTGAACACATCCGCGGGAGGATGATGCACCGCAGGCAATGCCGCGAAGCATCGTGGAGTTGTTCAAGAGACTACGCGCGACTGAATCTCACGCACATAGGTATGTGAAACCATTCACCGCGCGCGAAGAGTGCCCACCGCGCGCGACGAGTGGTCACCGCGCTCTCTCACTTTTCATTTTGAATACGCGCTGTTGATGACCTGTTCGGCAAGGCGTGAGTGCGGGCCAAGGCATCGCCGCCCGCCGTTCTCGCCGCAGCGTTTCCGAGCACGTGCCCGTATTCGGGATCATGATCACGGCACGATGCGCACCGTCGGCTCACGATCGAAGTACCGCCTGGCGGCTGCGCCGCTGAATTCCATGGACGCGGACTTGCCACCGAGAAGCACTACGCCCTTGTCCGCGACGACGCCGGCTTTGTCGAGGAGCGCTTGCGCCCCCTCGGTGTGGCCGATGGCCTTGAGGTGGCCGAACGCATCCATCACGAACTGCACCGCCGCCGCTTCGCTGGCGAGCCGCTCTGCAGTTTCGGCGGAGAGGACCAGTGCGATGGCGTCGACGACGACTGAGGGACAGCCTGCAAGTTGCGCATCGGCGGGCTGCATGGATCCGTCGTTCATCTTCGCGCCGCCGATCTTTGGCGCGATGATCTTCGCAGTCGCGCCTGCGGATTCGACCGCGGCTTTGACGGACGCGAGGGTCTTCGCATCGGAACCATCATCGATGAGGATGCCGACCGCCCGGCCTTCGAGCGTTTCCTTCATGTTGCCCACGATGCGAACCGCGGGCGAGGGCTTGAAATTCTGCGTGGGCACTGCAGCGATGCTGGCTTTCGGCAGAGCCATGGCGAGTCCATCGGCGATGCGCTTGACCATGGCTTCATCGACGTTGCGAAGGTTGGCGAGCATGCGGGTTCGAACGTGCGCCAACTGCACCTTGGAGAGCTCGAAGATGAACGCGGACACCGCGTGATTCTGCTCGACTTCGTGCAGTGAACGGAAGAACATCCGGGCCTGGCTGTAGTGGTCCGCGAAACTCTCGGGGCGAATGCGCTGCTTGACGCCTTCGGTGGGCCCGGGGAATGTCGTGAAGCCCTGTTGAGGCGATTCACGCGGTCCAGGATCTTCGCCCGCGCTGGCCAAACTGTTCGGCTCGTAGTTCGCGCGGCCGGTGAACGCCTTGACCTGCATATGGCCATCGCGCTGGAAGTTTGTGAACGGGCGCTGCTTCGGTTGGTTGATGGGTATCTGATGGAAGTTGGGCCCGCCAAGGCGTTTGAGTTGCGTGTCGAGGTAACTGAACAGCCGACCCTGCAGAAGCGGATCATCGCTGAACTCGATGCCAGGCGGCACGTTCGCCGGGCAGTAGGCGACCTGCTCAGTTTCGGCGAAGAAGTTGTCAGGATAGCGATCGAGCACCATGCGCCCCACGATGCGCACCGGAAGCACTTCCTCGGGAATGAACTTCGTGGGATCGAGAATGTCGTAGGGCAGGCGATCGGCGAACTTCTGATCGAAGAGTTGCAGTCCGAGTTCCCACTCGGGGTAATCGCCCCGCTGAATGCACTCGAAGAGATCTCGGCGGTGATAGTCCTGGTCGGCTCCGGTGATCTTCACGCTTTCGTCCCACACGGTCGACTGCAATCCGAGTTTCGGCTTCCAGTGAAACTTCACGAACATCGCTTCGCCTTTGGCATTCACCATGCGAAACGTGTGGATGCCGAATCCTTCCATCGTGCGCAGCGAGCGCGGAAGCGTCCGGTCCGACATCGCCCACATGATCATGTGGGTGGATTCGGGCATGAGCGAAATGAAATCCCAGAACGTGTCGTGCGCGGTTGACGACTGAGGGAATCCCCGATCAGCTTCCATTTTGACCGCGTGAACGAGGTCGGGAAACTTCATGGGGTCCTGAATGAAGAACACGGGGATGTTGTTTCCCACAAGGTCCCAGTTGCCTTCGTTGGTGTAGAACTTCACCGCAAAGCCGCGCACATCGCGAGGCGTGTCGACGGAGCCTGCTCCGCCGGCGACGGTCGAAAAGCGCGCGAACACCGGGGTTCTTTCGCCTTTGCGTTGAAACAGATCGGCGCGGGTGAATTTCGAGAGCGACTCATACAGTTCGAAGTAGCCATGCGCAGCGGTTCCACGCGCATGCACGACGCGCTCGGGGATGCGCTCGTGATCGAAGTGAAAGATCTTCTCGCGCAGGACGAAGTCCTCGAGCAGCGCCGGCCCGCGCGGTCCGGCTTTCAGGTGGTTCTGATTGTCAGCCACCGGAATGCCTTGATTGGTGGTCAAGGCCTCCATTGCGTTCGCACCGCGGCCATCGGCGACCTGATGCGTCTCGCCGGCATTGCCCGGAACAGACGAAGGCGCCGCGGATGGCGAACGGTCGGAGCGACGGGATTTCCTGGGCACGGCAAAGCCTCCAATGAGTTGAGCTGAACATCGGCTACTGGAAGTAGGCGGGCGCGATGCTAGAAGCAGCTGCGATCATCCACGTCGATCATTCCCGGTAAGCCGCGAGAATTAGGATTCCACGGGTCTTGTGCTCCCATTTCCGCTCTCGCCGCATGTCTCAGCTGGCTCGGTTTGCCAGCGGCGCCTCGGCAGGCCCTGCCAGCACCGCGCCCGTAGCATGGAAGCGCGAGCCATGGCAGGGGCAATCCCATGTGCGCTCCGCGTTGTTCCAACGCACCACGCAGCCCATGTGCGTGCACACGGGCGAAAGCCGCGTGAGCGTTCCTTTCCTGTCGCGGTAGACGGCAGTGCGTTCGCCATGAAGCCGGAGGATGCGGCCCTCGCCGCGCCGGACGCTGCGAACACTGCTGCCTTCACTGCGCTTGAGCCAGTCCTTGGCGAAGTAATAGGGGTAGTCGAGATTTTCCTTGAGGTAGTTCCACGCGCCGCTTCGAAGGTATTTTCTCCCGGGATCGAACAGTTCACGCCAAGGATTCGCGGTGCCCATGATCGCGTCGCGGATCATGATCGCCGCAAGCGTGCCGAAGGTGATGCCGTTGCCGCCGTAGCCGGAAGCGATGAACTGTCTCGGGCTGTGTTCGCCGATCAACGGCAGGCCGTCGTGCGTCTCAATCACTTGACCGGACCATCGGGCATCAATCCTGGCATCCGGCGCGATGTTGCGCATGAGTCGCGATAGCGCGGTGAAGAAGGCAGACGTGCTTCGCTTCTGGCCGGTCTTGTGGTCCTGTCCGCCGAGGATGGCATAGTCGGCGCGACCGCGCCGCTCTACGCGCAGATAGTTGTATGGATCACAAGTGTCGAAATAAGAAGCCTCTGGAAACGCGCCTGCCGGCAAGCGAGCGCCAATCGCGTAGGTGGAGTAGGGAGCGATCTTGGTCTGGAACAGCGTTGCCTTGATCATCCCTGTCTTCCCGATCAATGGCACATGCGTCGCGATGACGACATGGCCGCAGCAGACATTCCGTCCGTTGACGCGCAGTTCAAGCGGATCGTCTTTCACCTCCCTCACCTCGCTGCCTTCAAAGACCAGTCCGCCGCTCTTTTTCAGCGCCTTGGCGAGTCCGGAGAGATATTTCAGCGGATGGAGCAGAGCCTGATGTGGCACCGCCACGCCGTGCGTCTTCATGCCAGGAATCTGTTCGAGGTACCGAACGTCGAATCCCAGGCGCTGTGCGGTCTCCGCTTCGCGCTGAAATATGCGAATCTGTCTCTTGTTCGGCGCCGCATCCGAGGGTGCGTGCACATACGCAGGCACCGTCCGGAGGTCGCATTCAAGCTGGAGCTCGCATGCGATCTCGCGGATCTGCTGGATCGCCGCTTCTCCGGATTCCCAAATGGCTCGTGCGTGATCATCGCCGAAACGCGCGGCCAGCTCGTGCAGCATGCGATCGGTTATGAATGTGGCGTGCGCTGTGGTATGTCCGGTATCGCCGCCGGCGATTCGATCGCGCTCCAACAGGACGACGCGCGCCCCCGCCTGCCGCAAGAGCCACGCAGTGGTCAGTCCGGTGATTCCGCCGCCGACGATCGCGACATCGACCGTGATGTCTTTCCGCAGCGATGGAAATCGCGGCATCTTGATGCCGCGCTGCCAATATGCCTTTAGCATGCGGCCAATGGGAATCCGGGGAAGTCTCTTCCGCCATAGGAACTCCGCCCGCTTCGGATGCTCATGGCGAAGACATTCTGAATAGCTGAAAGCGGCCGAGACGGTCAAGTCCCTCAGCAGAAAGCCCTTCACTAGACCCGACTGCCTCTCAATGCGCCATCGCTGATGATCAAATGCACGGTCCCGATTTCGATATGTATGACGTTGGGATTGCAGCAGACGGAACAGTCTTCGATGTACTGCTGAACGCTCCCTGTTCTGATACGTCGATGGGAATGACGATCTGCTCGCCGCACGATTCGCAGCGATAGCTGGTCTCGTCGTTCATGTGGGATCACCGGGACGAATGGATCGATGTCTTCGATCCTCACTCAACGAAGACGCGATGGGGTCCTGCTCATTCTGAAATCCTGATCCGCTGCAGATTGAGGTTCGATCGTCAGCGTCCGGCCGTTGCCTTCGCCGCCGACTTGCGCGGTCGCGATTCGCGTGAAAGGCCGGCGGGCTTGAGGATGACCTTGGTCCAGCCTTTGTCGCGCGCGTCAAAGCGCTTGTACGCTTCTGCCGCCTCCTCCAGCGGCAGCTCGTGAGAAACGATCCAGGACGGCTTGGCCTTGCCTACATGGATTAGTTCGCGCAGCTGCCGGTTGTACGCCTTGACGTTGGCTTGCCCTGTGCCCAGTCGCAGGCCCTTGCTCCAGAACTTCCCCCAATCGAACGCGATCTGACCCTTCCTCTCAAGTTTGTCCTTGGCCTTCGGGTCTTCGGGGACAAACACGCCGACCACTCCGATGATGCCGGTTGCGCGCACGGTCGCCACCAGATTGTTCATCGTGATGTTGGGCTGCTCGGCGCCCTGCGGATCGTGGGCTTGATACCCGACGCATTCACAGCCCTTATCTGCGCCCTGGCCGTTGGTGTGGCCGAGCACCTGTTCGATCGCGTCCTCGTCAGAGAAATCGACCGCGATGGCGCCGATCTCCTGCGCGAGGCGCAGGCGATCTGGGAATCGATCGACCACGATGACTTTGCTCGCGCCTCGAATGAAGCACGAGAGGGCAGCCATGAGTCCGACGGGACCCGCACCGTAGATCACGACAGACTCGCCAGGGCTCACGCACGCCATCTCGGACGCGTGATACCCCGTTGGAAATATGTCCGCGAGCATCACGTAGTCCGATTGCTTTGCCTCCGCGTCTTCCGGCAGCTTGAGGCAGTTGAAATCCGCGTGGGGAACACGCAGCAGTTCGGCCTGTCCGCCTTCAAACGGACCCATGCCGGCAAAGCCATATGCGGCGCCGGCGGTCCCCGGATTCATCGCCAGGCACGCGCCTGTTAATCCGCGCTCGCAATTCTTGCAGTAGCCGCAGCTCACGTTGAACGGGAGGCAGACCCAGTCCCCGACCTTGACGTGCTCGACCGCGTCGCCGACCTCGACCACCTCGCCGAGATTCTCGTGACCGAAGACGCGACCCTCCTCCATGTCGGTGCGGCCTTCATACATGTGCAGGTCGGAGCCGCAGATGTTGGTGCTGGTGATGCGCACCACAGCATCGGACGGACGCTCGATCTTGGCGTCGGGGACGTCCTGCACGGAAACTTTGTTCGGTCCGTCATAAACGAGAGCTTTCATGGTGGACTCCTTTTTTTCCCCCCCTGTTGTTCCAGGTCCCGGGCGTCGAAGTGAGGCCGTCATTTCAGCTCAGCGCAACAATCGTTCGGGTGCGTCATCATCTGGGGTAAACGTGAGACAGTACATTGGGAAAGAAGTGGAAAGTCGTTGTTCATCCGTCCACTGGACGGAGTACGTCATCTCATTGCGACCCACTTGCCGCGTGTTCTCGTCGCACATCAATGGAACTGCACCAAAGGTCGTCGCGCTGACAAGCCAAACTTCATTCGTGGCGAGCGGCTGAAGGCCCTTGATCAGATCCGTATCGTTGATCACGTCCTCATGACGGCATCGACTGCTCAACTTCTTTGGCCAGTCTTTCTACGTTCGTCGTTTTCTCCAGCGATGATTCAGCCTTCGCGCCCTGATCGTCTTTGATGCCGAGGTGTTCGCAGATGCATCGCACCATGCGTAAGGTCTTGGTGCTCTCCTGTTCCGCGAGAATATTGATCTGCAAATCCAGGATCGCGCGCTTGTCAGATTCTCTCATCAATCGTTTTTGGCTCATCAAAACCAGAAGCGTCAAAAAGATTGCTTCAAGCGAAACCACGAACGTCAAGAGGCTGAAGGGAAATGGATCGAACGGCTTGATGAGGTGACCGATCCCGGTGTTGGCTACCACCCAGAGTGCGAAAGCCGCGGCGTGCGTGACAACACATGCCGTCGTCCCCGCAGCATTGGTCACGGCCTCCGCTGCTCGCTCACTCGCCGTTCGCGCGGCAAGGGCGCCGTGTTCGAGCCGTATTACCGCTTCCAGGTTGTCGTCGTTCACCTGCTCAGAGCGGCGTTCAGGTCGGCGACCGCGGTCCGAAGGAGGTGTTTGGTTTCTACGCTGCTTCATCGCGGCTCTTGTCTTGCCAAAGGTGATCGGCTCGAAAGGCACCTGGTCGCGTCGTTTCCGCAACAGCAATCATGAAGGCGAACATGCACTGCAGCGCCCGGCCGGGTTCGCGCTCAACGCAAGGGCTCAGGTTACATCGAAAGAGCTCCTGGAACTCGCGATCCTCCGCGAGCAGGCGCCCGAAGATGTGCAACCTCTCCGCGTCGGTGCGCGCCAGATCAGGCTTGTCGTTCTGAACGCACTCGACCCAGGAGTCCAGTGCTTCAAGAAGGCCTTCGACAGGTATGGAGTGTCGGCGCATGCCGTTAGGTACGACAGATGGCAGGGAGACGCTTCCAGCCACAGCCCCTATTCGCCGAGCCCTAAGCAGTCACTTGATCGAGAGCTGTATACAACAAGTGCCGGCATCCCACCGCTGGGACGCCGGCACGGTTCTTCCCGCGACTTCTCACAGCCACATTCGCAAAGGTGGGCGCGGGTCTACGTTGACGATCTGTACCGCAACGTGCAACGGCGGTTTTGGCGGAAAGCGCGATGCGCGCCAAAATAGGGACCACGCGGATTTGTTGGGAAGGCTCTGCGGTCGCTGACGTCGATCAAATCGTGGTTCCGAGCGCCCGATCTTGGCATCCGGCAAATCTCCGACCTTTCTGATCGCCAGATCGTGCCACAGCAGTGGCAGGATCCAATTGGTGTATACGAGGTCGTCTTCTCATGCTTGGACGCGGAAGGCGACGTACGCTGATCGACCCAAGCCATTGCTCCACAACCGGCGGCGTCAAGACTCTCACCAGTCGCGACGTCGTCGGATTTTCTCATGGTGCAATCGGGACACACATACCCGACCGCCACCTCTGGAAGTCACGTTTGAGGCGGTGGATTGGCACCAATGATGATTCTCCGCCGTGCGCCCCCGGGGAGATCATCGCCCCCAGCCCCGATGCGTCGCCTCTTTGATGGCAAGTCGGAGGGCTTCCTCAAGTGAAGGATGCGCTTCACGTACCTTGCCCAATCGAGAATTATCTGAAGAGCGCTTGATTACCACGACCCAAACGCGATGTTCACTCGACCATCTCGATGCCGGCACGGGGGCGTCCCTCGTCATGCTAATCTCGCAGTCGTCGTCGAATCGGTGCAGACGTCTGGCAAGACTGTCGCTGATAAGCGGCATGGACGGTATTGAATAGTCCTCTGGCCGGCAAATCCTGCGCGCCCATGGCGTACGCCACCCTTTTATCCTGTATGCAGCAACGTGCATGGGAGAGAGCCCCGAAATCTGTCGATCACGCTGCCCGTCGATAGTGCCGAAGCACGCCGCCCAGGCAGTGAGTACAACGGATCTCCGTTGATGCGTCCGGTTGCACCGGTGCTGACCACAGCGGCCTGTTGCCCAGCGATTGGTGCGGCCGTTCGGTGTGGTAGTGCTCAAGGAACTCCCTGACCAGATGGTCCATGTGCCGACAGCCGAAGATCACGAAGTGATCCAGGCATTCCTGCTGAATGGTCTGGATGAAGCGCTCGGTGTACGCGTTCAGGTTCGGGGCCCGGAACTGCAATCGCACGCGCTCGGCCTTCTTGGCCTGCAGCGCGGCACGGAACTCGACTCCGAACTTCGAGTCGTTGTCGTGCATCACCAGGCGCATCTTGGCCGAGCCACTGTCGGTCGCGTCTAAGAAGGCCGTGGTCTGCTCCGCCGTCCATGCTCGCGTGGGCGCCAACGAGCTGGGCGACACCCACGTCATCCGTGTCTTCACGTGGATGAAGACAAGCACGTACGCATCACGCCAGCCGCGCAGCGTCATCACTCGCCTGGGCAGGAAATCGCAGGCCCAGAGTGTTTCGGCATGCCGTTTGATGAACTCGTCCCACGTGGCCTGCTTCCGCTCCGGGCTGGGATCGAGCCCATGACGCTTGAGGATGTTCACCACCGTTGAACGCGAGATGGCGTTGATGCCGAGCTTCTTCAACTCTCCCAGGATGCGGGTGTAGCCCCAGCCGGTCTCTCGAGCGATCCGCAGAACGAGCTCTTCGACCTCAGCGGGAGTCCGAGGACGGCCGGGCTTCAACGGTCGCTTGGTCTTGCCCCGATAGGCCGCATTCAGCCATCGGATCATGGTGGCGGCGGTCACGATGGTCACTAGGTCCCTGATCGCAGTGCCCACCCCGCGGGCGTACTTCACCAGCCGCTGACGTTCCTGAGGTGTCACGAGGAGGCGCTTGGGCAATCGCTTGCGCAGGATCTCATTCTCGGTCTTGAGGTAGTGGATCTGGCGAACGAGGTCTGCGCGTCTGGAGTGCGCGGCCCAGAGCAGCAGGGGGTTGATGACGCGACGCATGTGGCTATGGTGGGTGGAAGGACGTCGCTTTGCCCTCAATCGAGAGTTTTTGCACAGCGCTGGCGCTGCTGGAAACGAGGCAATGTCGAGCGATTGGATGACGCCGATCGGAGCAGCGGATGGATCGACGTATTGAGGCGGGGGGTGCAAGGGGGC
>JADMIO011837273.1_pt1 | contig 12801 bp, 8 predicted proteins | sample 8958161 | NCBI WGS metagenome assembly JADMIO01 (sample SAMN16585339, study PRJNA669376) | soil metagenome | isolation source: Crop rotation soil | place: USA: Cullars Rotation, Alabama | collected 2011 | reverse complement strand
CTGCGGGTGATCCTTGACGTCGTCGTCGAAGGCGGCGAGGACTTCAGCGCCCGTCCCGGGCGCTTGCGGCTCGAGCAGAAAGTAGCGGTAGAAGCGGGCGCTGAGCAGACCTTCCTCGGCGGAGCCGGTGAACAACGCGAAGACGGGATGCCGCTCGTTCACCTCGCCCAGCTTGGCGGCGCCTTCGGTCTGGCCGGGACGACTCGCGGTCTTCAAGACCTTTCCCCCGCGTGTCGTAGAGGTCGGGTTGCACCCGATCGCCCATCGCCAAGAACAGTCCGCCGCCCGCCTCGACGAAACGCTGTAGCCGCGAAGCCACCTCCGGCGGGGGGGCCTCGACGTTCAAGAGCAGCACCAGCGCATAGTGGCTGAAGTCCTCGCGCCAGGCGGCCTCCGCGTCCCGCACGGTGAGCTGCACCATCGAGCTCGACGCGCGCAGCGCCGCTTCGGCGAAAAAGGCCTCGTCGCGATGCCGGAGCGCGCTCGGTGCGCCGTTCACCAGGAGCGCCTTCTGCTCGGCGGGGCTTTCCCAAGGCTTGGTGGTCGTCTTCGGGCAAGTTGTCGGGATCGAGGGACACTTCGCCTTGCACCAGACCTGCCACCTCGAAGCGGTGGGTGAACACCTTCTCCACGGTGCCTCCCGGCGGCACCTCTACGAAGCCACGCGCGACCACCGCGTCCCCGGCCTTGAGCTGCACATTCAAGTCGTGGAGCGGGGTTGGCCCGTAGTTCTTGACCGAGAAAGTGAGCTGGAAGGCGCGAGGACCGGCGTGCGGCGCCGGCTGGATCTTCAAGCCCGCGAGCGCGTGGTTGGGAAGCGTTGTCTTCCCTGGCACGACATCTCGGAGCACCACCTCGGGGCGGACGGGCTTGTTGTCCGGACCGATGACTGTGGGAAGGACTGCGCCGGCGGGGAACGCGCGGGCGGTGAAGTCGGAGATGACGACGATGCGCTTCTTGGGAAGCGGACTCTCTTCCAGTGAACGGGCAGCGGCCTCGAGGCAGCGGGTCATGTCCACTGCCGCAAAGGAAGGCGCCGCGCCGTCGAGCTCGGCGAGGAGCGCTCGCCGATCCAGCGTGGGGGCACGGCGCGAGGGCGGCAAAAGACCGCATATCAGCAGCGCTGCCGCTTCAGAAGCCTGAAGTGTGGTCAGCACCGCGCGCGCCTCGTTGCGCCCTCGCTCGAAGAGCGGCTCGCCGTCCCGATAGCGCATCGACAGCGACGCATCGAGCAGCACGGCGGTCGCCGCCGGTCCGCGGGCGATGGTGGGCGCGATGTCCTGCCGTCGCCATTCCGGCCGCGCCAGAGCGACGGGGAAGGCTACGAAGAGAAAAGTGCGCAGCGCGTAGAGGATGAGCCTTCGGAGGCGCAGGCGCGACGCGGTTCGCCGCTGACTGCGGAGCACGAAGCTCAAGGGCGGAAACGGCTGGGGTCTTGGTCGTCGCCGATCGAAGAGGTGAATCAACAGCGGGATGAACGCAGCGGCCACGCCCAACAAGAGCCAGGGGTGGACGAAGGTCACCGCCGCCTGCCTTGCCGTCGCGCCAAGAAGCGCAGAAGCACGGTGTCGAGCGGCTCGTCCGTGGAGACCCGCTCGTAGTCCACGTCCGCTTCGGTGCAGCAGCGCCGGACCTCGGCCAGATAGCCGAGGAACTCCTCCAGATAGCTCTCGCGGATCTCCCGCGGGTTCACCTCGACGTGACGGCTACCCTCCGTATCCAGAAAGAGCGTTGGATCGTCGTAAGGAAAGGACACTTCGGCGGGATCCACCAGGTGGAACACTGCGACGTCGTGCCGCCGAGCGCGCAACGACAGCCAGCGCTGCAGCCCTTCCGGGCGCTCGTCTAGAAAGTCAGAGAAGAGGACCACCAGAGCACGTCGGCCAGCCTGCTCGGCGAGGTGATCCGCGGCGCGGACCAAATCTGTGCTGCCGCCGGCAGCAGCGCCATCGAGCTGCGACCAGAGCGTCCGCAATTGGCCCGCCGCGGCGCGGGGGGGAATGTCGGCGAAGGTCTCCGCGGAGAACAGCGTCATGCCCGCCGCGTCCTGCTGGCGGACCAAGAGGTAGCTGAGCGCGCCCGCGAGCACCGAGGCCACCTCGAGCTTGCTCAGCGCCACGCTCTTGAAACCCATAGAACCTGAAGCGTCGAGGGCCAAAAAGGCGCGCAGGTTCGTTTCGTGCTCGAAGCGCTTCACGTAGTAGCGGTCGAACTTGCCGAAGGCCTTCCAGTCCAGATGCCGTAGCTCGTCTCCGGGTGCGTACTCCTTGTGCTCCGAGAACTCGACGCTCTGTCCGTGGTGAGGGCTCTTGTGCAGACCCGACAGCACCCCATCCACCACCGCGCGGGCGCGCAGTCTCACTCCGGAAAGACGCGAAAGCGTCTCCGCGTTGAGCAGCTGCATCACGCCTTCACCGCGCCGAGCAGGCTCTCCACAATCTGGCCGGAGTCGATGCCTTCACTCTCCGCCTGGAAGTTGGGGAGCACCCGGTGGCGCAGCACCGGGGGCGCCAGCGCCTGAACGTCCTCGACACTCGCCGCATAGCGCCCGTTCAAAATCGCGCGCGCTTTGGCCGCCAGCACCAGGTACTGGCTCGCGCGCGGGCCGGCGCCCCAAGCGACCTGGCGCTGAACGAAGTCCGGTGCGCTCGGCTCCTTGGGGCGGGTGTGGCGCACGAGCTCCACAGCGTAGCGGACCACGTGGTCGGGCACCGGGACACGGCGCACCAGCTCTTGCAGCGCGAGGATTCGCTCCGGCGAGAGCACCTGCTGGAGCGCCGGCCGCTCCCCGCCGGTCGTGTTCTTCACGATCTGAAACTCCTCCTCGGCCGTGGGATAGCCCACGTCCACCAAGAACATGAAGCGGTCGAGCTGCGCCTCGGGGAGAGGGTAGGTGCCCTCTTGTTCGATGGGGTTCTGGGTGGCGAAGACCGAGAAGGGCAGCGGCAAGGGATAGGTGGTACCTCCGGCGGTCACCCGGTATTCCTGCATCGCCTGGAGGAGCGCGGCCTGAGTTTTGGGCGGGGTGCGGTTCACCTCATCGGCGAGCACGATGTTGGCGAAGAGCGGGCCCTGGACGAAACGAAAGGTGCGCCTTCCGGTGGTCCGGTCCTCCTCGAGGATGTCCGTCCCGGTGATGTCCGACGGCATCAAATCGGGCGTGAACTGCACTCGGTTGAAGGAGAGGTTGAGCGCCTCGGCGAGGGTGGAGATGAGCAAGGTCTTCGCCAGCCCTGGCACGCCTACAAAGAGGCAGTGGCCGCGGGAAAAGAGGGCGATGAGCAGGTGCTCGACGACCGCACGCTGGCCGACCACCCGCTTTTCGATCTGCTCCACCAGCGACTTGCGGGCCTGGGCCAGCTCCTCTACGGCCTTGAGGCTTTCCCGTCTCCGCTGTCCATGGGTTGCACTCTAGAGCGCTCTTCACCGATGTCGATCTCTCGAAGGCCGCGCCCCCCCAAAGCGCTCAAGCCAACGGAAGGTCTCTATCGCTCGAGCGCGGATCACCAGCTCACTTCCGGCGGCGGCGCTGACAGCACCCCGCGCTTCTGTGGGTCCAGGACGCCTACCCGGCGGGCTGCGTTGTGCAGCTCGCGGACGGCCGGCGGCTCTGGCCACTCTACCTCGGGAAGGCTCGTCTCATCATCGCTGTTCTCGCCGGTGGGCCCCTCCAAAAGCCGCGCCAGCTGCTCCACCGGCGTCTTCTCGGCTGGATAGACCTCCACCCTCACCGGCGCGTCGGCGGTGAGCTTGGCGGCTTCCTTGGCCAGCTGCAGCGCGGTGTTCATCCCACCCAGCGCATCCACCAGGCCGATTTTTTTTGCGTCCTCACCGGTCCAGATCCGCCCCTTGGCCACTTGCTGCAGCTTCGCCAGCGGGAGGTGGCGCCCCTCTGCCGCCTTGCCGGTGAAGTCGGCGTACACCGCATCCAGCCAAGCGTTCATCCGCGCCTTCTGACTCGAAGTGAAGTCGGTGGAGGTGGACATCATCGTCGCGTTGGCGCCTTTGGAGATGGCGGCCCAATGAACACCGATCTTCGACCAGAACCCCTCGGTGATGAACTTGCCGGCGAAGACGCCGATCGATCCAGTGACTGTCCCCGGCTGGGCCACGACCTTGTCGGCGTCCATCGCCACGAAGTAGCCGCCCGACGCGGCGGTGTCGCCCATGCTGGCGATCACCGGCTTGCCGTTGAGACGCGCCACCTGGACCGCGCGGCGGATGGTGTCCGACGCGACGTACGAGCCGCCGGGGCTGTCGATTCGAAAGACAATCGCTTTCACGCGCTTGTCCGCCACCGCCTCGCGGAAGGCCGCGGCCACGTCGCCGGAGCGCATGTTCTTCGAGCTGAGCTCGCCCCCCGGCCCCCCGCGCTCCACGGTGCCGGTGCCGAAGATGAGCGCCACCCGATCGGCGGCGTCGGCGTTAAGCCTGCCGGCGCGTTCGAGGTAGCGGCCCAGATAGAGCGTCTTCGCCTCGTCGCCGGCCTTGGTCTTCACCTTGGCATAGATCTCATCGCGGTAGGCGAGCCCGTCGATCAGCTTCGCCTTCACCGCTTCCTCGGCGAGGAACGGCCCCTCGTCCACCAGGGCGCGGACTTTGGCTTCATCTAGGTGACGCCCCTCGGCCACGCCCTTCACCAGCTGGGACATGGAAGAGCTCAGCCACGCATCGACCTCTTCCTTGTTGAACTGGCTCGGCGCGTTCTCGGTGAACATCTCCGGTGCGCTCTTGTACTCGTGCCGCTTGAAGAACGACGCCTGCACGTGCAAGTCGGTGAGCAAATCCTTGGCGAACGGCATTTCGATCGCCAGGCCAGTGAGCCCGACTGCGCCAGACGGCTGGAGGTACACCTCATCGTAGGCCGAGGCGAGATAGTAAGCACCGTTCGCGGGGGAGAGCTCCCCGAAGGTGTCGGCGAAGGCCACCGCGTGCTTGCCCTTCTTGCGGAAAGCCAGCACTGCATCACGGATTTCTTGAAGCTGAGCGAAGCCCGCGGTCACGTTGCTCAAGTCCGAAACCAGGACCTTCACGCGCTCGTCGCTGCCCGCGCGGGCCAGGGCATCGACGACGTCGCGCACCGTCGGCTTCTCCCTCGAAAGGCCCTCGAAGAAGCCCTGGTCCTTGCGCTCAAGGAGCCCCCGCTGCAGCTCGGTCTCCAGAATCACCGAGCGCGGGATCGAGGGCCGGTGGGACAGGGCGATGGCCACGAGGACGAAGAATCCCACCATCGACACAACCGTGAGCGCGCCGATCCAGGCCAGCACGCGAACCAAGAAGCTCCGCATCCAATTACCTCCCGCTTTCCCCACGCGAGAAGCGCCAACTGGTTCAGTCGATCCAGGTGTTGCCCGGTGCGCGCGTCAACTGCGCCGCGAGACGGATGCTGGATGGCGCTGGTGCGAATGAGGGAGGATGCGCGCCGCATGGACGCTCGGCTTGAGGGCTTGGAGTCGATGGAGGTGCGGCTCGGCGAAATCACCGAGGTGCATTTGCGCGGGCCCGGGAAGGGGAACGCGCTGGGCCCGGCGTTCTGGCGGGAAGCCCCGGCGGTGGCGCGGGCGCTCGACGAAGACGCGACCACTCGGGTCGTCGTGCTGCGCGGGAGCGGCGCCTGCTTCACCTTCGGCCTCGACCTGTTGACGATGGCTGCGGAGCTGGGGGCAGCGCTCACATCCGGTGCGCGCGAGCGGGCGGCGATCCTGGCTCAGGCGGAAAAAATGCAGGCCGCTTGCGAGGGGTGGGCGCGCTGCAAGAAACCGGTGCTCGCCGCGGTGCATGGCTGGTGCATCGGCGGCGGAGTCAATTTGATCGCCGCCTGCGACGTGCGACTCTGCTCGTCGGACGCGCGCTTCTCGCTGCGCGAAGTAAAAATAGGTCTCGCGCCAGACCTGGGTGCTCTGCAGCGGCTGCCGCGGATCGTCGGCGAAGGCCATGCGCGCGAGCTTGCGCTGAGTGGCGAAGACATCGACGCCCCGCGCGCGGAACGCATCGGGCTCGTGAACCGCGTGCTCTCCTCGCCCGAGGCGCTCTGGGCGGAGGCGCGGCGGATCGCCGAGTCTATTGCAGGCAATGCGCCGCTCGCGGTGCAAGGCGTGAAGCAGGTGATGGAGCTCAGCGACGGCGTGAGCGTGGCCGACGGACTGCGCTTCTCGGCCGTGTGGAGCGCGGCCTTCGTCCAGTCCGAGGATTTTGCCGAAGCGCTCCAGGCCTTCGCCGAGCGGCGTCCGCCGCGCTTCCAGGGGAAGTAAGAGGACCGCATGGCTCAGAGCGTTTTCGCATCGCGGATTCTGGAGGGGAAGGCCGCGCTGCTTTCCCCGAACGGTTGGCCGAGCACGGCGCCCGAGTGACCTTGGTGGGTCGCTCGGCGGAGCGCTTGGCCGGGGCGGTGGAAGGAATCAAGGCCAAGGGCGGTGTCGCTTTCGGCGCCTCCGCCGACGTGCGCGACTTCGCGGCGCTCGAGCGCGCCTTCGAGTCCGCCGCGCAAGCCCACGGTCCGCTCGACATCCTCGTCTGTGGCGCGGCCGGAAACTTCCCCGCGCCCGCGGTCAATCTCTCTGCCAATGGCTTCAAGGCGGTGGTGGACATCGATTTGCTCGGGACCTTCAACGCGTGTCGGATCGCCTTCGAGCGGTTGCGGAAGCCCGGCGCCTGCGTGCTCAACATCTCAGCGCCGCAGGCGTTCACTCCCACCGCCTTTCAAGCCCATGTCTGCGCGGCCAAGGCGGGGGTGGACATGCTCACCAAGACGCTCGCCGTCGAGTGGGGCGGCGCCGGGGTACGGGTGAACGCGCTGACCCCCGGACCCGTGGACGACACCGAAGGGATGATGCGACTCGCGCCGACGGCCGAGGCGAGGCAGCTCGCCGCCTCCGGGGTGCCGCTGGGCCGCTTCGCCGACAAGGAAGAGATCGCGGACGTCGCGCTCTTCCTCTGCTCCGCGGCGGCGCGTTACGTCACCGGCGCTGTCGTCGTTTGCGACGGCGGACAGTCGCTCTTGGGCTCGGGGCTGCTAGGCCGGGCGCTCGGATTCGGCGGATGACGAAGGGACGCTTGGAAGCCTTCAGCGACGGGGTGATCGCGATCCTCATCACCATTCTCGTCCTGGAGCTGAAAATCCCCCATGGCGAGGACTGGGCGGCGCTGGGGCCCACGGTGCCGGTGTTTCTGAGCTACGTGATGAGCTTCGTGTTCCTCGGCATCTACTGGAACAACCACCACCACCTGCTGCACGCCACCGGCGCGGTGGACGGCCGCATCCTCTGGGCGAATTTGCACCTCTTGTTTTGGCTGTCGCTGGTGCCCTTCGTCACCGGCTGGATGGGCGAGAACCACTTCGCGCCGCTCCCCACGGCCGCCTATGGGCTGGTGCTGCTGCTCGCCGCAGTGGCGTACACGGTTCTACAGCTGGCCATCGTCGCGCGGCAGGGAAAGGACTCGCGGCTGAAGGCAGCGGTGGGCTCCGACTCGAAGGGCAAAGTCTCTCTGGCCCTGTACGCCGCGGGGCTCGCGCTCGCGTTCGTGAACCGGTGGATCGCCATCGGCTGCTACACCGCGGTGTCGTTCATCTGGCTCGTGCCGGATCGCCGGATCGAGCGTCTGCTGGAGCGGGAGCACGATGCGGGCGCTGACGGGAGGGCGGAGTGAAAAGAAGCCGGCGCCGAAGATGAGCGCCGGCGCCGGCCGGCACGGCCTTCGGGAGATCGACACGGGTGAAGAGCGCTTTGCGCTACAGCGGGCCTCGTTTGGCTTGAGCGTCTTGCCCGCGGTGAGCAAAGGAAGCAACCTGGCGACCGGTTGCAGCTTTCCCGCCCACACCGGCACCTTCAATGAACGTCACGGCGTTGGCGTGAGCGGGGTGGGCGGCGGCTTGAGCTTGACGCGCGGCAGGGCAGGGGAGGGCATGCCGCTGCGGGGGTCGTTGGTCTCCACCCTGCCATGCCCTCCTGCGTGCGCCCCGGTGTTCCCTCCCATTCCGGCATCAGGCGGCGCTGCCCCAGACCTTTCCCCTGCCGGCGCGGCGCTCTCGTGCAGAACAGGAACGTTTTTCTCGGCGAGGTCGCGCTCCTTTCCATCCAGCTTTCGCGCGAGGCGGTCCACCTCTTCCGGCGAGAGACCGGTGAGGATCGAACCGGCTTTGCGCGCGCGGTCGTGCAACGGGACGTCCGCAAGCAGCTCACCCACCCGGGTCAGGGACACATGGATCTCCGGATCGAAGGGATCCGAGGCGAGCGCTTCGAGGAATGCCTCCTTCGCGCGAACGCCGTCGCCGCGGGTCAAGTAGATGCGCCCGAGGTGGACCTGGGTAGTGGGCGAGCCAGGATGCACCTTGAGGCTCCCCTGGAGCACCCGCTCGGCCTCGTCGAGGCGCCGGAGCGCAAGGAGCGAGAGAGCGTATTTGTTGGACACGCTCGGGTAGCGATCGCCGACCTCGCGGTAGGCCTTGGAGAACTCCTCCGCGGCGGCCGCCATCCGCGAGCGCTCTCGCAACAGCTCGCCGAGATGCGCCGCACGCCGCGCAGCCGGCTCGTGCACCTCGGTGAAGTCCCAGAAATTGATCTCCCGCCCATCCTTGGCCGGAGTCTTCGAGCTCTCTTTCAAGGTGACGATTTCCTCCGAGGCGGGCAGCGAGACCTTGGGGAACGGCTGTTTCTTCACGTGGACGAGCCACGCCTTCTCGAACGCGGCGAAGGTGAGCCCCGTGGCCGCCTCCACAGCGTGGCGGTCGTTGTCCTTTCCGAGCCCATCCGGGTTGAAATGGTGCACCTTGGCGGTGTCCCCCTGCGCGAGGGTCTGGAGCAAGGTTCGCATGCCCTCGCTTTCCCTCCACGGCGAAGAACACCTCGGCGAAGGCCACCGCCGCGTCCTCGTGCGAGGGTAAGAGCGCGATAGAGGGGTGCATCTTCGCGAAGGGGATGAGGTTGTTCTTGCGCACGCGCTCGCCGAGCAACGCCAGTGTCGGAGGCGGCATCGACAGCCCTGCCGGACCTCGCCATCGCGACTCGAGGTACTTGGCCAGCCCCTCCTGCAGCCAGATCGGTGCTTCGTTGCGGGTGCGCTGCGAGACCACCAGGTGCACGTACTCGTGCGCCAGCGTGTCGCGCCAATCGTAGCCGCGGAGCACTGCCTTGGGGCTGGTGACCATCAGCTTGTTGAACTTGCAGATCGCGATGGTGCCGGTCGTCTTGATTTGCTCGAGCCGCAGGGTCGAGACCCGCGAGAGCTCCTTCGCGTCGTTCACGATTTCCACTCGGACCTTTTCCGGGGGCGTGTGCCCGAGATCCTCGGCGAGCGCGGCGCGGATCCGCTCCAGCGTCTCCAGGGCATAAGGGATGAGCACCTCGTCCTTTCCGGGCGGATAGAAGATCGCGAAGTGATCGCTCTCCGCTTTCTGATCGCCGGCGACCACCGAAGCCGTTTCCTTCGCGAGGCGGAGGTAGCTGCCCTCTGAGTCTTCCACTCCGGCGGACTCGAGCAGCGACACCGCGTCGGCGTACCGACCTTCTTCGAAGGCGAGCCGGCCGGCGAAAAAATCAGTCAGCTCGGAGTGCGGCCGGGCCTTCTTGAGCGTTTCCAGGGCGCGCCGCGCCCCTGGGATGTCCCAGCTGGAGAGGGCGTCCTCCACCGGCACAAACTGGCGCGGCGCATCGCCGAGGTCGGGGGGGTCAGCCGCCGCACCCAGCGCCGCGAGCAGACCCAGCGCGAGCCAGGTCCGCTTCACTTCACCAGCTCCTCGTAGTAGCGCTTCACCTGATCGCGGTAGCGCTCGGGCACGCCTTGCTTCATCGCCTCGAGGAGGTCTTTTCGGAACTCGCGGGGGGCCTTCGAGTCGTCTGCGTCGGGGATTTCCACACGTTCCCGCGACAGGTCGCGCAGCCCCTCCTCAGGTCCACCACTTCCGCTCTCTCGATCGCTCATTGGCAACGGCATGCCCCCTTGGCCGCCACCTTTCTGCGCCTGATCGAGCCGCTCGGCGAACTGCTGCAGCCCCTCGAGCGCTTGGCGCTGCTCCGAGTGCGCGCGGCCAGGCTCCTGTGATTCTAGCTGTTGCTCGGCGTCGCCCATCTGCGAGCCGATCGCCCGCATCTGTTCCTGAGCGTCCTGCCCGAAGATGGGCGCGCGTTGCTGCAGCTGCCGCATCCTTTGCCGCAGTCCTCCCGCGCGCTTCTCGAGATCCCGCTGCGACTGCGCCATCTGCCTGAGCGCCTGCCGATCGGACTCGGACATCAGCTGCCCAGAGGGGGGAAAGAGCTGCGAGAGCTGACGCTCAATCTCGTGGGCCTTTTGGGCGTCCTTCTCCAAGCGGCGGGCCATCTCACGCGTCTGCGCCTGCGCCTCGGGGGGAGAATTCATATAGATGTCCCGCTGCTCCTGCAGCTCGCCCATCATCTGCAGGGCTTGGGCGGATCGGCGCATGCGTTCCGCGGCCTCGGCAGCGAGGTCGAAGTCATCGGCCTTGAGGGCCCCCAGGAGGTTCTCGAGTTCGGAGCGCGCATCGTCCTGCGCGCGACCGGAGTCTTGCGGATAGCCCACCGCGTGCGGCGGCAGCTCACGGTATTCCTTGGCGAGCGCGTCGGTCTCCCTGAGGAGCTGCTCCTTCAGCTTCTGAGCGCGCTGCGCGAGGTGCTGGCGGCGCTGCTCGCGGTAGCGGTCGCGCAGCGCCTTGGTGCGCTCTGCCAGCTTCTTCTGAGCGTCGGTGGTCTCGTCCAGCTCCTTTCGAAAGGACTGCAGCTCCGCAGTCAGCTGTGGATCCACCTCGCCGCCCGAGCTGCGCTCGAGGTTTCGCTCCATCTCTCCCATCTCCAACGTGAGCTTCTGAAGCTGCGCCAGTGCCTCGTCCGCCTTCCCTTGCTTCACCAGCTCTTCGAGCTTGTCGAGCTCGCCGCCCAGATCCTTGAAGTCGGCGGCCATCGCTTCGGGACTCAGGTGCTCGTCTCCCAATCCTTTCGACAGCTCTGCCATCTGCTGCGTGAGCTCGGCCATGTGCCGCCGCAGCGCTTGGATTTGTTCGAGGAGCGCCTTCTGCGCCTGGGGATCTTTGCTCTTGCGGAATTCTTGCAGACTGGCGGCGAGCTGACGGCGCTCGTTGGCCAGCTTGCGCGCCAGCGTCTTCAAGGCTGCGACCTTGTGCTTCTGGAGGAGTGACTCCAGATAGAGGACGTCGCGCTCCATCTCGTCGACCTCTTCCTGTGCGGCCCGGGTGAGACGCTCGCCGCCCAGGGCGTGCAGGTTTCCGTGAACCTCGCGGAGGTAGTCCCGACGTGCTTCGGTAGTGTCGCGCAAGCGTTCGCGGATCTCCTCCGAGACGTGGATCAGCCCCGGCGCCAAGCCGAGAGGCGCGTCCTTCTCTCGGCGCAGGTCGCTGCCTGTCTCCAGCAGGTCGCGCACCAGGGACCAGCCCGCCTCGTCGATGTGGGCGGAAGCCGCGACCGCGGCCGGCGCCTTGGGCTGTGCCCGATCCGGACCCTCCATGCGGTCGGCCAGCTGGCGCACCAGCCGATCCCAGAGAACCTCCACACGCTCCAGCGCCTCTTTCTGATGCTCGGCCGCGCTGTAGACCTTGAGCACGTGGCTGCGCGAGGTGCCGCGTTGCGGCCCTGCCACGGTGTCGTTGTCCTTGGCCTCGAGCACGTAAGGAATGCGCTCGCCCTCTTCGAAATCGAGCAACTTGAGATCCCAGACATACTGGGCAGCGACGCGTCGGCGGTCTTCGAGCGGAAGGCGGATTCGCTTTTCGGCGCCGCGGCGCTGATAGACCAGGTTCAGCTCGCTGAGGCCGTAGTCGTCCTGAGCCTCGTACTTGAGCGTGAGCCGCTCGTCGGACCGCACTTCAATCTCCTGCGCCGGGGTAAGGAGCGCCACGGTGGGTGCAGCGTCCGCCTCGATCTGCACCGAGAGCTCCGGGCCCTCGGCTACCACCCGGCCCCCCGTGCTGAAGAAGACGAACCGGTAGCTGCCCGATTCCTTCAAAACGAAGCTTCCCGCCAGCTCGCGGCCGCCCTGAACCTTGAGCGAGATGGCCTGTCCGTTCAGCACCAGACCCGCGCGGGCCACAGTGCGGTCCGAGCGGGTGCGGACCACCACCTCGGTGCCAGCGGGAGCGCTCACCTCGCCGTTGCTCCCCTGCACCGTCCGCGGGGCGAGGCCCGTGTACGCAGGATAGCGGTAGGTGAGCTCCACCTCGCCGGTGATCGGCGCACGGTCCTGCGCAGTCACCTGAGGAGCCTTGGGCCAGAGGGCACGCCAGCCTTGCGCGAAGCGAGGCGCGAACAACACCGCCCCCGCAGCCCCCAGCGCCAGCGCTGCCCACAGTGAACGGCGGGCGCGTCTCAGCGGCCGTTCGTCCAAGGCGCGGCTCACGTCGATGGACCGGGCCCAGCTGGCGAGCGCCTTCAAGTGCGCGCGCGCGAGCCCTAGTGAAAAGTCGGGCTGCCCTTTCCCCGCGCCGAGGAGGCTCAACGACAGCTCGGGGAGACGCTCACCGAGCCAGCGAGCAGTCCGCAGTCGATCTCCCACCCGCCGTTCCACGCTGCGGCGGGCGATCTGGAGCCAGAAGAAAGGAGGCGAAAGCAGCGCGAGCGACAGCGCGACGCGTCCCGCCCAGGCTGAGAGCGGCGCGACGCAGAGCCCGAGCACGCCGAGAACAATCAGCGAGAACAGACCCCAAAAAAGCGCCTCACGTCGGAGCTTTTGCCGCTGGGCTTCTCGGATCGTCTCCAGGAGCGCGAGGACCGAAGCGTCTCCCTCAGCGGTGGGGAGGGGGGGCTCTGGCGGAGGAGGTGAAGCGGGAGGCAGGGAAAG
>JADMIO012741755.1_pt1 | contig 12803 bp, 10 predicted proteins | sample 8958161 | NCBI WGS metagenome assembly JADMIO01 (sample SAMN16585339, study PRJNA669376) | soil metagenome | isolation source: Crop rotation soil | place: USA: Cullars Rotation, Alabama | collected 2011 | reverse complement strand
CTTTCCCCGGCCGGCCCGCGAACCGTCGCGATTTGCCGCCCATACCTCGAGCTCGCGCACCAAAACACTAACGCACTCAGGATCGGTGTCACCCAGCGTCGACAACCGCTCGACTGTTTCCGACTGTATTTTCTGCGGTAGCGCGGCGAGTATGGCTGCCGCTCGCTGTGGCGCTAGATGCGAAAGTACGACGGCGATCGTTTGAGTATGTTCGCGCGCCAGGTGCGGCACGAGCGCATGAATCGGCGCGCTTTCCAAGAACTCGAACCGCTTCGACGTCGGAATGCCGCCTTCAGCTAGGCCTATTCTCGCCACGCGTTCGTACGACTCGTTCGCGTACGACGTCGACAGCGCCAGCTCAACATCGCCCGTGTCAGACGAGTATTGTTTGGTCGAACGACCGCCGCGGAGCTCGGCCGCAACATCGGCTTGCTCATCCGTTTCCACTTGCCCGACGGCGCGCATGGCAGCCCGGATCGTTGCGGCCTCTGCCGCCGACAATTGGCCCAGCATCACTGCAGCCGTATCGGCATCTAAGCTCCTCAGGAGCACGGCCGCTTTGCGCAAATTAGGATCAACGTTCGTCATCCGGGTCTCGTTTACTTATGATTTACCGTGTCATCCTGAGCGCAGCGAAGGATCTCGCGCTCTCAGGGGTTGAGATTCTTCGCTTCGCTTAGAATGACATAAACTTTTCAGCCGGCTCTCGAAATCCACGATCGCAAAATATCCGCGGCCGCATCCGGATCCTCGCGGACGATTTCCACCAGGTCGTCCTTGATCGACGCACCCTTCTTCAATTTCAGCTTGGGCCTTCCGTCCTCGGCGGCATCACTGTTGTCTGGCTCCGCCTTCGTCTCTTGCGCTTGCAGGGTCAGTGGCGAAGCCGATGCTGATGCCGAATTCGTGGGATCGCTCGGTTTGCCGTTTACAACCGATCGCAACACTAGCAAGCTAAACATCGCGACGCCCAGCATCCCCAGCGTGCTCCAATACCGGCCCGTCCACGCGAGTGCTTTGCTCGACATCGAAGGCGCTTCGATCGTGGGCGCCGGCAGCGAATCGAGCATCTCGACGCGGACGTACTTGTACTCGTTCTCACCTTTGTTGACTTGCAAAACCAACAATTGATTGACAACGTTTTCGACCTTCACCCGCACCTCGTTCCAGATCGGGGTTAGTTCATCCGGTTTCGGCGGCGCAGTTGCCGTCGGGTTGCGAGCTGTCCATAAGCTTTTAACGTAGGTGCTAGGAACCGTCACCGTCGCTCGCACCTCCTTAGGTGTGTAACCCTTCTTTACAATACGGCTGTCTTCAATGCCGACAACGTTCTTCGTCTCCGTGGTGTGCGAGTCAGTCTTATTCTGTTGCTGAGCGGCAGTTTCCGTCACACCTTGGCGATTAGGTCCATTGGCGGTGGTGCCGACCGGTCCGCCGTTGCCGCCCGAGGAATGAAGCGTCGTCTCGTCGTGGGATGTTGATTGTGCCTCGGCCGTCTTCGGATCGGGCTTCGCCGTGTGCGTGGTCTCTTCGATCGTGGCGTCCAAGTCAGCGTTCACTTCCACGTTCACGCCGGGAATGTCCCGGAGAACGCCCAAAATGCTTTCGCGCTTCTGCGACTCGAACAGTACTTTCGTTTTCAAGTACTCGTCGTCGATGACATCAAATGTGATTCCATTTTCGCTTCCCGTTGGCCCGCCATCGCCTAAGTTCGTGATACCCACATCGTTGGGTTTCATGTTTACCGAGGAGGCGACAAGTCTTTGAATATTTCTTGCGCGCGGCCCCGTTAGCACTTCACCAGCAACTGGTTTGACACTGACCGACGCCGTGATCTGCTTTGTCGTTCCAATTTGATTGACTCCGCGTGATTCATGCTCGTCGTACAGCACGATCGCATTCTCGACCCAGGGCATCGCCCGCACGATTTCCGAAAGCGTTTGCTGCCGAGCGATCTTGAGCCGCTCACGCGTGGCTTCGCGCGATTCCCAGGGACCGCCTTTTTCGAGCGCATTTTCCAGGATCGTGTTGAAGTTCGGCGGTAACGCTCCGGCATCGGCGACGGCGGCTAAATACTTGGCCTGTTGACCAGACGGTACGCGAATGCGAAAGCCTTCGCGCTGGAAGTCGGAAAGGCCAGCCTTCGCGATTGCCGCTTCAATGCGATCCAGTTGCCCGCTCGAAATCGGCTCGCCGCCAAACAGATACGCATCAGGCCCGTTCGAGCCGTGTTGAAACAGATACCCCACGCTGACGACTACCACAGCCAGCAGCAAACCAGCCGTGACCCGCGCACCAGGCGTCATCGATCGAAACAGTTCGCTCAGCTGAGCGAGTGCCTTATTCAAAAAATCCATCCATGGACCTCAACGTCGTTGGCTCAGATGTCATCCTGAGGGAGCCTAAGCGACCGAAGGATCTCGTTTGGACATCTCACCCACGCAGAACTAGCGAGTGCGGATGCCAGATTCTTCAAGTCGTAGAACTCCTTTCAGAATGACATTGCCTTGCTAAATCCTGATATCTTTTATTTCTTGATACACATCCATCAACTTGTTCCGCATCTGCATCGTCAGCCGAAACGCAAGGTCGGCCTTCTGCACCGCGGTGAGCACTTCTGCCGGGTTGACGTCGCCGCCGCTGAACATCGTTTCCACCGCCTGGTCGGCTTGCAGTTGCATCGAGTTGACTTGTTGGATCGAATCAACCAACACGTCCTTAAACGAAGCTCCGCCAGACTGATCGCCGCCGATCTTAGGTCCAGTCGGCGGCGTCAGCGGTTGGCCGATCGAAATGTTGTTAATGCTATTCATTCTCGTCAGGTGTCAGGTGTCAGGTGTCAGGTGTCAGCAAATTCATTCTGACACCCGAAACCTGACACCCGACACCTATCTCCTACGCAATGATCCGCAGCGCTTGATCCGACATGTTCTTCGTAACCTCGATCACACCGATATTCGCTTCGTATGCCCGAGTCGCCTCAAGTGCATCGACAAACTCGGTCGTCATATCGACCGCCGGATACCGCACAAACCCTTGCGCATCGGCATCCGGGTGACCTGGTTCATACTTCATTTTGGGCGGTTCGTTCGAGTGCTGAACGCTGCCAATCTTTACGCCGGCTCCGCCGCCGGGAGTCGAAACACTGTTATCCGTTTGAAACGTAACGAACCGCGCTTGGTACGGTTCCGGCTGACCTTGTTCGTTGCGAGTCGTCGACATGTTGGCAATGTTCGACGAAATCGCGTTTAGCCGCGTACGCTGTGCGACGAGGCCACTTGTGCTGACATCTAAACTGGAGAACATATTTCACCGCTTCGAGGTGTCAGGTATCAGGTGTCGGGTGTCAGCTGATTCATTCTGACACCTGACACCAGAAACCTGACACCTTCCTACTACGCCACTCGTTCCGTAATCGCAGCCCGCAACAACCGAAACTGCGCGCTCATGATATTGATCGCCAGATTGTGCTGTTGTTGGTTTTTCATCATTTCGTTGACTTGCTTTTCCATGCTCACATCGTCGCCGTCGTGACGCAGGATGCTTTTCATCGAGTCTTTGACTTTACTGAACGCCATTTGCTGCTTGATTGACTTCTGCTCGAAATTGTCGGTGGGATTCAAGTCAGCAACATCGCCTAACGCCGTCGGTGAAATTGGTTGGTTCTTCGTTTCGATTGCTTCCTTCAGTCGTTGCTGAAACAACTCGGGCGATAGGTCGCGCGTCTTGTATCCCGGCGTATCGAGGTTCGCGATGTTTCCCGCAAGCACGCCATGGCGGGCCTCGGTGAAATTCACCACGTTCTCGAGCACAGGCAGACTCGACGATTGAAACAGCGACGAAAGCATTGCAATCTCCGTGCCGCGATATGGCACGACTTGGCTAGTTAGGTGTCTCACGCGGGTGCCATGCTTTCGCCGCGTTAGTGGCGTAAGCATGTTGCGAGACTCTCAGACATTCTTACCCGCTACTGCGTGAAAGCATGCCACCCGCCTTTGCGTGAAAAACAAAAAGTTATCCCTGGTCGATCGGTAATGTCATCAACCGGCAATATCCGCAGTTTGCTTGCAGCAGATGTTGCCGATGGCTCAACTCGCCCTGGCGAAATCCTTTTCTCGGGGTGCATATCCATACGTGCGCAACTTGCCGCTCAACGTTCGCAAGCCAATGCCCAGCGCTTCCGCCGCTTTTGCGCGGTGACCGTCGCAGCGTTGCAGTGTTGCAACGATGAGTCGACGTTCCATTTCGTCGAGCGTTAGGTCGCTAGGCCAGGCCTCTTCGACATCAACCGTCGAAGTTGCAACTTCGCTTGCGTCCTCCATTCGTAGCCATGGTCGCAAATTCGTTGCGGCAATCGGTTCGCCCTGATTCAATACACAAGCACGTGTAATGATGTTTTGCAATTCGCGTACGTTGCCGGGCCAGTTGTATCGTGTCAACAAATCGCGTGCCGCCGGCTCCAGCGTGAACGGTCCCCGATTCAATCGCTCGGCAGCGTGCGACAGAAAATGGTCGGCCAGCTCAAGTACGTCGTCCTGGCGTTCACGCAATGGCGGGATGACGACCGGCACGACCGCCAGGCGGAAATATAAGTCTTCGCGGAATCGGCCGGCCGCGATTTCTGCCGACAGGTCACGGTTCGTCGTGGCGATCACGCGGACGTCGACCGAAACTGTTTCGCTCGCGCCAACGCGCTCGAACGACCGTTCTTGCAACACGCGAAGCAGTTTGGCCTGCAGATTGAGATCGATCTCCGTGATTTCATCGAGCAGGATAGTTCCGCGATGGGCTGATTCAAATCGACCCGTGCGATCGGCATCGGCGCCAGTGAACGCTCCGCGCTTGTGGCCGAATAGCTCACTTTCCGTGAGCTGTGCGGAGAGAGCGGGGCAGTTGAGGCTTACCATTGGGCAGCCAGCGCGTCGGCTCAGCACGTGTATCATGCGGGCAACTAATTCTTTGCCAGTGCCGCTTTCGCCGCAGACGAGAACTGTTTCGTCGGTAGCAGCAATTTGTGAAATTCGTTCGCGCAACTGCAGCATTGCACGGCTACTGCCGATCATTGACGGGGCGTTTGCCGCGTCGCCCGCTTTCGCTACCACGTGCGAGCCATCGGTCACCGCACACACTTTACGACGGTCGCAAGCTTGTGCAACAGACTTCTCCAACTCGACAGCATCAAACGGTTTTTCAATATAATCGCATGCACCAAGCCGCATCGCTTCGACAGCCGATGCTACCGACGCGTGGGCAGTGATCATGAGCACCTGCACATCCAGCCGACGGCGCTCAATCTCGCGAATGAACTCGAGACCGTTCATGCCTGGCATCTGCAAGTCGGTCACGACGACATCGATCTTGCCGCCACTCAGCTTGGCGAGCGCTTCCATCGCGCTCGCGCACGCCGTCACGTCGTACTGCGCGCACCGCAGCACGTCGGCAACCGCTTCGCGGGCCGAGTCGTGATCGTCGACCACGAGCACTCGGAATCGTTCGTCTGTTTTAACCTTACGGCTCATGCAGCGGCTCGCATCTGGCGGCGAGGAATCTTGATCGTGAACGCAGCGCCGCCCTCGGGGCAATTCATCGCGGTGACCGTGCCGCCGTGTGCTTCGGCGACGTGGTACACAATCGCGAGGCCCAGGCCGGTGCCGTTTTGCTTCGTGCTGTAAAACGGCTCGAACGCGCGACGCTTGACTTCGTCGCTCAGTCCCGGACCACTGTCGGCGATCTCCAGCTCGAAACCGCGAGCGCTGTCGTACGAAGTGATCACGAGCGTGCCGCCATCCTTCATCACGTCGATCGCGTTCAGCACGAGGTTCAACACCGCGCGGCGAATCATTTCTCGATCGGCCGAGAGCAGTGTGTTTGGCGGCACATCGATATCCACATCGATCATCTGCGCTTCAAGCTGCGGCTCGAGCGACTCGCATACTTCGTTCACGAGGTCGCAGACCAGGAACGTTTGCCACTGCGGCTGACGATGGGCGGTAAAACTTAAGAGATCGCTCACGGTAACTTCCAGGGCGGTAAACCCTGCCTCGATCTTTGCCAAAATGTCCAGGCTGCCCGAGTCTTCGGACAACCTGCGTCGTAACAAGCTCGTGTAAAGCGAGACCGGCACCAGGTTGTTTCGCACCTCGTGGGCGACGTGCGACGCCATCTGGCCGAGGTCGGCCAAGCGGTTTTTGCGTGCCAGCTCGCGGTTCTTGATTTCCAGTTCGTTGTTCAGCCGAGCCACCTCGGCAAAAAGTGCTTCGTGTGTGCGTTCCAGTCGCAGCGTGGCCGTATGCCAGGCGTTCAGCACGGCTTCGAGATCGACCTCCTCGGCAAGTGCGAGTGGCTCGTCGCCGAATGTTCTGTTTTGTGACTGGGACGGAATCATTGGTTGTGATTTACGTGGGGTGCCATGCTTTCGCCGTCGAGCCGTAAGCATGCTTCAACGTTGCCGAACATGCTTACCCGCTACCGCGCGAAAGCATGCCACCCTCATTGTTTTGTGCAAATCCTCGTTGTTGAGCTTGATAGGCACTGCGGACATGCGTAGCCGCGTGTACTTGCTGCAATTGTTGGGCGACCTCGTTCTTCCGCTCGTTCATCTTTTCAGCACCAAGTTTTTCAAGTCGTACGACCTCTTCGAGCAGCGTGTTGCACTCAGTCGCCTGTTTCGCACATCGGGCTCGCTCGTCCGGCGAGCGCCACACGCGTTTGTCAGGATCGCCGGCGTAGTAATGCTTGAGTTCGCGCTCCAACTCCTGCAACCGTGTGATGAGGTGTTGTTTTGCCGAAAGCAGTTTGAGCAGGGCCGCAATCTCGCCGCTTCCAACCAGGTCGGTTTGGCGAACGCCGACAGCGCGAAGCTGCACGAGCACTTCGTGCTTCTGGGCAATCAACGCGGCAAGTTGTTCAGTGGATTGCATCGTAAGTAGGTCAGGCTTCAGCCTGACGCATTTCGGCTCATTGTCAGGCTAAAGCCCGACCTACGGTCACCATTTACTCATATTCGCCAGCAGCATCCGCCACTCATCGCGGTTGAGGATCGTTGTGCTGGTGAAATCGGAATTGGACGGCAATCGGTCGAGCGCGATCTGCGCTTGCTTCACCGACAAGCGGGCGTTTTCGTACTTGTCTAGCCGGCGCCAGCAATTTGCGATTTGTACGAATGTTTCAAGCACGAACGGTTCATCTGGGTAAAGCGACGACACGTTCGAATAGGCTTCGATTGCTTCCTTATATTTTTTCAGGTCGAACAGCACGGCCCCTTCGAGCATATAACAGTTTCGAAGCATGGTCCCCATGAGCGGGTCGCTGTGGATATCATGCGTCTTGAGCGTGATCGCGCGCTGCACATCTCCGAAGTAGTTGTATGCCGTGTTCAGCCGTTTCGTGGCCTCTTGCATGCTTTTGTCGTGTTCGCTCGCCGTCGTGTTGCGACGCGCATCGGTCAAAAAGTCCTGGGCCCAGCGGCGGTAAGACTCGCCAATCATGTATTGGGCCACTAGCCGCTGGGGATCTTCCGGATAGCGCTCGACCGCATTTTCCAACGTGTCGATCGCTTCCTCGTATTTGTTTTGCTCGTGCAACAATGTGCCAAGTTGAAACAACGAGTCTTTCCACTCGGGGCTAGCCGGCTTGAGTGTACTGCCGGTGATGTTGAAGCGAAGTAGTTGTTCGGCGTGTCCGGTGTCACCTTGTTGCCAATAGGCTTTGGCGCAATCGATGCGGGCTTGGAATGTCGCGCCATCGAGCGGATGGAACTCGATGCACTCTTCAAACGCCGCGATGCTTTGCGGCACCTGGCTGAGCGCCAGATGCGACTGGCCTAGACTCAAGAGTGCTTGTGCGTTGCGGAGCTCGGGTTCGTATTCCAGATATTTGTTTAACAGTCGCACTGCACGAGAGAAGCTTTGGCCCTGAATAAAATCCTGGGCGCCGCGCCACAAATCGGAAGTGTACGACTTCGTTGCGAACCGCAATTCGGCCAATTCTTCGAAGGCGACACCTGCGGCCCGATAGCGCCCGAGTCCGGCCGAGCGATCGCGGTGCGCGGACGGATTGTCGTCGGTTTGCTTGCTGAGCAGGAACGTGCCCCATTGTTCGAGTGTGCCGCCGCGCAGCTCGAGTTGTTCGGCGCGAGAAAACAGCGGTGAAAAGCGATCTACCAGCGTGAGCGCTTCGCCGAATTGCTTGCGTTGCTGCAAGTCGGACAGTGCGGCAATTAAGCGATCACGAAGCTTTTCCACCGGCAGCACGTGGCTGCGATAGACCGGTATGGCGGCGAAAGATTCGAGCACGCGCCGATAGCCAAGAAGTGCGGCATCGACGTCGCCCTTCTCGCGCAGCATGTCGGCCTCCATGAGCGACGCGGCCAAGCCTTCGTATGTGTCGCCATACAACTGCCGAGTGCGAGCGTATTGCTTGAGCGCGCCTTCGGCATCGCCCTTGAGTTCCAGTCCGCGGGCGAGCTGGTAGTTCGACTGGTTCGCAAGCTGTTTCTTTTGTGAATCGAGCTTGCTGCCTTTGCTCAACTCCCCAAAGGCTGCCGTCAATTGGCCAGCGTATTGGCTGGTTGCTTTCGGACGATCGGCGGCCGGTAGTTTTTGAATGGCCGTTTCGATTTCGTCAAGCAGGATTCGGCCGGACACAATCGCGATCAGCGCGGCCCGCGGGCCGCTCGCCCGAATCTGCGCGATTGCCTTGCGACTGTCGTCGAACCGCTCGAGCCGCGACAAGCACTCGGCCCGTTGCAGCAAGGCCTCGGCCTGGTCGTCGTCCGAAAGTTTTTCGTTTGCCAGGAGCGCATCATTGTGCTTGAGTGCCTCGGCCAATCGCGGTTTCGGCATCACGAGACATGTGTCAGTCAGCAACCACCGCGACTCGACGGCGCTAGCGACATCAGAATCTTTGTGCAACACGAGCTCGCTTAGTACGCGGACACCTTCATCAAGTTGCCCGCTTTCGATCAAGCTTTTTCCTAACAGGAATTCGCCGTGGGCTTCTCGGTTTTCAGGAAGGCCGTATGCATGGGCTTCCGTCAGGTAACGTGCAGCAATCGTATATTCGATTCGGCGGCGTTCGGCGGTTGGTTGGTCTTCAGCGTCTTTCACCTTCAATGCTCCGAGCACGAGCAGAGGCCCGCCATATTCATGGTGGGGCAGACTACCGCTTGTGAGCATGTGTCCGACGGCGGTGCGCGCTTCTTCGAAATGACCTTCATCGAAAGCTTTCATGGCGCTTTCAGCGCTTAGTTCACCCGTATGAATGGCGACGCTGGCCAAGTAGGCCCAGCCGCCGATCGTGAGGCCGATTAAAGTTAGCAGCGTGGTGGCGACGATGACACCGCGCAGCCAATGACCAGTTGTCCAAGCTCGTAGCGCGCTCAACAGGCGAATGAAGCGCATCACGAGCGACATCAACCGGCCGGCGCTGGCTGGCTGTTCGTTGGGTGCGTCGGCGGTTTTTGGTGCGTGATCGGACAAGTTAGTTTGCGCGCGGCCAAGCTGGGCGCCGCAATTGGGCGTGTTGATTTACAGTCTCTCGCGCATCGCGCAAGGAACCTCGGAACGAACGTTCGAAAGAAGCGGTAGAAAAGAGCGGTGAGCTTGTACCGCAATCACGCGGCAAGTGTCAATGTTGATAGCGAGGCGCGGGGCCTGCTGGAGCTGAATTTACAAATCTTCAGACAGCTGAATTTTTGCGAATCCGGCTACGTTCGAGTTTAGCTGTCTTGGTTGCCGCCGCAGACCAGGTTCATCAGCCAGTTGTTGAGATCCGATAGCATGATATCGGTGACGCCATCGGGACCCGGGTAGTGTCGAAGCGTTACCTTGCAGCCCGCAGTGTGGAGTAGGCGCAGGTCATTGCAGACGCGGGTCTCGGGGTACAGGTCGCTATCGCGCGATGTCGTCAATAGACACGGCAGTTGCCTTAGTTCGTTGACGCGGCGGAGCGGGCTCAGGCGGTTTGGCAGCGGGCCGTGGAGCGCGCCTACGCCTGCGAAACCGGCCGGGTTGTTCCAGGCGACGCGCATCGCCATCGTGCCGCCACTATCGCGACCAACCAGGAAGATTCGCTTCGGATTAATGTTGTAGCGGGATTGGGCTGCCGCGATGCTGTCGGCGATGCGCGATTCGGCGCACTCAATTGAATCGGCGGTTTGGTTCCAGTCGAAGCGGCCGCGGATTCGGCTGTCGGGTCGCGAACCGCGGGGGGCGATCGCTACGTAGTTGCGCATGCTCACAAGCGGCATGATCTGACGGAGCTCTTGTTCGTTGCCGGCGTCGCCGTGGAGCCAGACGAGCAACGGATAGGCGTATCGTTCTTCGTAGTGAATCGGCGCGAAAGTTGCGAAGGGCAGATCCGTTTGCGGATCGGCGATTCGCCGCGCGCGGGTTAACCATTCATGTTTATTTTTGATTCCGGTTGATGATGCAGAAGTTGTTAATTCAGTTGGGCCAATGGCAATACGATTCATGTTAAATTTTATTGCGGGTGTTGGTGGGTAGCCCTGGGAAACGATCGACGAAACTGCGAGTTGCTCGAATCGATGTTGGGCTTCCGTGCTAGCAGCAAGCCAGGCGGGGTCGCGCTGAATCGCGCGTGACGTTTGCGGTTTTAAACTAGTAAAGCGTGGGTGTCAACGGGAACAAGGTGTCAGGTTTCAGGTGTCAGGTTTCAGAAATCTGACACCTAAAACCTTTTACCTGACACCTGAATTTTCCTACACAAGCTTTGCCATAGTTGCGACAAGTTGTTTTACTGCGTCTACACTTTTTTGGAACGCGGCTTTTTCTTCGGACGTAAGTTCTAATTCGATCACGCGTTCGACGCCGCTAGCACCGAGGATGACGGGGACGCCGACATAATATCCGCCGACGCCGTATTGTTTGTCGCAGTATGCGGCGCATGGCACGAGGCGTTTCTGATCGCGGACGATTGCGGCGACCATTTGCGTCGTCGCGGCGGCCGGTGCGTAGTAGGCGCTGCCGGTTTTCAGGAGCGCGACAATTTCGGCGCCGCCATCGCGGGTGCGCTGCACAATTTCTGCGAGGCGCTCTTTCTTGATGAGCTGCGTAACGGGGATGCCGCCGACGCTAGTGCAACTGGGGATTGGAACCATCGTGTCGCCGTGGCCGCCCATGAGTAGCGCGGAGATGTCTTTGACGCTGACGCCGAGTTCCATCGAGAGGAACGTGCGGTAACGGGCCGTGTCGAGGATGCCGGCCTGGCCGATGACGTGGGCTGGCTCGAAGCCGGTGACTTGTTGGGCGCGTTGGACCATGGCGTCGAGCGGGTTGGAGACGACGATCACGATCGCGTGCTGGCTCGTGCGTTTTATGTTCTCGCAGACGTCGGTCATGATCTTGGCGTTGGTCGCGAGGAGGTCGTCGCGGCTCATGCCGGGTTTGCGGGGGATGCCGGCGGTGATGACGACGACGTCGCTGCCGATGGTATCGTCGTAGTTCGTCGTGCCGGTGACGTTGCAGTCAAAACCGACGATTGGCGAGGCCTGGAGCAGGTCGAGCGCTTTGCCTTTGGGCATGTCGCCGGTTTGGGGGATATCGAGGAGGACGACGTCGCCGAGCTCGGCGGCGGCGCACCAGTGCGCAGTGGTGGCGCCGACGTTTCCGGCGCCGATGACGGTGATTTTCGCACGTCGCATGGATGAGTCTCCGAATTGCGTAGGTTAGGCTTTAGCCTGACGCGATTTTTGTCAGGTTGGAGCGTAACGTGTGGAAGTGTCAGGCTGAAGCCTAACCTACGGTTGTTGTTTGGAAGTTGTGAGTATCGCGCTAGTTGGGAGGGTGTGCAAGGGAGTTAAACCGCAAGCGAGATAAAGCGCGAATTGTTGATCAGTTTCCTTATTAGTTGAGAGGATTTTTGGGGTTGAAAAAAAGAAATGATGCGCGCACTGGGACGGCGCGGAGCCGGTGCGGGACATTTGCCACCAACACCGGCACTGCGTTCGGACCAACCGTCAGCGTATGGAAATCTGCAACCAATGGTGCGGAGTCCCGTCGCAGACTGCCGGGCGACATGAGGGAGGTAATGAACCTATGCAAGCGCGTGGGGCCAGTTGCGACAGTTCCGGCGAGACGTCTTCGCAGCCACGCACGGACGGTCATTTCTGATGGGTGTACGTTAGCACACTAGGTGGCCAAAAACAAAGGAAATCTTTTTAGAATATTTAGGTGGCCAAAGACTGGCGCTTGACAGAGCTAAATCGCAAGCGGTTGTTTAGCGCTGGGGGCGTTTTCGTTGTTGAATGCGAGCGGCGCATTTGCGACGTCACTCGTCGCCGCTGGGGCCGTAGAGGCCGGGGACGGGGATGTCGTTGAGACGGAGGTAGACGCCGAGGATCGCGCGGTGGTGGATGATGTGGTTCATGAGGAAGCTGCGGATGACGGCGCGTCGAGGCATCGTGAAGATGATGCGTTCGCCGCCGCGAAGGGTCCACATGTCGTTCAGCGATTCATCTTTTAGCGTGCTGAGCGCTTTCCGCGCGCTGGCAACGTTGCGGTCGAAAAGTTCGAGGACCTCTTTGGTCGTTTTGAATGAAGGGGTTTGATAGCGCGTGCCGTCGGGCGGGGCGAAGTCGTAGCCGGGCTCGGTCATGATCGAGACTGCCCAGCCAGGGAGATCGGCGAGATGGTTGGCGTTCCAGCCAATCGTGTTGGATTTGGGGTGCGCTTTCCAATCGAGCTTATTGTCTGGGATGCGCTCGATGACTTTGCGCGTGCTGGCCATTTCGTGATCGAATTCGGGGAGGGCGTTTTCGGCGTAGGACATGGGTGGGAGGGAAA
>JADMIO011319604.1_pt1 | contig 12804 bp, 9 predicted proteins | sample 8958161 | NCBI WGS metagenome assembly JADMIO01 (sample SAMN16585339, study PRJNA669376) | soil metagenome | isolation source: Crop rotation soil | place: USA: Cullars Rotation, Alabama | collected 2011 | reverse complement strand
GAGCTCGCCCGCCGCGCGGCGGCGGATGAGCCCGACCTCGGAGCGGAGGTCTCCGAGCGAGCGGCGCAGGTCCTCGTCCTTCGCGGGCACGGGGCTCACTCGACGAACCGGGTGCCGAGGAACGAGAGCAGCACGCCCGGGTTCTCGTTGAAGAAGCGGATGAGGTCGGTGCGCGCGATCCGGAACGCGCGGCCCGCCTCGACGGCCTTCGCCGTCGTGACGCACGCGCGCCCGTCGCGGAGCGCGTCCACCTCGCCGAGGAACGCGCCCGGGTGGAAGGGCTCGAGCGCGTCGAGCGCGACGCGGCCCTCGTCGACGATGTACGCGTAGACCGCGGGCTCGCCGGCGCGCCAGAGGTAGTCGCCCGCGGTGAGGACGCGCGGCTCGAGGAACGACTGGAGCTGCGTCTTCTGCGCGCTCGTGAGGGCGCGGAGCGCGGAGTTCTTCTCGAAGACCTCCCACGAGCGCTCGGCGCGCATCCGCGCGAGGCGGACGAGCCGCTGCGGGATGTCGGTCCCGCGGAGGAGGTAGAGGAAGTCGTAGCGCTCGATCTCGATCACGTCGAGCGCCGTCTTCGCGAAGACGGACGCGTTGCGCGGCTGGGCGAGGATGAGCGCGGTCTCGCCGAAGTAGTCGCCCGCCTGGTAGGTCTTGATCTCCTTCGAGCCCTGGGCGACGGACGCGACGCCCGAGGCGATGAGGAAGAAGCGGTCGCCCTGCGTGCCCTCGGCGATCACCTGGGTGCCGGGCGGATACTTCACGCGGCGAGCGACCTGGAGGACCTCGCGCGCCCGCGAGATCGAGAAGCCGCGGAAGAGGTCCACGCCGCAGATCAGGTCGAGGAGCTCGATCGCCTCGGCGTGCTGGGGCGTCTCGCTCTCGATGCGGATCGTGTGCTCGATGCCGCCCTTCGCGGTCTTGAGCCCCGTGTCCTTGGGCAGGTCCTTCTCGGCTATGTGCGTGAGGTAGAGGCGCTTCTTCACGTCCTCGGGGAGCGCCGCGAGGACCGTCGTCGGCGTGTGGAGAGGCGGCACGCCGGCTTCGTGGAAGATCACCGTGTGGTGCCACGGGAAGTCGACGAGGTCGTGCTTGCGGCCCTCGGAGATCACGCCCTTCTGGGCGAGCTCTTCTATGCGAGCGGGGTCGTAGAGCGTGTCGGCCGAGAAGACGAGCGACTTGCCGCCGTAGTAAGCCTCGAAGCCGACCGTCGGGATCGAGTGGAGCGTGTAGAAGAAGTGGAGCTCGGCGCCGTGGACGCGGATCGGCGCGCCGATCTTGACGGGCCGGTAGATGAACGTGCGGCGGAGGAAGTCCTCGTCGAGGCCGGCGAGCGCGCTGTACTTCCGCAGGAAGGAGCCGAGGATCGTGGGCGTCGTGTAGACGACGATCCGGCCCTCCTCGAGGATCTTCTGGAAGGTGCCCGAGTCGTGGTCGGCGTGGCAGTGAGAGAGGATCACGCCGTCGATGAGCTTGGGCGCGATCCCGTTCGCGCGGAGGCGCTCCGTCGAGTCGACCGGCGGGTCGACGAGGATCCCGCGGCGGTTCACCCAGAGCACGAAGCCCGTCGTCGAGCCGTGCGGGTCGAAGCCGTGCGAGCTCCCGAGGATCGTCATGCCGAAGAGCGGCGGGTCGAACTCCTTGTCGAGGACGGGCGGCTCGGCGGGCGCCTTCTCGGCGAGGTGCACCTTCGCCGGGACGCGGGCGAGCTCCTTGCCGCCGTCCGTGACGACGTAGCCGCCGTCGGCGCCGAGGCGCTCGATGACGACCTGGTCGGAGACGCGCGCGCGCCCGTCGGCGTCGAACGCCGTGAAGCCGAGGAGGGTGTCGATCTCCATGCGGCCCTTGGGGCCGGTGCGGAAGAACTCGCCCTCGCGCCGGAGGTCGGGGCGCTCGTCGGCGGGGAAGTCCTCGGCGAACTCGTCGGCGCCCGGGTAGTCCTTGGGCCCGAAGAGCGTCTCCTGGAAGACGCGGCGGATCCGCGCCTCGGTGTCCGCGTCGTCGACGACGAGCTGGACCCGGCGCTTCAAGATGAAGAAGTTGTAGTAGGCGGGGAACTCGACCTCGCTCACGTTGATCCCGCGGCGCCGATCGAAGCGCTCGTGCGGGACGACGAACGTCGTCGGGACCTCGCGGTTCGTGATGATGGAGTCCTTGATGGTCTCGGGCGGGATCCCGAACTGGACGAGCCCGGCCGACGTTTTCACGACGACTCCGCCGCGCGGAAGCGTGTACAAAGCGCCCCTCCCCGAACAAACCCGACGCGGGAGTTTACCTGGCGCCGCACCTTGACGGAACCGTGACGCACGCCCCTCCGGCAAAATTACAGTGGAGGTGCCCATGCAGTGGTTCACGATCGGCCCCCAGGCGCTCGAGCGGCTCAGGACGACGACGAAGAAGATCCGCTCGACGATCGGGACGCGCGAGATCGCGCAGAAGGTCCGCGGCCTCTCGGACGACGAGCTCGGCGTGTTGCTGAACGACGTGCTCTCGCTGGTCGACGAGGCCGAGGGGATCCTCTCGCGCGTGCGTCAGGACACGCCGAGCAAGGCGCTGCCGCGCCCGTTCGGCGATCCGGGCCAACAGGAGCGCCGCTGAGGGCGTAACGAGGGAGTCAGGGGTCGCATGAGCCAGCGCATCAGCCGGGTCTCGATCGTCGCGAGCGTGGTCCTCTCCTTCGCGGCGGCCGTCGCGCTCGCGCAGGACCCCTTCTCCAAGAAGGAGTCGAGCGACACGAACGTGGGCCCGCTCGGGTTCACGGCGAGCGCGAGCGACAAGCAGCTCGACGTGCGCTCGGTGGAGAGCGGCGGCCCCGCCGACAGGGCGGGCATCAAGTCTGGCGATTCGATCACCGGCGTCGACGGCGCGGCGTTCCTCGGCAAGCCCGAGCCCGCGATCGCGGTCGTCCTCGCCTGCGAGGCGGCCGACATCCGCGCCAAGAAGGAGGCGCAGGTCACGCTCACGGTGAACGGCAAGGAGGTGAAGGTCAGCTTCGCCTCCGCCGGCAAGCACGCCGCTTCCTGCCCCAAGAAGTGCAAGCGCTGCGAGAAGGTCGTCCAGTCCGCGGTCGCCTGGCTCGTCTCCCAGCAGAAGGGCGACGGCTGCTTCCCGACCGAGCTCGGCGGCAAGACCGGCAAGGTCGTCGTGACGTCTCTCTCCGCGCTCGCGCTCATGGCCGCGGGCGGCCCGGAGGAGTCGATCGCCCGAGCGGCCGATTACGTGATCAAGAAGTGCGGCGCCCCCGACGACTCGGGTCTCAACATGGGCGGCATGGGCGGCGGCAACTGGAACCAGGAGAACTGGGAGCTCGGCTACGGCGCGATCTTCCTCGGCGAGTACGCCCACCGCACCCGGCGCCCCGACGTGAAGGCGAAGCTCTTCGAGGTCGCGAAGAAGCTCGAGCAGAACCAGGAGGCGTCCGGCGGCTGGGCGCACGGCCCGGGCGGCCCGAACGCGCTCGGCTACCTCGAGCTCGAGATCGTCGGCAACTGGGGCCTCCTCGGCCTCGGCGCCGCGAAGCGAAACGGCTACGCGCTCGACAAGGAGAAGCTCGCGAAGGCGGTCGCCTGGATCGAGGAGACGACCCGCGGCGACGGCGGCGTCGGCTACTCGCCGCGGAGCGGCCAGAAGGGCTTCGGCGAGGCGGGCCGCACGAGCGGCGCGATCGCGGCCTTCGCCTCGCTCGGCGAGAAGCAGTCGCCCTTCTTCGCGAAGATGTGCGACTTCTACCGCGGCCGCATGGCGACGCTCGGCTCGGGCCACGTCTCGCCCTGGATGCACATGACCTCGGGCGCGATCGCCGCCTACGTCCTCGGCGCGCGCGACTGGGCGAGCTACGTCGAGCTCTACCGCCCGCAGCTCCTCGCGGCCCGCAAGGCGGACGGCAGCTTCGCGGCGATCCCGACCCACGAGAGCGACCTGCTCCACTCGAACACCGACGCGCAGGTCGGGCCTTGCTGGACGACGGCGAGCGCGATCCTGATCCTGTCGCTGCCGAACGAGAAGGTGCCCGTCCTCATCGGCAAGGCCGGCGAGAAGCCCGAGAAGGGCAGCAAGGCGAAACCGCAGCGGGAGACGACGGGCGGGACTCGCTCGGGCTCCGAGGGCGTCGAGCCGCAGGTCAAGTAGCGCGCCGTTCGCGCACGACGAGGTGCTCCGTCGTCGGTGGCAGCGAGCCGAGGCGGTCCTTGAGGAACGCCGGGCGGACGTCGAGCTCGGGCAGCGAGGCGAGCTCGAACCAGCGGAAGTGCAGGCGGACGGTCGGCTCGCGGCCCTCGAAGGCGTCGAGCGCGCGGAGCGGGCTCGTGTCGGGGAGATGGGCGAGCCAGTAGAAGGCGAGCTCGTGGTAGTCGAGCTCGGCGTAGCGGAAGAAGTTCTCGACGACCCAGAGGAGGCGCTCCGGGACGACCGGGGAGGCGAGCTCTTCTTGCATCTCGCGGCGGACCGTCGCGGCCGAGTCCTCGAGGAGCTCGCAGCGGCCGCCGGGGAGGGTCCAGAAGAGGTCCGGGTCGGCGCGGTGGAGGAGGACGCGGGGGCCGGAGAGGAGGACGCAGGCGACCCGGTAGTTGAAGCGGGTGGTCTGGTGCGTGAAGGTGATCATCGGCCCTCATTGAAGCAGGGAGGGCGGGGTACCACTCGGCCTCCCCTCCAGACCGCGGCCCTCCTCGGGGCGCCACGGGTTCGGGGTTCTCAGGGCCCACCGACCGCGGGGCGCCTCCCTGTTCGAGCCCCACGGGACTCTCGCATCTCCCTCCGACAGTCGCCGCCGGTCTCGAGGGCTACGCTCGACGCATGAAGTGTGCGCGTCCACGGCGGGTGTGAGCGCTTTGCGTTCCCTGGGGACGCAAAACGCTCACACCCGCCCTCGAAGCTCACACCTCACTCACCGGAACACCCGAGCGACGGGCGCGCGCACGCCGCCGGGATGGCGCACGGCCGCCGCTCGCGGGCCGCGACGCCCGCGCCGCCTCCCGGGCGTAGCCGTCGCGGCGAGCGGGCTCTCGGAGGGCGGGCGGATCGCCATCGCGGTGATCGCGGCGCGCCACGCCAAGTCGATCTTCGACCGGGCGATCCCGGTCGCGCATCGCGGCGACTCGGTCGCTCGAGGCGGTGCCGTTCGTCCGGCCGTCGCGAGAAGAGCCGCACGTGGCGGTCGCGACGGAGAGTCCCATCGAGCTGCTGAGGACCGGACGGAGAGACGGGTGTCCGCGATCGACGGCGGACCGCGCTCAGCGCATGAGTTCACGATCGATGCGCGCGACCCACCGCTTCTCCGCTGCCACACGTTCGAAGAAGCCCCCGACGACGTAATAGAAGCGCGTCCGTCCCCCACCGGGCCTCATGACGAAGCGACACTTCCTGAGCTGGCACCGCCAATCGCCGAGCTCGACCCACTCCCCGTCGTCATAGGCGTCCGCCGTCTTGAGCTCCTTGAGCGTGCTCAACATCGGATTCCTGTTCTCGGAAGTGACGAGAGCGATCAACGCCTCTCGCGCGTCCGCCACAGTGAGGACTGTCGAGACCTTCGCGACGGAGTCGCCGTCGAGCGGCGCGCGGCGCCTGTCGCCTCGACCGTCCTGGCCGCGGAGCAGCGGCGCCGACCCGATCAGGACGAGCATGGCGACGATCACGCGAGAACTGGCGCCGGAATGTCCCATCTTCCGCTCTCGTAGGCCTCCCGATCCGTCGCCGTTGAGAGTTGTACCGCCGCGCGAGGCCGCGCGCCGCCCACCGCCTCGGCTCTCCGTGCCGCCTCTCCATCCCGCCGGGCCGCACCCCCGTCCCACGGCGCCGCCCCATCGTCCCTCGGCGCCGCCCCCTCGTTCCACGGCGCCACAGAGCGATGCGCCGGCGCCACACCCTCGTTCCACGGCGCCACTGAGCGATGCGCCGGCGCCGCACCCTAGTTCCAAGGCGCCGCAGCCTCGTGCGCAGGCGCCGCAGAGCGATGCGCCGGCGCCGCACCCTCGTTCCAAGGCGCCGCACCCTCGTGCCGGGGCGCCACCCTGCCCCCTCAACGCCACGCGAGCTCGCGCGAGCCGCCCGCTACGCACGGCGCGCGTCCCGGGCGCGCCTCGATCGCCGCGGCCGCTTCCCCCGGCTCGCCTGACGCTTGCGGCACCACGAAGAAATTCTTCCGCAGTCCAGAAGAAAACCACCCCGACCCCGGTCTAGTTGTGCGTCCTCGATCCCTCGCCGTGAGGGGTCGGACGCGCTCAAGAAACCCTAGCCAAAGAAAGGTACGTGTCATGTCTCGCAAGAACGGCAAGCACACGAACCCGAGCGCGCTGAAGGCGCGGCTCGAGACGCTCCACAAGGGCGTCACGACCGTGCTCGCAGCGTCGAAGAAGCTCGAGATCTCCGGCCAGACGTTCACGGCCCGCGAGATCGCCGAGCGCCTTCTCAAGCTCGTCGCCCCGATCGACGCCGCCGAGGTCGCGCAGGTCCGCGCGTCCCAGGCGGTGCACGAGCGGGACAACGAGACGCCGTCCACGGTGCAGTTCGTGGACGACCTCGAGCAGGCGCTCAAGGGCTCGCTCGGCGCGTCGAACGCGGCGCTCGAGCACTTCGGCATCCCGCCGAAGCGCCCGCACGCGCGGCGTTCGTCCGCGAAGAACGGCGACGACAAGAAGTCGCCGGAGAAGCCGACCGAGCGAGCGGCATGAAGCAGCCGCGAGCTCCGGAAGGGGGCGGTCCCGGAAGGGCCCGCCCCCTCCTGTTCCTTGGTGGCGCGTGGGCGCCGCCGGTTACAGAGTGACCCCATGCCAGCCACGGCTCGAAGTCACCGCGCCGCCGCGGTCGCGCTGCTCGCCGGCGCCGTCCTGCTCGTCGTGCTGCTGCTGAAGGAGCCGCCCGAGCGAGCGCCCGCTCCAGCACGCGCCCCGGCCCCCGTCCTCCCGCCCACGCCGACCGCCCCCGCGGACACCGTCGTCCTCACCGCCCGCCTCGTCCGCGAAGGCCGGAGCATCGGCCACGAGCAACCCGAGCCCGGCGCCTCCTTCGCCGTCTTCGCGACCGCGCCGCCGCCTTCGCGCGGCTCGCCGCCGCCATCGAGCCTGGCCTCGCTCACCGGCGCGCCCCGGATCGCGGCCGCGGCCGCTCTCCTCTCGAGCGCGCCCGCCTGGACGGAGCTCGGAGGCGGCCGCAGCGATGACGACGGCAAGGTCCGCCTCGCGGTCTCGCGCGCCGCGCTCACGGGCGACGTGCTCCTCGGGGTCTTCGTCGAGCGCGACGGCGAGCCTTCACGCGGCGCCTCCTGGTCCCCGCCGGCGTTCGAGCCGCACGCGACCGCCATCGACCTGGGAGACGTGGCTCTCCAGCCTCTCGTGCGCGTCCGCGTCGTCGTCACCGCGGGGGGCCACCCCGTCGCGGGCGCGCTCGCCGTCACGGACCCGACCACGAGCCGTTCCAACGAGCGCCGCGCCACGAACGGCCCCACGGACGCCGGGACGACCGACGCGGGCGGCGTCGTCTCGCTCCTCGCCGAGGAGAGCACGCGGCTCCACGTCTCGGCGCCGGGGCTCGCCGACCGCACGCTCCGCCTCCACGCGCCCGGCCGCGACGGCGTCGTGCACGCCGTCGTCGCCCTCGAGCCGGGCGCCACGATCGGCGGCAAGATCGTGGACGGCGACGGTCGGCCCGTCGCCGGCGAGAGCATCCGCGTCAGCGTGGACGCGGAGCGCGAAGACGTCGAGCGACGCTCCGACGCCGGCGGCGCGTTCGTCTTCGAGGGCCTCGTCGCGGGCCAGCGCTACGACCTGATCGTCGGCCGGCGCGACCACGTCTCCGCGGTCGCCGGTTGCCCCGAGATGGTCGTGAACCTCGGCGCGCCGGGCGCGCTCGTCGCTCGCGCGACCGGAGACGTGGACTTCGAAGCCGCCGTCCTCTGGTACCTCGAGAAGCAGGACGAGGACGGCGGCTGGGAGGCCTGCGACCGGGTGAGCGGCCGGCCCGAGCGGACCTTCGAGCCGCTCCTCCCGGGCACGTATCGCCTCGCCGCCAGCGATCGTCGCCGTCACTTCGCCGTCTCGCCGCCGGTCGAGGTGCGTCCCGGCGCGAAGGCGTCCCTCGAGATCCCCTTCACGACGCGCCGCATCGAGGCCGTCCTCGCGGGCGCCCGGACAGCGGCCGCGAACGGCTTCGTGGTGGTGGTCGACGAGGGTGACCGCTTCGCCCTCGACCACCTCTTCGACGGTGGCCCGGCCGCGAAGTTCGTGGACGGCCGCCTCTCGATCCCCGCTCCGACCGGACCGTTCCGACTCCACGTGAGGGGCCGCGGATGCCTCGACGCCGAGGTCCCCGTCCCCGCGGGCACCGAGCCCGCGTCCGTCTCGGTCTCGCTCCGCCCGGGCCGCGCCGTGAGGGTCGTCCTCAAGGACGAGTCCGGGCGCTCGATGGCCGGCAAGGTCGCCTGGCAGGAGCTCGACGGCGCGACGCCCGCGAGCGGCGAGAAGAACGTGGACGACATCGGCAGCGAGGTCGTCGTCTCGCCGTCGCGCGTCGCGCTCGTCGCGACGGCGCGCCGTCAGGGCTTCGCCCCGGCCCGCGTCGAGCTCGCCGCGGCGGCGGAGCCCACCGCGGTCACGCTCACGTGCGACCCGCTCCGCCCGGTCCGCGTGACGCCGAAGCTCCCGGACGGCTCCGAGCCCGCCGGACGCGCCTGGCTCACGTGGCGCACCGCCGACGGCCGCACGGACATCAAGCGGCTCTTCGACGAGCCGCCGTGGGTCATCCCGGCTCCGCCCGAGGACGTGACGATCGAGGTTCGCGCCTGGGGGTTCCTCGCGACCGAGGTCTCCGTCGCCGCGGGCCGCGACGCGGACGTCACGGTCCCGCTCGAGCCGGGGGTCGGCTTCGAGTCGCAGCTCGTCGACGCGCGCGGCCGCCGCGTCCGGAACGGCACGGTCGTGATCACGACGCCCGGCGCTCACGACGTGAACGTCTCCGTCGACGCCGACTGGGGCAAGTTCGGCTGGGGGCTCTGGCTCCCGCCAGGCGACTGGCAGGTCCGCGCCGCGGCGCCCGGCTACCGCGAGCGCGTGCTCACCGTCCGCAAGGGCGAGCCCTTCCCGGCGACGATCGTCCTCACTCGTCGCTGACGCGGATGTCGTGCTTCTTCACCTTGTAGCGGATCGCGCGGAACGTGATCCCGAGGAGCTTCGCCGCGTTCGTGAGGTGCCCGTTCGTCCGCTCGAGCGCCGCCAGCAAGTAAGCCTTCTCGATCGCCGCGAGCTTCCCGTCGAGGTCGATCCCCTCGGACGGCAGCGCGACGCTCTCGGTGACCGCGCCCGCCGGCCGCGCTTCGTCGAGCGCGGCGCGCCGGACCTCCTCCGAGGCGAACGCCTGCTTCACGCTCGCCGAGCTGAGGAGCGCCGTCGGCCGCGTCGCGATCGAGCGCGGCGTCACCTGCACGTCCTCGACCACGTCGCCGCGCGCGAGCGCGACCGCGCGTTGCAGCGTGTTCTCGAGCTCGCGCACGTTGCCCGGCCAGTCGTGCGCCTCGAGCTTCGCCTGCGCCGCGGGCGAGATCGAGCGGATCTCCCTGTTGAGCTTGCCCGAGTACTTGGCCAGGAAGTGAGCGGCGAGGAGCGGGATGTCCTTCCGCCGATCGCGGAGCGCCGGGAGCGTCACCGGGATCACGTTCAGGCGGTAGTAGAGGTCCTCGCGGAAGGATCCCTCGGCGACCATCTGGAGGAGGTCGCGGTTCGAGGCGGCGATGAAGCGGACGTCGACCTTGCGCGCCGTCGTCCCGCCGACCGGGTAGAAGCGCCGCTCCTCGAGGACGCGGAGGAGCTTCACCTGCGTCTCGGGGGGCGTCTCGCCGATCTCGTCGAGGAAGAAGGTGCCCTTGTCGGCGACCTCGAGGAGGCCCTTCTTGTCGGCGTGGGCGCCGGAGAAGGAGCCCTTCACGTGGCCGAAGAGCTCGCTCTCGAGGAGCGTCTCCGGGAACGCGCCACAGTTCACCGAGACGAACGGCCCGGCCGCGCGGAGGGACAGGTAGTGGAGCGCTCGCGCGACGAGCTCCTTGCCGGTGCCCGACTCGCCCGAGACGAGGACCGTCGAGTCCGTCGGGGCGACGCGCTTGAGGATGTCGTGGATCTCGCGGATCGGCTCGCTGTTGCCGAGGATCTCGGCCTGCGCGGCGGGGCGCTGGTCCTTGCTGGCCTCGTACTGCGCTCGCTGCGCGAGGGCGCGCGCGACGGTCTCGCGGATCTGGTCGTTGTCGAACGGCTTCTTCACGAAGTCGTAGGCGCCGAGCCGCATCGCGGAGACGGCGTTCTCCCACGTCGAGTAAGCGGTGATGACGATCACCGGCACGGCGGGCGCGATCGACTTGAAGCGCTTCAAGAGCTCGAGGCCGCCGATCCCGCCCATGCGCACGTCCTGGAGGACGAGGTCGGGCCGCTTCTCGCGGAAGAGCTCGAGCGCGAGGGCCTCGTCGTCCGAGGTGAGGACCTCGTGGCCCGAGCGCCGGAGGACGATCTCGAGCGTCTCGAGGAGGCTGCGCTCGTCGTCGACGACGAGGACGCGGGTCATGCTCTTGTCCCTCCGGTGCCGGCACCGTTCGCGGGGGGCTCCGCCCCCCGCTGCCCCGCCGCCAGCTCGGCGACCGGCGCGACGACGGACCGCCCGAAGGGCGGCACCGGCGTGTTGCGCGCGTTGTCCTGGCGGTCGAGCGGGAGCGTGATCCTGAAGCGCGCGCCGCCCGTGGGCGACGCCTCGCAGACGATGTCGCCGCCGTGGTCGCGCACGATCTTCTGCGCGATCGCGAGGCCGAGGCCGAGGCCCGTCTTCTTGGTCGTGAAGAACGGCAGGAAGACCTTGGCCCGCATGTCGGGCGGGATCCCCGGGCCGTCGTCCTCGATCGTGATGTCCACGCCCTGCCGGGAGGCGAGCTGGCGGCCGCCGCCGGGGAGCTCGCTGCGGGCGGCGAGCTCGGCCGGCCGCACCGTGAAGTAGAGCCGGGCTCGCTGCGGGCGCGGGCGCGAGCCGGGCGTGGGCGGGCGCTCGTTGGCCAGGGCGGTCTCGAGGCGCGCGCGCGAGCCGGGCGTGAGCGGCTCGGCCTTCTTCATGGCCTCGAGCGCGTTGATCCCGATGTTGAGCAGCACCTGCTTCAGCTGGCCCACGTCGATCCGCGCCGTCGTCGCGCCGGTCTCGAAGACCGCCTTCACGTCGAAGTCCTTGGCGTCGTCGCGCGTCTTCACGAGGAGCACGACCTCCTCGACGAGCTTGTTCACGTCGTGGAGGACGCGCTCGGGCGGCCGCGCGCGCGCGAAGGCGAGGAACTCGCCGACGATCTTGTCGAGGCGGTCGCTCTCGCGGCGGATGATCCCGGCGAGCTTGCGGTCGTCGTCGTTCCAGCGCGCGTCGCCCGACGGGACGAGCTCTTGCACCGCGCCGCGGATCGACGCGAGCGGGTTGCGGATCTCGTGCGCGATGCCGAGCGCCATCTCCTCGACGCCCTCGAGGCGCGCGAGCCGCGTCTCCGCCTCCGCGACGCGACGGGGCAGCGTCGCGTCCGCGAACACGCCGATGACTCCGCGCACGCGGCCTCGCTGGTCGCGGAGGACGGCCGTCTTCACGTCCACGGCGACGACGCCGCGGCCGCGCATGTCGAGCTCGACCTCCTCGTGGATGTTCTCCTCCGACGTGAGGAGCTCGAGGATCCGGCGGTCCTCGCGGCGCTTGAGGAGCTCGGGGAAGCGGCGGCCGACCATGCGGCCCACGCCCTCCCAGTTGAGCAGCCTCTTCGCCTCGCGGTTCACGAAGACGATCTTACCGACGTTGTCGATCGCGACGAGCCCCTCCCGCATGGAGTCGAGGATCTCGTCGTAGAGGATCCGCACGCGCGTCATGCGGTACGGGAGCAGGGCGGCGAGGATCGCGACGAAGTGGAAGCCCGCGCCGGGGAGGACGACGTTCGTCACGAACGCGCCCCAGCGCATGTCGGCGTTGTGGAGGAGCTCGGCGCTGATGAGCGGCGGGACGACGTTCAGCTGCGAGGCGACGAGGTAGATGAGGGCGACGAACGCGTGGGCGACCGTCGCGGCGCTCGCGAGGATCACGCCCGCTCGCTCCGACACCAGCAAGCTCGCCGAGAGGATCGCGGCGAAGTAGAGCAGCCAGAAGCCGACGTTGTAGCCCGTCGTGTAGACGAGGATCGTGATGAACACGACGTCCGCGACCACCTGGAGCTGCACGAACTGCTCGAGGTCGAGGTCGTAACGCCGGTAGACGACGAGGTAGCCGACGCCGATCGCCGACGCGACGAGGAGGAGCACGTAGGCCGCCGGGAAGATGTGCGGCGCGCCCTCCTCGTAGACGAGGAGCATGGTCAAGCAGCCGATGAGGACGGCGATCCGGCCGACGAGGAGCCACTCGACGCCGCGCGCGAAGTCGCTCTTGTGCGCGTCGAAGAAGGGTTCCCACCGGGGCGGCGTCTCGGGCACGGAGGAACCGTTGCACGGCGGCCCTCGCCGGTCAAGTCTCTAGAGCGTGAAGCGCGTCCTCCTGGCGGTCACGACGGTCTTCCTCCTCGCGGCGCTCGTGCGTCTCCCCGGGCTCGGGCGCAGCTTGTGGTACGACGAGCTGTTCACGGTCCGGCACTTCACGGACTCCCTCCAGCACGCACTCTTCGCGCAGCGCCACGCGAACAACCACCCGCTCGCCTCGGTGCTCGCGCTGCTCGCGCGGTGCTTCTCGGACGACCCGCGCGTCCTCCGCGCGCCCTTCGTGCTCTTGGGCGCGCTCTCGGTGCTCGCGACGGGCTGGCTCGCGCAGATCACCCTCCCCCGCGCAGCGGGGGAG
>JADMIO011285693.1_pt1 | contig 12804 bp, 6 predicted proteins | sample 8958161 | NCBI WGS metagenome assembly JADMIO01 (sample SAMN16585339, study PRJNA669376) | soil metagenome | isolation source: Crop rotation soil | place: USA: Cullars Rotation, Alabama | collected 2011 | reverse complement strand
GGTTGAGCACCACCAAACCGCTATCGGTGCGGCTATGGAAGAAGGCCATGGTGCCGCTGTCATTGATGTTGCCCAGGCCGAAGGAGCCAGTCACACCGCCGTCGCCAAGTTGCACCGTCGTATTGTTGGCGATGCTCAGAGTACCCAGGAAGCTGCTGCTGCCGGTCAGGGTCAGCCGGCTGGCGCCCTGGACGTTCACGTTGCCGGTACCCAGACTGCTGATGCCGGGGGCGATCGTGATGTTGAAGCCGCCGGTATCGATGATGCCGTCGTCCACAATCAAGGCGTTGACCGTGGCCGGCATGAAGACGCTGTTGTCACGCGTGGCCAAAATCTTGCCGCCTTCGAGGGCGATCGTGGCCGTGCCACCGCCGGTCTTGGTGAAGCCGCCGACGGAAACCACGGTGCCGGTGTTGGCCGACATGATATTGACGCCGCCGGAACCTTTGTTCATGTTGAAATTGGCCTGGCCAATATCAATCCTCGAATTGTCGTTGAGGGTGACCGTACAGCGATTCGAGAGGCCGGTCGAACCCAGGGCGCCGCCTTCATTGCCGAACCCTACATTCGAAGTCAGGATCGCGTTGCCATTGAGCGTCATCCGGGTGCCCGCATCGCTGCCGGCGTTATCGCTGCCCAAGTCGAATTCGGACGTGTAAGTGTTGACAGTGGCACTGTTCAGGATGAAGAACCCGTTGTGGAACAGCACGCCGGTCGACATGAGCGGGCCGGTGCTGCTGGCATCATTGGTGAGAATCTTGCCGGTGAGGGTCATCGTGCCGTAGGCGTGATCGCCATTGGCGTTGGTGGTGATGCGGACACCCAGTTCGTTCCCGACGGTGGTCGAACCGCCGTAGGTGGTGATGTTGCCGCTGAAGGTGGTCAATCCGCCGAAATCCTTGGGCGCGCCGATGATGTTGCCGATGGTGCCGTTGAAGAGCGTGTTATTGATCACGATGTTGTTGCTGAGATTGACGTCCGGTCCGATCAGGATGGAGCCGGTCTTGACATCACTGGACGGCTGGCCATTGTAGTTGATGGTGCCGGCCGGCAGCGCGGTGCTGCTCATGACGGCGATCGCCGCGTTGGAGTTGCCGTCAAAGCGGGTTCCGCCGGTGTAGGTATTGTTGCCATTGAGAACGATGCAGGAGTTCTGGATGGACGCCACCAAGGTGATGTTGCCGGTGATGTTGCCGGTGAAATTCTCAAAGGTATTGGGATAGTTCGGAACCGTACCGCCGGTGACTCGGAGCTCCACCAGAGGGCCGGTGTTGGTCAGGGTGGCATTGGCGCTGTTGCCATTGATCGTGCTGAAGCGGACGACATTACCATTGAGATCGACGGTGCCGTTGCCCTGCAGAGTTAGCCCCGCCTGCGTGTTGTACGACGCGTTGTAGGTGAACCGGCCGCCCGAGATCGTCTTGGTGCCGCTCAAGGCGTAGGAATTGTCGGTGGCCGTGTTGAAGGTGCCTCCGGTCATGGTGATCGGACCGGTGATCGCAGCAGTTTGCTGGTTCGCCGAGCCGCCGTTGATGACGAGCGATCCGCTGATGAGGGACTGGTTGGCATTGAGAACGCTGCCAACGCCAAAGGTGGTGGTGCCGTTGAAGTTGACCTGGCCCGCATCCACCACGGCACTGGCCGCATTAAACTGGCTGAACGTGAAGTTCGCCGGAGTCGGCGAGAGAGTGGTCGTGCCGCCACCCGTCACGCTCCAGGAACCCGAGCCGGACAACGTGTTAAGCAGGCTGAAGGCGCCGGCGTGATTGATGGTGGCGTTGCCCGAGTTGCTGACCCCGGCCGCGGCGGTGCCGTCGCCAAAAGTACCAGCGTTGCTGCCGGTGCCGTCGCCAATAGCCACGTTAAAGCCCACGGGGATAATCGTGGAGTTGCCCGTATAAGTGTTGTTGGCCGCCAGGACAGCCGTGCCGAAATTCTGGAAGGTCAAATCCATATTGTTGGTGCCGTTCTGGCTGATCACACCGGTGATGGTCAGCGTGCTGCCGGGATAGACGTTCACCTTGGTGGGAACATCCAGCTCGACCGGCGCCGAAATGGAATTGTTGCCGGAAATGCTCACGATGCTGGCAAAGGCGCTCTTGGTGCCCGAGTTCATGATGAGCTTGCCGGTGCTGGCCGCCACGGTGTACGTCAAGGCCGGGTTGCCGGTATTCATGCCCAGCACGCCCAGGGTGCGGATCGTCGATCCGACGGTGGCCGTAAAGTTGGTGGCAATCTGGCCGAGCGATGCCCCGTCGCCGCCGCCGACATCGAGGCCCGGCACGCCGCCTACCCAGTTGCCCGAGGTATTCCAATCGGTGCTGACGGCACCATTCCAGATCGAGCCGGTGGTCACGGTTTTCAGGAAGACCGTATTGCCGGACTGTACAAAGCTGTATTCCGTAATGGGATCTGGATCGCTGTTGGTCAGGCCCGTCAGAACACCGTTGGCGAGCGTGGCCGTGAGAACGTTGACGTTGGTGAAGATCGGATACGAACCGGCCGAGGCCCACGGGATGCTGTTGTTGTTGCCATATACGGCAAAGGAGATGTTGCCGTTCAACGCCAGATTCGCGTTGTTCACGTTCACGGTGTCATTGGCAGCCGCATCCAAGTTGAGCCGGATCGAGGTGCCGTTGGCCATGCTCAGGCCGCTCTGCAGGAACAGGGTACCCACCAACGAACTGCCGTTAACGGTCTGTTGAGGTATACCGGGATCCAGCCGGCCGGTGCTCATGGTGACCGGGCCAAAGACGGTTCCGGTGCCACCGAAATTCGTTCCGGTAAACGAGAGGCTGCTGGTATTGGTTAAGCCGCCGACGGACGACACGCTGTTGAGGTACAAGGATCCACCGCTGACGGTGGTGGAACCGGTGTAGGTATTGTTGCTGGAACCGAGGACCCATGTGCTCGCGCCGTCCTTGATCAGGGCGCCGCTGCCGCTGAGTTGCGGGTTGAAGGTGTTCAGACCGGTGTTGTTGCCGCCGAAGTGCACCGTCGGGCTGCCCGCCATCAGAATCGAGCCGGTGTGATTCCAGACGATGGCGGAGTTATTGCCATTGATGCCATTGGCCGAGAGGGTGATGGTCGAGGAGGAATTGGCATTGGTGGTGAAGAGGCGATTCGTCGAGGTGGTCGTTCCACCGATATAGTTCAGGGTGGTGTTGGTGCCGTTGGTATCACCGAAGATCATCTTGTCGGCGCCAAGCGTGGCGAAATTCCAGAATGCGCCGTCGGAGTTTATCGAGGCGGCATTCGCGTAGGTATTGGTGCCCAGAAGGCCACCATGGCCATATTCGAGAGTGCCCTCGAGAACCTGAAGACTGCCGGTCCAGAGCGGTCCTGTTTGTTCGGTAAGAACGGTGTCGTTGGTGCCAGCTGTGCCGTAGAGCGGACCCGTATTCGACAGCGTGAGCGTGTTCGAGGTGAGCTTGATGATGTTGGTGACTAGGCCGCGCGTCGTCAAATTAGTTAAGGCCGCGTTGCCTTCCAGCACACCATCTAAAATGAGCCCGTTGAACGTCCGGTTCACGGGATTGGACGGGCTTCCGATGATGAACAAAGTTCCCGGTCCAAACATGTTCACGGTGCTATTCGTATTAACGGTCTGACTGCGGCCAGCGCCCAGCGCGGCGTAGGGTGATGTGGTCTGAATGTACCCAAGGGTCACGGTGACGCCATTAGCATAAATGCGTTCGCCGCCGGCATCGATGCCCATCAGGTTGTTTCCGATGTAACCGTTGGCCGTAGAGCCGTTTTCGGTCGTTGATCCGTTATTCGCATTCGTCGGGGTTATAGCGAGTGAATTGAACTGGATTTCTCTCTTGACGTTGCCGGCAAACGATCCGACAAAGTTTTGCGCGCGGGGGAACCAACCGCCCGAGAACTGCAGGAGACCGGTAAAGTTCAGCAACGGATTGTCGGCGTTGCTGGAAGAGTTCTGCGTCACGGAGATTTCGTAACGGGCATCGCGAGCCTGCGAGTTCGGGGTAGTGGAACTGCCCTGGGCAGGAATATTGATCGTGAGGGTTCCGGCGCCGCTCAAGCCGTTGCCCGCGGACGTAAGGAACTGCATGTTTTCCGAAAGGGAAGTACCTCCATCATTGAGTGTGAGTGTATTGCCGGTTCCATTGACGACCATGGATTGGGCCATCTGGAAGGATTGCGTCTTGCATGACGTCAAGTTGTTGTTGACGTTCCAGATGGCGGGGCCGTTGGCATTGCCGCCATTCAAGGTGACAGTTACGCCCTTCGGAATCTCGTTGCCGGTGGTATTGAGCACGCCGGAGTTGATGAAAAACTGAGCGCTGGAGCCCGCCAGAAGTTGCTCACCCTGGTTCGTAAAATTCGCGTTTACAAACGGGGCTGTTATGACCAGTGTGCCACCGTCGATCGTCATCGTGCCAGTGTAACTGGACATCGTGCCGGTGATGTTCGAGAGCCCGCTCTTGAATTTGAAATTGCCGTTGCCGGTCATGGTGCTGGCAATGGTGACATTGTTGGTACTGACCTGGTTGCCGAACACGTTCACGGTGAAACCGGAAGAGCCGGTGTTAAATGTCTTGTCCTGGGCATTGGTGAGATTGCTCAGGGGGTTGCCGATGGTAAACGTCGTGGTAGTGGCGCTCGAATTGCCAAGGTTCCACGTCTGGTTGCCACCGAGGACGAGGCTGGTGTTCAGTACGGTGCTGGTGGGCGTGGCAGTGGTGTTAATGCCGCTGGTTCCCAGGGTCAGGCTGAAGGCGCTGGTGGTGTCGCCCACGATGGTCATCGGGTTGGGGAAGGTACCGCCGCCGGCCACAATAAGCCCCTGCCAGGTGGTTGCCGCCCCGAGGGCGAACGAGTTATTGGTGGCGTTGAGCGGACTGGCGAAGTTGGCGATGTCTCCTGATCCCGGGACAATGCCCGTCGCCCAGCTGGTCGTCAGGTTCAGGTTGTCCGAATTGTCGGCCTTGGTGTAAGTGAGCGCAAAGGCGGACCGTGTCAGGGGCACGGTGGGCAGAGCGGTTATTCCCAAAACGGCCATGGCCAATACGGCGCCCACCTGAATCCGGGAGATATTCCGCGAACGGTGCGAGTTGATCATTGCCGCGTTCCTTCCAAAGAAATGAACTTTTCAATCCGCCAAGACGCAAGTGCCCACGCCGGGCACGAGATGATGACAACTTCAGTCCGGAAAACGCGGCTGGTCGCGCTACCGGCGCCCAAGAGAAATGTGAACTCTGAAAATCTGACACCGATAACCAAATAGTCAACGACAAATGTGCTGATTTTCTCAGCGAGAGTGGAGAAGGGGGTGTGCACGGCGCATCAGCAGAGCTATAGTCGCGCCTTCAGAAATATTATAAATAACTTAGATAAAACGACTTATGAGCAGAATCGAGGAATGGACATCAGGGGCATATCCGACCGCAATACCGTACTTTCACCGATTGCTTATTCGCCCACAACGGCGGACCTGGAGGAGGTATGCCCCAACGTAAACACACATAAAACTTAACTTTACAAACATAAAACCCCATTATCCCCACCACATTAGCTTCGATCAGCGACGTGTAAAAACAAAGTAAAAATGGGTAATTTGGATAAAATGGGTATATTATGGCGGAAAGCCGGCCTGATTTCGAATGGTCGACATTATGAGCCGAAACTCTGGAATGGTACTGCACTTACTATCGTCGCGGCGGCCCTTTAGCAGGTCATTAAATAGTGCGCGCCGGCGGTCAATCCGCGCTGCTCCCCCTGTTCGGATCCGTTGAAATCCTCGTCTTCGAGTTCGACCGAAATGACTCCCTGGTAGTTTCGTGACGCCAGGATTTCGAGCCCGCGGCGCCAGCGGAAGCAGCCGTGGCCGGGGATCGTGTACCGCCAGGTAATGGCGCCAAACTGCCGGGCCTTGCCGAAGGTCGGAGGTTGTTCCGAGCCGTATTCGTACAGGTTTTCCGACAGGATCTCAGCATCCTTGCCGTGGACATGAAAAACGTGATCGCCGAATTCCTCGAGGAAACGCAGGGGGTCAATGTGCATCCGGAGCAGATGCGACGGGTCGAAATTCAGGCCGACGTTGCGCGAATAACAGGCCTTGAGGGTGGCCCGGATCGTCTCGGGCGTGCAGCACAGGGCGCCCGGGGCGGGGCATCCTTCGATCACGATATGGGTGCCGGTGGCATCCAGCGCGGGTCCCAGGGCATTGAGGGAATCAAGCATGTACCCGAAGTTCTCTTTACGCGGGGCCTCGGGCTTTTCCGGAATCATGACCACCAGGAAATTGCGGATTCCCAGCGCCGCACCCGCACGGATAAGGGCGGTATTGGCTTCGACGGCCGGCTTCCGGGTGCCGGCGTCCGGCGAGAGCAGCCCCCGCCAGTTGAGGAGGTCCAATGACCCGACTTTCAGGCCCCCCGCGATAAATTCCCGGGCGGCGGGCAAAGAATCGCCTCCAAGATCGACATGCGAAAGACCGAGTTTGTTCGCCCACTGCAGCAGTCCGCCGACATCCTTTTGCCAGGCGGACGACGACTGGCGGCGGAAACCCACGGGAAAATTGCCGGTGCGCGTGGTGATCATGACAGGACTCCGGATGGTTGCCGGCACGAGAATAGCGGGGCGCGGCCGGAAAATACATCGGGGTCCAGGGGGGGGCAGGGCCGGGAACATTTTTGCGGCGTCGCGCATCGCCGCTTATACTGCCGACTCTTCTGAAACGGAGCACAACGGAATGCCCAAGTTCATCGTCGAGAGCGTGGAAGATGGTGTCGTGACCCTGCGCGTGCCGGGGTCGAATTACCGCAACAGCTTTGCCGCGGGAAATGCCGGCGGTCTGGCGCCGGGGGCGCGGGTGCGCGGCACGATTCATGCACCGGCATGGAAAGTGGACCGGGTGGAGTTGGGAGGCAATTACGTCGAGCCACTGGTCGGCCGGCCCCGCCGCATGCAGGGGACTATTCTGGCGGTCAATCCCGGAACCAATGAACTCACGGTACAGGTGGGATACGAGGCGACGGTAATGTTGCCCGATTCGTATCGCGCAGACGATTATAAGGTGGGAGAGCGGGTCGGGTGGGACAACATCGAGATGCCCCAGTTTGAGCCGGGCAACACCGACCTCTGATACTCCCGCGGGCCATCCGTCATGGCCGCGCGACGACGCCCAGCACGACCGGACGCTGCGCACCCGTGACTTCCGGAATGTTGGCTGGAATCCTATCCAGGGAGGCCGCGGCCAATAAGGCAAAGCTGGTTGCTTCCTTGGCCTTGTTGGGAATGCCGAATTCGTCGATACGCCGAAGTTTTGGCAACGACCGCTGCGCGGCGCCGAGGGCAGCCGAAGCCAGTTCATCTTTCAGCATGGCCACGAGCATTGGATTATCCGCGCCTCCGCCGCACAAAATGACTTCGTCGGGCCAGCGGGGAAGGAACTTTTGATAGGCGTCGACAATCGACCACGCGGTCAGGCGGGTCAGGGTGTGCACGAGATTTTCGAGTCTGGTGCGCTGGCGCCTGCTGGTGCCGAGAAGATCGGCTGCAAATGCAGCACCGAATTCTTCGCGCCCCGTCGATTTGGGCGGCCGGCGGCGGAAATAAGGGTGCTTCTGAAGCTCTCGAAATAGTGCGGAATCGAGATTTCCCGTGGCAGCCATCCGGCCGTTCCGATCGAATCGCTGCTTTCCCTGGGTGGCCAAGGATACCACGGCATCCAACAACATGTTCCCCGGACCGGTGTCGAACGCGATAACAGGCGGGCGGTCGAGAAAAGTCTGCGTACTCTCGTTGAAGGGAGTGTAGAAGGTCCAGGCACTCTTGTCGCGCAAATTGCGCGGTGGAAGGCAAGTTACGTTGGCAATTCCCCCGATGTTCTGCACACAGCGCGTCTTGCCGTCGGCCGCCAGCAGCATGTCATCAGTCCACGGCACGAGCGGGGCACCCTGCCCCCCCACCGCCATATCCGCGGCCCTAAAATTTCCTACCGTGGTGATTCCGGTCAACGTCGCCAGGACGGAGACGTCGCCAAGTTGCAGCGTGGATCCCGCGTTCTTCCGTAACCGTAGCGCCAATCTGGGTGGTAAATGACAAATGGTCTGGCCGTGCGAACCGATGGCATGAATGTCGGCGGCCCGGGCGCCCGATTCCGCCAGGAGGCGTTCGACGGCCCGGGCAAACGCCTCCGCGACCTGAACATTCAACGCACACAACTCGGCAGTCGGCAACACGGCCGGAGCCATCGCCGCCAGCAGCCGTTCGCGGAGATTCTTCGGCCACGGGCATTCGACGTGGCTCAGAACCGAGACTTGATAGCGCGAACGCCCGGATTTTCCAATGGAAACCAGTGCGGCATCGATGCCGTCGACGCTGGTGCCCGACATGAGGCCGATGAAAAGTCGCCGCCCTTTGGCGGCTAACGCCTTCCCGCACATTCCCTCACCCTCCCCTAACCGCTTGCCGTGCTTCGATTTGGACAATGGAAACCCTCGACAACGTCCTTCAGGCAGATTCCCGCAGCAGTTTTTCCCATTTCGTCGTGGTCGCCGCCAGCAGGATCTTGTCGTTCGCGTTCATGTCGATCTGCCACTCGGCATCGCGGGCGGCCGCGATCAACTGCGGCACCAGTGCGTAATCCAGCGCGCCGGTCATGCCCGGCAGGGCCCCGCCTCCCCCCCCCTTGCCGTCTGCACCGCGCGGCGTGCCCAGCCCACGGCGCAGCCGATCCGCAAACCATTCCGCCACAATCCCCATCAGGATCTGGATTCCATCGCGTTTGGCGCGATCCGCCGACGCCAGCTTGTCGCGTTCCAACTGCAGCGCGGAATATTCCGCCGCATATTCCGCGATGGCCTCCGCCACTTCCGAGGCATTGGCCCGACCCGCCACCAGGGCATCAAGCACGCGGCCCAGGGCGCGCGTCCACGCGAGGATGCCGCCCGGCGTGAATTTTTCCGTCGCCGCCTCCTCATCGGATCGCTCGCCGGCCGCCTCCGCCCGGGCCGCCTTCTTTTCCGCGCGCACGGCGGCGTCCGCATTCTTCTTCTCGATCACCTTCAAATCATGGGTCCAGCGCAGCGCCCGGCCCATGGAACCTCGTGCCAACCGTGCCATGAGCGCCGCGTCCTCCTTCGGCAGTCCTTCCGCGCCGCCCTCCGCCAGCTGCCGCATGATGACCTCGTCGGGCAATTCCCCGAACTCCACGAGTTGCGACCGGCTGCGGATGGTCGAAAGAAGGTCCTGCGGGCTGGCCGTGATCAGCACCATGTAAGTATCCGGAGGCGGTTCCTCGAGCGATTTGAGCAGCGTGTTCTGGGCCGCCAGTTCCATCAGGTCCGCTTCATCGATGATGAAAAACTTCCCGCGGCCCCGGAATGCCCGCTTGGCGATCTTGGCTTCCTTGTTTTCGCCCGGATCGCCCGTGATCTCGCCGCGGATCACGTGAATCGACATTGTCGTGCCCTTGGACTTCCCGCTGGCATCGTGAAAGCGGATGAGTTCCTTGGTGATGATGTGCAGATCCGGGTGATTGCCGCCCCCTCCACCCGCTGCTCCCGCCGCAATCGCACGGCAAGACTCGCACTCACCGCAGGCAAGGGTGAGCGCAAAATCCTCCGGCAGGTGCTTCACGGCAGGGAGATGTGCACCCCCATTGCCGGATGCACCGTTCTTGCGCTGCACCGGCCGATCGCACAACACCGTCCGCGCGAGTTCCACGGCCAGCGTGAACTTCCCGACGCCCGCGGGCCCCGCGAACATCCAGGTACTCGCCAGCCGCCCCGCATGAAGCGCCCGCTGCAACTGTGCAATGGCCCGATCCTGTCCGTTCACATTGAGCATTCCACGAAGATACTTCCCCGCCTCTCATTTGGCCAACAAACCTGTAACCATGCGCATCCAACCGCGTGAGATCTCGATAACAAGTATCTGTGGGAGAATCGTCATGCGTTGCAGGTATTCGCACATCGTGGTGGCCGCACTCACTTCCACGCTCCTGGCGGCCGCACCGGCGCCCTCGACGGGGCCCGCCAAACTTCCCTTTACCATCTCGAAGGAAACCACCGCCATCACGGAGCCCCTCCACCCCGACGGCACCCCCGACTACCTCGCCGCCCTCAACGAGAAATACGGCAAAGGCGTCACCCCCGACAACAATGCCCTCATCCCCCTCCTCCAAATCCGCGGCTCCCAGGCCATCCTGCCTTACAGCACGGACTTCTCGCCCGACGACAACGCCCACCTCATGGCCCGGTTCCTCGAACTCGCCGGCGCCCAGCCCACACCCTCGGACGCACCAGTCTTTCAGACCCTCGCCGACTACGCCCGCACCCAAAACCTGCCCCTCACACCCAACGCCGCCTCCACTCGCCTCATCGATGCCCTCCAGCAACTCTGGACCGCCAAGGATGCGCCCGATCTGGCCGCCTACATCCATTCCCAGGACCGCTTCCTCGATCTCGCCGTCGAAGCATCCAATCGCCCTCGCCTGTACTTCCCCTTCGTCTCGCTCGACGGTCACTTTCCCAATTCCGCCGACATCAGTACCTCCGGATGGAGCGCTTTCGGCCGTACCTGGGCCGCCCGTGCCATGCTCCGCGCCTCCTCGGGCGATGTCGACGGCGCACTCCGCGACATCGCCGCCATGAAACGCCTCAGCCGCCTCCTGACCACCGACGGCCTCACCGAGAGCGTCCTGCTGGGCAGAACCTTCGACTATTCCGTCAACCAGGTCTCCGGTGTGATCGCCGCCTCCGGCAAACTCACTAAACCCCAATGCGACCTCCTCGCCAAGGCCCTCGATGTTCCCCCGATCCCGGTGCTGATGCCGGCCGAGCCCGGCAGCCGGTGGCGGTTTCTCGACGAAGCCCTTCTTATTGCCATGGGCCACAAGGAGCAGACCTTACGGCCCGGTGCTGATCTTCAAACCCTGGCCCTGGTTCAATCGATCGACGCTTCCGCCGTTGACTGGGACTCGGCCCTGCGCGCCTTCAATGCCCAGCTCGATCACGACCAGGCCTCGCTTGCCGCCATGTCCTTCGCCGAACTCACCCGGCAAAGCGATGCTTACACGGATAGTGACCGCGAGCGCGAGTGGCGCCTGCGCCAGGCCCTCAATTTGGACAAGCAACCCAACGAATCGCGGGCCAACTATACGAAACGCTTCCTCGATAGTCTCACCGTGAGCTACAACTACGTGAATTACTACCAGTTCGAAAGATCCCGCCGCATTTCCAATCTCCTCAGTGCCATGCTCCCAACCCTCCTCGCCGCAGCCAGGGTCCACGCGCAATCCGGCCAATGGCCCAAATCGCTCCAGGACCTTCCCCCCGCCGCCCAGGGCGGGATCCCCGTCGACCCATACTCGCCCACCGGTGCGTCCGTCCGCTACCGGATCATCAAGGGTCGCGCCAGTGTCTATTCCATCGGACGTGATCACACCGCCGACACCGCCGATGACGTTTGCGTCGGAGAGCCCTCCATCCCATCCACCCCCGGACTCCCCTGAACTTCCACCCTGAGTTGCCGCCCTTGCCCCCCCACCCCATCCCTTCTACGCTTTCCCTATGCTGGTCTTTTACTCCCACAAGCATGCCCTGCACGCTCCGCAATGGTACGTCGCCGATGGCACGGTTCGTCCGTGCCCCGAAGTGCCCGCGCGGGCCGAGGCCCTGCTGGAGGCGCTCCGCTCTTCCGGGCACTCCATTCGCAACGTCGACGGGGAGTCATCGCCGGGCAGCCCGATCGATCCATTGCCCATTCTCCAAGCCGTTCACGCACCGGATTACCTGGACTACCTGCGGACCATTCATGTGACGTGGTTCGAGGAGTTTCACTGCGAGGTGATTCCGGACACCTTTTGCCGCCGCCCGGGCCCGCAACCCAATAAGCCGGCCGCACAAGCGGGTTACTATTGTTTCGACATGGCTGCCCCGATCACGGCGGGGACATGGGACGCGGCCATAGCCGCCGTCCAATGCGCCCTGAGCGCCGCCGTTTCACTGCAGCGTGGAGAGAAGGTTTCGTACGCCCTGTGCCGCCCCCCGGGCCACCATGCCGGGCCCGATTACTGCGGCGGTTTCTGTTATCTCAACAATGCCGCCGCCGCGGCCCAGTTCCTTCTCCATCAGGGCGCCAAGCGCATCGCGCTGCTCGATATCGACTATCACCATGGCAACGGCTCACAGGACATCTTCTACCAGCGCGCCGACGTCCTGTATGTCTCCATTCATGCTGACCCCCATACGCAATATCCCTATTACTGGGGCTACTCCGAGCAAAATGGCGAAGGCGCGGGACTCGGTTTCAATCGCAACTTCCCCTTGCCCCGCGGTGTCGCGGAAGCACCCTGGCTGCAAACCCTTGATGAAGCGCTGCTGGTCATCCGGCAATATGATCCTGCCGCCCTTGTCATCTCGCTCGGGCTAGATATTTCAGAAGCCGATACCGTGGGCGATTTTAAGCTCTCCCACGGCGTGTTTCCCCAGATCGGTCGCAGTCTTGCACAATTGCGCCTGCCCACCGTGTTTGTCCAGGAGGGCGGATACAACGTGCCGGAACTAGGGACGTGCCTGTTGCCGCTACTCGCTGAATTCGAACACGTCGCGTGATCAAGTGGAATTTGCCTGCACAATGGCCCAAGCCGTTGAAAACGGTGGGCTTCGTTGCACTACATCCATTTCAGAAGGGCTTAATTTCGGCGGACGTTGACGCCGCGGGCGGCGAGGTAATCCTTCACCTGCCGGACGCTGTAAGTGCGGAAGTGGAAGATGCTTTCCAGCACATTGGGATCCTAAGCTTAGAATTCCACGTGGACAAGTTGTCGCG
>JADMIO010921843.1_pt1 | contig 12807 bp, 5 predicted proteins | sample 8958161 | NCBI WGS metagenome assembly JADMIO01 (sample SAMN16585339, study PRJNA669376) | soil metagenome | isolation source: Crop rotation soil | place: USA: Cullars Rotation, Alabama | collected 2011 | reverse complement strand
TACCACCTACCCTACCCTACCCTACCCTACCCTACCCTATTTCATAAACAAAAAATCAATCCAAACCAAAATAAATACAATTGGATGTTTTGTCCAATCATATCATAAAGAATGGCTGATCCACTTAGCTTTTGAAGCTTTGATCAATATTTCTTCATCATTGAAAATTAAATCAAGGCTTTATTGACTGGAAATCTTTAAAATAGTCAATTACTTTTTTGGAATAGCCACTTTCATTCTTCAAAATAAAATCAAAATCACATCTTGGAACAGCATATTTGTTTTCCACCAAATATTTAACTACTTCCAAATGTCCATTTTGAGCAGCCAATCTCAATGTACAACTATCATCAGCATTTGCTTTACATCTTGGGACAGCATATTCGCTTTCCATCAAATATTTAACTACTTCTAAATGACCATATTCAGCAGCCCATATCAATGCACGGCTATCATCAGCATTTGCTTGGCATCTTGGAACAGCAAATTTACTCTCCATCAAATATCTAACTACTTCCAAATGTCCATTTTCTGCAGCCCATCTCAATCCATAACTATTATCAGCATTTGCCCGACACCTTGGAATAGCATATTTACTCTCCATCAAATATTGAACTACATTCAAATGTCCATATTCAGCAGCCGATATTAACCCATCACTACCATCAGCATTTGCTTCACATCTTGGAATAGCGTATTCACTCTCCATCAAATATTTTACTATTTCCAAATGACCATATCTAGCAGCCCATATCAATGCACGACTATCATCAGCATTTGCTTGACATCTTGGGACAGCGTATTCACTTTCCATCAAATATCGAACCAGTTCCAAATGTCCATCACAAGCAGCCAATCTTAATGCATAACTATTATCAGCATTTGCCTGACACCTTGGAATAGCATATTTACTCTCCATCAAATATCGAACTGCTTCTAAATTCCCTTTTTCAGCAGCTAAAAATAATGCTCCACTATTCAATACATCTGCATTTACCAACAACTTTAGTTCATTTGAGTTTTCAAAAAAAGATTGAAGTTGGCGAAAATTCCCACAAAAAGACAAGAATAAATATATTAATATTGAATATTGCTTACGTATTTTATAAAAAGACTTGATAAAAAACTCAGTTGTAGTTTGGTTTTTAAAATAAATAGCAGTCAAAATAAAGAGACAAATATTCTCCTTCTGCTTATCAATCTTAGAAATAAACAATTTTGCCGTTTCAAGCTGATCTATACCTAGCAAAGCAGCTATTATAGGCTCAATATCTCTTTCATCCAAATTTTCTCTTTCTAAAGCTTCAAATGACTTTAATTTTCCTAAAATTTTTAAAAAATAATTTTGATTGAGTGCTTTTTCAATAACATCGAAAGAATAACTTGGAATATCTTCAATTTCATTTTCCAGCAATTCTTTGAGTTTCTTTTTAGCTAAATCCCATAAATCATAATCAAATGAACCATCGATAATTTCCTTCATTTCTTCCACACTAATTTTTTCTTCATAAAACAAATTTAAAATTTCATCAAATAAAATAGGATACTTTGCAATAAAACTATTGGGAATACGCTTCAAAAACAGACTAGTTTCGAATTTCACTATTCTTGAAGCTGTTAAAAGTTGTTTTGTAGTAAGTTTGCATTTGCTTTCGAGAATAATATTGAGAAATAGTTTATCAATGTTTAGTGGAATGTCTCCTTTGAGAAAAGAGACAATATGAATAAGCATTTCTGGTGGAAGAATCATTTCAGGGGAATTTTGAGAAAAAAATATTCTTTACATGCAAATGTCTCATATAATATTTTTGAATTAGAATAAAAAACAAAAGTTTCTCTTCAACGAAACAACATTCCAGAAGCATATTTTATGGGTTTATCGTTTGGCAATTTTTTCATGACTTTTTGAAGAAATTTCAAATGTTTTTATGTAGAATTAATGATTTATTTATTTTTGTTTTCCATTTCAGCTTGATCGGTTTCAATATTTGCTTCAATAATTTCAATTCCGCACCAAATCTGATATTTTTTGCTCTTTTTTTCATGTTAAAAGGACATACTTATCGCGAATTTTCAAAATGCATCGAAGCTGTCATCAGTGAACATATGGAGAGCTAATTAAAACTATGGTTACTTTCTTTGGATTTAAATTAATTTAAGCGCAACCGTGTCCTAAATAAAATCATTTATCAGTATTTGATACAACTAAAAAATATTAATCAAAAAAATTATTTTTAACATTAAGAAACCATTAAAACTTACTTGATTGCTTTTGGGTTTATTGACATCCAATTTGCAGATTCTTCGTCAGCTCAGAATATATGAAAAACTGGAACTCATCTATTGTTTTACTTAATGTCTCGACATACTCAACAGAATCTCAAAATATTAGAAATTCATCTGTCCCAAACATAAAGTTGCCTCTTAATTAAATGGATTGTGATGAAAATTTCTATCTAAAAATGAATCAACTGAATGCTTGAAAGGTTCAACAAAAGATTTTCAAATATCTCTTCATGAAAAATCACTCCAATGTCATTCTTTGAAAAAATTCGCTATTTTCTGTTTGTCTTCTCACTGTGCAGCTACAAAATCAATTCTCTTACTATTGAAAAAACAGGAAAATCGTAAAAAATTAACAATAAGAGATTGCTGGTTTAATAGAACAGATTCTTTTATGGATACTGCTGCTCTCACCATCATTTGCTAAACAATCTTTCACTTTAATAACATATGATTTTAATGCTTCTCATTTTATTATTTTGAAGATCCAATCTAATATTCAATGATATTGATGCGGCAATCAGATTATTAAATCCAAATGGTACATTGTTATATTAGAATTACAACTCAAACATCTATTCAGAAGAAAAAGAAACTGTTCAGTTATTTAAATAAAGTCTATTTGGCTTTTACATTATCTATCAAGCTAATTATCTTGTAGTGGCCTTAATTACAGAAAAGCTTTAAATATGTGTTCCCATTTCCTTAGTTTAGCATTATTCTTATCCCTAAACATGTTCAACTTTAATCTCTGGTATGGAAATGCAGCACAAAATGAAAAAGCTCTGAACTAGCAAGACACCCAACATTATTGGGGAGTATCGATACATCAATCAAAGAACCCTCGGATCTTTAAAAGAAAATAAATAATTACAACTTTACTGGATAAAGAGTCAATAATTTATTAAGCAGATTCATTTTTGTTTTCCATTTTGGCTTCAATTTTTGCTTTAGCTGCTTCAATTACCGCTTTAGCAGCTTCTATTTCAGCTTTAATAGCTATAATTCTTTCTTTAGCCTCCTTAAAGTATCGAACTACTTCCAAATGTCCATTTTTAGCAGCCCATCTCAATGCGTAACTATCACCAGCATTTGCTTTACATCTTGGAACAGCGTATTCACTCTCCATCAAATATCGAACTACATTCAAATGTCCATTTTGAGCAGCCATTCCCAATGCATAACTATCATCAGCATTTGCTTGACATCTTGGAACAGCGTATTCACTCTCCATCAAGTATCGAATTACATTCAAATGTCCATTTTCAGCAGCCTTTTTCAATGCATAACTATAGCCCGCATTTGCTTGACATCTTGGAACAGCAAATTTACTCTCCATCAAATATCGAACTACTTTCAAATGTCCATTTTGAGCAGCATATTTCAATGCATGACTATTGTAAACATTTGCTTCACATCTTGGGATAGCATATTCACTCTCCATCAAGTATTGAACGACTTCCAAATGTCCATTCGAAGCAGCCAGTCTCAATGTACAACTATCGCCACCATTTGCTTGACATCTCGGCAAAGCGTATTCACTCTCCATCAAATATTGAACTACTTTCAAATGACCATTTTGAGCAGCATATTTCAATGCATGACTATTGTAAACATTTGCTTCACATCTTGGGATAGCATATTCATTCTCCATCAAGTATTGTACTACTTTTAAATGTCCATTCCAAGCAGCTTCTCTCAATGCACCACTATCGCGAGCATTTGCTTGACATCTTGGAACAGCGTATTCACTCTCCATCAAGTATCGAATTACATCCAAATGACCATTATAAGCAGCCAATCTTAATCCACAACTGTTATCAGCATTTGCTTGACATCTTGGGACAGCATATTTACTTTCCATTAAATATTTAACAATTTGAAGATGTCCTTTTTCTGCAGCTAAACATAATGCCCCACTATTCAATGTATCTGCATTTGCAAACAGCCTTAGTTCATTTGAGTTTTCAAAAAAAGATTGGAGTTGATGAAAATTCCCACAAAAAGATGAGAATAAATATATTAGTATTGGATATTGCGAATATATTTCATAAAAAGATTTAATAAAAAAATCAACTGCAATTTGATTTTTAAAATAAACCGCAGTCAGAATAAAGAGACAAATACTCTCCTCCTGCTTATCGATTTTAGAAATAAATGATTTTGCTATTTCAAACTGATCATTGCTTAATAAAGCAACTAATATAAGCTCAATATCTCTTTTCCCCAAATCCCTTCTTTCCTTCAAATTTTCTCTTTCTAAAGCTTCAAGTGACTTTAATTTTCCTAAAATTTTTAAAAAATAATTTTGATTGAACGCTCTTTCGATATCATCAAAAAAATATCTTGGAATATCTCTAATTTCATCCTGCAGCAATTTTTTGAGTTCTTTTTTAGCTGAATTCCATGAATCATAATTAAATGAACCATCGATAATTTCCTTCATTTCATCAACACTAATTTTTCCTTCATAAAATAAATTTAAAATTTCATCAAATAAAATAGGATACTTTGCAATAAAACTATTGGGAATACGCCTTGAAAACAGACTAGTTTCGAATTTTACTATTCTTGAGGTTGTTAAGAGTTGTTTTGTAGTAAGTTTGCATTTGCTTTCGAGAATAATATTAAGGAATAGTTTATCAATGTTTAGGGGAGGTGTGATGCCTTCTTTGAAAAAAGAGACAATATGAATGAGCATTTCTGGTGGAAGAATCATTTCAGGGGAATTTCAGAAAAATAATATTTTTTGCATGCAAATGTCTCACATGATATTTTTGAATTAGAATAAAAAAACAAAAGTTTCTCTTCAACAAAACGGCATTCCAAAAGCATATTTTATAGCTTTATTGTTTGGCAATTTTTTTAATTTTTTCATGGCTTTTTGAAGAAATTTCAAATGTTTTTATCTAAAATATTGATTTAATGAAATTGCTGGACAATAACGCAATCTTTTTTGATATGGATCTTTTAATAATAACTGACAAGTATAATCTCCATATTGATATCAAAAAAGAATATAATTTTCTCTCTCTGCTCTGGTGATGTATGCGTTTTCCTATTTACATATCCTATAGATAAATCCTTCAGTTTCTCGAAATAAAGAATCAATGGTTTATTTATTTTTGTTTTCCATTTCAGCTTTATTTCCAGTAATTTCAATTTTATCAGTATTTAGATTAAGCTTGTGATATTCTTCCAAATTTTTTAATTTTTCCAAGACTTTCGTTAAGCCAATTTGATAGAAGACATTTCTCAAAAGAAATTTCCCAATCAACTGCATCAGTAAATCCAAGCTCTTCAAAAATAAGGTCTCTTAAAGCTGAATTGAAAGGCTTAGGCTTGTTAATCTTCTTGGATTCTTTTTGAACAAAATTTCCCATAGCTTCCCACATTCTTTGTTGTTCTGCATCAGTAAACCCATCCAAAGTTCTTTTCTTGCTTTTTTTATATTAAATTTATTCTTTATTCCCACACAACCTATTTCGAAGCTTTGTCAATCATCTGAGAATTCTATTTTATTCATAAAATAATAATTTCTACAATATAAGTATTTTAAAATTTAAAACTCTTGATAGCAGTTTAATATTGAACAAACAAGCTAAAATCCCATCAGTGAAATGTGTAATTTAGCTTTATTTGTGATTCTTATGATAGACTTTTAGTGCAAGTGTGAATATATAAACAATGAACAAATAATTTTCTAACAACTCCATATTAAATCTCCATGCTGAATTCTTCAAAGAAAACTCAGACTTCTATAAACTTGAAAGTCTAAAATCAGATTTTCTATTAAAACATCATAATTTCCATTTAAAACTGACTGAAAGAAATCATAGAACCAATAATCATAAAATAAAAAATAGCCTTTTGTGATGTTGAGTCTTGACTTTTATGTCTATAATGCCATTAAATGTTAGAAAATATTATTTCTTTTTTTGAACATTTCTTTAAAAGGGAAAGAAAGAAAAACAGGCTGTAAACAAAAGCCAATTGTCAGATGATTTGAGATTTCTAACTCATTTGAAATTTCAGCCAAATTCAATAAATTTGAAAAATAAAAAATGTTGGTTTGGCTGAAAATTTTTTAAAATCCACACCATAGCCATAGCATAGTTTGCATAATTTTACTTTTCTGCTCAATATAAAAATAAAAATAAAATTTATTTGAATTTTAAAATAGATATGTTTTGGCATAAACACTCTTCATCATTAAAAATTAAATCAAGGCTTTATTGATCTAAACCACGCTTTTTTGACTGGAAATCTCTAAAATAACCAACTATTTCCTCGGGATAGTCACTTTCATCCTTCAAAATAAAATCGAAATCACATCTTGGAACAGCAAATTCACTCTCCATCAAATATTGAACTACATTCAAATGTCCATTTTGAGCAGCCCATTTCAATGCATAACTATCATCAGCATTTGCTTGGCATCTTGGGACAGCATATTTACTCTCCATCAAATATCGAACTACTTTCAAATGTCCATTTTTAGCAGCCAATCCCAATGCGGAACTATTATCAGCATTTGCTTGACATCTTGGAACAGCAAACTCACTTTCCATCAAATATTGAACTACTTCCAAATGTCCATTTTGAGCAGCCAATCCTAATGCATAGCTATCACCAGCATTTGCTTCACATCTTGGTATAGCGTATTCACTCTCCATCAAATATTTAACAATTTGAAGATGTCCTTTTTTTGCAGCTAAACGTAATGCCCCACTGTTAATTGTATCTGCATCTACAGACAGCTTTAATTCATTTGAGCTTTCAAAAAAAGATTGAAGTTGGTGAAAATTCCCACAAAAAGATGAGAATAAATATATTAATATTGAATGTTGCGAATATATCTCATAAAATGATTCAATAAAAAACTCAGTTGCAATTTGATTTTTAAAATAAACAGCACTCAAAATAAAGAGACAAATATTCTGCTTGTCAATCTTAGAAATAAATGGTTTTGCTATTTCAAACTGATTGGTGCCTAACAAAGCAGCTACTATAGGCTCAATATCTCTTTCATCCAAATTCATTTTTTCTAAAACTTCAAACGACTTTAAAATTTTTAAAAAATAATTTTGATTGAGTGCTCTTTCAATATCATCAAAAGAATAACATGGAATATCCTCAACTTCATTTTCTAGCAATTTTTCGAGTTCTTTTTTAGCTGAATCCCATGAATCATAATTAAATGAACCATCGATAATTCCCTTCATTTCTTCTACACTAATTTTTTCTTCATAAAATAAATTTGAAATTCCATCAAATAAAATAGGATACTTTGCAATAGTTCTGTTGGGAATACACCTCAAAAACAAACTAGTTTCGAATTTTACTATTCTTGAAGCTGTTAAAAATTGGTTTGTAGTAAGTTTGCTTTTGCTTTGAATAATAATATTGAATAGCTTATTAACGCTTAATAGAGGTGAAATGTCTTCTTTAAAAATAGAGAAAATGTGAATGAGTACTTTTGGTGGAAGAATTATTTCAGAGGAAATTTCAGGAAATAAAATCTGAGATGAATTTTCAATAATACACCAATTGTCATGAAAATCTTTAAAAAATATCAACATAGTGTCAAAATTTTGATAATTATTGCTATTTTTAACATCCACAAGCAAAGAATCAATTGACAAATGATTTTTTCCGAAAACACCGAACTTTTTAGCGAAATCTTTGACAACATTGGAAATAAATTCCTTATTCTCAAAAATTTGAAAATTTTTCAATTGTTCAAGCTTCTTTGAGCAGTATTCTTCTGACAATAAAAAATCTATAAGGGTTTCAATCCTTTGTGACGACTTTCCATAGAGCATTTCTATATTGACTTGTTGATTCATCACCATTTCTGTAAAGCAATCCACGGAAAGATAATCAGAGTCCAAATCTTCTATGAATTGAGGATTAGAGTAGCATCTCTTTTGCAATGTATGAATGATATGTGAACCCTCTTGAAAATCCTCCCATTTATAATAAAGTACCAAGGATTTTAAATGGTCAAATTCATCAAATGAGCGCACAACTAATTCAAGCTTTTGTTCTTCAATATATGGAGCCAATGCATTGATGAATATGAATTTCAAAAATGGTTTCCACATATCATCAATTCTTTTGTATAATGCAGCAGAATAAATTTCATTAATAAATTCATCGGATATATCAATACCAAAATCATTTATCCATTTTTCAAATGAAAACAAAGACCAACAATCATCACCCAAAAAATGTTGCAAATAAATGTCCAAAACATTCATTATTTTTTCCTTAATGGAAATACCTGATACATTCAGACGGATAAGTTGGAGAGGCTCAACAAGGGGACTTTCCTTCATTTTCATTTGGCAAGTCGAAATGAAGACTTCCTTTTCAATTTGAGGGTTTTCATCGGCTTGAAATGATGCATTTTCCCCCTCTCGAAGCCCCAATTGGTACAAAGTGTCAAATGAAAATTCCGCACCTAAAATGCTGTTCAGGCAAAAAATTGTCCAAAAGATCTTCATTTGTCTGGGGTTATGGAAAATCTCACAATATTCCAAAAAGAATAAATGAAAATATGGAGTTAAGATCTCAAAATATTATTTAATAAATAATCAGTATTGTGTTTTAAACTCCATTGCAATGGATCTATAAAAAGCTTTTTCCTTATAATTCCTCGAGGGCAAAAAACCAAACCAGAAGTTTTTCTGCTTATAGTACTGGATTAAATTAAAAAATAAAATTACTCACAATAATTATTAAAGAAAATATGTGATAATCCATGCAGTTCAAAATTTGGAAGATCATTCCGCAATTGTCGATAAATGGATGGATTTGCCTGTTTCATTTCAAAATATTTACAAGCTGAATTATTTAAAAAACCTGTTAAAGGGTTTTTTCTTGAACTTTCTCATTAATTTTCTTATGAAAAATAGAGGAGCAGCTTTGATTTTTAATTATTTAGAAATATAAAATTGGAATTAACCTGTAAAATAACCTGATAGTTTACAAAAAACGATACAATAATTTTTGTTTCTTCAAAAAATTTATCAGAATGGAACATTGCCAAAACAAAATGAACTTGTGTTGTAATAAGATGGTGTAAAATCCAATTGAATTTGCGATTCAAAATTGCAGAATCAATACTTCTATTAGCAATATAAAGAAAACAGCAAAAGGATTTCCTATGGAATTTCAGTAAGAAATCTACCAATTTTCAAAAATTTTATACTGTTACGGAAAACGGAATTAGAATAGAATGAACCAAATTCAACTAAAATAATTTCATCTGAAACTCAAAATCCAGCGTAATCCTCAGAACAGAATGCAACTAAACCTGCCTTTGGATCACCTCCTTTGCCTTCTTCTGGACTCGTGGATTCAACTTTAACTAATCCAATTTTTCAGGAACAAAGTAAAAAGAGGCTTTTAAAAAATTAGAAGAAAAAATCAAAACTAGAAACAATTTTAAAGAGCAGATTGCCATAAATGAAAAAAAATTAATGGAATTTCAATCAAAATCGACTGAAACTCAAGACAAAAAAGAAGAAACCGATCTTCAAAATGAAATTGATAAAATTTAAAAAAGAATCAATTCAGACAAAGAACTAGTTGAAATAATTTAAATTTAAGGTTATTAAATGAATAAAAGGAATTTTTGTTGAAGAATTATTTTGGATAATTTAGAGTTTATTATACCGATAAAAAATGAATCTGAAAATGACATTGCAACTTTTCTTTCAGATATCTTAAATAACTCTTCTCCAATCTATTGCAGCCTTATAGCTAAAAAAATTAAAGCTTATCTTAACAATTAAAAATAAATTTTATTTGCATTTTAAAATGATAAAAGATGGGGTCATTTGGCTGTCAAAATGTTCATATCTCAGTATAGGTCCATGAACACTGATATTTTCTGATTGTACCCATGAACACTATGTTTCAACCTTCAAAGCTACCCTGAAGCCTAAATTCGAAGCACCCCTGTCAACCCTCAATTTTTTGGAAATTGCGATATAGTGTGAATATATGAACTTTTCACAACAATGAATAAATAATTTTCTAACAATTCCAATTCCATATTGAATGTCTATGCTCAATTCTTCATCAAAAAAAATCCAAACTTCTATAAAACTTGAAAGTCTAAAATCAGATTTTCTATTGAAACATCATAATTTTCATTTAAAACTGACTGAAAGAGATCATAGAATCAATAATCATAAAATAAAAATAAAAAATAAAAAATAGCTGTTGAGTCTTGACTTTTATGTCATTAAATGTTAGAAAATATTATTTCTTTTTTTGAACATTTGTTTAAAAGACTGTAAACAAAAGCCAATTGTCAGATGATTTGAGATTTCCAACTCACTTGGAATTTTAGCCAAATTCAATAAATTTGGAGAATGAAAAATGTTGTTTTGGCTGAAAATTTCCTAAAATCCACACTATAGCCATAGCATAGTTTGCATACTTTTATTTTTCTGCTTAGTATAAAAATTCAAATAAAAATAAAATTTATTTGAATTTTAAAATAGATATTGTTTTAGCATAAACACTTTTCATCATTGGAAATCAAATCAAGGCTTTATTGTTCTAAGCCACGCTTTTTTGACTGGAAATCTCTAAAATAACCAGCTATTTCCTCGGGATAACCACTTTCATCAGAATAATCACTTTCATCAGAATAGTCCCCTTCACCCTCCAAAATAAAATCGAAATCACATCTTGGAACAGCGTATTCACTCTCCACCAAATACCGAACTACTTCCAAATGTCCATTTTTAGCAGCCTTCTTCAATGCATAACTATCTTCAGCATCTGCTTCACATCTTGGAACAGCACATTCACTTTCCATCAAGTATTGAACTACTTCCAAATGTCCATTACAAGCTGCCCATCTCAATGCATAACTATCATCAGCATTTGCTTTACATCTCGGCAAAGCATATTTACTCTCCATCAAGTATTGAACTACATTCAAATGTCCATTTTCTGCAGCCATTCCCAATGCATAACTATCTTCAGCATTTGCTTCACATCTTGGAACAGCAAATTCACTTTCCATCAAATATTGAACTACATTTAAATGTCCCCTTTGAGCAGCCCATCTCAATGCATAACTATCATCAGCATTTGCTTGACATCTTGGAACAGCAAATTTACTCTCCATCAAATATTGAACTACATCCAAATGTCCATTACAAGCAGCCTCTCTCAATACACAACTATTATCAGCATTTGCTTGACATCTTGGGACAGCAAATTGACTCTCCATCAAGTATTGAATTACTTTCAAATGACCATTTTGAGCAGCCTTTTTCAATGCATAACTATTAAAAGCATTTGCTTGACATCTTGGAACAGCAAATTCACTCTCCATCAAATATTGAACTACATCCAAATGTCCATTTTTTGCAGCCAATTTTAATGCACAACTATTATCAGCATTTGCTTGACATCTTGGAACAGCAAATTCACTCTCCATCAAATATCGAACTACTTCCAACTGTCCATTAGAAACAGCCAATCTCAATGTATAACTATCATCAGCGTTTGCTTCAAATCTTGGGACAGCGTATTCACTTTCTATCAAGTATTGAACTATTTCCAAATGTCCATGTTCAGCAGCCTTTTTCAATGCATAACTACCACCAGCATTTGCTTGACATCTTGGGACAGCGTATTCACTCTCCATCAAGTATTGAATTACTTCTAAATGTCCATTTTGAGCAGCCAATTGTAATGCATAACTATTATTGGCATTTGCTTGACATCTTGGAACAGTAAATTCACTCTCCATCAAGTATCGAACTACTTCCAAATGTCCATTTTCAGCAGCCCACCTCAATGCACAACTATCAACAGCATTTGCTTGACATCTTGGGACAGCAAATTCACTCTCCATCAAATATCGAACTACTTCCAAATGTTTTTTCCAAGCAGCTAAACATAATGCCCCGCTGTTCACTACATTTGCATTTACCAACAGCTTTAGTTCAGTTGAGTTTTCAAAAAAAGATTGAAGCTGATCAAAATTCCCACAAAAAGATGAGAATAAATATATTAATGTTGAATATTGCGAACATATTTCATAAAAAGATCTAATAAGAAACTCAATTGCAGCTTGGTTTTTATAATAAACAGCAGTTAAAACAAAGAGACAAATATTCTGTTTTTGCTTATCAGTCTTGGAAATAAACGGTTTTGCTATTTTAAACTGACCAATGCTTAACAAAGCAACTACTATGGGTCCAATGTTTCTTTCTTCTAAATTCCCCTTTTCTAAAGCTTCAAATGACTTTAATTTTCCCAAAATTTTTAAAAAATAATTTTGATTGAGTGCTCTTTCGATATCATCAAAAAGATAATTTGGAGTACCTTTGATTCCATTTTCCAGCAATTTTTTGAGACTCCATTCAGCTGAATTCCATGAGTTATAATCAAATGAACCATCAATAATTTCCTTCATTTCATCAACACTAATTTTTCCTTCATAAAATAAATTTAAAATTTCATCAAATAAAATAGGATACTTTGCAA
>JADMIO010854523.1_pt1 | contig 12807 bp, 15 predicted proteins | sample 8958161 | NCBI WGS metagenome assembly JADMIO01 (sample SAMN16585339, study PRJNA669376) | soil metagenome | isolation source: Crop rotation soil | place: USA: Cullars Rotation, Alabama | collected 2011 | reverse complement strand
GTTTAAGGCAAGCGGATCGGCCGGAGAGCCGCGCGGGCATTGGGTCTGCGTAACTGAAAGTCCTACTTTCATGCCTCGCGGCAGCTGAGGGGGCGCGCGTGGCGGCCCGCATGAACCCCGTGCTGCGCCCGATGCTTGCGCCGGCGGCCATCGTGGCGATTGCCGCGCTGAGCGTGGTGAGCGGGCCGAAGCTGCCGCCGTCGCTCGCCGGCCTGCCGGCCCTGGGGCCGTACGTTGCGCTGTTCGCCGCCGGGGCGATCGCGCTGTGGTTCAACCGCGGCCGGGCGTTCATCGCGGCGCTGTCGATGTTCTGCGCCTACGCCGGGTATCGCTACGCGATCGATGTCGGGCCCTTCGCGGCCAAGGTCACCTACACCGCGCTGGTGGTCGTCGTGCCGGCCAACATCCTCGCGTCGCTGGTGCAGGCCGAGCGCGGCGTCTTCCACCACCACAACCACCGCTGGCTGCTGGTGATCGTCGGGGAGCTGCTCCTCGTGCTCTGGGTGGCCAGCGCCGGCGTCAGCAGCCTGTCGGGCGAGGCCTGGAAGCGCATCTTCGACCACTGGCTGCTCCACAGCCCGCCGACGCCGCTGGTCGGGCGGCTGCTGTTCGCCGCGGCTTTCGGCGCTGCGATGTGGCGCGCGCACCCGAAGCCGCCGGCCGCGGAGCCGCGCGCGCTCGACGTCGGGCTGGCCGGCGCGCTGGTGGCTTTCTTCATCGCGGCGGAGTGGGGCTCGTCGCCGGCGATGTTCGCCACGTTCATGACCGCCGCCGGCGCCGTGCTGTTCGTCGCCGTGCTGCAGGAGACCCACCGCCTTGCGTTTGCAGACGAGCTCACCGGCCTGCCCGGCCGGCGCGCACTGAACGAGCGGCTCGCCGCGCTCGGGCCGGTCTGCGCGGTGGCGATGGCCGACGTCGACCACTTCAAGAAATTCAACGACGTCCACGGCCATGACATCGGCGACCAGGTCCTCAAGCTGGTGGCCGCGCGCCTGGCGGAAGTGCAGGGCGGCGGGGTCGCGTTCCGCTACGGGGGCGAGGAATTCTGCGTGGTCTTCGAAGGCCGGACGGTCGACGAAGTGCGCCCGCACCTCGACGCGATCCGCGCCTCGATCGAGGCCTACCAGATGGCGGTGCGCAGCGACGACCGGCCGAGGGATCCGGAAACCGGCACGCGGCTGCGCGGCGCGACGCTGCCGCCGAAGCTGATCTCGGTGACGATCAGCATCGGCGTCGCCGGCCGGCAGTCGATCGAAGTGAAGCCTGCTGCGGTGGTCAAGGCCGCAGACCAGGCGCTTTACCGCGCCAAAGCGGGCGGGCGCAACCGCGTGTCGACCTGAGGAACCTCAAGGAGGAACCATGGGAATGCTGATCCTCGTCCTGGGACTGGTCCTTTTCCTCGGCATCCATGTCGTCCCGATGCTCCCTGCGCTGCGAACAAGGCTTGTCGCGAGCCGGGGCGAGCAGGGCTACAAGGGCCTCTTTTCGATCGTCTCGGGGGTTGGCCTCGTATTGATCGTGGCCGGTTATGCCTACGCGCCCCGTGGCGAGCAGCTCTTTGCGCCGTCCATGGCAGCGCGCGAAGCGGCGCCGATCGCGGTCACGATCGCTTTCATCCTGCTGGCGGCGGCCAATATGCCCACGCACCTGCGGGCAATCCTGCGCCACCCGATGCTGCTCGGCCTGGGCCTCTGGGCCGCGATCCACCTGCTGGCCAACGGGCATGCCAAGGCGACGCTGCTCTTCGGCGCGTTTCTTGTGTATGCGGTGCTGGACCTGGGCTCGGCGGTGGCGCGGCACGCGGTGAAGCCGATCGCGCCGCGCTTGAAATACGACGTGATCGCGGTGGGCGGCGGGGTGGCCCTGGCGCTGCTGGTGATGGCCTTCCACCGCGTCCTGTTCGGCGTGGCCCCGGTGGCCTGGAGCCTCTAGGCAAGGCGCGGCCGGGGCGGGCTTACTTCTCGCCGACTTTCTTGGGCGGCTTGCCCTTGAGCGTGGTCTCGAGGACGGTGCCGATGCCGGCGATCACGACGGTGAAGACCAGGGTCCACCAGGACCAGACGCTCGACATGATCTGCATGTCGTTCATCGCGATGCGCACCAGCGCGACCATGACGAACACCGGGAACAGCAATCCGAAGAAGAATCCGATTTTCATAGCCAGAACAGTATCAAAGATTCACCGGCCGCGTGAGGGGACTTCTCAGGGTTTCTTCGCCAGGACCGTCTTCCAGCGGCTCATTTCGCTCGCGAGGAAGGCGCCGAACTCCTCCGGCGAGCTGGGGCGGGCGACCAGGCCCATGTCGTCGAAGCGCTTCCTGATCTCGGCGCTGTTGAGCGATTTGGCCAGCTCGCCGTTCAGCTTCATCACCACGTCGCGCGGCGTGCCGGCCGGGGCGAACAGGCCGCCCCAGCTCGCGAAGTCGTAGCCGGGCACGCCGGCCTCGACCGCCGTCGGCACGTTCGGGAACGAGGCATTGCGCTGCGGCGTGCTTACCGCGAGTGCGCGCAGCGTGCCGGCCTTGATATGCGGCGCCGAGGCGGCCAGCGGGTCGATCATGAAGGTGACGCGGTTGGAGATCAGGTCCGGGTGCGCGGCCGAGCTGCCCTTGTAGGCGACCTCGGTCATCTCGCCGAGCTGCACCTGCTGGGCAAGCAGCAGCGTGGCAAGCAGCTGCGGGCTGCCTGGCCCCGTGGTGCCGTAGGTGACCTTGCCCTTGTTGTCGCGGATGTACTTGAAGAGCTCCTGCAGCGTGTTCACCGGCAGCTGCGAGCTCACCACGAACACGTACGGCGTCATGTGCGTGAGCGATACCGGCGCGAAGTCCTTCACCGTGTCGAAAGGGAGGTCGCTCATGAGGATCGGGTTGATCGCCATGTTGGCCGCGGCCTGCAGCAGCGTGTAGCCGTCCGGCGGCGACTTGGCGACAAACGCCATGCCCACCGTCTGCGAGGCGCCGGGGCGGTTCTCGATGATCATCGGCTGGCCGAGCGACGCCGAGAGCTTGTCGCCGAGGATCCGCGCGACGAGGTCGCTCGGCCCGCCGGTGGTGACCGGCACGACGATGCGCACCGGCTTGTTCGGGTATTGCGCGAATGCGGGTTGTAGCGATGCGGCCAGGAGCAGCGCGGCCGCCGTGCGAAACAGGGTATCGAATCTGGTTTTCATTTTTTTGGGGTCTCCTCTGCGTTGATAATATCCCGACTTCCGCGTGAAACACACAAGGGAGTCCCGAATGCTCGAAACCGTGAGCGGCAAGCGCCGCCGCATCATCGTCCCCGAAGTGCAGGAGCCGCCCGAGGGCTACTGGTCCAACTGCTTCGTGATCGGCAACCTCGTCGTGATCGCCGGCATGGTCGGCAAGGACAGGAACAACGAGCTCGTCGGCCCCGGCGATCCTTATGCGCAGTCGGTCGCCGCGTTCGAGCGCATGAAGCTCTTCGTGGAGGCCGCCGGCGGCAGGATGAGCGACATCATCAAGCTCAACGTGTTCCTCAACGACATCCGCCACCGGATCCCGTTCGTCGAGGCGAGGAAGAAATTCTTCAGCGGCGACTTCCCGCCCTGCGTGGTGGTCGGCGGCAACGTCTTCGCGCAGCCGGAATACCTCGTCGAGATCGAGTCGATGGCGATCCTCGGCTCGGGCGGCTGACCCCGCCGGGCTAGATCGGCGTCACCCGCGCGTGCAGCAGCGCGCTGCGCCCGCCGGCCACCGCCTCGAGGCAGCGGTCGATCGCTGCGCCCACCTGCTTCGGGTCGTCGAGGCGCTCGCCGTACGCGCCGCTGACCTCGGCGAGCTTGGAGAACTGCATGCCGGCCGGCAGCCGAGACTGGAAGGCATCGTGCTCGCGCGCGCTGCCCTCGGGATAGACCCGCAGCGTCGCGTCCTTGACCGCGTTCCAGCCGCTGTTGTCGATGATGATGCTGAAGATCGGCAGCTTGTGCGCCGCTGAGACCGCGAACACCGAGTCGAGGTTGCCGAAGTAGAAGCCCCCGTCGCCGACGATGTGCACCGAGCGGTGCCGGGGCCGCGCGAGCTTCACGCCGAGCGCGAGGCCCCCCGCGGCGCCCAGGCCGCTGCCGCTGTGGCGGATCATCGTGCAGGCCACCGGTCGCGGGACCTGCCGCGCGAGCACCGGGTTGTTGGTCACCGCTTCCGATAACACCGTGTCTTCCGGATCGAGGCGCTTGCCGAGCTCCGCGGCGAAGTGCTCCACGTTGATGGCGTCCGGCCGGCCGGGGTCGGCGGCGAGGTCGGCGGCCTTTTTCTTCCTTGCCGCGAATTCGGCTTCCATCGCCTTCCAGCGGGTGGCGGCCGCCGCCTTGAAAGCGGGCGTGGCCATGGCTTCCACGGCCTCGGCCAGTTGCTCGACCACCTCGGCCGCGCCGGCCTCGATGCGCTCCTGCGCCGGGAAGCTCCACATCGGGATCGATTTCTTCACCGTGTCGATGTCGATGTGCGCCCAGTACGCGTCCGGGTGCGGCGCGGTGTCGCGCGGGATCCACGGCACGTCGGTGTCGACCATGAGGCCGAAATCGGCCTTGGGCAGGAAGTCGGCGACGCGAAACCCGGCAAAGCCCGCGAACTCGCGGCCGATGTTGATCACCGGCGCGTTCTCGAACACGCGGATGCCCGCGACGCGCGACAGGCGCTCGATCGCGTCCGATGTCTTGCGGCTGCGGCCGCCGTAGCCGGTAATCAACATCGGGCGCTCGGACCGAAGGAGTTTCTCGGCCAGCGCCTTGACGCGCCCCGGGTCGATGCCGCCAAGGCGCTGCGGCGCATGCGCCGATTCCGGGAAAGAGCGGATCGCCTCCGGCTGCCAGTGCTCGGCGAGCGTCTCGCGCGCGAAGAGCAGGTGCACCGGGCCCGGCGGGTCGCTTTGCATCAGCGTGTGCGCGCGGCGCACGGTTTCCTTGGTCACCGCGCCTGAGGGCAGCGTGTATTCCCACTTGGCGAAGGGCCGCACGATGCTGCCCTGGTCCATCGGCTCCTGCACGAAATGCACGTAGTCGTCGCGGGTGCCCGGCAGCTCGCCCAGGCTCGTGTACGGCGCCTTGCCCGCCATGAGCATCACGGGGATGCGGGTGCGGAAAAGGTTGTGCATGCCCATCGCCGCATTGGCGGTGCCGACGTCGACGTGCACCATCACGCCCTGCCCGCGTCCGGTCGCGAGCGCGTATCCGCCGGCCATGTGCATCGCGGTGTTCTCGTGCGGGCAGAGGATCGTCCTGGGTGCCGGCAGGCCCGCGGCCGCCATGCGCGCCATCTCCTCGATGATCGGCGCGTGGTCGGTGCCGAAGTTGCAGAACAGGTACTCGATGCCGACCTCGGAGAGGCCGTCCAGCAGGAAGCGCGCGGCGCTCTGGGAGGTGGTAGTTTTCATGCCGCCAGTCTGGCCGGGTGGCGCGCGAAACTCAATGCGCAAGGCGAAACGCCCGGTCCCGCGCCTGCGGGGATGCGCTATCGTGTGGCTTCCCCAGCCAGGCAAGGGCATCCGTGACTTTCACCATCGTCGGCCGCTGCAAGCGCACCGGGCACCTCGGCATCGGCATCGCCACCAGCTCGCCCGCGGTCATGAGCCGCTGCGTGCACGTCTCGCGGGACGGCGCCGTCGGCTTCCAGTCGGTCCCCGACCCGCGCCTCGGCGCGCTCGGCCTCAAGCTCGTCAACGACGGCTGGCGGCCGCAGAAGGTCGCCGACGAGCTGGTCGCGATGGACCGGTGGCACGGCAAGCGCCAGATCGGCATCGTCAACACCGACGGCCTGTGCGCGGCCTACACCGGCGCGCAGAACGTCGACTGGGCGGGGCATCTCGTCGGCGAGAATCACGTGGCGATGGGTAACGTGCTCGCCGGCCCGGAAGTCGTGCAGGCGATCTCGGAAGAGTTCGTGGCCGGTGCGGCGCTCGAGCTCGAAGAGCGCCTGCTGCGCGCGATCGAAGCCGGGCGCGACGCCGGCGGGCAGGAAGAGGGCCAGACCTCGGCGGGGATCTGCACCTACGGCCGCGAAACCTATTCGCGGTGCGACCTGCGGGTGGACGTCCACGAGGAGCCGGTCGCGGAGCTGCGCCGGATCTACGACTGGTACAAGCCGATGATCCCGTACTACGACGAGCGCGCGAGGAACGCGATGGTGCCGCGCGTGAAGGCCTTCCTGAAAGAGCAGGGCATCGAGCGGCAGTTCGGCCGCCCGGTGCCGGTCACCCGCGGCCCCAAGGCCCGCAAGAAATGAGGATCCATCGCATGAAGAAGCTCGTCACGTGGCTGATGGCCGCGAGCCTTACCGTTGCACCGGTCCTCTCGAGCGCGCAGGCGCAGTCGTACCCCAACCGCCCGATCAAGATCATCGTTGCCTTCCCGCCGGGCGGCGACATCGACCCGGTGGCGCGGGCGCTCGGCGAGCACTTCACCTCGGCCTGGGGCCACCCGAACGTGGTCGACTACAAGCCGGGCGCCGGCGCGATCCTCGGCACCGACTTCGTCGCCAAGGCGCCGCCGGACGGCTACACACTGCTGTTGTGCTCGATCGGCGCGATTACCATCAACCCCGGCCTCTACGCGAAGCTGCCCTACAACGTCGAGAAGGATCTAGAGCCGGTGTCGCTGCTGGCGACGACGCCGATGGTGCTGGTGGTGAACCGCACGGTGCCGGCGACGAAGTTCGACGAGTTCCTCGCCTATGCGAAAGCCAATCCCGGCAAGCTCACCTACGCCTCGGCCGGCACCGGCAACGTGACGCACCTCACCGGCGAGCTGTTCTCGAGTGCCGCCGGCGTGAAGATGACGCACGTGCCGTACAAGGGCAGCGCGCCTGCGCTGGCGGACCTGCTCGGCGGCCACGTCAACCTGTTCTTCAACCCGCTGCCTTCGGCGCGCGGGTACCTCAAGGCTTCGGCCGACAAGGTCACGCCGCTCGCGGTAACCACGCTCAAGCGCTCGAGCCACCTGCCCGATGTGCCCACGCTGGACGAGTTGGGTGTGAAAGGCTTCGACGTGAAGTCGTGGTACGGCCTTTGCGCGCCCGGCGGCACGCCGAAGGACATCGTGCAGAAGCTGAACGCCGAGGTCGGGCGCGCGCTCTCCGGCACCGCCTTCCCGGAGCGGCTGCGGTCGCTCGGCACCGACCCGGCGCCCTCCAGCGTCGAGCAGTTCACGCGCATGATCCGCACCGAGACCGCGCAGTGGGCGAAGATCATCCGCGACCAGGGCATCAAGGTCGAGTAGCGATGAGCGGCGCCGCGCCCGTGGTGGGAAAGCGATTCCGCGACGCCCTCGTCTGGGCCGCCGAGCTGCACGAGTCGCAGCGGCGCAAGGGCGGCAACATCCCCTATGTGGCGCACCTTATCGGCGTGGCCTCCATCGTGCTCGAGCACGGCGGCGACGAGGACCAGGCCATCGGCGCGCTGCTGCACGACGCGCTCGAAGACCAGGCGCACCGCATGACGCCGGGCGAGATCCGCGAGCGCTTCGGCGAGAAGGTCGAGCGCATCGTCGAGGCCTGCACCGACGGCGACCCGGAGGAGCAGCGCGACCGCGACCCGGTGAAGTGGCGCGTGAGGAAGCAGAAGTACATCGACGAAGTGGCCACCAAGCCGGCCGAGGCGCTGCTGGTCTCGATGGCCGACAAGCTCCACAACGCCCGCGCGATCCTCGAGGACTACCGCGAGATCGGCGAGAAGCTCTGGCCGCGCTTTACCGCGGGGCGGGACGGCACGCTCTGGTACTACCGGTCGCTCCTCGCTGCGTTCCGGCCACGTGCCGACGGGCGGCTGTGGCACGAGCTCGACCGCACGGTGGCCGAAATCGAGCGGCTGGCCAAGGAGTAGGGCGGCCCGAGGCCGCGGCCCTACTTCTTCATCAGCGAGAGGAATTCGCGCCGCAGCGCCGGGTCCATCAGGAACACGCCCCGCATGACGGAGCTCGTCATCATCGAGTCGTTGTCCTTCACGCCGCGCCACTGCATGCAGAAGTGGTCGGCCTCCATGATCACCGCGAGGCCGTCGGGCTTCATCTTGGATTCCAGCAGGTCGGCGAGCTGCACCACCGACTCTTCCTGGATCTGCGGGCGCGACATGATCCACTCGGTCACCCGGGTGTACTTGGACAGCCCGATGAGGTTGGTGCTTTCGTTGGGCATCACGCCGATCCACAGGCGCCCCATGATCGGGCACAGGTGGTGCGAGCAGGCGCTGCGCACCGTGATCGGGCCGATGATGATGAGCTCGTTGAGGCGCTTGTCGTTCGGGAACTCGGTGAGGCCCGGCAGCGGAACGTAGCGCCCGGCGAAGATCTCGTTGAGGTACATCTTGGCCACGCGGCGGCCGGTGCCCTTGGTGTTGTGGTCGGCCTCGATGTCGATCACCAGCGACTCGAGCAGCGACTTGATCTTGCCCTCGACCTCGTCGATCAGCGCCTCGCGTTCGCCCGGCTGCAGGAACTCGGCGATGTTGTCGTTGGCGAAAAAGCGCCGGTTGGCGGCCTTGACGCGCTCGCGGATGACCTGCGACACCGGCACGCCGGCGTCTTCTTTCTTGGGGGGCATGGAGAGCTCCGGTTTTCGTTCGAAGGCGGATAATACTGGACGACCAATCGGCAAGGGAGCGGACATGGCAGTGGAGCTTGGCAGCGGCGAGCATCGCTATCGCGTGGTGGAAGACTGGGCCAGGCTGCCCGAAGGCTGGGAATTCAAGGATGCCGCGGCCGTGGCCGTGGACAGCAAGGACCGCGTCTACGTCTTCAACCGGGGCGAGCACCCGATGATGGTGTTCGACCGCGAGGGCAACTTCCTGCGCTCCTGGGGCGAAGGCGAATACCCGCGCGCCCACGGCCTGCACATCGACAAGGACGACATCCTCTACCTGACCGACGACCTCGGCCATTTCGTGCGCAAGTGCACGACCGAAGGCAAGGTGCTGCTGGAGCTTGGCGTGCCGGGCAAGCCGCAGCCCTACATGAGCGGCAAGCCGTTCCACCGCTGCACGCATACCGCGCTCTCGCCAAAGGGCGACATCTACGTGAGCGACGGCTACGGCAACGCGCGGGTGCACAAGTATTCGCCCGACGGCAAGCTCCTCCTGAGCTGGGGCGAGCCGGGCACCGACCCGGGCCAGTTCAACATCGCGCATAACATCGTCACCGATGCCGAAGGCTGGGTGTACGTGGCCGACCGCGAGAACCACCGCGTGCAGGTGTTTGACGGCAACGGCAAGTACGAGACGCAGTGGACCAACATGCACCGGCCCTGCGGCCTGTACTGCTGCAACAACAAAAAAGGGGCCAGGCTCGAATTCATCATCGGCGAGCTCGGCGCCGCGATGCCGGTCAACCGGCAGATGCCGAACGTCGGGCCGCGCCTCACCATTGTCGACAGGAAGGGCGAGAAGATCGCGCGCCTCGGCGGCGAGGACGGGCCGGGCCTCGAGCCGGGCAAGTTCGTCGCGCCGCACGGCCTCGCGGTCGACTCGCGCGGCGACATCTATGTGGGCGAGGTGAGCTACACCGAGGCCCCGCGCCTCCTGCCGGACCTGAAGATTCCGTGGCGCATGCGCTCCCTGCAGAAGCTCGAGAAGATCAACTAAGGCAGGCGCCGTGGAGCGCACCGAGCGGTTCTATCGCATGGAGCAACTCCTGCGGGAGAGGAAGAGCGTCTCGCGCGAGACTTTCCTGAAAGAGCTCGAGGTTTCCCCGGCCACTTTCAAGCGCGACCTCGAATACCTGCGGGACCGCTTCAAGGCGCCGATCGGATGGGACCAGGCGCTGCGCGGCTACCGGCTCGACCCGGCGGCGCCGCAGTTCGAGCTGCCGGGCCTGTGGTTCTCGCCGGCCGAAACTTATGCGCTTTTAACGATGCAGCACCTGCTCGAGACCCTGCAGCCGGGCCTGCTCACGCCGCATGTGAAGCCGCTGCTGGATCGGCTGCGCGCGGTGATGGACAAGGGCGACCATTCCGCCAAGGAAGTCGAGCGGCGCATCCATGTGCTTCAGCAGGCGGCGCGCAAGGCGAAGCTCGAATACTTCGAGACGGTGGCCGCCGCCGTCCTCAAGCGGAAACAGCTCGCGATCCGGCATTACAACCGCGAGCGCAACGAAGAGTCGGAGCGCACCGTGTCGCCGCAGCACCTCGTCCACTATCGCGGCAACTGGTACCTGGACGCGTGGTGCCACAAGGCGGAAGGCTTGCGTAGCTTTGCGCTGGATGCGATCCGCGCCGCGCAGTTGCTCGACGGGAAGGCGAAGGACCTGCCGAAGGCGGAGCTCGACGAGCATTTCCAGTCCGGCTACGGCATCTTCGCCGGCAAGAGCGTGCAGTGGGCGAAGCTGCGCTTCTCGCCCGCGCGGGCGCGCTGGGTCTCGAGCGAGGACTGGCACCCGAAGCAGAAGGGCAGCTTCGAATCGGACGGCAGCTACCTGCTCGAAGTGCCTTATGCCGACGACCGCGAGCTGTTGATGGACATCCTCAAGTTCGGCGCCGACGTCGAGGTGCTTGCTCCGTCTGCACTGCGCGCGAAAGTGCGCGACAAACTGAAGGCGGCGGCCCGGCGCTACTGAGGCTGGTCGGAATCGATTGCCAAATAGCCGGCAAGCGTCAGCAGGCGCACATTCCTGAAATTGCCTAGTGCGAGCAAAGCCCGGTCGCCCGTGACAATCGCGTCCGCGCGGCCGGAAACCGCGCATTCGAGAATCCGATTATCCGGATCGTCCGAGACCACCTTCAGGCGCGCGCGCGGGCGTATCTCGGTCGCCAAGTCCGAAAGAAACACTGCGATCCTCGCCAGTTCTTCGCCGTTTCGGGCAAATTTGCGCGCAAGGACACCAAGCAATTCGTCGAGGATCGGGGCCGAGATCAGGAGTGCGTCCTGTTCTTCGATGATTCTTTGAAGGGCCGCCTCGCCGCGGCTGCCCGGAAAGACCAATGCCGAAATGAGGACATTGGTGTCGAAGACGACCTTCAATCGCGAAGGTGGCGGGCGAGGTCTTTTTCGGTGAGGATGCCGCGATCGCGTGCAATCCTTGTCCAGTACCCCTGGATTCCCCGCAGGTCGCTCATGCGCCGTTGGATGCGGGCCGAGCGCAATGCGTCCTGGATGACTGCGCTAAGCGTCTTGCCTTCTGCACGGGCAAGCGCCTCAGCCTCCCGGGCCAGCTCGGCGGGCAGGGAAATCGTTTTCTTCACTGCGGTGGCCATTGATTGATCCTCCTAACGGTATGACCTAATCATACCGCACGCCCGTGCCGCCGCCGCTAACGGGCGGCCGCCCTGAGCCGGTCCTTCTCCAGGTTCGGCAGGAACCACACCAGCAGCCCGATCGCCGGCAGCCACGCGGTGAGGTGGTAGACGAACTCGATGCCGCGCGCGTCGGCGATCTGCCCCATCGCCGCGGCGCCCAGGCCGCCAAGCCCGAACGAGAAGCCGAAGAACATGCCCGACACCATGCCGACGCGGCCGGGCATCAGCTCGTGCGCGAAGACGAGGATCGAGGGGAAGGCCGAGGACATCACCAGCCCGATGACGATCGTCAGCACGCCGGTCCAGAAGAGGTTCGCGTACGGCAGCATCAGCGTGAACGGCAGCGCGCCGAGGATCGAGATCCAAATCATCGGCCGGCGGCCGATGCGGTCCGAGACGTGCCCGCCGACGAGCGTGCCCACGGCGATCGCGGCCATGAAGACGAAGAGCTGCACCTGCGCGGCCTGCACCGGCAGGTGGAAGCGCTCGATCAGGTAGAAGGTGAAGAAGGTGGTCAGGCTCGAGGTGTACACGTGCTTCGAGAACACCAGCAGCATCAGCAGGAACACGAAGAGCACGACCCGGCTTTGCGGCAGGCCGTGGGAGCGCGGCGCTGCGTGCGTGCCCGCGCGTTTGGCCGCCGTCTGGTGCGCGAGCTTCGCCGAGTACCACATGCCCACGCGCGCGAGCACCATCATCGCGAGCAGCGCCGCGAGCGAGAACCACGCGATCGAGCCCTGCCCGCGCGGCAGGATGATGTAGGCGGCCAGCAGCGGGCCGATCGCGCCGCCGAGGTTGCCGCCGACCTGGAAGATCGATTGCGCCAGGCCATAGCGCCCGCCCGAGGCCATGCGCGCGACGCGCGAGGCTTCCGGGTGGAACACCGCCGAGCCGGTGCCGATGAAGGCCGCCGCGAGCAGCACCGAGACATAGTTGTTGGCCATCGACAGCAGCACGAGTCCCGTGAGCGTGCCGCCCATGCCCACCGCAAGCGAATACGGCTGGGGCTTCTTGTCCGTGTACAGGCCGATGGTCGGCTGCAGCAGCGAGGCGGTCAGCATGAAGGCCAGCGTGATCATCCCGACCTGGCCGTAGTCGAGGTGGAACTCGGCTTTGAGCATCGGGTACAGCGCCGGCAGCAGCGATTGCATCAAGTCATTGAGCAGGTGGCAGAAACCCAGGCCCAGCAGGATCGGGAAGGTGGCTTGCTGCGCGGTGAGCGGGGCGGGCGCGGAGGGGTCGGCGACGGCTGTTTTTTGCATTCCGGCATTATCCGGCAGGCTCATTCCCTGAGCCACCCACAGGTTCACACTCGCCTCCCCATTCCACCGGTGGAGGCCGCGATGAATGCACCTGTCAGCACCCTTACTGCGTTGTCGTTCCATGCGCGCGCCCGCATGCAGCAGCGGGGCATCGGCGCGGACGCGCTCGACCTGCTGCTCTCCTACGGCAAGGAGGCGCACGACCACCACGGCGCGGTGATTTTGTATATGGACAAGGCCGCGCAGAAGCGGCTCGAGGCGGCGTCGAAGGCGAAGAGCGAGGTGCGGCGGCTGGCCGGGCTGTACGCGGTGCT
>JADMIO010792870.1_pt1 | contig 12807 bp, 14 predicted proteins | sample 8958161 | NCBI WGS metagenome assembly JADMIO01 (sample SAMN16585339, study PRJNA669376) | soil metagenome | isolation source: Crop rotation soil | place: USA: Cullars Rotation, Alabama | collected 2011 | reverse complement strand
CTTTCCCAACCGCCGGCGCGCCATGGTCTGGTCGTACTTCTTCCTGTTCGTGTTCGCCGCGTTCTTCCTCACGCCGCCGCTCTACATGCTGATCACCTCGCTCAAGACGAACGCGGAGATCTCGGCGGCCACCAATCCCTGGTGGATCTTCGATCCGACGCTCGCCAACTACGTCGAGCTGCTCACCACGTCGACTTACCTCAGGTTCTTCCGCAACTCGGCCATCGTCTCGCTGCTGGTGGTGGCGATCACCATGGCGGTCAGCATCCCGGCGGCCTTCGCGCTGTCGCGCATGAAATTCTGGGGCTCGGCGACCCTCGCCACCGGCGTGTTCCTCACCTACCTGATCCCCGAGACGCTGCTCTTCATCCCGCTGTTCAAGATCTTCGTCCTGGTCACCGAATACACCGGGATCGAGCTGCTCAACAAGTGGTACGTCCTCGTCCTTCTCTACCCGACGCTGACCGTGCCGTTCTGCACGTGGATCATGATCGGCTACTTCGCCAGCATCCCGAAGGAGCTCGACGAGGCGGCGCTGATCGACGGCGCGAGCTACCTGCAGATCCTCACCAAGGTCTTCATGCCGGTGGCGCTGCCCGGCATCATCGCCGCGACCATCTTCGCCTTCACCGTGTCGTGGGCGCAGTTCCTGTACCCGCTGGCCTTCATCACCTCGGCCGACCAGCTCGTGCTGCCGGTCGGAATCATCACCACCCTGATCCGCGGCGACGTCTTCACCTGGGGGCAGATCATGACCGGCGCGCTGCTCGGCGCGGCGCCGCCGCTGATCATCTATGCCTTCCTCATGGACTACTACATCGCGGGCCTCACCGCGGGGGCGACCAAGGGCTGATGGCGCAAGTCACGCTGCGCAAGCTGGTGAAGAAGTACGACGACACGCTCGCCGTGCGCGGCATCGACCTCGACATCGCCGACAAGGAGTTCGTCGTGCTGGTCGGCCCGTCGGGCTGCGGCAAGAGCACCACGCTGCGCATGATCGCCGGGCTCGAGGACGTGAGCGATGGCCAGGTGATGATCGCCGGCGAGGAGGTGAACGACGTCCCGCCCAAGGACCGCGACATCGCCATGGTGTTCCAGAACTACGCGCTCTACCCGCACATGACGGTGTACGAGAACATGTCGTTCGGGCTGCGGCTGAAGAAGTTCGCGAAGGAAGAGATCGACAAGCGGGTGCAGAACGCGGCGCGCATCCTCGATATCCGCGAGCTGCTCGAGCGCAAGCCGCGCCAGCTCTCCGGCGGCCAGCGCCAGCGCGTCGCCATGGGCCGCGCCATCGTGCGGGATCCCAAGGTCTTCCTGTTCGACGAGCCCCTGAGCAACCTGGACGCGAAGCTCCGCGTGCAGATGCGCACCGAGATCAAGCGAGTGCACCAGAAGGTGCGCACCACCACGGTCTACGTCACGCACGACCAGGTCGAGGCGATGACGCTCGCCGACCGCGTGGTGGTGATGAACGGCGGGCTGATCGAGCAGGTCGGCACGCCGGCCGAGCTCTACCACTCGCCCGCCACGCGCTTCGTCGCCGGCTTCATCGGCTCTCCGGCGATGAACTTCCTGCCCTGCTCGCTCGAGCGCGCCGGCGGCGCGCTGGCGCTGCGCGTTGCGGACCTCTTGTTCCCGGTGCCCGCCCAGCGCACCGCGCGCTATGCGGACCACGCGGGAAAGAGCGGCCTCCAGCTCGGTCTGCGGCCCGAGCACATCGCCGAGGCGCGCAGCACCGAGCCGGGCCGGCACGCCTTCGACGCGCTGATCGACGTGTGCGAGCCGATGGGCATGGAGACGCTGGTCTATTTCCAGCTCGCCGGCAGGCAGGTATGCGGGCGCGTCACCCTGGAGGCTGATGCACGGGCCGGCGCGCCGCTGCGGCTCGCCGCCAACCTGGCGCACATGCACCTCATCGACGAGGCGAGCGGCCGGGTGCTTTAGTCGAGCAAGTACTTGCGCTGGGCCGAGAAGCTCTCGCTCGGCTTGCGCGAGAAGCCGCTCTTCGAGAACTGGTGCATGCAGCCGATCGAGTAGCGCAACAGCGCGCCGGCTCGGCTGGCGGCATCGCCGTCGTCGGCGGCACGCAGCGACTGCTTGAGCGTGGCCTCGAAGCGGTCGAAGAACTGGTTCATGCGCACCTGCAGCCGCTCGTGCTCGCCCACCAGCGCGTCGCCGGTCATCACGCGCACCATGCCCGGGTTTTTTTCGGCGAAGGCGAGCAGCATCTCGGTCAGCTTCTCGGCCTGCTTGCGGCCGTCGGGCTCGTCCTGCGAGATCTTGTTGGCCAGGGTGAAGACCGAGCTCTCGACGAACTCGATCAGGCCCTCGTACATCTGCGCCTTGGAGGCGAAGTGGCGGTAGAGCGCCGCCTCCGACACGCCGAGCCTGTCGGCGAGCGCGGCGGTGGTGATCTTCTCCCACTTGGGCGCCTCGAGCATCTGCGCGAGGGCCTTCAGGATCTCGAGCCTGCGTTCGCCTTTTGCGCGTGGCATAGCGTTATGGATGGATTCTACGCGGCAGTTCAGTCACCGACGCAATGCACGCATCGACATAGGGAACGCGCCGGCGCACGGCGCTGACCCATACCGTCGACATGCCCAGGCGATGCGCCGCGCGCAGGTTTTCCAGCATGTCGTCCACCATCGCGCAGCGATGCGGGTCGAGGTCGTGCTGGCGCAGCAGGTGGTGGAAGCCGTGCAGGGCCGGCTTGCCGCGGTAGCGCGCGTCCTCGATCGAGTACACGGCGTCGAAATAGCGGTCCAGGCGGATGGCGCGCAGCACCTGCCATACGTAATGCCGCGGCGCGTTCGAGAAGACGAGCTTGGTGCCGCCGAGCACGCGCAGCGCGTGGCGCACGGCGTTCTCGTGCACCACCATGTCGGCGAGCTCGGGGAAGACGTGCGTCTCGGCGAGGAACTCGCGCGGGTGCACGCCGTGGTGGCGCATCAGGCCGTCGAGGGTGGTGCCGTAGGTGCGCCAGAAGTGCTCGCGCATGGCGTTGGCGCCGGCCTCGTCGACGTCGAAGCGCTTGCGCAGGAAGGCGTTGATCTGGCCGTGCATCGCGGGAAAGATGCGCGCCCGCGCGTCGTGCAGGGTGTTGTCGAGGTCGAAGATCCACACCCGCCGCGACGGCGGCAGACGCGCAATCCTCACTACTTGCTTCTTATGAGGGTGCCGACGCCCTGGTCGGTGAGCACTTCGAGCAACAGCGCGTGCGGCACGCGGCCGTCGATGATGTGCACGCTCTTCACGCCGTTCCTCGCCGCATCCAGCGCCGAGCCGATCTTCGGCAGCATGCCGCCGGAGATCACGCCCTTGTTCACCAGGTCGTCGATCTTCTTCGGCGTGAGCCCGGTGAGGAGCTTGCCCTGCTTGTCGAGCACGCCCGGCGTGTTGGTCATCACCACCAACTTCTCGGCCGACAGGATCTCGGCCAGCTTGCCGGCGACGAGGTCGGAGTTGATGTTGTAGGTGGTGCCGTCGGCGCCGGTGCCGATCGGCGCCACCACCGGGATGAAGCCGCCCGCCTCGAGCGCCTGGATCACCGACGGGTCGATCGACTGCACCTCGCCCACCTGGCCGAGGTCGACGGCGCCGTTCTCCTTCGTCGGCAGCAGCATCTTGCGCGCGCGGATGAAGGCGCCGTCCTGCCCGGTGAGGCCGACCGCCTTGCCGCCCGCCTGGTTGATGAGCTCGACGACTTCCTTGTTCACCTGGCCGCCGAGCACCATCTCGACGATGTCCATGGTCTCGGCGTCGGTGACGCGCATGCCCTGGATGAACTCGCCCTTCTTGCCGAGCTTGGTGAGGAGCTGCTCGATCTGCGGCCCGCCGCCGTGCACCACCACCGGGTTCATGCCCACCAGCTTCAGCAGCACCACGTCGTAGGCGAAGTCGCGCTTCAGCTCCTCGTCGGTCATGGCGTTGCCGCCGTACTTCACGACGATGGTCCGGCCGTGGAAGCGCTGGATGTAGGGCAGCGCCTCCGCGAGGATGCGGGCCTTCTCGGCCGCCTGCGGATTGTGACCGGGTGTAGAACTGAGGGGGGCGTTCATTGCGCCCCCCGATACTACAGAAAAGAACCTTACTGGATCGAAATCTGCTTGCGCTGCGCCGCGGCTTTCTTCGGCAGCGTCAGCTCGAGCACGCCGTCCTTGAACTTCGCCTCGGCCTTCGCGTCATCGACTTCCTGCGGCAGGGTGAAGCTGCGCGTGAGCTTGCCGTAGGTGCGCTCGGTGTGCAGCACGCGCTGGTCCTTGCCGGCTTCCTGCTCGCGCTTCACCTCGGCGCTCAGGGTCACCTCGGCGCCGTCGATCGACACCTGGATGTCTTCCTTGCGCACGCCGGGCAGCTCCGCGGCCACCGTGTAGGCGCCGTTGCGCTCGGTCACTTCCACCTTCATGCGGGGCAAGGCGTCGCCCTGGCCGTTGTAGGCCACCGGGCGCACGAGGAAGCCCTTGAACAGGTCGTCGACCAGCTCGTTGAAAGGATCGAATCTTTGAATGCTCGCCATGTGGCTATCTCCTATCTTGTCCAGTGGGGCTTCGCCCCGTGCATCAGAGGTAGGGATGGGCGCGCCGGATTTCAAGGGGTGGGTAAACTTCGGTCCATGAAGGACTTAGCGTGTGCTCGTTGCGGCACCGGGTTCCGGTGCGGAGCCGAGGCGGCGGGCTGCTGGTGCGAATCCTTGCCGGCGGTGGAGCCGGTGCCGGGACAGGACTGCCTGTGCCCGGCATGTCTGGAAGCAGCCGCTAGAGAACGTAGCGCGCGAGATCCTCGTCCTTCGCCAGCTCGCCCAGGCGGGCGTTGACGTAGGCGGCGTCGATCTTCACTTCTCCAGGGCCCCGGCGGCCGGCCTCGAACGAGACCTCCTCCAGCAGCTTCTCCAGCACGGTGTACAGGCGCCGCGCGCCGATGTTCTCGGTCTTCTCGTTCACCTGCCAGGCGATCTCGGCGAGGCGCCGCACGGCATCGGGGCGGAACTCCAGGCGCACGCCCTCGGTATCGAGCAGCGCCTGGTACTGCTTCACCTGGCTCGCGTCAGTGCCGGTGAGGATGCGCTCGAAGTCGTCGACCGACAGCGGATCGAGCTCGACGCGGATCGGAAAGCGGCCCTGCAGCTCCGGGATCAGGTCGGACGGCTTGGCGAGATGGAACGCGCCCGAGGCGATGAACAGGATGTGATCGGTCTTCACCATGCCGTAGCGCGTCGACACGGTGGTGCCCTCCACCAACGGCAGCAGGTCGCGCTGCACGCCCTGGCGCGAGACGTCGGCGCCCTGCATCTCCGCGCGGCTGGTGATCTTGTCGATCTCGTCGAGGAACACGATGCCGTTCTGCTCGGCGTTCGCCAGCGCGCGGCCCTTCAGCTCGTCGTCGTTCACGAGGCGCGCGGCCTCCTCGTCGGCGAGCACCTGCGCCGCCTCCTTCACCTTCAGGCGCCGCAGGCGCCTGCGGCCGCCGCCGAGGTTGGAGAGCATGCCCTGGATCTGGCTGGTGAGCTCTTCCATGCCGGGCGGCGCCAGCACCTCCATCTGCGGATGTGCCACGGCCACCTCGACGTCGATCTCCTTCTCGTCGAGCTCGCCCTCGCGCAGCTTCTTGCGGAACTTCTGCCGCGTGTCCTCGCTGCCCTGGCCGACCAGCACCTCTAGGATGCGGTCCTCGGCCGCCTCCTCGGCGCGCGTGCGCACGCGCTTCATCGCCTGCTCGCGCGTCTGCTTGACACTGATCTCGACCAGGTCGCGCACGATGGTGTCGACGTCGCGGCCGACATAGCCTACCTCGGTGAACTTGGTCGCCTCGACCTTGATGAAGGGCGCGTCGGCGAGCCGCGCCAGGCGCCGCGCGATCTCGGTCTTGCCGACGCCGGTCGGGCCGATCATCAGGATGTTCTTCGGCGCGATCTCCTGGCGCAGCGGCTCGGGCACCTGCTGGCGCCGCCAGCGGTTGCGCAGCGCGATGGCCACCGCGCGCTTCGCTCTTCCCTGCCCCACGATGTACTTGTCGAGCTCGTGGACGATCTCCTGCGGCGTCATTCCGCTCACAGCGTCTCGATCGTGCGGTTGTGGTTGGTATAGATGCAGAGATCGGCCGCGATCGCGAGCGCCTTGTCCACGATGTCCCGCGGGGAAAGATCGGTGTTGTCGAGCAGCGCCTTGGCCGCGCTTTGCGCGTACGGCCCGCCCGAGCCTATGGCGACGATGCCCTGCTCGGGCTCGAGCACGTCGCCCGCGCCGGTGATGATGAGCGAATGCTCCTTGTCAGCGACGGCGAGCATCGCCTCCAGGCGCCGCAGGATGCGATCGGTGCGCCAGTCCTTGGCCAGCTCGACCGCCGCGCGCATCAGGTTGCCTTGGTGCTTGTCGAGCTTGCTCTCGAAGCGCTCGAAGAGGGTGAAGGCGTCAGCCGTGCCGCCGGCAAAGCCGGCGAGGATGCGGTCCTGGTGGATGCGGCGCACCTTCTTCGCGCCGCCCTTCACCACGACCTGGCCGAGGGTAACCTGGCCATCGCCGCCGAGCGCGACGGCCGAGCCGCGGCGCACGGAAAGGATGGTGGTGCCGTGGAACTGTTCCATGGGGAGAGTCTTCAGGTGGGGGCGCTGCGGGGGGAAGTCAAGAGCAAGACTACGAGCCCGAGCGCCGTCATGCAACAGACGACGAGCGGGCCGGGCGGCAGGTCGGATGCCAGCGACACGCCGACGCCGACCGCGTAGCCGACGATGCCGAGCGTGTAGGCCGATGGCAGCCGGTAGCGCGCGAGGTGACGCGTCGCCAGCGCCGGAACGATGAGCGTGGTGAACACGAGATAGAGGCCGACGAGCTGCACCGAGACCGTCACCGCGATGGCGAAGAGCAGATAGAACCCGGCCTGGCCGATGCGCGAGCCGTAGCCGAACCAGATCACCAGCAGCACCGCGTACACGACGGCCACATACGTCAGCACCGTCGGGTGCACCCAGAGGATCTGGCCGACGAGCAGGTCCTTCAGGTGCTCCGCGCCGTGCGGATTGCTCGCCAGCAGCAGGATGGCGAGGTTGGCCGCCACGATGAAGGTGACGCCGATGACCGCTTCCTGCACCTCGGTCCAGATCCGGTCCGTCCAGTTCAATAAAAGGGCTCCAGCGATAGCCGCGGAAAGCGCGGCTACCTGCACCGCCGCGCCGTGCGGCTCGAAGCCCATGAAATCGGCGAGCACCACGCCGAGGCCGGCGATCTGCGCCACCGCGAGGTCGATGAACACGATGCCGCGCCGGAGCACCTGCACGCCGAGCGGCACGTGCGTGGCGGTGATGAGCAGGCCCGCGAGCAGCGCGGGCCAGACGATGGAGAGCCCGGCGCTCATTTCGCCACCGCCACGAGGCGCGCCACGGTGTCGTCGAACAGACCGAACAAGTCCTTGGCGCGCTCGGTGCCGCCCACGCTGTAGGGCAGCACGACGGCCGGCACCTTCGCCCGCTCCGCCAGCCACTCGGCCGGCCGCGGATCGTTGTAGGCGGAGCGCACCACCGCTTTCGCCGGCGCCGCTTTCAGCTTCTCCAGGAGCTCGGTGAGATGCGCCGTGCTCGGCGGCAGGCCAGGCTTCGGCTCGAGCGCGCCCAGTTCGCGCATGCCGAGCCACGCGACGAGGTACGAGAGATCCTTGTGATACACGACCACCGGCATGCCCTTCAGCGGCGCCGCGGCCGCTTCCCACTTTTTCGTCGCCTCGCTCCAGCGGGCCTGGAAGCCCTGCTCTCGCTCCTTATAGAGAGATGCCTGTGAAGCATCCAGGCTCGCCATGCGCTGCGCCAGCGCGCTGGCCACCCTCGCGATGTTGCGCGGATCGAGATGCAGGTGCGGGTTGCCCTGCGGATGCACGTCGCCCATCGAGCGGTCGACGCTCGTCGGCCGCTCGATCAGCGACACCGCGCTCGCCGCCTCGAAGTAGCCGGGCTGCCCCGCCTGGATCTTGGCGTTGCCCGACTGCGTCTGCAGCAGCGGCGCCCAGCCGATCTCGAGCTGCGCGCCGGTGCACACCATGAGGTCGGCGTTGCGCGCGCGCGCGATCAGGCTCGGCCGCGCCTCGACGCGATGCGGGTCCTGCAGCGCGGTGATGGCGGTATAGACGTTGACCTTGTCGCCGCCCAGCTCCTTCGCCAGCGCGCCCCACTCGGGCTCGCAGGCGAGGATGTTCAACGCCGCATTTGCCTGTACCGAAACAACTGCGAAAAGGAGCAATAGGAGTCTGTTCATCGTCGCGCCCCTAGAAAGTGTGAGCGCCGTGGGCGCCGAGGCTGAAGATGTACTGCAGGAGCACCTGGTTGTCGGTCACGCCGGCGCGCGATTTGTCGGCGGCGAGCTGCAGCCGGAGGCGGCTGAACTCGCTCGGGCTCCAGTCAAGCATCACGGTATTGCGGCTCGGGTTGTAGTCGGTGAGGAGCAGCGGCGATTGCGCCGGCGTGAGCACGCTCGATACCGTGCCGTGGTCCAGCCGATCATAGCGATAGGCGACGCGCCAGCGCGGCATGAATTGGTACACCGCCTGCGCGTACCAGCCCGACTGCGCGCTCGAATAGGCGCCCGGCGCGGCGGCGTAGGTGAGCGTGCCGTCTTCCAAGCGACGGAAGAGCTCGGCCTGCACCTTGAAAGTGGTGGCCCACTTGATGACGAAGTCGGCAATCCACAGCTTGCTGTCGCCGGTGAACGATTGCGGCGCCACGTCTTCGAAAGCCCGGTCCTGCGGCGACGCATGCAGATAGGAGAGGCCGGCACGCCACGCAGCGGTCTCGCCGAGGTCGCCGCCGACGTGGCCGAAGAGCGTCCACAGGCCCGCCGAGTTGCGGCTGGCGTCGCTCGCCGGAAAGGCGCGGCCGCGGGCCGCCTCGGCTCCGAGCTCGACCAGGAGATCGGTCGGGGCGACCCACTTGGCCTGCACGCCGTCGTCGTTGAGCCGTCCGCCGAGGAACGCCTTGTACGGAAGCGGCGCGTCCTGGAAGTCCCAGGCGTGCTGGTGGATGCCGTTCAGGTAGCCGATGCTCGAGAGGAAGCGCCCGCCTTTTAGCGTGAAGCCCTTGCCGAGCGCGAGCGTCTGGAAAAACGCCTCCTCGACCTCGATCGTGTCGTCGGGCGTAAGCGCGGCGACCAGCTGGCCGCGGAAGTACGGATCGATGTTGGAGCTCACCACCAGCTCCGACTCGCCCAGGCTGAAGCTGCGCGGCACCGGGCCGACTTCACCGCCGCTAGGAGCGAATCCCGTGATCTGAAAATCCTTCGGATCCTGCGAGGTGCGCGCGGCGGTGCCCTGCAGGATGAGCGAGATATCCGGATTGAAGGCGCTCGTGCCGGCCTGCTTGCGCTCGAGCTGCTCGACGCGCCGCTTGAGCTGCTCGACCTCGCTGTCCTGCGCGAAGGCCGTTGAAGCCGCCACGGCCAGCGCCGTGGCGCAAATCGCTATGCGATGCATTTCGATCTCCTTGAGACGGTTTACGAATGAACCGCTTCAGGAGATCGCCGGGGGTCCTCTCGATTGCGCGGCGAGCGCACGGCTGTCCGCCCACGCCGCTTCTACGGAATGGAAGCCTGTCTGCGGAAGCGAGATCGGCTCATGCGTAGGCGCGGGGCCGCTGACGGCGCCCAACACCGCGCCGAGCAGGTCGTGCAGGTCGCAAAGCTTGTCGCCCTTGGCCGGGGTGGTCTTCTGCGCCGTCGCGTGCCAGAAATCGTGCGCCAGCGCCGTCTGCTGCGCGAACAGCACCGCGCAGACGAGCAGGATGCGGGTGATTACTTGGCGAGGCATTCCTCGAGGCCGGCGATGAACAAATCCTTCGGCAGCTTCTTGCCGATGAACACGAGGAGCGACTGCTTCTTCTCGGCCTTGGTCCACGGCTTGCCCATGTCGCCGCCCATCATCATGTGCACGCCCTGGAACACCACGCGGCGCGGGTTGCCCTTCATCCAGAGGATGCCCTTGTAGCGCAGCAGGTCCGGGCCGTAGACCTGGATCATGCCGGAGAGGAAGTTCTCCAGCTTGGTGCCGTCGAAGGGCTTGTCCGACTTGAAGACGAAGGACTCGACCTCGTCGTGGTGCTCGTGCGCGATGTCGGTGAGGAAGTTCGGGTCGAGCTCGAGGATCGCGTTCAGGTTGAAGCCGCGGATGTCGAGCACTTCCTTGATCGGCGCGTTGCCGAAGTGCACGTGCTTGATCGGCGCGCGCGGATTCATCTTCCTGATGCGCTTCGACAGCTTGTCCACGTCGTCCTCGGAGACGAGGTCGGTCTTGGACATCAGGATGCGATCCGCGAACCCGACCTGCTCCTGCGCCTCGTGGAACTCGTCGAGCTGCTTCGGCGCGTGCTTCGCGTCGACCAGCGTGATGATCGAGTCGAGCAGGTAGTAGTTGCCGATCTCCTCGTCGGTGAAGAAGGTCTGCGCCACGGGCCCGGGATCGGCCATGCCGGTGGTCTCGATCACCACGCGGTCGAACTTGAGCGCGCCGTTGCTGCGCTTCTCCTTCAGCGTGCCGAGGATGCGGATCAGGTCGCCGCGCACCGTGCAGCAGATGCAGCCGTTGTTCATCTCGACGATCTGCTCGTCGGACTTCTCGATGATCTCGCTGTCGACGCCGGTCTCGCCGAACTCGTTCTCGATGACCGCGATCTTCTCGCCGTGATCCTCCTTGAGGATGCGGTTGAGGAGCGTGGTCTTGCCGCTGCCGAGGAACCCGGTCAGGATGGTGACCGGTACCATATCTTGCTCTTGCATCGGGGCATTCTACGACATGACTTCGAGACGGCTCTTCCTCATAGGCACGGCGGGCGCACTTCTCCCGTTGCGCGCCGGGGCGCAGCAGTTCGGCATGGTGCACGAGCTGTCGGGCACCGTGACGCTGAACGACTTTCCGCTCACGCGCTCGAGCGCGCTCCTTCCCGGGCAGACGCTGCGCACCGCGGAGGACGGCCGCGTCTGGTTCACCATCGGCTCGGATGCGTTCTTCCTGCGCCCGAACAGCTCGCTGCGCCTGCAGACCGTGTCGACGGCGCGCCCGCGCGAGCTGGTCATCGATTTCCTGCGCCTCGTCACCGGCGCGCTCGGCGCCACGTTCGCCAAGGGCATGCGCCGCTCGCTCGTCACGCCGACCGCGACCATCGGCATCCGCGGCACCGGCGTCTACGTCGAGGCTTCGCGCGAGCTCACCTATGCCTGCACCTGCTTCGGTGCCACCGAGATCATCAGCACGCCCACCGGCTCGATGATGGAGAGCGTGGCCGTCTCGACCGAGAACCACCAGGCTCGCTACATCAGCCGCGACCCGGTGATGAACATGCGCATCACCCGCGCCGGCCTAGAGCGGCATACCAATGAGGAGATGATTCGGCTCGAGCAGCTCGCCGGCCGGCCGAATCCGTTCAGTTCTTGAGGACCAGCAGGCCTTTGAGGTATTCGCCTTCGGGGAATTCGAGCGCCACCGGATGATCGGCGGCGGCGCCGAAGCGCTCGATTATCTTTGCGTCCGCGCCAGCGTCGAGCGCGGCGCCGGCGACGATCGACTGGAACAGCCCGGCATCGACGCCGCCCGAGCATGAGAAGGTGGCGAGCAGGCCGCCGGGCCGCAGCAGCTTGAACGCCAGCAGGTTGATGTCCTTGTAGGCGCGAGCGGCGTTCTTCGCCTGCGCCGCGGTCGGCGCGAACTTCGGCGGGTCGAGCACCACCAGGTCGAAGTGCGCGCCCTGGTCGCGCAGCTTGCGCAGGTGCGCGAAGACGTCGGCGGCGATGAACTCGACCTTCGAGGCGTCGAGCGGATTCGCCGCCAGGTTCTCTTTCGCGATCTCGATCGCGTCCTTCGAAGACTCGATGGCGCACACGCGCCTCGCGCCGCCCGCGAGCGCGGCGATGGCGAAGCCGCCGGTGTAGGAGAAGCCGTCGAGCACCTCGCGGCCCGCGGCGAGCGTGCGCACGCGCTGGCGGTTCTCGCGCTGGTCGAGGAAGAAGCCGGTCTTCTGGCCCTGCTCCACGTCGACGCGGAAGTTCAGGCCATGCTCGATGATCGGGCAGCGCGTGGCGTTCCTGTTGCCGCGGACGAAGCCCGAGCGGGATTTCAGTCCTTCAAGCTTGCGCGTCTCCGCATCCGAGCGCTCGTAGATCGCCTCGCACCCGGACAGCTCGGCGAGCGCGTCGAGGATCGGGTCGCGCCAGCGCTCGACGCCCGAGGCGAGGAACTGGGCCACTAGCACGTCGGCGTAGCGATCTACGATCAGGCCGGGCAGGCCGTCGGACTCGCCGTGCACGAGGCGCAGCGCGTTCGAGTGCTTTGCCGCCGGCAGGCTCTCGCGCATCGCCAGCGCGCGCATCACGCGATCGCGGAAGAAGGCGGCGTCGATCTCGAGCGCCGGATCGAAGCTCCAGACGCGGGCGCGGATCTGCGAATCGGGACTGTAGGCGGCGCGCGCGACGGTTTTCCCGTCCGCAGTAATGATATCCACCGTGTCGCCAGCCTTCGGCTTGCCGGAGACGCTGGCGACTGCGCCGGAGAAGACCCACGGGTGATGGCGGCGGAGAGATTTCTCCCGGCCGGGCTTGAGCTTGATCACTTCTTGCGCGCCCGCGGATGCGCCGCGTCGTACACCTTGGCGAGGGCCTGGAAGTCCAGATGCGTGTAGATCTGCGTGGTCGAGATGCTCGAATGGCCGAGCATCTCCTGCACGGCGCGCAGGTCCTGCGACGACTGCAGCACATGGCTCGCGAACGAGTGGCGCAGCATGTGCGGATGCACGCGCTGGCCGACGCCGCTCGCGCGCGACCACGCGGCCAGGCGCGGGGAAAG
>JADMIO011127031.1_pt1 | contig 12808 bp, 15 predicted proteins | sample 8958161 | NCBI WGS metagenome assembly JADMIO01 (sample SAMN16585339, study PRJNA669376) | soil metagenome | isolation source: Crop rotation soil | place: USA: Cullars Rotation, Alabama | collected 2011 | reverse complement strand
ACGAGCCACTGTCAACGATCCTGGCCAACGGCCAAGGCCATCAAGGCATCATCGCCGCCCACGTCGACCATAACAACACCGGTTGGAACCCGAGTTCCGCCGCAGACGAGCCGTTGCACACGATCACCGCCGAAGGCGCCCGCCACAACGTGATCGCCGCTCACATAGGCCAGAACAATTACGGCGACACCCCGTACAGCGCGGCTGATTCGCCGCTGAGAACTATCGTCGCTGGGGGCACACACCATCACCTGGTCGCATCGTTCCTGCAAACCTACTACGGCACCGGAACCGGTCAAGAACCGTCCGAGCTGCTTCGGACGATCCCAACCCTCGACCGCTTTGGCTTGGTAGGCGTTTCGATCGCCGGTGTGATGCACGTCATCACCGACATCTGCATGCGGATGCTGATGCCGCGCGAGCTCTACCTCTGCCAGGGCTTCCCACCCGGCTACGTGATCAACATGGGCCACGACGGACGCAAGTTGACCGCGAGCGCCCAGGTTCAGATGTGCGGAAACAGCGTCTCCCCGCCCGTAGCCACCGCCCTAGTCCGAGCCAACTGCCCAGACCTGATCTCCCGCCCAGAACTGATGCCTGCGAGGTGTGCGTGAGTAGCCTCAAGTCCAACAAACTCTTCCTCAAAGACTCCGCTGGGCGGTTCGTTTGCCGCAGAAGAGAGGTTTGGTGTTCCGTCGCGGAAAGTTGCTTGGATTGCGGCAGGAACGACGTCCCGCACGAAGCCAAGGGCCGCTGCCGCCTTTGCTACATTAAGTTCCGGCGGCGTACCGATCCCGAATATAAAGCTAAAGAAAACGCTCGTCAGAAGGCCAGGATGCTTAGGTCGGACTACCAGGAGAAGTACGACCAAGAGCGGCGAGCCCGACCCGAACGCATAGCCCAGCGCCGAGAGATCAGCGCAAGATACGCCCGCAAGCACGCGAAGTGGCCCCCTGGCGCGCTTGTCGAATACGAGTTGATCGCTGGACACTTCATTCAGGGACGCATCACCGACGATCGAAACCGAGCGTCGTGCGTTGTCCAGTTCAAAACAATGGCCGAACGGATTCCGTACCTTCGGCTTCGCCGGGTGGATGAGCGACTTCGGGAGGCTTGCTGATGACCCTGGAAGACCGCACACGTCATGCCGCAGTTTGGTTGCTTCGACAAAACCACGTGTATTCGATCTCCATGATCTTCAAGGAGAAGGGTCGCGAGGATCGGCACGGCTCTAAGCCGCTAAGAGGCTACGACCTTGGCTTCCCCGGGGAAGGCATGCGGTTCCTCCAAAACCAGCAAGTCATCGACCTGGCCAAGTCACTCGGCTACGTGGAGGACTGCTGACTCGGTGGAAGGAGGGGCCTACAACGCTGCGCAAGCGGCCAGATACATGGGCCTCTCCTACTCCTCGTTTTGCCGGAAGGTCAAGGATGGGAAGATCAAACCCCACCCGGACTTCGGCACTTTCCCTGTAAAGTATCTCGACTACCTCCTGGAGCACCCTTATGAAGCGCAGATCGGACGGACGGTTCATCAAAACCCAGAGGGTCAGGGGCCGGAGGTTGTCCGGCTATGGCTACACGGAGGAAGAGGCGATCCAGGATCTCCAGAACAAAGTGGAAGCCGAGCTCGCAAAGCCGGCGGAGCCGTCCACCCACTTGATCGTCCTGGACTCTAACTCGCCGCTGCACACCGTCGCCAAAGCCTGCTGGTATCCCCGAATCGAAGGGAAGAAGCCTCGAACCCGTGCCCGCTACGTCTCGGCGTACGTGAACCACATCCGCCCCGAACTGGGCGCCGTCCCCATCGGCCAGTTTGCCCCGCCCGAAGGCGAGATCTTGATCGACCGCTTCGTGGCCACCCTCAAGAAGAAGTGGATCTGGCCAAACGGAAAAGCCCCAAAGAACCTGGTCCGTTCCGACGACCACACCCACTTCCTGGGTCAGCAGATCATGGACGAAGGCGGAGCACGGTACGTGACAATGGTGCTCTCCATGATCCTCAAGCGAGCGATGGCGCACAAGCTGATCCACATGAACCCGGTGCCCCTCGCCGACGTGCCAGCCCAGAAGCAAAAGCGGGAGCGGGTCATGTCGATCGACCGCGCGCGCAAAGTCTTCGACATGCTCGAGGGCCACGAGCTGCAGCTCCCCTTCTTCCTGGCCGCTTTCATGGGCCTCCGCCGCGGGGAAGTGTGCGCCTTCGCCTGGGAGTACTTCGACCGCATCAGCGGGGTCTACCGGGTTCGAAAACAACTTGTCCACCAAGACGGCGGAGGAGTGGAAGAGGTCGACGTGAAGCGCGACAGCAAACGGGACATGGATCTCAGCGGAGCCCCGTCGTTCCTCGCCTTGATCGACAAACTAGGCGACCTCGACCACCCGGTAAGGGTCTGCACCCGCTCAGACCGAAACACCTGGGTGCCGAACAAGCTCACCGACGCCTGGGCCGAGTGGAACAAATCGACCGGAGCCCTCCCCGACTGGACGTTCCACGACCTCCGCCACGGAGCCGCCGGCCTCGTCTACTCAGCGACCAAAGACATCCTCGCCGTCCAAGCGCTCCTGGGCCACAAAGACGTCGACATGAGCATCATCTACACCGCCCAGCTCCAAGAAGCCAACGCCAAGAACCTGTCGACACTGGATTCGCTGTTCAGTGGACACAAGTGAACTGACTACCAACTGACTACCAATTTGATAGCCGCTTTAGGTTAGATGGTGGAGATAAGGAGATTCGAACTCCTGGCCTCTGCAGTGCGATTGCAGCGCTCTACCAGCTGAGCTATATCCCCACGCGGTAGGTTCAGAAAGATACCCCGACCGGCTCGTCAACCGGGCCGGTCAGTTCCAGTGCCAGCCGTCGTCGCCGAGCAGGCTTTGCATTAAGTTCAGCTGGCCCGAGTGGTACCACAGGTGGACCACCAGGAACTGGCACCGGGCGAATCGGGTGGTTTCTCCGTCTTCGGTCATCAGGGGTTCCTCCATGAACTGGGGTGTGAAGCTGTCGATGGTCTTGATGATCCGCTCGCAGGACTCCTGGAACGACTGGATCACGATTTCCTTGCCAGCGGGGAAGTCGGCCGGGGCCGTGATCCAGCCTTCATCTGGCCACTCGAAGGGTGTCTCGCCTCGGATGACGTGGCCAACGTGGTCGTTCACCAGGTTGCATTCGTAAACCACGTCCACCACGCGCCGAGTCGATCCTCCCCAGGATTTGGTGTAAGCCTCCTCGGGAAGAGCCTCCAGATCCTTCAAGAAGATGTCGCGGGCACGCGAAAAGCTGCGAAGGGCCTAGGCTTGCAAGTCCATAAGCCGGGATTATGCCATCGCGGCGCAGCCCAGGTGCTCGAAGGCTTCCCGCTCCAAGCGCTCGCGGTGGTCGGGGTGGGCGATTTCGATGAGGGCCTTGGCTCGTTGCCGCAGGTTCTTGCCGTGAAGGTTAGTCGCACCGTATTCGGTGACCACCCAGTGCACGTGAGCTCGGGTGGTGACGACCCCGGCTCCAGGCTTGAGCATCCCGGTGATCCGGGATTCACCGCGGCTGGTGGTGGAAGGCAAGGCGATGATCGGCTTACCACCCACCGAGTACGAGGCACCGCGGATGAAGTCCATCTGGCCCCCGACGCCCGAATACAGGCGACCGCCGATGGAATCGGCGCAAACCTGGCCGGTGAGATCCACTTCGATCGCGCTGTTGATGGCGGTGACCTTGGGGTTCCGCCGAATGACCGCGGTGTCGTTAACGTAGGCTACATCCAGCATCGCCACCAGGGGGTTGTCGTCGATGAAGTCGTAAACCTTGCGGCTGCCCATCACGAACGTCGAGACGATCTTGCCGGGGTGAACCCGCTTCTTGCTTCCCGTCACCACGCCTCGCTCCACCAAGTCGATAAGGCCCTCCGAGAACATCTCCGTGTGGACTCCCAAATCGCGGTGTCCGCTCAAAGCTGCCAAGACCGCGTTCGGAATCGCCCCGATTCCCATTTGAAGGGTGGCTCCGTCCTCGATGAGTTCAGCGCAGTTCTGGCCGATTTTGCGGCTGACGTCGTCCAGTGGCTTGGCCAGAATCTCAGGGATTTCCATTTCCTCGTTCACCATGGCGTCCAAGTGGTCGGCGTGGATCAGACCGTCTCCGTGGGTGCGGGGCATGCGTGGGTTGACCTGGGCAATGACGTGTTTCGCGGTCATCACCGCGGTCCGGGTCGCTTCGATCGAGACTCCCAGGGAACAGAAGCCGTGCTTGTCCGGCGGGGATACTTGGATCAGGGCCACATCGACCGGAAGCGCGCCGCTAGTCATCAGGGCGGGTATCTCGCTGAGGAACACGGGGATGTAGTCGGCTCGACCTTCGTTTACGGCTGCCCGCATGCTCTCGCCAATAAAGAGGCAGTTGACGCGGAAGCTGTCTTGCATCCCGGGCGCGGCGTAGGGACACGGGCCTTCGGTATGGAGTTGAAGAACCTCCACGTCGCGAAGCTCGTTCGAGCGGTCGGCCATCGCGGCCAGCAGAGGCCTTGGGGTTGCCGCCATCCCGTGGACGTACACCCGGTCGCCGCTCTTGATCACGCTTACCGCCTCGGCGGCGGACGAAGGAACTTTCACTTCTTCATGATGAGTCTGTGGCCTATCCGAAATGAGTCGCTAACGTCATGTCAGGCAAAGGCATGACAGAAAACCTGGCGCAGACTGGCCGACCATATTGCGGTCACGATGGCAATCAAGGAAATGGTCGGCGAACTCAGCGAGCAGCAGATGAAGGATCTCTTGCGAACACAGCAGTTCGCACGGTTGGCCTGCCACGCCAACGGCCGGACTTATGTCGTGCCCATCAGCTTCGCTTACGACGGTACTGACCTTTTTGGCTGGACCACGCCTGGCAAGAAAGTCGATATGATGCGGGCAAACCCGGAGGTCTGCATCGAGGTCGATGACGTAAAGGACCTGACCGACTGGCAGAGCGTCATTGTCGTTGGCCGTTTCCACGCACTCCACGGGATGGATGAGGCACGGGCTATGGGCCTTGTCATCGACAAGTACGGTCCGGTGTTTGCCGAATCGGAGACAGACGCGCGCCTCGGCCGCCAGGTGACACCCGCCCGGCTTGACAAAGAGCATCTACCGCCGGTGGTTTATAGGATCGAGGTTCTTGAGATGTCAGGCAGGTTCGAATCGCCCGTTAAGACGGCTTGATCGGCCGTACCACGCAAGTGACCAAGAGGCCTTCCCGCGTCTCGACCGCGGAAAGCGTTGCCCTCACGGGAATTTCTTGCCCGTCTTTCCTCAAGGCTGGGGTTTCAAGGTGCTGGCCCATTTCCCGCCGGCTCGGGTTGTTTACGTACTCTTCGCGGTGCTCGGTGTGGCGCGCCTTGAAGCGCTCGGGGATCAGGCAGAGCAGACTGCGTCCGTTCAGCTCTCCTTCGCTGTACCCAAATAATTCGTGCGCGACCGGATTTGCGTAATCGATGGTGCCAATGTCGCTGACTAGCAAAAGTGCGTCGGGAACATTCTCGAGAAGCTGTCGGTAATGCCGCTTTCCCCCAAGGGTTTCTCGTCGAAGTTCTTCGACGACGGCTGAATACTCCTCCCGAAGTTTACGGACTTCTTCTTCTTGCTGAGCCCTGAGAACGATGGCGACCAGCTCGGTGCGGTTGTAAGGGCCTAGCTTAATTCGAACCCTTCCCCAATAGGTTCCAACCGTCGCTTCGCTAATTCCTAGGCGGTGGGCGATCGCCGTATCAGTCAGCCCTTCCGCGGCGAACTTGAGCAGTTCCGCTTCGCGCGCTGAAAGTGTCGGTATTGGTCGCTCCACTTGTTGAAATTCCCCTTTCCCGCGTCAATAATACTTGAGCTAAAAGTTGGGTGGAGGAACGCCGTGGACAGGTTGAGCAAGGGTGACCAGGAAGTATTGAGCCTGATGAGCAAAGGCACATCGGACTTCGATATTTGTCGTCAATTGGCGCTCACTCCCGAGCGGTATGCCTCCGCGCTAGACCGCATTAAAAAACGGGCCGAGCAAGAAAGCCACGACGCGGGTCGCTATTATGAAAAGGCCTTAAAACTGCGGGCGGAGGCCACCCTAACATCGTTGCAGGCTCGATTTAAGGCGTTGTTCGATACCATTCCCCAAGCCGTGTTAGTGATCGACGGACGAAGTGGCCAAATCAAGCAATGCAATGCAGTAGCGGAACAGCTTCTGGGGTATCAGCCCGGCGAGTTAGTTGGACGGTCTGTTGAGGATCTGGTGCCAGAGCGATACCGAGCGATACACCCAGCGTATCGACTGGGCTTTCTTAACAGCGTCCGCAAGCGAGAGATGGGCTACCATCCGCCCATCTTCGGGCTCCGGAAAGACGGCGCAGAAGTAGAAATGTCCATCGCGCTCACTGCGACTCCCGCGGACGACGACGTCATGGTCGTGTGCTCGCTCGTCGATTCCTGGAAGACACCGGAAGTCAAAAGCCGTCTTGGCTGAGGCTCGACGCGGCCGGCGACGTCAAGAAGTCGGTCACGTCGCGAATATCGCCCTTCTCAGGGTAGGCCCGCGCCAGCGCGAAGATGTCGGCGGCCATCGGCATGTAACCATCCTCCGGATGGATGCCGGTGTGGTAGCTCTCATGGCGAAGGCGCGCCACAAATGCTTCCTTTTCCCATCCGCTCTCCACGTAGTCTTTTACTAGGTGGATGAGGAGGCGCGTAAACAGTCCCCGCCGGAAAGTGAAGTCCACCACGATGTCCGCGTTCTGCCGCGTCGGCTCGACAAACACCCGGTAACTGGGCCGGACAAACCGTTGGTACCGGTCGATCACCTCTTCAATTGTCGTCTTCCTCTCACCGACGTCACGGAGGATCCGTCCGAGCAGCCGTTCATCGGTGGCGACATCCAAGAAACAAGTGAGGTCGCACAGGCTGGCCATGGGTTCGGCAAGGATGAAGAGGCCTTCGACCACCACAACGGGAACCGGTTCCACACGTGCGCTCCGAGGAGTTTGGGTCATCGCGCCGAAGTCGTAACTGGGAGTCCAGACCGACTTTCCGGCCTTCAATTGCTTCACGTGGCGAATGAGGGCGCGGAAATCCAGGTGCGACGGGTGGTCAAAGTTAATGCCGGCGGCTTCTTCGCGTGACCGGACATCGGACCGGAAATACTGGTCCATGCTGATCAACGCCGCCCGCTCGGTACCCAAGGTTTCCACGATCTGACGGGCCAGATATGTCTTTCCGGAACCCGATCCGCCTGCGATTCCCATCACCAGCGGGGAGCGGACGGGTTGTGGCGTCATCGGATCAATTGTGGTTGGACGGGCAAACCTCGAATGTCAGGGGATTCCATGACTCCGAAGTCGTGACTTGATGCTGCATCGGCTTCTCCCTAGAATGTCTGTTCAGGGGCGAGAATCAATGAAAATTGTGATCGGCGTGGACGCCGAACGACACTATCAAAACGCACTAAACCTGGCCCACAGGTTCCACTTCGCGCATCCCGAGTGGATCCTCCTCCACAGCGTCGAAGTGACCGTGCCCATGGCTGGGTTCACATACCCGGCCGAAATCTCCTTCGGCGCCGAGTTCGCGCGCCTGGCGATGGAGAGCGGCGAAGCCACGCTCACGGATGCGGTGCAGTTCGCCAAGACTTGCGGTGTCGAAGGGGAGCCCGTGCTCGTAACAGGAGCCGCCGCGGGGACTCTCTCGCATTACGCCAACACCAACGAAGTTGACCTCGCCGTCGTCCAATCCACTCGCAAAGGGACGCTTGGGTCGCTCTTCCTGGGCAGCGTCAGTCGGGCGCTTACGACGGGCGGGAGGTGTTCGGTCTTGGTTTCTAAGGGCAAGATTGACCGCGAAGGCCCAGTTCACGCGGTGTTCGCGACCGACCACTCGAGTTACTCCGAACGAGCTCTGGACAACTTCCTGATGATGAAGCCCGAGGGGTTAGAACGGGTAACGGTACTTCATGCCCTCGACGTGAAAGGCGCCATCGCGAAGTCGGACGTGTCCTGGGTGAACTGTCACGTTAACGACATGAAGCACCTAACCGGCGTGGTGTCTCGACGTTTCGCGAAAGTGGGCATCGAGGCCGACGCGAAGTTCGTGGACGGACCAGTCCAAGAGTCGATCCGAACGACAATGGAATCGACCAAGGCAGATGTCTTGGTGATCGGTGCCCAAGGACACGGGTTCATCCACAACGCACTCCTCGGTAGCACCGCGGTCCACCAGGTTGCGGCCGAGGCTTACCCGGTGTTAGTCGTTCGGGCGGCGTCTTAAGACGCCGGCATTAGCCAGAGCCTAGCGGGCCCTGGCTCGTAGGCGACGCGGTTGCTTCCACTCCGGATCGCTCTAGCGGCCGCGACCACTTCGACGATGTGGCTGCACGGTTGCCATGTGTCTCTGCCCTCTAGGGCAGCGACGTGGCGATCGTAGGCATCGAAGTCTCCTGTGTAGGCGGAGAGGTAGGCGAGAGTGGCTTCCGCGTAGTCCCGACCGTGCGCGTACTCGTAGGAATCTGCGTAGGCAAGCGCGCGCCGAGCTTTGGAGATCGCATCCTCGGCGTCCGAGAGCTGAATCGCGACCTCGCATAGTCTGAGATAGGCCGAAACCTCGGCCCACCGGTTCCTTTGTTTGATCGCGGTCTCCAGAGCTTCTGTGGCGTAGTTCTTGGCGCAAGTCGTGTCGCCGTTGGCCAGGCTGGCTGCACTCTGGATCGTCAAGAACATGGCCCGCCGTCTCGGGCTCCCAAGTCCCTGGAAGAACCCAAGACCTTGGGCCAGTTTCTGAGCCGCGTCGGGACGCTGGAGTCGGACAGCGGCCATGCACAGCGGCCAGAACGCGCTGGCCATCGCCTCTCGATCTGAGGCCGCATCTGCGAGACCAAGCCCTTCCTCTGCGAGTTCGAACGCCTTTTGCCAATCACCAAGGCTCAGTTGCAGGCTAGCTTCGATAACGGTCGCCGATGCTCGAGCTTGTTGGCTGCCGGCAATTTCAGCTTGCCGGATGATGGTGACGCCTTCCGCGTAAGCGCCCCTTCGGCCCGCGATGCGTGCGAGAACAAGCTGGGCACGCCACTTTTTGGCGGGATCCATGAACTCGGCGGCATCCTCCATGCACGCTTGAGATCGACGAAGCGGACCGACGCGGAGGTAGCCCCACCCCAAACAGTAGTCAGCCAGCCCAACCTTGGTGGTCTCTTGAGCGTCCACGAAGATTCCCTTTGCTTTAGTGGCCCAAAGAATGGCGTCTTGGTGTTCTCCACACTCCATCAGCTTCTCGGCCAGGGCCAAGCAATAGTCGCCACGGCTCTCCACGGGAACCGAGTTGATATGGCGCTCGAGGAGTTCCCCGGCCCGTCTCGGGTCCGGAGGGGCGAGCCATGCGTCAGCCAGGGTGACCGCCGCGTTAGCGCCTTCGGAAACCAGACGGTGTTCGTGGTGCCGGAAGAAGTCGAGCGTGGTTCCGGTCAGTCCTGCAATCTCTTTGATGCGTTCCCGCGAAGGGTGGACAGCACCGCTCACGTACGCATAGAGGGTGGCTCTTGAAAGACCTAACTTGTGGGCCAGGCCGGTGAGCGATACGCCCGCTTGAGCGGCGGCGGCTTTGATGCGCCGACCTTCGAACTCGGTTGTGGAAGCCATGGGCAACGGCACATGGGCCCGCTCTCCAAGAGGTCCACTAGCAATTTCTACATTGGCACGGCTTTCTGGTGGATTGCACCTGTCAAGGTCCAACCGCGCCATGGAGAATATTCAAAATGTGGTCACTTAGCGGTGTATCCGCCGTCGATGACTAATTCGGTGCCAGTCACGAACTTGGATTCGTCCGACGCGAGGTACAGGACGCCGTAGGCGATGTCGTCCGGATCGCCCATGTGGCCCAGGGGGTGCAACTGACCGACCGCGGCCTTCCACGCCTCGATGTCTCCTCCCTTCGATTTCAGGTAGTTCTCGACCATCGGTGTCCAGATAAAGCCTGGATGGACGGAGTTGACGCGGATGCCGTCCTTTGCGTACATCACCGCGTCCGTCTTGGCCATCAGCCGGAGCGCTCCCTTTGAGGCGTGATAGGGGGGCGCGTCAGCCGCTCCCACCAAACCGTAAATCGAGGACATCTGGATGATGCTCCCACTCTTGGACGGGAGCATCTGGAGCAGCGCGTGTTTGGTGCAGAAGAACGCGCCTTTCAGATTGACGTCCATCAACTTGTCCCACTCGGCGGCGGTGACTTCGTGGGTGGGGCGGTCGACTCCGGAGATTCCCGCGTTGTTGACCAATACGCTCACGGGGCCAAGCTTGGATCGGACCATCTTAAAGACGGCGTCTACTTGCTTCTCGTCGGTCACGTCCAGATGCCAATAGCCAGCGGTACCTCCCGCCTGGCAGATCTCGTTGACCACGGACTGGCCCTCGGAATCAAGCACGTCCGTGACGGCAACGGCCGCACCCTCGGCCGCCAGTAGCTTCGCGCAAGCCCGGCCAATCCCCAAGGCTGCGCCGGTCACGACAGCCACTTTGCCCTTTACGCGTCCGAAACGATCCATTAACGACTCCGCGCCACGAGGGCACCGAACAAATTTAGCCAAACTGGGGTCCGAATTTAAGTCGGTAAAAACGATGTAATGCTTTTCCCGGACAGAGCCGCGCTCGACGTGGTCTAGGGTCAGGGGAGGAGTCGCAGATCCGCGGCTTTCGCCCGCTGTCCCTATCCGGACGGTTCGAATCCTGACGGAACGACACGCTCAGATCCTGAAGCGAGGGTCGCATAAAGGTCTTGCGAGAGCCGTTTGCGGCTTATCCGGCTCAAAACGCAAGTTCAGGTTGATAGAAGGCCAGCTGCATCGCGGAAATTTGTAGCCAATTCATACGAATCGATCAATGATTTTGAGCGCGCAACCTTACGCGAAACCAATGCCCCTTCTGCCTCGCAGCGTGACGCGGCAGGATGTGATACGTCGGGAAGAGCAGAGGAACGAACCATGAACGCTTTTACGAAGTTCATCACGATCGGCGCCCTCGCCCTTACGATCGCCGCGCCTGTCACCGCCGAAGCCCAAAGAAGGGGACGCGAACGGACGCGGTCGGAGTGGCAGAAGCTCTCGTACGCCGGTGCGGCCCTTGGTCTACTGGGCCAGCTGAACCGCGACAAGACGCTCTCGTATCTTGGAGCCGCGGGTGGTGCTTACTCGCTCTACCGTTGGAACGAAGACAACAAGGCCATCCACCGCCGCCGCGACCGTGACGAGACCATGTACGTCCACCGCGCCTATGGACGCCACTGGCACTGGGAGCGCGTGCGACACCACCGCCACGGACGGACTTGGTACACCCGTGTGAAGGTTTACGACTAAGTAATTAGCTCGTCTAGCCGCAGCGCCGATCCAATTGGATCGGCGCTGTGCTTTTGGGAAGCCTGGAATTCCTACCCGATTCTTACAGCTTCCGGGCCCAATCTTTAAATATCGAAGTCAGACTCGCGCGTTAGAACCGGTGGAGGTCGAAAAATGAACGCTATTACCAAGACACTTACCATCGCGTTTCTGGTCGTCGGCATGGCGATCCCCATGACGGCGGAAGCCCAACGCAGCCGTCGCCGCCAGACTCAATCCGAGTGGCAGAAGCTCGGCTACGCCGGTGCCGCCCTCGGCATCCTCGGTCAGCTGAGCCGCGACAAGACCCTCTCCTATGTCGGCACCCTAGGCGGCCTTTACTCGCTGTACCGCTTCAATGAGGACACCAAGTCGCTGGACCGGGACCGGAACCTTCGCGCCCAGTTCTACGGCCAGGAGTACATCGAACGCAACGGTCGTCGCTATAAGAGGCGGATCGTCCACCGAAATGGTCGCGACTACTACCAGTTCGTCCCGGTACGACGCGGACGCGACGACTAACATCGCTACTTACAAAGAGCAGCGCGGCGGGGGATATCCCCGCCGCGCTGTCATTTATGGGGCGGTTCAGGCGAGCTCAAGTACAGAGGTCAGTAGCGGATCGCGCCCCAGTACGCGCCCCCAGCGCGCCGTTCCGTACTCAAAGTGCCACCACTCGGTGTCCAGTCCGACGAAGCCAGCTGACTCCATCGCGGCCCGAAGAAGCTCGCGGTCTCGGCTGGCTTGGACAAAGCCAGGCTCGGTCGGGGGATTCTCGCGATACCAGTCGCGGGCAGAGGCGACATTGAACTCGTCAAACTCCGTTCCCATCCAGACCTCCTTGCCGTCTCGGTACAGAGTTACGTCGATCGCTCCTCCAGTGCCGTGAGGGTAAACGCCCGAAGGGTTTGCCACAAACCCCTTGATGTTTTCGAGCGCTTCCTCCTCGCTCATCCCCGCGGCGTGGAACTCGGCCAAGGTGACGTCGTAAAGATGCTGTTGCGCGACGGGAGGTCGGTAGCAGTCAAGCAAAGCAAGCTCATATTCCGGTCCCAGGAACTCGCGAACATGCTCCAGCGGCTGCAACAAAGCCTCCGCGACCCACGGTTCAGGCGGTGACCCCGGGAAACCCAGGGTCACATAGCGCATGTCGTAGGGGAAACCCTCGACTCGTACCAGCTTCACGGTTTGGCCGGCCGGAGGTTCGACCAGCTGGCAACCGCGTTGAACACCAGTCCCCAAGAACCTTGCGTGCTCTGACGCCACATCGGGTTCATCGCGAACAGCAGCACATTGCCCTTACCGACGGGACAGTTCACCAACGCGGCCTTGCCAGCCAGTAGCTCGCCGTGGTTTAGGGCGCCGCTGATCAGCAGTTTGTCCGCGGCCGCGAAACGCAGCAGAACCTGCGGACGTGCACTTTGCGGCTGGGCGGGTGGATCCTGGGCGT
>JADMIO011606094.1_pt1 | contig 12809 bp, 8 predicted proteins | sample 8958161 | NCBI WGS metagenome assembly JADMIO01 (sample SAMN16585339, study PRJNA669376) | soil metagenome | isolation source: Crop rotation soil | place: USA: Cullars Rotation, Alabama | collected 2011 | reverse complement strand
GAGCCGTGAAGGGCCGCTACGACAAGTCGCGCTGGGATGTGCTCAGTCCGCTGCTCGACGAGCTGCTCGAGCTCGACGCGCCCGCGCGTGCCGAGCGCATCGCGAGACTGCGTCGCGACGACTCCGGGGTCGCCGACGAGCTCGTCGACCTCATGGCGCAGTACACGAGAATCGAGCGCGATGGGTTTCTCGAGGCTCCGCTGCCGCGTCCCGCGAGCACGACGCTCGAGGGCCAGACGGTCGGCAACTACACGCTCGACCGGCTGCTCGGCGAGGGCGGTATGGGCACGGTGTGGCTCGCGCACCGCAGCGACGGCCGCTATGACGCACGCGTTGCATTCAAGCTGATCAACCCGGCGCTGCTCGGGCTTGGCGGTGTCGAGCGCTTCCGGCGCGAAGGCCGCGCGCTCGGCCGCCTGACGCACCCGAACATCGCACGCCTGCTCGACGCGGGCGTGACGCACGCCGGTCAGCCGTATCTCGTGCTCGAGTACATCGAGGGCGAGACGATTACGCGCTGGTCCGATACGCGGTCGCTCGACGTCGAGCCCCGCGTGCGTTTGTTCCTCGACGTGCTCGCGGCCGTCGCGCACGCGCACGCGAAGCTGATCCTGCATCGCGACCTGAAGCCCTCGAACATCCTCGTCACGTCGGAAGGGCAGGTCAAGCTCGTCGACTTCGGCATCGCGAAGCTGCTCGACGACGAGAGCGACGACGCGAAGCGGTCGGGGCTCACGCAGCTCGCAGGGCAGGCATTCACGCCCGACTACGCCGCGCCCGAGCAGGTGCAGGGTGGAGAGGTGACGGCCGCGACCGACGTCTATGCGCTCGGGGTGCTGCTCTACGTGCTGCTGACGGGACACCACCCGACTCTCGGCGACGGGCACACACCGCTCGACCGCATGCGTGCGCTCGTCGATACCGAGCCGACGCGTCCGAGCGATGCGGGGCGATCGAATCGCGCGCAGCGCAAAGCCGATGAACGCCGCGATGCCAGGCCGTCGCGGCAATCGACGCGCGCGCTGCGCGGCGACCTCGACAATATCGTGATGAAGGCGCTCAAGAAGGCGCCGGCCGAGCGCTACCCGAGCGCGGACGCATTCGCCGAGGACCTGCGCCGCTATCTCAATGACGAGCCGGTCAGCGCGCGCCGTGATTCGATTACGTATCGAGCCAGCAAGTTCGTGGCCCGCAACAAGCTCGCGGTAGGCGCGGCGGCAGTCGTGTTCGTGACGATCGTGGCGGCCGCGATCGTATCGATCCAGCAAGCCGTCGAAGCGACGCATCAACGCGACCGCGCGCTGTCGCTTTCGGGTCGCAACGAGGCCGTCATCGATTTCGTGACGAGCATGCTGACGGAAGTTGCGCCGGCCGATCAGCCGGTCAAGGTGGCGGACCTGATCGAGCGCAGTCAGGAGATCCTGATCAAGGAGGAAAGCATCCCTGAGCATCGCGCCGCGATCCTGAGCACGCTGGCAGCCTACTACCTGAGCTCCGGCAAGCCGACGCAGGCCCACGCACTGCTCACGCGCTCGCTCGACCTGACGAAATCGACTGAAGATTTCGACCTGCGCTCGATGCTGCTCTGCGAAAGCGGATTCGCAGCCTCGCTGAACGGCCGCCCGGACGAGTCGCGCAGGCTCCTGGAACAGGGCCTGGAGATGAGCCGTCTGGATCCCGACTCGGACTCAGGAATTCAGTGTCTGCGCGATCGCGCCTACGTCGCACAGAACACGAACGATCCAGAGGCGGCGCTCGACTACGCGCTGCAAGCGCAGGCGCGCGTCAAGCAATCGCCCACGCCGAAGCCCGACACCGAAGCGCAGATCCTCGCGGACATCGCGGCGGCGCATTACCTGGCGGGGCGCAACGCGGAGGCCGAGCGCTACTACGCCGACGCCATGTCGAAGCTGGTCGAGCTCGGCCGCGGCGAAAGCCCGAGTGTTTTCTTTCTCCGCAACAACTGGGGCATGGCGAGTTTCGCCACCGGCGACGTAAAACGCGCGCTCGAGCAGTACGACGAAGGACTGCGGATCGCCGTGGACCGCTCGATCGGGGGCGAGCCGCCGCCGTACCTGCTGATCAATCGTGCATTCGCGCTCCTGACGCTGGCGCGCTACGACGAAGCGCTCGCGGCCTACAACGTCGCGATCGATTCGGCGACGCGTTCCGGAAATACGGCCGCGCGCATCGCGGGCCTTGCCAACCGGGCGCACATCTATCTGTTGACGGGCGATGTCGATCGCGCCGAGCGGGAGATCAACGAGATCGCGCCGCAGATCGGCAAGACCATTCAAGCCGACAGCAACCCCGCCATGATGATCCTGCTCGTGAAGGCGCGCGTCGATGCGGAACGCGGACGCCTCGACGCCGCGATTGCAGGCGCGTCGCAGGTGATTGCGTTCTTCGATGGCCGACAGATGGCGGTCGCGGCGGTCGTGCGCGCGCTGCTGCTGCGAGGCGACCTGTACCTGAAGGCGGGAAATTCGGGCTCGGCGATGGGCGATGCGCGGCGTGCACTCGAGATCGCGCGAGCGTTGCAGAGCGGCAAGCCCTACTCGAGCATGACGGGTCAGTCACTGCTGCTGATCGCGCGCATCGACGATCGTCGCGGTGACGGCGCTGCTGCGCACGATCTCGCGAGCCAGGCACTGCCGCAATTGACCGAAACGCTGGGGGCGAAGCACCCGGATACGCGCCGCGCCGAGGAGGTTTCGGTCGCCACGAAGCAGACCTGAGAACCCGATCGTTCAGCTCGCTGCCTTGTGGCCGCGCCGCGCACGCAAGCTGAGCTTCTTCACACCGCGTTTGCGCCTGGCGCGCGATCTACGCGGCTGCAGAGCCGCGAATGCCTTGCCGGCTGCGTCTGCACACGTGCGCTCAGTGAACCGGAAAGCGGCGATGATATCTCGCCCGCGTGCGCTGACCGCGGCACCGCCCCCTCCGCCCCGGCCGCCTTTCGTCATGACGACCAGCGGCTCATCGAAGAGCTCGTTCAAGCTTTTCAGCAGCAGCCAGGCACGCTTGTAGCTCATGTCCATCGCCGCCGCGGCAGCGGACAGCGAGCCGGTCCTCTCGATTCCCTCGAGCAGATCGACCTTTCCCGGACCGAGGGCCCGGCCGGGCGCGAAATCGATCCTCAGGCGGACGCCTGGGCGGATCACGTGAGGGCTCTCGGCGGCATCCAGGACACGCGCTGCAATTGACGAATTTGCGCTCATAGCAGAAATACATGACGATATGTTTAAAAGAACATATCGACAATGACTTTGTCTACAACTGACTGAGGCCCCCATGGAACTGCAGAACCTGCTCAGAGTCTCCATCATCGCGGCGCTTTCGGCCGCAGCGACGCCGGCACTTGCCGCGTCGGGCACGCCTTCGACCGTCGAGGAACAGATCCAGGCGTTGCGCCAGCTCGTCGAGCGCCAGCAGGCGCAGCTCGACGAGCAGCAGCGGCAGCTCGCTGCCCAGCGGACCGAGCTCGATCAGTTGCGAACGACGCGAGCGCAGGTTGCAGCCGCGCCGACTCCAGCAGATGCCGGGCCGCGCCTCGACGCAATCGAGCGGACCCTGGAACAGACGAAGGTCGCGGCGCAGGACAATCCGAAGGTCCGCATGAACGCGAACCGCGCGACGATCACGAGCTCCGACGGCCGCTCGTCGATCGCGGTGCGTGCGAACGTGCAGCTCGACTACGGTCATTACGACCAGGATCCCGCGGGACCGCTAGAGACCGACTTTCGCCGCGGATCGGTTGGGTCCGGTTCGCGCGAGAACGACGCTGCGCGCGATCTGAGCGACGGCGCCTACTTTCGTCGCGCGCGGCTCGGCATCGAAGGCACGATCGCGCGCGATTTCAACTACCGCTTCCTGATGGAGCTCGGCGGAGCCGGCACCGAGGGCCCGACGCGCATCAACGATGCTTATGTGGCGTACACGGGTCTCGCGCCGTTCACGTTCCAGCTCGGTGCATTCTCGCCGCCGGCGAACATGGCGGACGGTATTTCGACCGAGGACCTGCTGTTCCTCGAGCGCGCGACGCCAGCCGAGCTGTCACGGGCGCTCGGCGGTGCGGATGGCCGGCTAGGTCTCGGCATGCGTGTCGGTGGAGAGCGCTGGCTTGGCGCGCTGACGCTGACGGGGCGTACCGTCAACGACGCTGAAGTGTTCGACTCTCAATCGGCGCTCGTCGGCCGCGTCGGCGGTCTGGTGCTCGCCGATGAGGATTACAACGTTCACCTCGGCATCAACGGCACGTACGTGATCGATCCGGCGCAGAGCTCGCGTACGCCGGGAACGGTCCAATACGGCATTCGCTTCCGGGATCGTCCGGAGCTTCGCGTCGACAGCACACGGCTGATCGACACCGGCGGCACCGACGCGGAGAGCGCCTACAGCACCGGGCTCGAGTTCGCAGCGCAATGGCGCAACCTGCTGTTGCAAGGCGAGCACTTCTGGTACGGCATCGAGCGTCGCGACTCGACTTTCGACGATCCGCGATTCACCGGCGTGTACGTCGAGGGAAGCTGGCTGCTGACCGGCGAAAGCCGTCGCTACTCGGCGGCGAATGGGGCATTCCAGGCGCCGAAGCCGCGGATCCCGTTTGACGGTCGCGCCGGCTGGGGCGCCTGGGAGCTCGCGCTTCGTTACAGCAACACCGATCTCAACTTCGACGAGGGCGCGCCGGGCACCGAGGCGCCGCTCGGCAGCGTGCGCGGGGGCGAGCAGGAGATATTCGCGGCCGGGATCAACTGGTACTTGAACTCGAACCTCAAGCTGATGCTGAATTACCTGCACATCGACGTCGATCGCCTGAACCCGGCAGGACCGGAGAACGCGACGCCGTTTGGTGCGCCGCCCGCCACTCCGCCGCTCGGTGTCAACATCGGGCAGACTTTGGACGTCTACGCGTTGAGATCGCAGTTCAGCTTTTGACGCGGCCTGATGCGGCAAACAGCTTCCAACGACCTCCGTCACGGCTCAAGCGCGCGGCGAGTCTCACGTCTACGAGGGTGTGAATTTCCTGGCTGCGCTCAAGCTTGCTGGGCTCGAGTCAACGAAGTAGGCAGGGTGGCCGGTTGCTGATTTGATCCCATCGAAAAGAAACCCCGCGTTCCGGGCATAGGAAGCGCGGGGTTGAGAAAGATGCATTCGTTGCACCAGCGCTAACCTCCCATGGCTGCGCCAGTATCGTGTAGACGTGACGATACTCCGTTTCCTGTTGGCCAACGATCACTGTCGCGATCGGAATCCGGTTGCAGCCGCGCGTGCAGTGCGCGGGCATTGGTGATTCAATTCGCGTTCCATGAAACGACGCTACGTTACGGTAGACGTCTTCACCGATCGGCAGTTCGGCGGCAACCCGCTGGCGGTCGTGCTCGACGCGCAAGACCTGTCGGCTCGCGACATGCAGTCGATCGCCGCCGAGTTCAACTACGCCGAGACGACCTTCGTGCTGCCGCCCGCGAGCCGGGAGCATACGGCGCACGTTCGCATCTTTACGCCCCGGCAGGAGATACCGTTCGCAGGGCATCCAAACGTCGGCACCGCATACGTGCTGGCCGTGCGGGACCTTGCCCTCGCAACCTCACGACGTTTCGAGTTCGAGGAGAAGGCGGGTCTCGTGCCGATCGAGTTACTGAACGATGGCGGCCATGTCGTCGGAGCCGAGCTGACCGCGCCGGAGCCGCTGGCGCTCGGCGCGATGGCTCCCGTGGACCAGGTCGCGAGCTGCCTTTCGTTGGGTACGTCGGACCTCGTCGGTATGCAGCCCCAGGTCATTTCGGTCGGCCTGCCGTTCCTGGTTGCGGAGCTCGGTTCCCGTGACGCCTTGAGGCGCGCCAAGCCGAATATGGCCGCCCACGAAAGGCTGTTGCCGCTCAATGGCGCCGACGCCATCTATGTCTACACAAGGGACGTCGGCAGCAGTGAGACTCCGTGCGACCTGATGTCGCGCATGTTCGCACCGCTCGACGGCATCCCGGAGGATCCCGCGACCGGGAGCGCTACCGCCGCCCTCGCCGCGATGCTCGCGCAGTCGAGCGCGCCGCCTGATGGCGAATCCATCCTTCGCGTATTGCAGGGCGTCGACATGGGGCGGCCGAGCATGCTGCACACGCGGGTCTCCAAGCAGGACGGCCAGGTCGTCTCGGTGCGGGTCGGCGGTCGCTGCGTCCAGGTCATGGAAGGCCTGCTCGAGTTGCTCGATCGTCGCAAATAACTATCCTTCCCAGCCGAAGAATGCTTTCCCGCCGGCTCGTCCGGCCACAGACAAGGTCAATTCGATGAACCGAGCGCTGCTGGTGCTTCTGCTCACGACGATGCCTGCGCTGTACGTCTACGCAGCGCCACAACCCCCGGACTCGATCCTGCTGAACGGCAAGCTGCTCGTTTTCAAGGGTGTCGAGCGCAACGACGGTAACGGCAAGCCGGAGTTCGCGGAGGCGCTCGCGATCCAGGATGGCCGCATCGTTTTCGTCGGAACGAGCGCAGAAGCGCGGAAGCTTGCGGGTCCGAAGACGACGGTCACCGATCTCGACGGGCGCATGGTGATGCCCGGAATCGTCGACGGGCATTTTCACGGCACGCGCTCGGCCGATTGCCAGATGGGCTACCAGGGCGGCACCGTCGAAGAGGTGCTTGCGAAGCTGCAGGCGTGCCTCGACAGCCCGAAGCAGGCCGCCTACAAGGGCACCAACGTCCGCTTCTACGCGACCCAGTTCTTTGGCGAAGCGGTCGTGCCGGCCGGCCGGGTACTCACGCGCGACGATCTCGACAAACTGAATACCACACGACCGATCCGGCTTCGCAACGCCGACGGTCACAAGTCCTGGCTCAACAGCCGCGCGATCGAGAACTCGGGGATCGATGAGAAGACGCCCGTGCCGCCGGGTGGCCAGATCGGGCGCGATGCGAAGGGCCGGCCGAATGGATTCTTCGCGGACATGGAGCTCGAGAACTGGGGTGACACGGTGCCCGATACCGAGGCGGCGCGCGTCGAGCTCGTGCGGCGCACGATCGCGGATGCGAACCGCATGGGCATCACGTCGGTGTTCGTGCCCGGGGGAGGGCAGGACCAGGTGGCGTCCTGGACGACGGTGCAGGACGAAGGAGGGCTGACGCTCCGCGTCAATCTCGGATTGTCCGTCGATGACTTCGTGCACGACTCGAGCGATATCGCGAAGCTCCGCAAGCAAGTCGCGGAGCTCGACGGCTACCGCAAGTACGCGAAGGGGTTGATCGCGGTGTCGAGCGTCAAGGTTTACTGCGACGGCGTGATGGAATATCCCGCGCAGACCGCCGCGATGCTCAAGCCGTACAACGTCAACGCGGGCAGCCGCGAGAGTCCGGTCTGGAAGCCGGGCACGGCGCGCGGTCCGGATCCCGCCTGTTCGGATGCGAAGCAGGGCTTCATCGAGCTCGACAAGGCCGGCTGGCAGATACACGTCCACGCGATCGGCGACCGGGCGACGCGCGAGGCGCTCGACGGTTTCCAGGCAGCGCGCGATGCGAACGGGGCGAACGACCTGCGCCACACGATTACGCACTTGCAGGCGATCGATGCCGCCGACATCCCGCGCTTCCCGGCGCTCGGCGTCATCGCGAGCATGTCGCTGCAATGGGCGCGGCGTGACGCCTATTCCGTCGATTACACGACCGGCTATATCGACGACGATGTCTACCAGCGTTTCTATCCTGCGTTCGAGCTGTGGAAGGCCGGTGCGATCGTTGCCGGCGGCAGCGACTACCCCGTGGATCCGCTCTTGCCGATGGTGCAGATCGAGACGGCAGTCGATCACACGGGCGAGGCGATTCCGGGCGTCTATTCCGGCGCGTTGAGTCCGAAAGAGGCGGTCCCCGATCTGCTCGCGGTCGTCAAGATGCACACGATCAACCCCGCGTACGAGATGCACATGGAACGCGAGACGGGGTCGATCGAGGTCGGCAAGTACGCCGACCTCGTCGTGCTGAGCCAGAACCTGTTTGCCGTGCCGAACGAACGAATTTCGGAGACGTCGATCGTGCAGACCATCCTCGGCGGGAAGGTCGTCTACGACGCGACGACCGCTCGCTGACTCAAATCTCGTGGCCGATCAGGTTCCCTCGCTGCCCTCGGGAGCGGTGGGCTGCTCGGCCTTTTCGTCGTTGCCGCGCCCTTCCTGCTTCGTGTCGCGCTTGTCCTGGCGACACTCCGGTCGCGACTTCTCGTCGCCGGCCTTGCACTCCGCCTTTTCTTCGCGTCCCTCGTCGCGGTTGTCGCGCCGTTCGCCGCGGCGCTCCGTTCCGCTCGTCTGCGAGTAGCTCGTCGTCGTGATCAGCGTGCTGCCGCCGATCAGCAACCCGGCCGCAATCACCAGCGCTCTTTTCCTGTCCATGCAGATGCTCCCCACGGGTTTCGATGAAGTCGTTCGCAAGCCGCAGGGATTCTACGCCCGCCGGCGGCGAGCGGAGAGGTCGCCGCGGGGCGGGGTGGGGGGATCTGCAGTGACCAGGTCGAGCCGGAACGTCGCCAGTCGTCGTTCTAGAGCTGACCGCGCACGGCGCCGTTCGGGTATTCGGCCGTATGCACGTTGACGTAGTAGGCCGACGGGTTGGCCAGGATCTCCTTGATCAGCGCGGCGTCGACGCTCGCGCAGCTCTTGGCATTGCCGTTGGCGTCGGGTGTCTCGAGAGGCACCTTGACGTCACCCGCCTTGCCGGTGGCACCCGAGTGGATGTGCGCGCCATTGGCTGCGCCGATGCCACTGACCTTGAGCTCGTAGCAAATCTGGTTCTTGGCCGTGTCGAATTTCAGCGTCGCCGTTCCCTTGCCATCGGCATCACCGGGGCCGGGCACTTCGTTGACGCCGGTCATCTTGACGGTCATCGACTTGGCGGCCTGGTCCGCTTGCTGCGCCCATGCGGCGCCTACGAGCAGCAGCGACGAGACAACCAGGGTGGGCTTGAGCAGAGATTGCATGTGCGTAACCTCGTCGATCGGGATACGCGAATCTCGACCGGAGTGCGGCCGGCTGCAATCGGCGCCGGAAGGTTCGAATCGTAGGCGCGTGCTGACGACGCGCGAGCGGCCGTCCGCAGGCCGCGTAGCTTTCAGAGCCGAGAGAGGCGGGAGTGAAGCCTGGAGGGCGCCGGGTGCCGGCCAAATGCGAAACCGTGCCGGGTTGCGGGTCCGCGAACGGACCCGCAATCCGTACGAAGCTATCGACTAGTTACCCGGCTCGTCGGGTTGGGTCGTGATCGCCCGCTCGGCGAGGCATTCGACGTTCGAGGCCTTGTGGATCTGGCCGGTCGACGCCAGGTGCAGGGGCGGATCGAACTCGAACTCGACGAAGCCATCGCCGTGCTTCAAGTGCGCGGTGAGCGAGTTCGGGCCGGCGCCGATGATGATGCCGAGGAAGTGATTCGGCGTGACCGTCAGCGTCGAGCCGTCGTCGAGGACGACGCTGCAGTTGCCGGTCATGTCGCAGTTCGCGCCGAGATCTCGCGGGCCGCCGATGTTGTGACAGATGTTCGTGCAGTTTTCCTTCGTCGGATCGCAAGGCGGCGGCGTCGGCGGGCACTTTTCCTTCGTGGGGTCGCAACCGTCGCCGGCACTGGCGGCTCCGCTGAGACCCAGCATCAGGAGGCCGAGTGCCACCGTGAGTGTTGATCGTTTCATGAGCTGAACCTTCTTTTGGTGTGGTTCTGGTGATTCCCGCTCGCCAGATCGATGGATCTACGCGCCCACCGACGTCGGGCCTGCGATCGACGGGTGCCCCAACCTTTGGATCTGCGACGGATCGCCGCCAGTGTAAGAGGTCTGGCGCGACGCGCCATTCCACCAAAGGGGTAGGTGTACGAAATGCCGGGTCGCTCGACTGAGCTGTCGAGCGACCCGGGAGCGCCGAATCAGCAGCTCGTGCGCGCGCCGTTCCGGAAGCAGAAGCGAATGGCGGCGCCGTTGGTGTCGAACGGGCCGAACGGGCCGGCAACGGGACCGCGGCTGCTCGGGCCAAGCCCGAAACCCTGGAACCCGGCCGCATTCGGGTTCGACTCGGTGCCGGGCGGCGGCACGGTGTCGCCGCCGATGCCATAGTTGAACTCGATGTCGAAATCGCCGTTGTTCGTGCCCTTGCTGCGATCGATCAGCACGATCTGTACGTCGAATTGATTCGCACCGAAGTCGCCGGTGAGCGAGACGCCGTTCCACCAGAACCGCTGCGCGGGCGCGGCTTCGGGCAAACGATACGGTGTCTTGGTGTCGACGAATCCGCGCGTCGCGGCGAGCCTGCCGGAGCTCGTGACGTCCAGGTCCGTTGCAAACACGGCGATGTAAGGTCGCTGCGGTGGCAGCGCGAAGTTCTCGTCACCGCAGACATCGCCCGGAATGAGGCGGACGAAGCCGTTCTTGCTCATGCACACCGTGTAATAGCGGGCGCCGGACGAATTGAAGTTCAGCTTGAACTGCGTGCGGCCGGCGGTGAAGCCGTCCACGGCGGAACTTTCTGAGTCAGTTCCCCAGAACCCGCCGAGAAACTCGAACGCGCCGTCGCTCGAATCCGAGCGCACCGAGCGACCCGCGTGGCTCGCGGCGCAGACGAGACCGAGCATTCCCGAAGACACGACCGAAATGACAAGCCTGACTTTCTTCCGAGAAATCATTGGAGTCTCCCTTGAATGAGCTTGTTTCGCCAGGAGCCCGCCGCGATGAGCGCAGACACCTGCTGCGGTGAGCGAGTCTAGCGAAATCCCGGTAGGCGCAATGTTAAAAATCGGTAATGGCTAGGGCGCAGCGGCACCGTGCGCGAGCGGAGAACGATACGAGTGAGCCGTGCGGCGATTGTTCCGGACAGCATTCAGCGTGCTCAGGTATCGCAGGCACTGGTCGCCAAAATAGCTGCGATTGCCGAACCGCGTGCGGAGCACCGGACACGCCTGGTCAAGCAACTTCTGGGCATCGTCGAGCCTGCCGCGCTCGATCTCGAGGCCCGCGGCGACCGAGTCGAGCACCGCGAGACGCCAGGCGGCCCCACCCTTGAGGTCGTCGCCGTATTCATCGAGCAACAACGCGCGCGCCTCGTCGAGCGCCGGCTCCGCACGCTGCGGCTGATGCTGGCGCACGCGCAAATCACCAACGTTCGTCAGCACTTGGGCAAGCATCCAATGCTTGTGCTCACGTGCATTCGCGAGCGCTTCGTCGAGGAACCTGTCGGCTGCGGCATAGTTGCCACGCGCGATCTCGAGCATCCCGAGACTGTTGAGCGGCAGGATCAGGTCCTCGTGTCCGGGCGCGAGGCGGTTGCGATCGATGTCGAGCGCGCGATACAGGTAGGTGGCCGCGGGGTCCAGCTTGCCGGTCACCAGCAGTGCGCGTCCGAGGTTGTAGATACCCGAGGCGTACTCCGGATGCTCCTCGCCGTACACCTTATGGTAAATCGGGATCGCTTGTTCGTAGGTCTGGATCGCCTCGTCGAACTTCCCTGTGTCGTAGAGCAGTACCGCGAGATCGTTCAATCCCTGCGCGACGGTCGGATGGTTGTCGCCGTAGAGCGCGCGGTAGGTCGCGAGCGATCTCCTGTAGAGTCGTTCCGCCTCGTCGTAGCGCTGCTGGTAGTACAGCAGAATGCCGAGGTCGTGCTGCGTGCGGGCCGTATCCGCGTGCTTCTCGCCGTGCAGGTCGAGCTCGGTCTTGAGCGCGCGCTTGTAGATCTGCTCGGCTTCTCCCGCCTGATCGAGCTCGAGCATGCTGTCCCCGAGACCGCGCTGTGCCGCTGCGACGAGGTCGTTCGTGGCGCCAAACGTTTTCTCGGCTTCGGACAACGCCTGGCGGTAGATGTCGGCCGACTTCTCGTAGTCGCCGTCCATGTAATAGTTGAAGCCGAGATCGAGCCTCGCCCGGATCACGCCCTCACCAGGGTCGCTCTGTTCGGCGTCCTTCAGCGCCTGCTCCAGGAGCGGTCGCGCTTTCGGGTACTCACCCAGCCCGTTGTATGCCTGGCCCATGGCGCGCATGAGCTTGCCGCGCACCGCAGGCTCCTCGGAGAGACTCGTGCGGATCTCGTCGACACCGCGGTCGAGCATATCGCCGACCTTGAGGTTCACGCCGCGGACCTCGCCGCCGCTGCTCTCCGCCGGGTCGGCGATCGAGAACAGCGAGACGAGGAAATCCGTCGTGCGTTGCGACGTGCTCGCCTGCACACGCGCACGGTCCGACTCACGATTGGCGAGATACGCCGCGAACGTCGCCGAGGTCGCAAGCAAGACGAGCACGATCACCGCCGCGGCGCGCAGGCGCTCGAATCCACGCGCCCGCTTGTTCGACGCATCGACGAGCGCGGCCTCGGCGTCGGTCAGGCGCACGCCGCCGGCGATCAGCGCGCGGGCTTCCGTCAGCGGCTTGCCACGCTGCAGCAGGAAGTCGCGACTGCGGCTCTCGCGTTCCCAGCTTCGGACCGACGCCGACAGGCGCGCGTGCGCGCGGAGGTGCTCGCGATTCTGCTCGCGCCAGTTCCTGACGCTCGGCCAATGCTCGAGCAACGCTTCGTGCGCGACCGAGATCACGGGTTGCCCGCGATCGTCCAGATGACTCACGAACAGCCGCGCCTCGAGCAACGCGTGCACCAGTTCCTGCGCCGGCGGGCTCGTAAAGGCGGCAAGCGGGGCGACGCGGCGTAGCGCCGTCGACTCGTCTTCGACGCTCAGGCTGACGAGCTCGCGCAGGACGAGCGGCAGCGTGGTCCGCGCCTCGGGGCTCACCATCGCGAGCACTTCCTCGGCGCGACGCGCGAGCGCGCCGGCGACGCCGCCGAGCTCGTCGTACGCCCGGA
>JADMIO011852117.1_pt1 | contig 12810 bp, 16 predicted proteins | sample 8958161 | NCBI WGS metagenome assembly JADMIO01 (sample SAMN16585339, study PRJNA669376) | soil metagenome | isolation source: Crop rotation soil | place: USA: Cullars Rotation, Alabama | collected 2011 | reverse complement strand
CTTTCCCGAGTGCGACTTACCGGCAGAGCGGGCGCGTGCCCGCCGGCATGGCGGAGCGCGATCCGGAGAACAAGCTGCTTTCCCACGGCCCGCGTTACCGCTGGCCCTCTTGGATGCTGCGCGACAACGCGCTCGCGGTGAGCGGCCTGCTCGTCGACAAAGCCGGTGGCCCGCCGGTGAAAGGTTATCAGCCCGACGGGGTGTGGGAGGATGCCACGTTTGGCCAAATCCGCTACACGCGCGACAAAGGCGACGCTCTCTATCGGCGCAGCCTCTATACGTTCTGGCGGCGCATCGTCGGGCCCACGCTGTTCTTCGACGTGAGCAACCGGCAAAACTGCACGGTGAAAGTCGAGCGCACGAACACGCCGCTGCATGCGCTCGTGACGATGAACGACGTGACCTACGTCGAAGCGGCGCGCGCCCTCGCGCAACGCACACTGCAATCCACCACCGCCAAGGATGACCCCGCGCGGGTTGCCGAGATTTTCCGCCGCTGCACCGCGCGCTTGCCCGCGCCGGAGGAGGGCGAACTGCTGCTCAAGCGCCTAGCGAATCTGCGCAATGACTACGGCCAGGAACCCGCCGCCGCGAAGAAACTCATCGCCGTCGGCGAAAGCAAACCCGACGCAAAACTCGCCGCTCCCGAACTCGCCGCCTGGACCGGCATCGCCCTGCTGGTGCTCAATTTGGATGAGACGTTGAGCAAGGAGTGAAGGCACGATCACCCCAGCGCTTCGCGAATCTCCCGTTGCCGCTCCGAATGGGTCGCGTCATCCAACACATTCTCCCCCGTTACTCCGGCCGGCAGGTCCGGCAATTGAATCCAGGATCGGCAGCCACCGTATTTCGGGGAATCGGGAAAAACGAACGGTTCGCTCAGGCGCGAAATCCGCACGAACGCCACGCTGACGCCGGGCTTTCCTTTTTCCTCTTCGTAGCGAAAGCGCTTTTCGATCTCGGAGTCCTGCCAGCAATGAAACGGGGCGAGCCGCCGCACCACGTCCAGGTCCGCCACGTCGCGGGTCCACTCGACCCGCGCCCAGAGCGTAAGTTCGTGCTGCCCGTCCGCCCGCGGCACGGGCAGCGCCGTTTCCGCCGGCACTTTCAGCTTCGCCACCTGCTCGTGAAACAGGGTCGGGAACAGCAGAAATTCGTCATGCTGAAAGCGAAAGCCCGCGCGGCCTTCCGCGATGCCGCCTTTGCGAATGATGATGCTCTGCGCGCCCTGACCCAGCGCCGAGCACACCAACGTCCACTCTTTAAATCCAGGAATCATCGTTCTCACTTTGCGCGATTCGCCCTTCCTGAGAAGTGCGAAGTGCGGAGGCCGGCTGGGAACGGAGCCATACGCCGCCCTTGCAACATCCCCCGCGCATCCCGTATCGATGGAGCCGTTAAATGCCCTACTTGATCGATCTACATTGCCACACGTGGTATTCCGGCGACGGCGTGAGCAGCCCGGAAGCGCTTGTGGCGGCTGCCAAGCGACGAGGGCTGCACGGTTTGGCAATCACCGATCACAACACCTGTGACGCTTATCATTACTGCGTGGACCATGGTCTCGCTCGGCGCGACGGCCAACCCGTGGATGGCTTCTTGATCGTCCCTGGCGTGGAGGTTTCAACCGCCGAAGGCCATCTGCTCTGCCTCGGCACGGTGCTGCCCAATTTGAAAGGGCGTCCGGCGGCGGAGGTGGCGCAAACCGTGCGCGCCGCGGGTGGCCTGGCCATTCCCGCGCACCCGTACGATCGTTTCCGCGCCGGCATCCGCGAAAAAATCCTGGATACGCTGGAGGTGGATGCGCTCGAGGTTTTCAACGCCGCGATCTCCGTGGCGAAGTACAACGTGCAAGCTCGCGAGTACGCCGAGCGCCGCCGGTTGCCGATGATCGCGGCCAGCGACGCGCATCACGAGGCCGCCATCGGCACGAGCCATGTCATCATCGAGACGGAAAACTTTACCGCGCGTGGCGTGCTCGACGGCATCCTCAAAGGCGCGCAGCGGCACGAGAAATTGCTGAGCTTCCGCGATAAACTGCGCAAGACCCTCAATAACTGGTTTCGCCTGCGCGGCCGCCGCACGTATACGCCGAAGTCGCAGGCGTGAGGCATCGGCGTCGTCCTGCCTGCTTGTGCGCAGTAGCGCGATATCACGACCTGTCAGCCAATCTCACATCCACAACCATCACAATTCCAACAGGAATGTCGTGCCAGTAGGTGATGGCGTGATCGCCAATAATTTTGATCTGCCGCTCCCGCAACGTGGAATCCTTGTCCGTGAAGTCGCCACGGGTGTCAGGAAACCGCCGCAAGCTGTAGATAAAAGCCATGATTTTTCGACGCTGCGGACCACTCTTCGGAACAGTTTCCAGGAGTTCCAAGTGCATATAAACCTCGCACTCCCGCATCTGAGTAAAGACTTAATGCTGATCGAGGCGGCGCTCGAATTCTTCGGGAGTGAGCCAGTGTCCTGAATCCCGATCGGCCAGCCGATTTCCAATTCGTTCCTGATACTCGGGATCGGCGGAGTGGCGCAGGTGAAAAAGGTATGCGGAGACTTCACCTTGTTCAGCCGGCGAAAGTGACGCGATGCTCTTCTTGATGTCTTCCACGCTCATAAGAACAGGAAGCAGGATACAACTTGTTGACCGAACGGCAAGCGTGCGAAACCACTCCCTTGGGCAAAGGTCCGGTCAGGTCCTTCCACTCAAACTGAGGATGCCTTGATGGCTCTCAGGCCGCCTGCGAGAGATCCCTCACGATCTGCAGGTAATCCCGCAGCGGTTTTGATTGATTGTCGGCGCGCCAGGCGATGGTCGACTCGCGGCGCAGCGGCGGAGTGAGCGGACGGAACTGGACGCCTTTGTGGGCCAGCCCGGAGAGTTGCTCAAGCATCAGGGCCACCCCGAGGCCGTCAGCGACGAAAGTGATCGCGGTCGCCTCAAGGTCGGTTTCCTGAAGAATCCTGGCGTCAAAGCCGGCTTCCTGGCAGATTTGGAGCAGCCATTGGCGGGTGCCGGGATGGGTTTTGGCGGACATGCCGATGAAGAATTGCGAGGCGAGATCAGAGAGGTGGAGTTTGGTCCGTTTGGCGAGCGGATGATTGGTCGCGAGCGCGACCACCACGGAGTCGTGCGCGACGCACTCCGAGAGCAAGTCGTGGCCCGAGAAGGCCGGCCGGAGGCCGACAAAACCCAGGTCGATTTTGCGTCCCTCCAACGCTTGGTACTGCTCGGCGCTGGTCATGTCGAAGAGGTTGAGGGCCACGCGCGGCCAGAGCTTTCGAAAGGCCCCGAGCGTCGCGGGCAGCAAACCGTAGTGGACGTTGGCGACGTAACCGAGATTGAGTTGGGAGCTTTCGCCGCGCTTCATCCGCTGCACGGTGGCGACGGTCTCGGCACACATCGCGAGGAGCTTTTTGGAGTCGAACAGGAAGACGCGCCCTTCTTCCGTGAGGGCCACGCGGTTGTTGGAACGATCCAGGAGTTGCACGCCGATTTCCTCCTCGAGGTTTCGCACCTGGCGCGTGAGCGACGGCTGGGCGAGGCCAAGTTTTTGTGCGGCTTTGGTAAAGTTCAAAGCCTCGGCAACCGCGACGAAATAACGCAAATGGCGCAGCTCCATGTTCCCGAGCATGCACCGGGTCATAGGTAATAGCTATCGGTAATGTCGGTGAAACGGGAGCGCCGCTCAGGTTCCCGCGGCCGAACGGAACGGGCCCATGCTCTGCAGCTATGCGGGCTGGCAGGCGAGAGCCGGCGGGGACTTGATGGAAACAAGCAGGACAAAGGTTTAGAGGGGAAAAATGGCGCGAAGGCCGAAATTTAGGACCACCGGGCCGCGAGTTTTCGGAATGACGGCGTATGAAAACGAAAATGAAAGTTCCAATCCTGTTGTCTGTCATCACCTCGATCTCGCTGGGCCTGCTGTCCAGCCCGGGATACGCGGCCGACGCTGCTTCGCCAGCCATCGCCGAAGCGGCGGCCGATGGAAAATTCCTCCATTCCGCGGCCTACGGTGGCACGGGTGGGATCCAATACAGCGATGTGGCTGAGAGTCGGACGAAGCGGGAGGAGGTGAAGAACTTTGCGATCGCGATGGGGAAGGATCACAAAGAGATGGCGAAGCAATTGTCCACGGTGGGCGGCCGCGTGAACGTGAAGCTGCCCTCCGACTTGACCGTCGAGCAAAAGGACACGCTGGCCAAACTCAAAGATGCCTCGGACGCTGACTTCGACCGGATGTATATGGATACGATGGTCGCCGATCACAAAAAAGCGATCGCGATCTTCGAAGATGCGGCGAAGAACAGCACCAACCCCGAAGTGAAAACCTTTGCCACGGTCAATCTGCCCCACTTGCAGGGCCATTTGAATACGGCGGAATTGCTGGCCAAGAAGCTCGGCTCGATCGACGCCAAATAACCGATTCGGATCATTAAATAAGAACACCATCGGGTTGCGAACCATCGGTTCGCAGCCCGATACGTCTTTCAAATGAAGGGGACCGGCGAACTGGCCGGCAGCGCTTCAGAACGTTAACCTAAGGCCACATCGAATCGAGATGCGCTTCGCCGCCGATGATTGCCTTTTGGAAAACGGGAACTCCTTTGTATCGAGGTGGCAAATCCGGCATCGTTTCCCTAGCCGTTTCGCGTAAACGTGATGGCAAAGCAGGCTCCGGCTTTACGGCGGCCGACGTAATCACGGTCACGCTCGATTTTCAAGGGGTTGCCATTCTTAATATTGATCTCAAGCAACTCTTCGAAAAAGGAACCCGGGAGCTAGATGGCGGTCTTGGCATACATTAGGGTACCACCAGGCCAACGGTTTAGATATCATTAAGATCGATCAATATGCCGTTCGAGATCCATCCGGGCGCGGGACGGGCTCCGATCCTCTTTATTTGCTCCGAGCCCGCACCACATTCCGCCGGTCGAGCTTGGGCTCTTCGTTGGCGGAGATCAATTATGCAACCGAAAGGATTGACGAGCATCGGGTTAGCGAAAAACATTGCATTGTTGTCACGTGAGTTTAGCCTCAACTTCTATGGAACCCTCCAACGGTGCGTCGAAAGCGGTCTACGGAGGCGCAGGGGACGAGGCATTAGTGCAGTCGGAAGAGCGTTATCGGCGGCTGTTCGAGGCAGCCAAAGACGGAATTCTCATCCTGAATGCGACGACCGGAAGTGTGGTGGACGCCAATCCCTTTCTCATGGAGTTGCTGGGCTACTCGCTGGCGGAACTAGAGGGAAAGAAGCTCTGGGAGATTGGAACCTTCAAAGACATTGCGGCTAGTGAGGCGGCCTTTGCCGAACTTCAAGCGAAAGATTACCTGCGCTACGACAACCTGCCGCTCGAAACCAAGGACGGTCGACGGCGCGAAGTGGAGGTGATCAGCAACGCTTATCCCGTGGATGGCTCCCGATTTATTCAGTGCAATATCCGCGACATTACCGAACGAAAGCGGGACGAATTGGAGCGCCGGTCCCTGGCCGACGCGTTGGATGAGCAGGGGATGAATGAGGTCTACTTTTACGATGCGGAGACGTTGCAAATCGTCTACGTCAACGCCGCCGGGCGGCGCAATCTAGGCTTCACGCAGGAAGAATTGTGCGCCAGGAGCATCATTGCCATCAGGCCGGAATTCGATGCCGCTTCCTTTCGGACGATGGTGGGGCCGCTGCTGCGTGGCGAGGCCGCGCTCCACATCTTCCAGACCACCCACCGCCGCGCAAACGGCACACTCTACCCGGTGGAAGTGCATCTGCAATTGGTCGAGCGGGAAGGTAAACGACTCCTGCTCACGGTAGCGATCGACATTACGGAGCGTCACCGAACAGAGTTGGCGCTGCGAGAAAGCGAGGCGCGCTACCGTCTGCTCGTCGAGAACTCACCAGACGCCATTTTCGTCCATTGCGAAAACCGCATGGTGTTTGCCAATCCCGCTAGCTTGCTGCTTTTCGGTGCGCAGCGACTCGAGGAAGTGATCGGCCGGAATGTGCTCGAGATTATGCATCCGGACTCCAGGATCCTCATCGAACAGCGGATCCGGCAGGTCAAAGTTGGGGGAAAAACGCCGCTCCTGGAGCACAAACTCATTCGAATGGACGGCACGGTGGTGGAGGTCGAGGCGATGGGGATTCCGTCCACGCATAGCGGGAAACCCGCGGTGCAGGTCGTTCTCCGGGACATCACGGAAAAGAAACAACGGGAAGAACAAGCCCTCCGCGGGCAACGCATGGAGTCTCTCGGGTCACTCGCCGCAGGCATTGCCCACGATCTCAATAATGCCCTGTCTCCCATTCTCATGGTGGCCAGTTTGCTTCACGCAAAATACCCCGAACCAAGCGTACAACGCCTCCTGGACATTGTGGATGAGAGTGCCCAGCACGCGGCGAATATGGTGAAACAGGTGCTGACGTTTGCGCGAGGAACGGAAGATGAACGTGTCAAAGTCGATGTCGGTGTCCTCGTGGAAGAAATCAATAACGTCGCCCAGCACACTTTCCCGAAGTCGATCCGCATGCGCACGGAACTTGCCCCCGACCTTTGGCCGCTCATTGGAAATACGACACAACTCCATCAAGTCCTGCTGAATCTATGCGTGAACGCCCGCGACGCCATGCCCAAGGGCGGGACGCTCTCGCTGACGGTCGGCAACTGCCAGATTGACGCCACCCATGGCGGACTGGTGCCCGAAGCCACCGCCGGCTCTTATCTGCGATTCACGGTCGCCGATACCGGCACGGGCATGTCCGAGGAGGTGCGCGCCCGCATCTTCGAGCCGTTTTATACCACTAAAGCTCCCGGCAAGGGCACCGGCATCGGGCTCTCGACCGTGCAGAAGATCGTGGAGGCTCACGGAGGTTTTGTACACGTCACCAGCGTCTTGCACCGAGGGACGGAATTCCAAGTCTTTCTACCGGCCCAATTGGACCCTGAGCCGATGGCTGCCGAAACCAAGCGCGGCGCACCGCCCGCAGGAAAGGGCGAACTGATCCTCGTCGTGGACGACGAAGCGGCAATCCGCAGTATTCTCGCCCTGACTCTGCAAACGTGCGGGTATCGCGTGATGGTCGCGGCCGACGGCCCACAGGCCGTGGTCTTGTGTGCCAAAAATCCCATTCCCACCCAACTCCTGATTACCGACATCGATATGCCCATCATGGACGGGCCAGCCACCATTTTGGCCATCCGGGCACTTGTTCCGCAGGTCAAGGTCATCGCCACCAGCGGCACCCGCTCCCTGGCCGCCGACATCGGAACTTTTGCGGCACAGGCGTTTCTTCCAAAACCCTATAGCGCAGATGAATTGCTCCGGACCGTCCATGCCGTGTTGCATCCAGACGCCACGTTTCCTCGATGAGTCTGTGGCAAAGCGGTCGACGGCGTAGGCAGAAGTGACCGGCCCAGATGGCCAAGCGAGGGGTTTTTTGAGGCCGTCAGAGCAAGACAAAGAGTCCCAGGATTTCTTGCGCCCAGTTTGCCCCATGCACCGGACCGCAGCGAGTCATAGCTAAAAGCTATCGCCGCCAGTTGTAATCGTTGGACGTTGTAGGCTTACGCAGCCGAATCGCCGCTGGCCCCATGCTTATTAGCTATCGCCGATTCGCCGAGGAGGTATTGGCCAGACTGGCCGGGTTCGGCGATTCTCGGGAAGTCCGAGAGTGGAGGAAAAAGTCACGTCGTCTCGGACACAGCACGAGGGAATACCATGAGCAATCCAAAGAAGGCGGAAGGTCCAACGCGAAACATCACCTGGCAGATCCAGTTGCCACCGGAGGCGTGTAAGCACGAGTTTCTCGAAACCGTTGGCGAGGGAGCCGCTGCGCTCAAACGCTGCATCAAATGCGGAAGCCTGGAGGCGAAATGAGCGACAAGATGCGAGGCGAGGCGCTGCAGAAATTCTCCAGTGGCATTGAGGGCTTTGACGACATTACCGCCGGGGGATTGCCGCTGGGGCGCACGACCCTGCTCATGGGCGGCGCTGGCAGCGGCAAGACGGTGCTGGCCCTGCAAATCCTGGTGAGCGGCGCCACGCACCTCGGCGCGCCGGGGATCTTTGTGGCCTTTGAAGAAGATGCGCGCCGCGTGTCGTCCCACGCGCAAGCATTCGGCTGGGACATGCACGAACTCGAGAAAAAGCAGATCGTGTTTGTCGATGCCTGCATGCGTGCCGATGCGGTGAAGGCGGGCGGCTTCGATCTCTGTGGGTTGCTGGCGGGGGTGGAGGCCAAGGCGCGCGAAATCGGGGCGAAGGTGATTGTTTTCGATGCCATCGATGTGCTGCTCACCCTGCTGGACGATCCCGCTGCGGAGTGCCGCGAACTTTACCGGCTCCACGAATGGCTCTTGCTCCACGCATTTACGGGCATCCTCACCACCAAGGTGGAGGGTAACGAACCCGCTACCGCGCAACGGTATGGCTTCATGCCTTTCATGGCCGATTGCGCCGTGCTGCTCGATCTCCGGGTGCAGGAACGGGTGGCGGTGCGGACGATGCGCGTGCTCAAGTACCGCGGCTCTCCGCACACCCTTAACGAGGTCCCGTTTGTGATCGGCCCGACCGGCGTGGAGGTGGGCTCTTCCAACGGCGTCCACCCCGAGCCACAACCTTTCAAGGAGCGGGTTTCCACCGGGATCGAACGGCTGGATGTGATGATGTCGGGTGGTTTCTACCGCGGCACGAATGCCTTGATCACCGGCAGTTCCGGCACCGGCAAATCGATGCTCGCGGGCACATTCATCCACGCCGCTTGCCGGCGGGAAGAACGCGCGCTGTTCATCTCGTTTGATGAGAACTCGCGCGACATCACCCGGGATCTCGCCACGGTGGGAGTGGACCTCGCGCCGCACCTTTTCAGCGGGCTGCTGCGGATGGAGGCCATTCGCTCGGAGGCGGCGTCATCCGAGGAGCATTTCATGCATCTGAAGAGGCTGATCACCGAGCATAAGCCGCGGTGTGTGGCCGTCGACCCTCTCTCGGCCCTGGCCCGCGTGGGGGGCGGCATGGCGGCGCGCGCCGTCGCCGAGCGCCTCATCTACCTGTGCCGAAACGCGGGCATCACCGTGTTGTTCACGAGCTTGCTCGAGGGAGTCGATCCGCACTTGGAAACCACGGCGCTGCACGTCTCGACCATCGCGGATTCGTGGATTCAAATCTCGTATTCCCTGGTGGATGGCGAACGCAACCGGGCGCTGTCGATCGTCAAATGCCGCGGCTCGAAGCACTCGAATCAAGAGCGCGGACTGGTCTTCAGCGAGACGGGCATTTCCCTCGCCGATCCTCGAATCGCTGCCGGAGGAAATCCAGGCGGGACGACGGAAAAAGGGAGGAAGCAGGGCTCAGCAGAAATGAAAGGAATGAGGAACCAATGAACCAAACCCCGCCGGCCGTGGAACCACTGAAAGGGGGATATGTCTTCCGGATTTATCTCGCGAGCGGTGCGCCGAATTCCGTGCGCGCCCTGTCGAATCTATATGCTCTTTGTCGGAAGCATTTTCCCGGCAGCCATCGCATCGAGATCGTCAACATCCTCGAAGAGCCGATGCGCGCGCTGGCGGATGGAATCGTGGTCACACCCACGATCATGAAACTGAGTCCGGCTCCCGAACTGCTAATCATCGGCAACCTGAGCGACGAGGACGAAGTGCTCCTGGCGCTCGGCTTGCCACAGACGGAAAACGCATGAACAAGAATTCCGCCCGTCCAGTTTCCACGTCGCGCCAAGTCGCGAAAGCGAGCGCCATGGCCCTGCGCCTGGCCAATGCCGAACGAAGGCTGTCCACTTTTGCCCGGGGGCAGGTCGATGCGATCGTGGATCCGGAAGGCCGGGCCTATCTGGTGCAGGCGGCCCAGGAACAATTGCGGGCGAGGGAAAAGCAGTGGAATGCCGTGCTCGAGAGCATCGCGGATGTGGTGACAGTCGTGAATCGGGGTGGGCTGATCGTTTGGCAGAGTCCGTCCGTTCGCCCGGTGCTGGGCTATGAGCCGGGGGAATTGGTGGGGAACAGCATCTTTCCGCTGATGCACGCCGACGATATGCACAGCACCTACCTGGCGTACTTTCAGGTGATTGAGGGATTTGCCGAGTTCGCCCGATCGTCTTTTCGTCTCAGGACCCGTGCGGGAGGTTATGGCATGATGGACGCGGCGGTGAGCCGTCTCCGCAATGCTGTGCCCGCGGACGGGAAACAGGTGGTCATCAGTATGCGCCCGGAGGCCGGGGAGCGGTAGTCGTTCCAAACCCTTTCCAGCAAAGCCCAAATGGCCTCGCATCATGTTCGACCCACTCATCTCGATGGTCATCGCCGGCTTCGTCTTCTTCGGGATCTATTACCTTGTGGGCATCTTCATTCGCGGCCGGGCGCTCAGGATCGTCGGGTTGATTCTGGGTCTGATCTTCCTCGTCCTGGCCCTCTTCACTTTTCGAATCGTGTCTTTTTAACGCACCAAACTTATGATTAAAACACTTGAATCCACCACCATCGGCCCGCCGAACGGATCGCCGTCCGACTTCACTGACGAGCAACTCATGGCCATGATCCAGGCCCGGCGCCAAATCGGACTGGATCTCCTGCACCGCCGCTACCACGTCTTGCTCAAGAGCTTGAGCATGAAATCGCTGCAAAACGAGTCGGACGCCGAAGACGCGGTGCAGGGCGTCTTCATGGAAGTGTGGGAGCGAGCCGATAATTACAACCCGATCAAGGGCCGGGCGCTCTCGTGGCTTACCACGATCACGCGCAATCGCTCCATTGATCGGCTCCGCCGGCGGGAAGCTGTCTGGCAGGGACAGGCGCGCTATGCCGAAGAGCAGCACTGCCAGTTTGAAGGATGGACCCACGTCCAGGAAGACGTCGCGCAATCCGAACGGAGAATCCACATGCAGCGGGCACTGGCCACCTTGCCTGAAGCGCAGAGCCGGGCCGTGAAGCTCGCCTTTTACGAGGATCTGTCCCAGCGGCAAATCGCCGCCCGCACCGGCATCTCACTGGGTACCATCAAGACGCGCATCCAACTTGGGCTCGCGAAACTGGCCGTCTGCTTGTTTGGGCACAAGGATTTGCTTTCGGTCGGTCAAATCACCCGGGGAGTCAGTTAAATCGACTCCGGCTACAACCAGCGCGAGGTCCGGCGCGATTACATAGCGATGAAAAACATAAATCGCATACTCACCGGCTCCATCTTCTCCGCGCTGGTGCTCACTGGCTCCGCCGGCTTCGCCCAGGCGCCCGTGAAAGAAGAAACGACCACCACCACCACGGTTGTCACGTCGGCCGGGACCATCACCGAATTTGGGGACGACACGTTCCAAATCCGCTCGGAAACCTCCCCGGAGCCGCTCCGCTACACCTACAGCAAGACGACCACCTACCTCGACGAGGATGGGCAGCCCGTCTCCATCAAGACCGTGAAATCCGGCCTGCCGGTCACGGTCTATTACACGAAGGTTGGCGACAAGATGGTGGTTTCCAAGGTGATCGTCCGCAAAGCGGTGAAAGTCGTCCCGCCCGTCGTCGAGGAGAAGCAAACCACGACGACGACCACGACCACGAAGAAGAAAAAGGACTAAGGGCCCATCGGGCTGCCAAAACATGAAAACACTCTTCCTTTTGGGCTTCGCCCTGGCGACCGCCCTCGCTTTCCCCGCCTGCACCACCGTGGAGGAGCAAACCACCACCACGACCACGACTGAAGAACGCATGATCCGACATCCGAACAGCCGGACGACGATCCCCGAGTGACCTGACGAGGTCCCCGGCGGATCCCGCGCAGACTCAATACTGCGGCAGGAGCCTCCGTCCGCCGGCCTGCGTCCCCCTGGAATCCTTTTGACTTATGAAACTACTCCCTTCCTTTCTCGCCGCTGCGGTTTTTCTGGCCGCACCCATTGCTCCGGCTTCCGCCGCGGTCCACGTCTCGGTGGACTTTTTCCACGACAGCCTCGAATCCTACGGCGATTGGCGCGAAGTGGGCGACTACGGCTACTGCTGGCAACCGCGCGACGTGGATCGGGATTGGCGACCCTACAGCGACGGGCACTGGCTCTATACGGATGCCGGGTGGACCTGGGATTCCGAAGAGCCGTATTCCTGGGCCGTGTATCACTACGGGCGCTGGGCGCGCGTAGATCGCATCGGCTGGGTGTGGGTGCCGGATACCGAGTGGGGCCCGGCCTGGGTTTCCTGGCGGCACAGTGCGGACCACGTCGGCTGGGCGCCGCTCCCGCCGGAGGCGAGGTTTACGCGCAAAATCGGTTTCACGACTCGCGTGGACTCCGATTACGACATCGGCCCGGCAAACTACAGCTTTGTTGAGACCCGCAATTTTGGCGCGCCCCGTTTGCGGACGGTGCTGATCGAGCCGCGGCAAAACATCACGATCATCCACCAGACGACCAACATCACGCGGATTAGCTACGTCAACAACGTCGTCCACAACGAGGGACCGCAGTACGATGTGATCTCCCGGCAAAGCGCGCAGCCGATTCGCCGCCTGAAACTGGATCGGCGGGAAGAGAATGATTTTGATCCGCGCCAGGCGCGCGCCGAGCGATTGCAGGCCAAAGTGGAAGGGGACTCGCTGCGCGTGATGGCGCTTCCGTTCGCCGCGGGCCCGGCAAAAGCGCCGAAGAAATTCGCCGCGAAGGTGGAAAAAACCGAGGTGGACCGCGGCTGGAAGGACGCCGGGACGGAGGAAGAGGTCTCGAAACTGCGTGCAAAATTCCAGACGGAGCCGGCCGCGCCACCGACTTCGAGAAGGGAAAAGATCATCGGCGCCGAGGAACCAGCAAATCGGGAAAG
>JADMIO011411962.1_pt1 | contig 12810 bp, 10 predicted proteins | sample 8958161 | NCBI WGS metagenome assembly JADMIO01 (sample SAMN16585339, study PRJNA669376) | soil metagenome | isolation source: Crop rotation soil | place: USA: Cullars Rotation, Alabama | collected 2011 | reverse complement strand
GGAGCCTCTCGTTGAACGGTCCCTTGTTCGCCATCGCGGCGAACCCGACCACCGCGACCTTGTGGTCGACCAGCTGAGCCTTGAGGTCATGGGGCGCAAAAATATCGCTGTTGCCGATGTGAACCGCGCCGCTCGCGACGTCCGCGAGGCCCTTCTTCGAGCCACCGGCGGAGACCTCGACGCTCGTCTCCCGGTGCTCGCGCTCGTAGTTCTCCTTCGCGGCGTTGACGAGGGGCTGGAGCGCCGAGGAACCCGAGGCGCGTACGGTCTGCTTGCTCTCGTTCGGCCTCGGCTCTGCGGCGCTGGTCGTGACGGATCCTCCCGGGGTGGCCGCTTTCTCGGGCGGCGGTGGCGGGGTCTTGTCGCAAGCGACGAGTGTGAAGGCGCCGGCGAGTGTCGCCATCGCGAAGAAGGACTTGCTCATGGACATCAGCCGAATCTCCCTGTGATGTAGTCTTCCGTTTCGCGCTCGCGCGGACGGGTGAAGATGTTGGTCGTGTCGTCGACCTCGACGAGACGGCCCATGTAGAAAAAGCCCGTGCGCTGCGAGACGCGCGCGGCTTGCTGCATGTTGTGCGTGACGATGACGATGGTGAGCAGCTCGCGAAGCTCACTGATGAGGTCCTCGAGCTTCGCCGTCGCGATGGGATCGAGAGCGCTGGCGGGCTCGTCCATGAGGAGCACCTCCGGATCGACCGCGAGCGCACGCGCGATGCAGAGGCGCTGCTGCTGGCCGCCCGAGAGGCTGAGGCCCGACTCGTCGAGCCGGTCCTTCACCTCGTCCCAGAGGGCCGCCTGCTGGAGCGCTCGCTCGACCATTCCTGCGATCACGCTGCGCTGCCGCTCGCCGGCGATACGGAGGCCGTAGGCGACGTTCTCGAAGATGGACTTCGGGAACGGGTTCGAGCGCTGGAACACCATCCCTACGCGCCGGCGGACGAGCACGGGATCGATGTTGGGGCCGTAAATGGCTTCGCCCTCGAGCTCGACCGAGCCCGTCGTGGTCACGCCGTCGATGGTGTCGTTCATGCGGTTCAGCGAGCGCAAGAACGTGCTCTTTCCGCATCCGCTCGGGCCGATCAGGGCGAGGATCTCGCCCGCCCGAACGTCGAGGGAGACCCGGGTGATCGCCTCTTTGCTGCCGTACCGCACGGTCAGGTCGTGGGCGCGCATCTTGACCGCTGCGTCCGCCGTCATGGCGATGTCGTACCTCGGGCGTGCGACGCATCGGTGCGCGTGCCGTGACGATTGGGTGTCACGATGCCGATAACCTCACGGTTTTGCGGGCGGACCGCCCGGATCGCCCCCTCGGTCGGCGGGGGCGTCCCCGCCTCCGCGGAGGAGGAGGTCCTCGAGGACGCTCCCCGATTCGCTCTCTTGGGGGCCGGGCAGAAGCCCGGCGATGACTCTGGCCGTCGGGGCGAGGTCTCTCAGGTGATGCGCCTCGCGCGTGACGAGGGCGCCGCGGGCTCGAATCGAGGGCCCCCACGCGACGGCCCAGACGGCGGCCGACTCGGGATAGGCCCCGCCGTGCTCGCGGAAGGATGCCGCCCGTCCGTGGTCGGTGGTCACGAAGACGTGGGTGCGCCGACCGCGCGGGCCCATGCGTTCGAGGGTCTCGAGAAGCTGACCCACGACGCCGTCGGCGGCCCGGATGGCGTCGAGGTATCCGGGGTAGTCCCCGCGATGGGCATACTCGTCCGGCTCGCCGAGGCCAAGGAACAGAAAATCCGGGCGCTCCGTCTCGAGATGGGTAAGCGCCGCCGCGGCCGTGAAACGGTCGGGGCGGAAGGCTCCGTCGCCGGGGTAGGGATCGGTCGCGTCATCCGTCGCGTCTCTTCCGTTCGAGAGGACGATGCCGCGAACGTCCTTGGCGACGGCGCGCTCGATCGGCTTCCACGACGAGAAGACGGCGGCGCGCCCACCTCCGTCGCGGAGTTGGTCCACGAACGTCCGCCGCTCGATGGGCGTGCACTCGTTGTCGAGACAGTCGAGCGAGGCCTCACCGCTGAAGATCTCGCGGTACGAAGGGAGAGAAACGAAGCGCGGCCCCGACGCGCTCATCGCGCTTCGGCCTGGCGCTCCCAGCGCAGCGCCGCGCTCGCGGACGATCGTGTGAAGGTGAGGGGTGAGGTGCTCGGCGTCGAGCGGGCCGGCGTGCGTCCCCGCGGCGAGGGCGGGATCGACCCCGCGGAAGATCTCTTGCCATCGAACGCCGTCGACGACGAGCAAGACGACGGGATCGCCAGGCGCGCGTGGGGGTGGGGTTGCACGTTTGGTGACGGGCACCTCGGCGGCATCGGCGCGCGCGAGGTGCAGTGGAAGGGATGGGCTCAGCTGTACCAGCCCGAGCGCCGCGATCGACGCCGACACGAGATGCTTGGCATCCATGTCTTTGCACTCTCCACGTATTCGGTGACGCTCTCGTCACTTTGGGCCGAACACGCGGTGAATTCACGGGGCAGCGAACGCCAGGTTCCAGGGGCGAAGGCACGCTCGTGACCGTTCGTCGCGGTTGGCGCGTCGCCGCGCCCTGTCGGCACGCGGCGGCGCTCTCCGTGACGCCCACTCCATCATGGCGGGCACCGCGCGCCGTTGGCAAAGGTGTAGACTCCGCGCCTTCTCCCATGAAGCTGCCGCCCAAGCGACGCATCAAGCGTCGCGCCACGACCACGAAGGAACAGACGCGGGATGCGCTCCTCGCTTCGGGTCTGAAGCTGTTTGCCAAGCGCGGGCTCGATGGCCCGAGCCTCGACGACATCTGCGCCGACGCAGGTCTCACGCGTGGGGCCTTCTACGTCCACTTCAAGGACCGTGAGGATTTCCTGGTGGCCGTGATGGACCGCGTCGGTCTGTCTCTCCTCGACGAGCTCTTCGCGGCGGGCGCGGGGGGCTTCGCCGGCGCGATCCAGAGGTTTGTCACGGCGAGCGCGGCAGGGCGTTACCCGCTCATGCCGGAAGGTGGCGTGCGGCCCTACCAGCTCCTGGATGCGTGCGCGCGCTCCGCCTCGCTCCGTGAGCGGTACGTGGCCCTCGTGAACATGAGCGCGGCGAAGATCGGCGAGCTGGTCGGTGAAGGGCAAAGACAAGGCGCGCTTCGGTCCGACATCACGCCGAAGGCTGCGGCCACGTTCGTCATGGCAGCCGTCATCGGACTGCAAACCCTCGCGGACCTCGGGATTCCGGCGCCGCTTGGAGAGCTCTCCCTCGACGTCATTCGTCTTTTTTCTCCGAGGCCCGGCGACGGCCGGGCGATCTGAGCGGAGCACGCGCCCGGCGTACTCAGTCTTCGTAGCCGGTCTTTTCTTCGAAGTAGTGGTTGAGGCCGGCGAGATACATACGGAAGCCAATGGCGATCATCTCGTCGTGGGCGTCCGCCGGCGACCACTGCTCGTCGAACACGCGCTCGAGCGCGACGACGAGCCCTGTTCGGTCTCGGCCATGCTTGCAGTGGACGTAGATCGGATCCTCCGGGCTCGCGGTCGCGAGGAGGGCGAGGATTTCGTTCATCTGCTCGTCGAACCGCGCACTGGCGGCAGGCTCGAAGGCGCTCATCGGGTAGCGATGCTCGGCCATGCCCCTCGCGGTTGCGTCGTCGAGCTCCTGGGCGATGTCCGCGGGGGATGCCTCGATGAAGTCCTCGACCTCGAGGTTCAGGACTCGGCTGACGCCGAGGCCCTTCAGGTAGTCCATCCCCGCCGTGTCGGGGTGACCGCCGCGGTAGAGGCCGGGACGCACCTCCCGGAAGTTTTCCATCGGTGCCTGCGAGACCGAAGCGACCTGCGACTGTGGGGCGGGCCCGCTCCCGTCCGCTGCGCTCCCGCACGCCGTCGCCAGACACACGAGGACGAGGGCACCGAAGCGCTGGAGATGCATCGAGCGATGCCAATGCACACATTGAACCACACTCGGTTGCCGAACTTCGTGGGCGATCTCCCTTGGCCACGTCGAAACCCGGAGGGACCTGCCCCGGCGACGGTGGATCTCCGGACCACCGGCCGGCCGGCGTCGACGGCTACGCTACGGGGCGGCCGCGAGCCCGCCCGAGCGTCGTGGCTCCGGGGCGCCGATCCACTCGAGCCCCGCTCGCCCGATGGCTGGAGCGTCGGCGAGATGGCCTCGCTCCTTCATCTTGTATCCCATGGCCTCCAGGCGATGGGCGGTCGCCTCGGACAGACCGTCCTTCTCGAAGGCGACTTCGTCGGGCAGGTGCTGCATGTGAAAGCGGGGTGCCGAGACGGCCGAGCCGACGTCGAGACCGAAATCGACGACGTTCGACAGCTCCTGGAACACGCTCGTGATGATCGTCGGTCCCCCCGCGGCCCCCGCGACGAGGACGACCTTTCCGTCGGGGCCGGTCACGATCGTCGGCGCCATCGACGAGAGCATCCGCTTGCCACCCGCGATCGCGTTCGCTTCCCCCTGCACGAGACCGAACCCGTTTGCCGTTCCTGGCACCGCCGCGAAGTCGTCCATCTCGTTGTTGAGCACGAACCCGCCGCCCTTGACGGTGACGCCCGAGCCGTACCACCAGTTGACGGTGGTCGTGAGCGAGACGGCATCGCCCGCGCCGTCGACCACGGAGAAGTGCGTCGTGTGTGGCCCGGTCCCGCTCGCGGGAGCGTCGGTGCGGATCTCGGAGGACGGCGTCGCTCGATCGGGCGCGATCGTCGCGCGCTGCTCCTTCGCCCAGGCCTCCGACAGGAGCCTGTCGAGCGGCATCTTCACGAAGTCCGGATCACCGAGCTTCGCGTTACGCGCGGCGTACGCTCGGCGCATGGCCTCGAACACGTAGTGGAGCTCCTCGGGCGCCTGGAAGCCGAGCTTCGCGAGGTCGTAGCCCTCGAGGATGTGGCAGATCATGGCGAGGGTCACGCCCCCCGACGAGGGCGGCGGCATCGAGCTGATCGAATGATTCCGGTAGGTGATCTGGATCGGTGTTCGCCATTTGGCTTGATACTTCTTCAGGTCCGCGAGGGTGATGATTCCTCCCTCTGCCTTCATCTGCGCGACGATCGCGGCGGCCGTCGGTCCTTCGTAGAAGCCCGCGGGACCCTTCTCGATGCGCTTCAACGTTGCGGCTAGCTCGGGGTTCTTCCATGTCGAGCCCAGGGTGAGCGGCACGCCCCCCGGGAAGAAGAGCGCGGCCGAAACCGGGTGCTTCTTGAGGCGTTTGTCGGCCGCCTCCGTCGTCGAGAGAAACGCCTCGTCGACGGTGAACCCGTTTTCGGCCAGGGCAATGGCGGGCGCCAGCAGCTCTGCCCACGTCTTCTTCTTCGAGCCCAGCGCGCGATGGAGCTCCCAGAGCCCGGCGACGCTGCCAGGAACGCCGACCGACTTGATTCCTTCGCGCGCTTCGGGCTTCGCCTTGCCGTCGCTGTTCAAGTACATGTCACGCGTGGCCCCTGCGGGCGCCGTCTCGCGGAAGTCGAGCGCGCGCACCTCACCGTGCATTTTCGTGACGGCGAAGCCGCCGCCACCGATATTTCCTGCCGTGGGGTACGCGACCGCGAGCGCGAACGCCGTCGCGACGGCGGCGTCTGCCGCGTTGCCGCCGGCCGCGAGGATGTCGCGCCCGACCCTGGACGCGATCGCGTTGTCCGTGACGACCATGCCGTTCGGGGAGCGGACGACGACCGGCGAGGAATAGGGCCAAGGTGCCTGCCGTGCACCGCCGTCGGGGCCGGCTCCTCGCGCCGCTGCAGACGCGGAAGAAGCCGAACTGGATGCTGCGTCCGCGACAGTCGCGGCGGACGACGCGCTCGCCGCGAGGGGCGGAGGCGGCGCCGGAGGAGGCGATGCGCACCCCATGGCGACGGCGAGACTGAAGAGCGCGGCGGCGGCGGAGAGCTTCGGAGCACAGGGCATGGCGTCGGCAGACTACCTCGCCTCGTGACCGCGGTGCCCACTGGATGACGCGCACGCCCGCGCAACAAGGAGTGGTGGCGTGCGGCCTTGTCGAACTGCGCTAGCATTGGCAGTATGGGTCGATCGTCCATGGTCGCCTTCGGGATCGCGGTTGCGGTCTGCACAGCGTGTGGGCTCGACGTCGTGGGGTCGCGGCCCCTGGACGACGGGGCAGGCAATCGCGACTCGAGCGTCCCGACGGGCGCTCCGGACGGCCACGCCGAGGCGGGCCCAGCCGACGATGGAAGCAGCGACAGCGAGACCACGGACGCTTCCGTGGACAGCGCGCTCGACGCGGGTCCCGCGGGGCTTGCGCTCGCGTTCGACGGCGACGACTTCGTGAGGGTCGCGAGACAAGTGCAGGGGGACTTCACCCTGGAGGCGTGGATCAAGACCACGTCCTCACGTGGCGGCTCGAACTTCTGGGACGGTCTCGGCATCATTTACGCCGATGTGGCGGGGATGGCGGCCGACTTCGGCACGTCCGTCCTCAACGGTAAGTTCGCCTTTGGGACGTCGAACACCACGATTCAGTCGGTGACATCCATCAACACGGGTAACTGGGAGCATGTGGCCGCCGTTCGCATCGCGACGGGGGGAAACATGTTCGTGTACGTCAACGGCGTTCCAGAGGTGGCCGCGACAGGGGCGACGAGCGTGCCGCTCACGGATTCGAGCTCCATCGACATCGGCGGCAACACGATCGACAAGCGCTTCTTCAAGGGGAAGATCGACGAGGTTCGCATCTGGAACCTGGCGCGAACGAGCGTCGAGATCCAGACCTCGATGAAGCTGCGCCTCGCCGGAAACGAACCAGGGCTCGTCGGCTACTGGCGCTTCGACGACGGCTCGGGCAACGTTGCGATCGACAGCTCACCGAACGCGAACGTGGGAGACCTTGGCAACGGTGACGTGGGCGCGCGGCCCTCCTGGGTGTCATCCGGCGCGTTCTGACGTGTGCGCGGTTCTTGCGTGGGGACTGCACCACCCCGCGCGCGAGGTTCGTCGCGCACCCGAGGTAACATGTATGGCATGGTCTCCTAATCGAGCGGGCGCCTCGTTGGTTCTCTCGTTCTTTCTCGCGGCCACAGTCGCGTGCGGAGGAAGCTCCCGAGAGGCGAAGAGTCCTGGCGAGGGCGGCTCCGCGGGCTCGGATTCTTCGAGCTCCGCGGCCGTTGGGCAGCAGGCACCGGATCTGTCGATCCAGTCTCTCAACGGGAAGGGCAGAGTGTCTCTGCGATCGCTGTCGGGGAAGCTCGTCGTCGTCGATTTCTGGGCGACCTGGTGTGGGCCCTGCAAGCAATCGTTCCCCAAGCTCGAGGAGCTCGCGAAGCGCAGCCCTGGCAAGATCGAGGTCATCGGCGTTTCCGTCGACGACCAGCAGGACGGCGTCGCCCAATTCGCAAAGGACAACGGCGCGAGCTTCCCCATCGTGTGGGACCAAGGGCACACGGTCGCGAACCGCTGGCAGGTCGCGTCGATGCCGACGACGTACATCCTCGACGGGTCCGGCACCGTGCGCTTCATCCACGCCGGCTTTCACGACGGAGAGGCCGATGCGATCGCCAAAGAGCTCGCGTCGCTCTCGGGTGAGGACTCGTCCGACAAGACGCGAACGCGGCTCGCGACCGCATCGCCAGCCTCAGGCTCACCCCTCGGCGCCGAGTCCGGGGTGACCACATCGTCGTCGAGCACGCTCACCGACGAGCGAACGAGCGCGTCGTCGCCGACCGAAACCGCACGGACCAAGGCGAAGAAGGCCGGCAGCAGAGCCAAGCCCGGCAGCAAGAAGCCCCCCCCGAAGAAGACGAAAAAATCACCGACGCGCATGGCGCGCGCCCGCTCGTCCACCGCGAAGACCTAGAAGCTGAGGTACGTGTGGTCCTTGAGACCGCGCTCGTACTCCGCGAGCAAGCGCATTCCCTCGGTCGGCTTCAGCCGGTCCTGTTTGATGGCCGCGTCGACCTGCGCCTTCAGCTTGGCCGCGAGGTCGCGCGGCTCGTACTGAGTCATGTGGAGGACGTCGCCGATCGTGTTCCCCTCGATCGTCTCCTCGAGGTAGTAGCCGCACTCTTCGTCCTCATCGAGGAAGACGTGCACCTCGTTCACCCGGCCGAACAGGTTGTGGATGTCGCCCATGATGTCCTGGTACGCGCCCGTGAGGAACACGCCGAGGTAGTAGGGCCCCTTGCCGATCGGATGGAGGGGGAGCGTTTCGCGTGAGTCTTCCGTGCGGTCGATGAACTTCGAGACCTTGCCGTCCGAGTCGCACGTGATGTCGGCCAGGGTCCCCTCCAGCTCGGGCCGCTCCTCGAGGCGGTGAATCGGCACCACCGGGAACAGGGCGCCGAACGACCAGTGGTCGAGCAGCGACTGGAAGACGGAGAAGTTACAGAGATGCTGGGACGTGAACTCGCTCGCGAGCCCGCGCAGGTCGTCCGGAACCTCGGACGGATCGAGCTCGGCGATCGCGCTGCGGATCCGCTCTGCGACACGCCAGAACTCTGCCTCGACGCTCGCCTTGACGTCGAGCTCGAGGAGCCCCAGCTCGAACATCTTCTGGGCCTCCTCCTTCACCTGGAGCAGGTCGTGCCACGACTCGGTGAGGCCGCGATCCGACAGGTGGCGCCGGATGTCCTCGAGGGCGGAGGTGAGCTTGTGCTCCTTCGGTGTTTCACGCAGATCCGACGACGGCGCTCGCTCGATCGCGCCGAAGGCCTCGACGACGAGCACGCAGTGATGCGCGACGATGGCTCGTCCGGACTCCGAGACGATGTGCGGATGCGGGACGCGTTCCTCGTCGCAGACATCGGCGATGTTCCAGACCACGTCGCGCGCGTACTCGTCGACCGAGTAGTTCATCGACGAGTGGAAGGTCGACCGCGAGCCGTCGTAGTCGACGGCGAGCCCGCCTCCGACGTCGATGAACTCGATGGGGTGGCCGGCGCGACGGAGCTTCGCGTAGTAGCGCGCCGCTTCACGCACCGCGCGCTTCACGATGAGAATGTCGGGGATCTGCGAACCGATGTGGAAGTGCAGGAGCTTGAACGCCTGCGCCATTCCGGCGTCCTTCAGGATCTGCGCGGCCTCGAGGATCTCGGCCGTGGAGAGGCCGAACTTCGCCCGCTCGCCGGCCGACTCTGCCCACTTGCCGGCCCCGCGTGAGACCAGACGAATGCGCATTCCAATCTCGGGCTGCACGTTCATCTCGCCGGCGATGCGCACGATGGCGCGCACCTCCGAGAGCTTCTCGGCGATGAGGATGACCTTCTTCCCGAGCTTGCTGCCGAGCAGCGCCGTCCGGATGTAAGCGTCATCCTTGTAGCCGTTGCAGATGATGAGCGACTCATTGTCCGTGTGGAGCGCGAGCCCCGCGAACATCTCGGGCTTGGAGCCGACCTCGATGCCGTAGTGCCAGGGGCGCCCCGCTTCGACGATCTCCTCCACGACCTCGCGGAGCTGGTTCACCTTGATCGGGAAGACGCCGCGGTAGGCGCCACGGAACTTGTTCTCCTGGATCGCCTTGGCGAAGGCCTCGTTCAGGACGCGCACGCGGTGGTGCAGCATGTCCTGGAAGCGAATGATGAGGGGCGTCTTGAGCCCCTCGTCCCGGAGCGCGGCTTCGACCACGTCCAGGATCGCGACGGTGCCGCCGCGGCCGGGTAGGGGTGAAACGGTCATCTTCCCTTCGGGAGAGACTCCGAAGTACCCCGATCCCCAGCGATCGATGAGGTAGAGCTCCGCAGCGTCCTCCGTGGTCCACGGCGGGGGTGCGGTGCTCGGACGAGGGGGGTCACTTCCGGCGGGATCGAATTGGAGGGGCGCAGCCACGGCCCTAACGTAGTCGATCGCGCTACCCTTCCAAGGATGAAGCGCATGCGCTTGGCGATAACGGGACAAGGCGTACCCGGTCCTCGGACCCGAGAGCTGGCCGCGCGCGGCGGCTTCGACATGCAGGGCATCTACCGGACACTGGTCATCGACGACGCCAGGAGCCTCGGGCCCTACGTCGTGGACGTCGACGGCAACGTCCTCCTCGACCTTTTTGCGAACTTCGCGTTGGGGGCTCTCGGCTACAACCACCCGGCGGTCATGGGGGTGACACAGAGCGAGGCCTTCGCACGCGCCGCGGCGAACCCCACCTCGACGCCCTTCGTGACGACCCCGGCCTGGTTCGATTTCCTCGAGGCCGTCGAAGCCCGGTACGCGCCTCCGGGAATGAGCAAGATTTTCTGCGTCGACGCAGGCGGGGAGGGGGTCGAGGCTGCTCTCAAGGCGGCCTTCATCGTCCATGCCGAGCGCCGCCGCGCAGCGGCGGGGCTGCCCAAGAACCCGATCGAGCTCGGGGAGGAAGCGCAGCAGGCCATCCTCGCCAACGCCGGGACCGACGCGGTCGTCGTCTCGTTCTCGGGGGCCTTCCATGGTCGCGGTCTCGGCCCGCTCTCGGCGACCCACAGCAAGGCGATCCACAAGGCGGATCTGCCGGCCTTCCCCTGGCCCGTCGCGCCGTTTCCGGCGAGCCGCTTTCCCCTCGCGCGCCATGCCGAGGAGAATGCCCGGACCGAAGCGAGCGCGCTCGTCGAGCTCGAGCGTATCCTCGGCGCCCATCGCGGCCGGGTCGCGGCCGTCCTCGTCGAACCAATGCAGTCCGAAGGCGGGGACCGGCACGCGAGCCCGTCTTTTTTCCGCGGGGTCCAGGCGCTCGCCTCGGCCGCCGGCGCCGCGTTCGTGCTCGACGAGGTTCAGACGGGCGTGGGCATGTCGGGGACGCTGTGGGCCCACGAGCAGCTCGGTCTCCCGGTGCCGCCGGACCTCGTCTGCTTTGGCAAGAAGATGCAGATGGGCGGTTTTTTTGCGACGCCGGCGTTCGTCGTGTCGCAGTTCGGGCGCATGTACCAGACGAGGAACGGCGACCGCGCCCGCGCGATGATCGCCGAGGCCATCTTGCGGACGATCGCGGACGACGGCCTCCTCGCGCGCGCGCGGGACGTCGGGGCGCGCTTCCTCGCCGGTCTCGAGGAGCTCGCCGCGCGCTACCCGGCGCTGGTCACCGAGCCTCGGGGTCTCGGGCTGCTCCTCGCCTTCGACCTGCCGAGCCCGGCCGTACGGGACGACTTCCTCAAGCGGTCGCTCGAGCGCGGGGTGTTCGCCTCGTACACCGGGACGCGCTCGGTCCGCCTTCGACCGCACCTCATCACGGAAATCGAGCACGTCGAGGAGGCGCTCGGGGTGTTCGACGCCGTGCTCGGAGAGCTCGTGTGAGCTACCGCATCGGCGAGGTCACGTCGTCGCGCGACGCGGACTTTCCGCTTGCCTACGCCGCGCTCGCCGGCGAGTTCGCGTCACGCGGAGAGCTCGAGCGTCGCGAGGTCCTGGAGCGTTGGGTCGATGCGCCACCTGGCCATGGTCCAGGGGCAATGGATTTTCGGCACACCTATCACCTCCTCGTGGCTCGCGATGAGCGGGGAGCGCTCGCGGGGGTGCGCGACTGTCACGGCATTCTCGACGTCCGCGCCGGGGTTGCCGTCGCGTACCTGGCTCACGTTCTCGTGCTGGCGCCTTACCGCCGGACGGGTGTCGGGGCGATGCTTCGTGCTCACCCGATCGAGCTCGTGCGCCGGAGCATGCTCGAGGAGCGCATGGACCCCGCCTCGAGCGATCTCCTCGTTGCCGCAGAGATCGAGCCCGCGGACCCGGACGACCCGGCGAGCTTGGTTCGGTTGGCCGCGTACGGCCGCGCCGGGTTCTCGGTCATCGCCCCCGCGGCGCTGCCGTACTGCCAGCCGGACTTCCGCGACCTTCGCGAGCTCAAAGCCCTCGGAGACGTCGCGCCGACGCCACGCCCGATCCCGCTCCTCGCGGTCGTGCGCTGGCTTGGTCAAGAGGGAGCGACGTCCCTTCCGAAACGCCTGGCACGCGCGTTCGTTCGCCACCTCTACGCGGTCTTCGCGATGCACGTGCCTCTGGACCACCTCGCGGCCCTGCAGATGCGTACGCTGGAGGTGCTCGACGCCGTCCCGGGCGATCTCGTGGCCCTCTTGCCGCTTCCTCGCAACACGGAGGACGCGAACGCGCTTCTGCCTCTCTCTCGACCCGCCGTCTTGCCCCTGTTTCCCGAGGAGCTCCGATGACCCAAGCGAATCCCGCGACGCGCCGTCCGCCCGTCATTCCCGGCGAGCCCGAGCGGGCCCGGATGCTCACCGCCATTCCAGGGCCGCGCACCGAAGCGCTACGGGCTCGCCACGCCCGCCACCAGGACGCTCGAACCGTGCACGTCTATCAGGACGCGCAGAAGAGCCTCGGCAACTACCTCGTCGACGTCGACGGCAACGTCCTGCTCGACATCTACGCTCACATTGCCGCGCTGCCCGTCGGGTATAACCACCCCGATCTCCTCGCGGCGTGGAAGAGCGGTCGCTTCGACTGGGCGGCGGGTTACCGGCCTGCGCTCGGAGTCGCGCCACCGATCGAGTGGGTCGATCTCGTCGATCGCACGATGATGCGCATCGCGCCGCGCGGGCTCACGAAGCTCGTCACCGTCACGACGGGCAGCGAGGCGGTCGAGAACGCGATCAAGGCCGCACTCATCCGGCACGCGCGCGTGCGTCGTGGGGGCGCGGCACCGTCGGCCGAGGATCTCGCGGCGTGCATGGAGAACGCTCAGGCCTCCGCCAACGCGCTCGAGGTCGTCTCGTTCGAAGGGGCGTTCCACGGCCGCAGCCTCGGCGCCCTGTCCCTGACGCGAAGCAAGGCCATCCACAAGCTCGACCTCCCGGCCTTCCCGTGGCCGAAGGTGCGTTTCCCGGAGGTGCGCTTCCCCCTCGCGCCGAACGCCGCCGCGAACCGCGCGTCCGAGGCTCGGTCGCTCGAGGAGCTCGAGGCCACGCTCGTCGCAAGGCGCGG
>JADMIO011560797.1_pt1 | contig 12811 bp, 9 predicted proteins | sample 8958161 | NCBI WGS metagenome assembly JADMIO01 (sample SAMN16585339, study PRJNA669376) | soil metagenome | isolation source: Crop rotation soil | place: USA: Cullars Rotation, Alabama | collected 2011 | reverse complement strand
ACAACACGCGCAGTTCGGACATCGGCGACTGAAAATTATCGACCTTGAGACAGGACAGCAGCCGATGACTTCGGCCGATGGGCGATATACGCTGGTCTTCAACGGCGAGATCTATAACTTTCTCGAACTGCGCCATACGCTGGAGGAGGATGGGACGGAGTTCCGTTCGCAATGTGACACGGAAGTGATCCTCGCAGCCTATGCGCGCTGGGGTGTTGCCGGGGTCGCGCGCCTGAACGGAATGTTTGCCTTCGCCCTATGGGACTCTTATAAAAACGACCTGCTCCTGGCCCGCGACCGGCTTGGCAAGAAACCTCTATTCTACTTCTACGACGGCCAGACGCTCATCTTCGCGTCGGAAATCAAAGCGATTCTGCGGGCTCTGGATCGCACGCCCGACATCGACTGGGACGCATTGAGCGACTACTTGTCGTACCTTTATATCCCGTTTCCTAGGACGATCTTTCGGAGTATTCGGCAAGTTCCCCCGGCCACGTGGATGCAGGTCCGGGTACAGGCTGAAGGACTTGCGATCGAGGAGCGGCAGTATTGGAGTCCGCTCAACGGCTCGGTTGTGCCGCGCTCCCGAGTGGAGACGGCCGAATACGTAGGGGAGCGCGTCGCTGAGGCAGTCCGCTGCCGGATGATAGCCGATGTGCCACTCGGAGTGTTGCTCTCAGGCGGCATGGATTCGAGCACCATAACCGCGATAATGGCGCAATCGTCCAGCAAACCAGTGCGGTCATTCTCGGTAGGGTTCTCACGTTGCGCAGCTTATGACGAGATCCCCTTCGCACAAAGGGTAGCCCGACGTTTTGGATGCGAGCACGAAGTATTGGAAGGAGACTCCGACTGCTCCCCTCATCTAACGAGCATTGTGCGACATTTCGATCAGCCATTCGGTAATCCGACAGCGGTTCTCACGTACATTCTCTCTGCTCTGATGAAGAAACACGTCACCGTGGCTCTGGCGGGAGATGGCGGTGATGAACTCTTTGGTGGATACCCGCGATATACGGGCGCGTACCTTAGTTCGATCCCGCGCTCGCTCCCCGACTTCCTGCGAAACCGCCTCCTGCCGAGCATCGGTAATTCGATGTCGGACGACACCGACGGGCGCCATCAGAGCCGCCGCTTCCGCGAATTTCTGGCGGGTTGCGGTATGCCGCTCATCGAGATGTATCTGCGTTGGATCGGCTACTTCTCACCGGAGGAAAAGCTGGCACTGTGCACGCCCGAATTGACCGCGCGGACAGCAAGCCACGACTCCGGGGATTTTATCAGGGCTCTCTATGCTGAGTGCGAGGGTCTCGATCCCATCAATAGGCTGGCCTACACGGACATCAAGTCGTTCCTTTGCTGTAATGTCCTGGAGTATGGCGACCGGATGTCCATGGCTCACGCGCTGGAACTGAGGGCGCCGTTCACCGACCATCGGCTGGTCGAGCTATCGCTACGCACTCCATTCAATCGGAAGTTGAGATATGGAGAGTCCAAGTGGATCTTGAAACAGACAATGAAGCCGCTGCTCGCGGCAGATGTATTGAACAAGCGTAAACTCGGTTTTAATCCGCCCGTCAGTTTCTGGCTCAAAGACGAGTTGCGCGATCTACCGGGTCATCTTCTAAGCGACCAACAGGTTTACGCCCGCGGACTCTTCCGACCCGCGGCCATTCGCAACATGCTCGAACTTCAGGCGGCCGGCCGTCGAGACTATTCTCTCAAGATATGGGCTCTCATGATGCTGGAGATCTGGTTCCGTATTTACATCGACGGAGATACGGCGGACGTTACTCAAGAACGGATTGATCGTGCGCTTGGAGCAGAGCCACGAGCAGCGATCCTGGTAAACTGATATGCCCGGTTTGGCCATTCGCCATAATGCAAGGTGGAAGACGCGCCTGACTATTTTTCTCGCGCTGATGCTGCCCGTCTATATCCTACCTTCGATCGGGCGTACATTGTCGTCTGGGCTGTGGGGCTGGCTGGTCGGGGCCCTTCTCCTGGACGTCGTAGGCTGGGTCACCGTCGGCTTCCTTTCCAATAGCTATCCTTTCGCGTTGGTGCTGTATCTTAGTTCGACGGTTCTCGAGTTAGTGCTCCTTTGGGCAGGTATGACCCGGGCTGGAGTCATCTGGGCGGGCGACCTGGTCCCGGCGCTCGTAGCCATTTACTTCGTGCAACAACTCTACATCAACATGGGCGACTAAATTAGAATGCGCCAAGTCCTTCAGTCTCTTAGGGATGGAACTACATCGGTTCCCGAAATCCCCTCTCCATCGGCCAAGCCGAACAGCGTTCTGATCGGCAGCCGCGCCACTCTGATATCAGCAGGGACAGAGCGGATGCTCATCAATTTTGGCAAAGCCGGTTGGATCGCCAAAGCCCGCCAACAACCCGATAACGTTCGTATGGCGTTAAGGAAGATGTCGTCCGATGGCGTCGCTGCTACTCTCGAATCCGTGCTGGCCAAACTCGATCAGCCCGTATCCTTAGGCTACTCCAACGCCGGTATCGTCGTTGAACCCGCCGCCGGGGTTGGAGGGCTCAAACCCGGCGATCGGGTTGCGTCCAATGGCGCCCACGCCGAGTTGGTGAGGGTTCCGGCCAACCTCTGCGCGCTCATTCCGGATAACGTACCCGATGAGCATGCCGCGTTCACTGTAGTTTCTTCCATCGCCCTGGCAGGGCTGCGCCTTGCGGAACCCACTCTAGGAGAGACCTTCGTGGTCACTGGCCTGGGACTTATCGGACTTATCGCCGTTCAACTGTTGCGTGCGTATGGTTGTCGCGTTCTCGGCATCGACGTCGATCCCAACAAAACCGAATTGGCCCGCCGCTTCGGGGCGGAAACGGTGCTGCTTTCCCGAGGCGAAGACCCAGTCGGCAAAGCCGATCGTTTGACGTCAGGCCGCGGCGTTGATGGAGTGATAATTACGGCCGCGACGAAGAGCGACGAACCGGTACACCAGGCGGCGCTGATGTGCCGGAAGCGTGGCCGTATCGTTCTAGTTGGCGTCGCCGGTCTGCAACTGTCCCGCGACGACTTCTATAGAAAGGAACTGTCATTTCAGGTCTCCTGCTCTTATGGCCCAGGCCGTTACGACCCGGCATATGAGGAAGCCGGGCATGACTACCCGTTCGGGTTCGTTCGCTGGACGGCGCAGCGCAATTTCGAAGCCGTGTTGGACATGATGGCCAGCGGTCGTCTGGATGTAGCCCCACTCATCACGCATCGCTTCCCGCTCCAACGTGCGATAGAGGCCTACACGTTGATGCAGACCGACACTCCTCACCTCGGTATTCTGCTCCAATATTCCAGCGAACCTGTGCGGCGCCGCACCGTTACATTACACGCGGCTGGTTCTCGTGCTGCCGCCAACGGCAGCATCGGTTTCATCGGCGCGGGCGGTTATGCCTCCAAAGTCCTGATCCCGGCGTTTCGAACGGCCGGTGCAGGCCTGATTTCCATTGCTTCAAGCGGAGGGGTATCCGCCGCCTGCGCCGGTCGCAAATTTGGATTTGCCGAAGCTACGACTGACGTGGAGGCGCTCCTGCGCGACTCACGGACGGACACGATCGTTATTGCCACGCGCCACGACACTCACGCAGATCTCGTCTGCCGGGCCTTGGCGGCCGGGAAGAATGTCTTTGTCGAGAAACCACTAGGCATCACTACGGATGAGATCGACCGCATCGAGTCCTCTGGGCGACCGCCTTCTCCCTTGTTGATCGTCGGATTCAACCGTCGCTTCGCGCCACAGATCGTCAAGATGAAATCGCTTCTGGCTGGTGTGAACGGGCCCAAGTCCATCGTGATCACGGTCAACGCGGGCTCGATTCCGTCCGAGCACTGGACGCAAGACGCGGAGCGAGGCGGAGGACGCATTGTTGGCGAGGGGTGTCACTTCATCGATCTGGCGCGCTTCGTCGCCGGCGCGCCAATCGCCAATGTGCATGTCCCGCGCGCGCAGGGAATGTGTCGCGATTCGGTGAGCTTTGTGCTGGAGTTCGAAGATGGTTCTACAGCTGCGATTCAATATTTGGCGTCGGGTCACAAGTCATTTCCGAAGGAGCGCATAGAGACCGTGGCAGGAGGCCGCATCCTGCAACTTGACAATTTTCGTCGCTTGCGCGGCTGGGGCTGGCCTGGTTTCCAAAGAATGAATCTCTGGCGCCAGGATAAAGGCAACTCCGCGTGTGTCGCCGCATTCCTGAATGCGCTACGCACCGGCGGCCCTGCCCCGATTCCATTCGATGAATTGCTCGAGGTCTCTCGCACGACGATCGAGGTTAACCGGCTCGCCACCAGGGGCTAATCTATTCGTGAATGTTCCACGGCTCCTTCGGACCATCCGGTATCTCCGCCCGGTGCAGGTAACCAACCGCTTCACCAGAAGCATCCATGTGTCGGTGTCGCATCGCGTTGTGCATTGGCAGCTGAGGCCGCAGAACGCAGCGTTCATACCATTTGCCGATTATGACCCCGCTCCGCTGGTGCGGGTAAGTCGACTGAGGGATTACACGCAGCACTATCATCACCGCGTGAATGCGGAAGACGCGGTCCGCTGGATTGAGAGCAATCCGCCAGCATCGAATCCAGCCTGGGAACCATATCCGCTCTCGCGGCGAATTGTGAATTGGGTGAAGCAACTTGACCGACCCTCTGGTCGTATATTGGCGAGTCTGGCGCAACAAGCGGACTATCTTTCACGCACAGTGGAACACCACCTACTGGCAAACCACCTCTTCGCCAATGCCAAAGCGCTCGTGTTCGCTGGAGCATTCCTGTCCGAAGACGGCTGGCTCCGGCAAGGGCTGCAGATTCTGGAGCGAGAAATTCCAGAACAGATTCTTAACGATGGCGGCCATTTCGAACGCAGTCCAATGTACCATTCGCTCATTCTCGAAGACCTGATGGACATGGTCAACCTTGGCCGTGTGTATCCGGGACTGCTGCCGGACTATACCGAGCCTGCTAGCCGCATGCTTTCCTGGGCCAACCGGATGACGCATCCTGATGGAGAGATCGGGTTCTTTAACGATGCTGCGCTTCGCGTGGCGGCTCCGGTTTGCGCACTCAATGCGTATGCGACCCGACTCGGTATCGAGCGGGCTTCGTGCCCGCTTTCGGATAGCGGCTACATACGGCTTGAGAACGCGAATACCGTTGCTTTTTTTGATGCCGCGCCGATAGGACCGTCGTATCAGCCTGGGCATGCCCACGCCGACACACTCTCTTTCGAACTGTCGCACAGAGGTCGCCGTCTGCTGGTGAACTCCGGCACCTCTACCTACGAGCGATCTGCGGAACGCCAGCACCAGCGAGGCACCGCCGCGCACAATACGATTCGGCTGGACTGGCGAGACTCATCGGAGGTTTGGGCCGCTTTTCGGGTGGGGAGGCGTGCGCGTCCGCTCGCGGTCTCGACCGACAATCACACCTGGGCTGAAGGCGCGCACGACGGATACGGGCCGGTCATTCACAGGAGGCAGCTCGAATTGCTTCCCGAACACCTGACGGTCACCGACTCCATTGAAGGCTCCGGGCGTCATAATCTGGAGATCTTCTTTCATCTGTTCCCTGGCGCAGATCCAGGCGTGATTCGCCTCGATCCGGTCGTGACTCGATCCGTTGAGGAAACCACGTTTCATCCGCAGTTTGACGTGTCGACGCCCAACCAAACCGTCATCGGCCGCGTGTCGCATGATCTTCCAGTTCGGCTCATATCGACAATCTGTTTACCGGCATAATTTTTATGCGTTTTCTCCTTGTTGCAGGCGCCCGCCCGAATTTCATGAAGATTGCGCCGCTTATGAAGGCATTCCGTCGACGCGATCACCGTGACCTCATTCTCGTTCACACGGGCCAGCATTATGATCGCGGGATGTCCGACACCTTTTTCTCCGATCTCGACATCCCGGAGCCGGATATAAACTTCGGTGTTGGCTCCGGAACTCATGCGCAACAGACCGCCCGCATCATGGTCGATTTCGAGAATGTCTGTATCCAGCGACGGCCGGACTGGGTCGTGGTCGTCGGCGATGTGAATTCCACCATTGCCTGTGCCCTCACCGCCAAAAAACTCGGGATCCGCGTCGCGCACGTCGAAGCTGGCCTCCGCTCGCGCGATATGTCGATGCCCGAAGAGATCAACCGCATCTGCACCGACGCCATCTCCGACCTGCTCTTCACCACGGATCGCCTCGCAGATGAGAACCTCCGCCGGGAAGGTGTTCCCGAATCGAAAATCCGCTTCGTCGGTAACACCATGATCGATACCTTGTTCGCACAACTCGACCGCGCGATCGCTCTACCGCTTCCGGCGGATTTGTCCGAAGGACAGTATGCCGTACTTACGCTTCACCGGCCCAGCAACGTAGATTCGCCGGAAATGCTCTCTGGACTGTTGGGCGCCATATCCTCAGTCTGCAGCCGCATTCCCGTCATTTTTCCGGTCCATCCCAGAACTCGGTCCCATCTTAACGGCTTCGCTCACCCGAACCTGACAATCGCCGAACCCTTCAGCTATCTCTCGTTTCTTGGCCTGGTAGCCCGCTCACGATTTGTTCTTACCGACAGTGGCGGCATACAGGAGGAGACTACCGTGCTGGGCATCCCTTGTCTTACAATGCGGCTCAACACGGAGCGTCCCATCACCTGCGAGCTTGGCACGAACATGCTTGTGGGAACCGACCCGAAGCGGATTCGTGAAATGGCGTTCGCCGTTCTCGACCACGGCCGCCCTCGCCACTGCATACCGGACAAGTGGGACGGTCATGCTGCCGAGCGCATTGTGGAGACCCTCCTAGATGAAGATCCTCTTCCTTGCTGACAACTTTCCACCCGAACGAAATGCTCAGGCTTCCCGTGTCTATGAGCGCGCTTGCTCCTGGGTTAAGTGGGGTCACACCGTCACGGTGTTGACCTGTGCCCCGAATTTCCCCGAGGGGAAGGTATATCCGGGCTACACCAATGCCTGGTATCGAACCGAGGAAATATCCGGCATTCGCGTTGTGCGCGTGAAGACGTTCGTCGCTGCGAATTCAGGAACCGTTTTGCGCATCGTCGACTTCGTTTCATTCATGTTGACCTCTTTCGTAGCCGGGCTTTTTCAAACCAGACCCGACGTGATTGCCGTTACGTCGCCCCAGTTCTTCGCTGCTGTGAGCGCTTGCGCTTTGGCGTGGATTCGGCGAGTTCCATTCGTTCTGGAAGTGAGTGACCTCTGGCCAGATTCCGTGGTTGCCGTAGGGGCTATGAAGAAAGGTGTTGCCCTTTGGATGGCCGGGACCCTGGAACTCTTTCTGTATCGTCGCGCCGAACGTATCATACCGTTGACGCATTCGTTCAAACGGAATCTGGTTGATCGTGGAGTACCGGAGGCCAAGATCGATGTCGTGATCAACGGAGTAGCGCTAGACCGATTCGCCCCGCGTGATCGCGATGCGGCCCTCGCTGCTAAATGGGGTATAGCTCCGAACGAGTTCGTCATTGGTTACCTTGGAACGCACGGCATGGCCCATGCTCTCGGAAACGTCCTCGATGCGGCCGAACGCACGGGTCAGCGCATCCGCTGGCTCCTCGTTGGGTCTGGAGCCGAGCGGAACAAGCTGGTTGCTGAGGTAGCGCGACGCGGCCTCCGCAACGTTAGCATGCTGCCCGCCCAGCCTAAGGAGTGCATGCGCGCCGCCTGGAGCCTGTGTGACGTCGCGCTTGTTCACCTGCGCAATACGCCTCTTTTCGAATCCGTCATCCCCTCGAAAATTTTCGAGGCGATGGGTATGGGTCTACCGATACTTCTCGCCTGCCCGCCGGGCGAAGGCAGCCAGATCGTGGAAGATGCTGGCGCTGGAATCTGCGTTGCGCCCGAAGACCCTGGCGCTCTCGCAGCGGCCGCGATTCGCCTGGCGAACGATCCTGAACTGACTCGCGCTCACGCCCGTCGCAGCTTGGGGGCGGCCCCCCGTTACAGCCGCGAACGCCAAGCCAGGGACTACCTGATCGTGCTTGAAAAGGCGATTACGCCGGAACTGGGCGCCATGACCGTCCCGGGTACGACGAACTAGATTACCTAGAGAGCCGAGCTGGAGAGGTCGACGGAGATACGTACATGTATTCGCTACTCACAGCGGCTGCGGCGGCGTTGACCATCGCGTTGGCGCTAACGCCGCTATGCCGCAAGCTCGCGATCCGTTGGGGTTTGCTGGATCAGCCGGACCACAATCGCAAAATTCATGCCAACCCGATACCTCGCATCGGAGGTGTTCCTTTAGTCATTGCTTATCTGGGTTCATTCGTCATACTGCTTCTTTTCTCGTTCGAGGGCGGCGACCTCGTACGCGGGCATCTTGAACTCGTGAAGAGGCTTGTTCCCGCTTCCGCGCTCGTCTTTGCAACCGGTCTCCTGGATGATCTCGTGGGCTTGAAGCCTTGGCAGAAGCTGCTTGGACAACTCGCCGCCGCCTTCCTGGTTTTCAATGCCGGCGTCCACTTGGTCAGCATCGGGGGTCATCACCTGCCGATCTGGTGCACTTTACCTGCGACAATCGTGTGGCTCGTAGCCTGCACAAACGCCGTCAACCTCATCGATGGTGTTGATGGTCTCGCAGCTGGGGTGGGCTTCTTTGCCACCGTTACTACTTTGCTGGAAGCGCTACTACAACACAATCTCGGACTTGCCTTTGCAACGGCCCCCCTCGCCGGGGCGCTCCTCGGCTTCCTGCGATATAACTTCAATCCGGCCACGATCTTCCTGGGCGATTGTGGCAGCCTGCTGATTGGTTTCTTGCTGGGCTGCTATGCGTTGCTGTGGAGCGACAAGTCTGCAACTCTCCTCGGCATGACTGCCCCGCTTATGGCGCTCTCTATTCCGCTCATCGATACGGCACTCGCCGTCGTCCGGCGGTTTCTTCGCTGCCGGCCGATCCTGGGAGCCGACCGGAGCCACATCCATCACAAGCTTCTCGCTCGCGGCTTCACTCCGCGGCGGGTCGTGTGTTGCATGTATGTGGTCTGTGGAATTAGCGCCGCCCTGTCGCTGCTCGCCAGCGTTGCGCATGAACAGTTTGCTGGGATAATTCTCCTGCTCTTTTGTCTGGGCGCCTGGGCCGGCGTACAACACCTGGGGTACCCTGAGTTCGATGTTGCGCGGCGCATGGTGCTGGGCGGCTCCTTTCGGCGCCTGCTGAATGCCCAGTTAGAACTAGCAACGTTCCGCGAGAGTCTTACTGCCGCTCTTACGGCAGACCAATGTTGGGAGGTGCTGCACGCCGCCTACAGTGAATTCGGTTTCAATGAGATCAAACTGAAACTGGGCGATCGGTTTTATACGCACGCCACCGGCCGTTACACCACACCTTCCTGGACCATCCACATCGGCCTCTCGGAGAATGAGTACCTGAAGCTTTCCCATGATGTGGGCACGGACGCAGCCCCGATCATAGCTCCTTTTGCAGATGTGGTCGGCTCGGTCCTTTTCATCAAAGCTGCTCGGATGCGAGCACTCTCCTTCGGAAGAATAGCCGGAATGCCGGTCAGCTCTGACCGTCGAGACAGAGAAGTGGAGCCGACGGCGGCGGCCGCATCGTCTTCGTGACGGTCGGTGGGCTGCTGAGACGCGCCGTCCGCGCTGCCGAGTCGCACACCGTAATCCCATGCCCAGGAGCCTGCCTGCCTATCGGCCCAAGGCCGGATCACATGCTCGTATTTGTAATCAGTAGCTTCGTAGTGAACGACCCGGTCTGTCTCAATCGAGTTTACTGGAGTCCTCAATGAGCTTGCACACGCCCGTAATACCAAACGAACCCAATCCCATTTCCGGACACCCACTCGCCACCGCCGGGCTTTCCCTCGCCGACAAGATCCGGACGCACACCGCCCGTGTCGGCGTAGTCGGGCTGGGCTATGTCGGCCTGCCGCTCGCCGTCGAATTCGGCCGGGTCGGCTTCGAGGTCACCGGATTCGACGTCCTCGAGTCCAAGACAGCCCGGGTCAACGCCGGCGATTCCTATGTCGGCGACGTGCCCGATGCCATGCTGCGCCCGCTGGTCGAAACCGGCCGGCTGCGCGCCACCCCGGATCTCTCGGTGCTGGCCGACATGGACACCGTCAACATCTGCGTCCCCACGCCGCTGCGCAAAACCAAAGACCCGGACATGAGCTACGTGGTCTCCGCCTGCGAGGCCATCGCCCGGTACATCCACCCCGGCATGCTCATCATCCTCAAGTCCACCACCTATCCCGGCACGACCGACGAGCTGCTGCTCCCCGTGTTCCAGAAAACCGGCCTGCAAGTCGGCCGCGACTTTTTCCTGTGCTTTTCGCCCGAGCGAGTGGACCCCGGCAACCCGACTTATCAGACTGCCAATATCCCCAAAGTCGTCGGAGGCGTGACCCCGGCCTGCACCGCAATGGGCCGGCTGTTCTACTCCCAGGCCATTGCCAGCGTCGTCCCGGTCAACTCGACGGGTGTCGCCGAGATGGTCAAGCTGCTCGAAAACACCTTTCGAATGATCAACATCGGCCTCGCCAACGAAATGGCGATGATGTGCGACCGGATCGGCATCAACGTCTGGGAAGTGATCGAAGCCGCCGCCACCAAGCCGTTCGGCTTCATGCCGTTTTACCCTGGCCCCGGCCTGGGCGGCCACTGCATCCCGATCGACCCCTTCTACCTCTCCTGGAAGACCAAACAAGCCGGGATTGAGGCTCGTTTTATCGAATTAGCGGGCTATATTAACGGCCAAATGCCTCATTTTGTCGTCGATAAGGTGCAAAATGCCCTCAATGACGCCGGAAAAGCCGTCAAAAACTCGCATATTCACATCTGCGGAGTCGCCTACAAGAAGGACATCGACGACGTCCGGGAATCGCCCGCGCTCGACATCATGCTGCTGCTCGAGAAGCGCGGGGCCCGCGTGACGTATAGCGATCCGCAGATTTCCCGCCTGAAGCTGGACGGCAAGGAGCTGGTGAGCCAGCCGGTCGAGGCGGGCGACGCCGCCGATTGCGTGGTGATCGTGACCGACCACTCGAATTTGGATTACCAGCGCCTGGTGGCGGCCTCGTCGCTGATCGTCGACACCCGAAACGCGCTGCGCGGCATCGACTCGCCCAAAATCGTGAGGCTATAGGATGCTAATCGGCTGGGGCCTTCCGTGGGCGGCGCGGGTGTGCCTACTTGGCCATCACAGTCCAATTCGCTCCATTGCAATACGCCAGAACGTGCTTCGCGCCACCGGCGGAGACTATTGCACCCCATACATCAGTTGTTGAGTTAGTTACCGGCTTTGAAACACCTTCGGTCGCCGCGTTGCACAATGGCAGTGCGGAGTATTTATCGGGCGCGTTCGAGGCGAATGGATAGGAGCCAAGAAACAGATTGTCCAGACCGCTATTCGACACGGTTTTTATCGAACCGCCGATAATGCGGTTGTGGGAGGAGCCTGCCGTCAGCAATACGTCGACTCTGTTGCCCTCAAACCTGGTCCCATGGCCTTCGTTTAGCGCGTAGGTGATTCTCCACCCAACATCATAAGAAGAAATATCTCCGCCGAATATCTTATTCGTATCACCCTTATCCATGTCAATGCCTATGGATCCATACAAAGGCCCTGGATAACCCTCCAGATGCGTGTTTACTACTGCGTTGGCATTACATCCATCATTAATTACCGCCGTGCATCTAATCCCAACCTGGTACCCTGTTATATAGCTATTCTCAACTACGTTCCACGCGGAGAATCCCCCCGTCCCGTCGAGCAATATACCAGTTCTCGAATTTGCCCCGACACTTAAGTCTAAGAATAGATCGGAAAATTTTGCGTGCTGTGCTCTTTTTGCGTGAATGGCCGTAGTGGTATCTCCCTGCCAATCGTACATGAACAGGTTCTTGATTGTGACATTATGGATGTCGTGCGTGCCATCCCCAATTCTAATCCCAACATCCCCATAGACTCCGATCTGAAGCCTGGCGCCGCCAAGGCTGCCTAAGCCGCCGGAACTTTCTCCAGCGAGCGTAATTCCGTCATGGTTAATAAAAAGCGTAGAGCTAATGTTGTACGTCCCAGTTCTTAGCCGTACGCTTCCGCCTGCTGTGAGCGCGGATAAGACGTGGTTTATTACTGTCGCTGCGTCTGATGCCGAGTACGCAATGGTATTTGTCATTCCGTCAAGTGCGTACGTCGTATTGCCACTGTTGTAGATTAAATAGTCGAAAGACTCTTTAGCCTGCCCAAAACATGGTGTGGCAATAGTTAGCGACATTACCGCTAAGCACACCATGCCGATTGTTGCGGTCGCATAATGAGCTCGCCCACTCAGGTGACCTAGAACGGTCTCATCTGCATCGTCGCTACACATGACGGGATCGCAACGCCGGGCTTTGCAAATTGCGCCGGCCGAGCCGTACAGGATCAGACCGCAGGAGCGGCGCAGAGAATCAATTACTCTACACATGGTCGTTAGTTGCTGCGCATACCTTTGTTAGAGGTCGGAAGATGTTGGCTTCGCAAGTCTGTGCGGTCGTTGCCAGCAGGCCTGCGAGAACAGATACCTGCCAATACGTATTTCAAATGGCACCCGCGGACATTGCGGTCATTTGAACATAAACCCATGAGACCTCGAGGCCTAATCAATCCAGTGCAATACTAGCGTTAAGTGGCAATGGTTCCAACGCTCCCTTTGGCCATACACGATAGATTGCTTTTTGTTATCACAGAAGAATGGCAACTGCACGCGGATTCCTAGCGTCTGCGACACTCGAAGACCTTCGCGCGCCCCGAATGCTTATCCCGGGGCTGTTCGTAT
>JADMIO011288156.1_pt1 | contig 12813 bp, 17 predicted proteins | sample 8958161 | NCBI WGS metagenome assembly JADMIO01 (sample SAMN16585339, study PRJNA669376) | soil metagenome | isolation source: Crop rotation soil | place: USA: Cullars Rotation, Alabama | collected 2011 | reverse complement strand
GCCGCGACTTCAAGTCACGTGAATTCCAAGCTTCGGATCCCACTGTGCTGGAAAGGTCGGGTACCCGCGTGGTGCGATGAGAACACCTTCGCCTTCCGCCGGGTCGTACCGAGATGAGCACTTGCGCGCGCCAGCGTCCTTGCAACGGCGCGACCGCACGTGCATCCTTCGCAGCAATGGAGCGATCGGAGCTGCTCTTCGAGCTCGACCTCATCCGTGCGCGTCTCGACACGCTCGCGGCGCGTCGCCTCGTCGCACCCTTCTCGCCGCACGAGAAGACCGAGTACGAGCAGCACGCATCGCGCGAGAAGGAGCTCCTCACGCTCCTTCATGCCACCGTCGCACCGACGGCCTGAACCCCTGGTGGGCGTAGACGGACTCGAACCGCCGACCTCTTCGGTGTGAACGAAGCGCTCTAACCAGCTGAGCTATACGCCCGTCTCCGGTTCGTCAGAGCGAAGGCTCGAACCAACTGAGCTCTACGCCCGGACTGCCCGTTGCGGGACAGGTGAGGATAGCGCCGGCTCCGGGGCGTGCAGTGGGGCGCGCAGGGTGCTGGTGATGCCGATGGGCTGTCGGGCCGGGCGGACGACCAGGCGCATGCCGTCGACGGTGGCGCCGCGATGGCGTCCGCCGAGCGTCGCCAGCACGTCGTCTGCGGGGACCTCGACATCGACGTGGGCGTAGCGCGCCAGGCCCCGCAACCGGCCGGGAACGACGACGGGGCCGTCCCCTCGCCGCTGCAGCGCCCGCACCGGTACGAGCATCGGGGCCCGCAACCTCGCGGGCACGCCGCGGACGACGACCTGGCGCTCCGCCCAGCGCAGCTCGCGCATGTCCCCGTCCCGGTCCCAGGTCAGGGTGCCGAGGTCCTTCGGGAAGCCCCAGTTGGCACGGCCGTCGGTTCGTGACTCGGCGGAGTCGACGACCATCGTCGTGAAGCACCACCCGAGGCGGGCACCGAGCCGCGCCGGCTCACCGATCGCGAGCTCGAGGTACGGACCGACGGGCGACCCGTCGTAGCGCACGGCGACGACGAGCACGAGGCCAGGCATGCGCCGCAGCTCGGGTGGCAGCGGACCGAGGACCTCGCGTCGTCGCGCCAGGGCGACGATCGACTCCCCCGTCAGCGTCCACGGCGCGTACATCAGTACGACCGCAGCTCCACGACGTTGCCGTCGGGGTCGGTGACGTAGATCGACGTCGCGTCGCCCTGCGCGCCCCATCGCCGATCGGGACCGTCGACCACGTTGAACCGTCCCGACCTCGCCAGCTCAGCCACGTCGTCCTCCACCACCAGGCAGAAGTGATCGACGTTCTTCTCCCCCCGATGTCCCTGGAGGATGTCGATGACGGTCGTCGCGCTGACGCGCACGGACGGGAAGAAGACCTTCTTGGCTCGCCACTCGACGAGGCGCTCGGCGGCGAGCCCGAGCTCGTCGACGTACCAGGCGACGGAGCGCTCGACGTCCTCCACGAGCAGGACGATGTGGTCGAGTCCGGTCACCCTCGGCATCGACGCGATGATGGCACCGTGATCGACCACATCCATCTCGACCATGTCGCCGTGGCCATGGAGGACCGGCGCGCCGGACGCGAGCGGTATGCCGCCGAGCTGGGCGGGGCGTGGGTCGGCGGCGGCGCCGATCCCGGCTTCTGGTCCGAGCAGGTCCGCTACGCCAACGGGATGAAGGTCGAGATCCTCGAGCCGCTCAACATCGAGGAGAACGACTTCCTCCGGCGCTTCCTCGACCGCAACGGGCCCGGCCCGCACCACCTCACGTTCAAGGTCACCGACATCGTCGCTGCCCTCGCCGTGGTCGATGCCGCCGGCTACCGGCCCGTCAGCGTCAACATCGACAACCCCGGTTGGCGCGAGGCCTTCCTGCATCCGAAGGACGCGCCCGGCGTCGTCGTGCAGCTGGCGCAGTCCGACGAGTCGGGCGACTGGGGCGTGCCGCTCCCCGAGGGCTACCCGTCGGTCACGGTGGCGCCGGCGACGCTCGAGCGCGTGACGCACGCGGTCGCCTCGCTCGATGACGGCCTCCGCCTGTTTCGAGACCTGCTCGCCGGCGAGGAGCTCGGACGCGATGCCGACGAGGCCGGACGTTGGGTCGACCTCGGCTGGCACGGTCCCGACAGCGAAGGCCGCATCCGCCTCGTCGAGCCGTCGTCGCCGTCGTCACCGATCGCCACGTGGATCGGCGATCGGCCCGGACGCGTGCACCACCTCGCGTTCACCGTCCCCGGCGAGCCGGGTCGACGCGAGATCACCCCCGAGGACAACCTCGGGGTTCGACTGCTGCTGGAGGGCGCATGACCGACGCCGACCTCGACTTCTTCTGGGACCCGGTGTGCCCGTGGGCGTGGATCACGTCGCGCTGGGTGCAGGAGGTCATCAAGGAGAACGGCATCACCGTCGACTGGCGCTTCATCTCGCTCAAGCTGGTGAATGCCGACAAGGGCTACGCCCCCGAGGTGCGCGAGCGCTACGAGAAGGTCCACGGGCTCGGCTTCTCGCTGCTGCGCGTCGCGGCGTCGGTGCGCGAGTCCGATGGTCCGGCGCGCATCGGTGACGTGTACACCGCGTTCGGCACGCGCATCCACCACGACAAGGACGCGCCCAGCCTGCGCAGCGTCGACGGCATCGCCGCCGTGCTCGACGGTCTCGGCATCGACTCGTCGCACGCCCAGGCGGCCGAGTCCGACGCGTTCGACGATGCCATCCGCGAGGACACCGAGACGGCCCTCGCGCGCGCCGGACGCGACATCGGCACACCCGTGCTGACCTTCGGTCCGCCCGACGGCTACAGCTTCTTCGGTCCCGTCATCGCCAAGGCGCCCAAGGGCAAGGACGCCGTCGTGCTGTGGGACACCGTTCGCACCCTCGCCGAGTTCCCGGGCTTCGCCGAGCTCAAGCGATCGATCCGCAACACGCCCGAAGTCGACTGACCGTTCCGGTCGGCGGTCAGTCGGTCAGGCAGAACCAGTGGCCTGACGCCATCACGCGCGGCGTCGTGTCCGCAGCACACGCCGCCTGCGCGTCGACCACGTCGACGACCTTGCCGTCATTCGGCTCGTTGCACGGCACCTCGTGGGGCACGCCCTCGGTCGTCGAGACGCACTTGCCGATCAGCGCGCGCGGCGACTCGGTGTGGCGAGCGAACGCGGTGAACACGATGATCGCCACGAGCACGACGACGATGGCCACCCAGGGCGCGGCCCGCACGAACGCCACCGCCATGTCGCCGGGCTGGGCGACGGCGCCGCGATACGGCTCGTCCCATCCCTGCTCGTGTGCGAGCGGTGCGTCGGTCGACGGCGCGGCCGCGGCGCGGGCGATCGCCGCGTCGTACGACGCACGGGATGACGCATCGCGCAGCACGCGCCACGCCTCGTTGACGTCCTGCATGCCGCGACGAGCCACGTCCTGCTCCGCCGCGGGACGCTGCGCCACGCGGTCCGGATGGAGTTCCTGGGCGCGCCGGTGGTAGGCGGCGCGGATGTCGTCGTAGGAGGCGGATGGCGCCACGCCGAGGACGTCGTAGTGCGACGTCACGACTCGAACGTGCCGCCGGCGCGCCAGTACGGACCGCCACCGCCCTCCCGGTCGAGGAACCCGTCGTCGACGAGGTAGCGACGCAGCGCGGCGGTGTCGGCGAAGCGCTTGCCGAGGATCAGGTTGACCTGCTTCTCCGTGTACCGGACCCCGGGTTCGAAGTCCTGGGCCAGCACGTCGAGGATCACCAGGCGCTTGCTGTGCGATGCCGGGATGGCGGTGAGCCGATGGCCGTCGAGGAAGGCGCGGAGCACGTTGGCGCGCTTGCGCTCGGTGCGGTCCGCCTCGTCCATCAGTAGCCGAGCTCCAGGTCGACAACACCGATGAGCGCCTCGCCGGCGCCGAAGCGGCGGACGTTCTCGCGCACCCGCTCGATGATCGACGCCTCCACCATCTCGACGGTGTTGGCCGTGTGGGGCGTGATCAAGCAGCGCGGCTCGGACCACAGCGGATGGTCCTCGGGCAGCGGCTCGGGCTCGGTGACGTCGAGAGCGGCACCGGCGATCGTTCCAGCGCGCAGCGCGGCGAGGAGGTCATCGGTCACGACGTGCCCGCCGCGCGCGACGTTGACGAGGATGGCGTCGGGCCGCATGCGCTCGAGCTCGGTCCGGCCGACGATCCCTGTGGTCTCCGGCGTCAGCGGCAGCGAGAGGAACACGACGTCGGCCGTCGCCAGCGCGTCGTGCAAGCGCTCGGGGCCGAGGACCGAGGTGGCGCCGTCCATCGGCTGCACCCGCCGGCGCACGACCGTGACGTCGCACCGGAACGGCGCCAGCAGGGCGAGCAGCACCTCGCCGATGCCACCACCGCCCACGATCGTCACTCGCCGGTCGAACAGCGAGACGCCCGAGCGCGGCTCCCAGTGCCCGGCCCGGACCCGGCGGGGCAGGTCGCGCAGCATCGCCAGCGCCAGGGCGAGAGCGTGCTCAGCGGTCGCCTCGGCGTAGACGCCCTTCCCGCACGTCCACAGCCGATCGGGCGTGAGCATCGACACGTACGGCTCGATGCCGGCCCACGGGAGCTGCACCCATCGAGCCGGCGACGAGGCCAGCACCGGGCGCAGTGCCTCCGGCTCCATCGGGCTGAACCAGACCAGCCCCTCGGCGTCCTCGGGCGCGACGAGCGTGCCGCCGCCGTCCGTGATGGCGCCGCGCAGCCACTGCGGTGCATCGTCCGGCGCCAGCGCGATCTGCGGGGAGGCCACGAGGACAACCGTACGATGCGCCTCGCCGATGGATGCCACCGATCGCCTCGACGAAGCCACCTGGGACCTCGAGGACCAGGAGGACGCACTCCTCGAGGGCGATCGTGTCCTCGAGACGAGCGCAGCGCGCGCCGCCCTCCGCAACCGTGACTTCCGTGTCGTGTGGTTCGGTGCCTTCGCATCCAACATCGGCACCTGGATGCAGAACGTCACGCTCGGCGCCCTCGCCTACGAGCTGACCAAGTCACCGACGTTCGTCTCCCTGGTGACGTTCGCGCAGCTCGGCCCGCTGCTGTTCCTCTCGATCGTGGGCGGCGCGCTGGCCGACATGGTCGACCGCCGCCGGATCACCGTGATCGCGCAGTTCGAGCAGGCGATCGCGTCGGCCGTGCTGGCGTTCGTGGTCATGGGTGACAACCCGAACCACACGGCAATCGTGCTGACGGTGCTCGCCATCGGGATCGGCAACGCACTGAACGCGCCGGCGTGGGTGGCGCTCCTGCCGTCGCTCGTCGCCCGCGACGAGCTCCCCGGCGCCATCTCGCTCAACTCGACGCAGATGAACGCGTCTCGCGTGGTCGGTCCGGCGATCGCCGGCGTGCTCTATCCGATCGTCGGCGCCGCCGGCGTTTTCGGGATCAACGCGGCGACGTACGTCTTCGCCATCGGAAGCCTGCTGATGGTGCGAACGCCGCCACTGCCGCCGCGCGATCCGGCCACGCCGACCGGGCTGAAGCGCCTGGCGTCGGGTGTGGCGATCGCCCGACGCGATCCGCTGGTGCGTCGGATCATCGTCGGCCTGTTCATCTTCTCGCTGCTCTGCCTGCCGTTCATCGGGCAGATGCCGACGATCGCGGCCGACAACCTCGGCATGAACGTGAAGAGCTTCGGCTACGGCCTCCTCTACGCGTCCTTCGGTCTCGGTGCGGTCACCGGCGCCATCTCGATCGGCACCTTCCTGTCGAACGTGCCTCGCCGCACGGTCGTCCTCCGCGGACTGTTCGGCTTCACCCTGTGCCTTGCTGCGTTCGCGCTCGTGCGCGACCCGGCGCCGGCGTATCCCATCGTCGCCGTGCTCGGCTTCGCCTACTTCGCCACGGTGACGGCGCTCAACACGATCCTGCAGACCCACCTGGACGACGCCGTCCAGGGCCGCGTCATGTCGCTGTGGCTGATGGCCTTCGGCGGCACGGTCCCGCTCGGCCTGATGCTCGCCGGACCGATCGCGCAGGCGACCAACATCACGCTGGTCCTGCTGTACGGCGCCCTCGTGGGCCTGGGCTTGTTCGTCTGGGTGCGCTTCTTCGTCCCCGCGGCGACCACCGCGCCCTCAGGCTGAGAGGCGTTCGGCCAGGACCTCGAGGCCGGCCACGCGGCTGCCCTTGACGAGGACGGCGTCGCCCTCGCCCAGCTGCAGCGACTGCGCCAGCTCGACGGCGGCGTCGATGTCATCCACGAGCTCACCGCCATACCGCGGCTCGGCGACGGCGACCACGCGCACGCCGAGCGAGTCGGCCGCGTTTGCCACCTCGCGGTGGGCGGCGACCGGGTCGTCGAGCTCTGCCATGGTGCCGAGGAACGCGATGCGCCGACGGGCATCGAGCGCGGCAAGCGAGCGCAGCGCGGCGATGGCCGACGTCGGACTGGCGTTGTAGGCGTCGTTCAGCACGACGAGTCCCGATGGCGCCCGACCGAGCTCCATGCGCCAGCGCGACAGGTCGACGTGCACGAGCCCGGCGGCGACGTCATCGAGCGTGGCGCCGGCGGCCAGCGCGGCACCGGCGGCCGCCAGCGCGTTGCCGACCTGGTGCACGCCGCGTACGCCGACGCGCACCTCGACGTCACCCCACGGCGTACGGGCGATGAACGTCGGACGCAGCCCGTCGTCGAAGTGCACCCCCTCGGCGGTGAGATCACCTTCACGGTCGACCGAGTAGGTGAGGACCCGCGCATCGGTGACCGACGCCATGGCCGCGCACCGGACGTCGTCGCCGTTGAGCACGGCGATCCCGCTCTTCGGGAGTGCGGCCACGAGCTCCGACTTGCCGCGCGCGACGTCTTCGATCGTGCCGAACACCTCGGTGTGCACCGCCGCCACCGCGGTCACGACACCGATCGTCGGACGGCCGATCTCGCACAGCATGGCGATGTGGCCGATGCCGCGGGCACCCATCTCCAACACGCCGGCCTCGGCCCCGTCGGGCGCGTTCAGCAACGTCAGCGGTAGCCCGAGCTCGTTGTTGAAGTTGCCGGGGCTGGCGGCGATCACGAAGCGCTGACGCAGGATCGACGCGAGGAGGTCCTTCACCGTCGTCTTGCCGACCGATCCGGTGATGCCGACCACGCGATCACCGAGCCGCCGCCGCGCCCACGAGCCGAGGTCGAGCAGCGCTCGACCCGTGTCGACAACCCGGACGGCCGTGCCCCCGATGGCCTCGTGCGCCGTCAGGTACGGCCCGGCTGCGGGATCGATGAACTCGTGACCGTCACGCTCGCCGACGATCGGCACGAACAGCTGCGACGCCGTGCGCGTGCGGCTGTCGATCGAAGCACCCTCGATGTCGACGTCATCACCGACCAGCTCGCCGCTGGTGGCGGCAGCGACGTCGCCGGCCGTGAACCTCACGCCCGGTACGTTGCCAGACGATGTCGGAGCGCACGCGCCTGGTGGTGCTGTTCGGCGGCCAGTCGGCCGAGCACGACGTCTCCTGCGTCACCGCCGCGTCCGTCCTCACCGCCGTGGACCCCGCTCGCTACGACCTCGTGCCGGTCGGCATCACCAAGGAAGGCCGCTGGGTCGCCGCCGACGACGCCATGAGCGCGCTGGCCGCCGGTGCCAAGGCGCTGCCGCCGTCCGGCCGTGAGGTCACCCCCGAGTCGATCGTCGTCGGTGCGCGCACGGTCGTGTTCCCCCTCCTCCACGGGCCGATGGGAGAGGACGGCACGGTGCAAGGGCTGCTCGAGCTGACCGGCATCCCATACGTCGGCAGCGGCGTGCTCGGCTCGGCCCTGGCCATGGACAAGGCCAAGGCGCGCGAGGTGTTCGAGCAAGCGGGGATCCCGATGGCGCGCTGGCTCGCCCGCCGGGATGGCGACATCGAGGACGACTTCGACGCCACGGTCGGCGAGACGCTCGGTTGGCCGGTCTTCGTGAAGCCGTCGAACATGGGCTCGTCGGTCGGCGTCTCGAAGGTGAAAGGGGCCGCCGACCTGCCCGCCGCCATCGAGCTGGCGCTCCAGTACGACGAGTGGATCGTCGTCGAGGAGGCCGTCGTCAGTCGCGAGATCGAGTGCGCCGTGCTCGGCCTCCTCGACCCGCGCGCGTCGGTCGTCGGCGAGATCGTCCCGAAGGCAGAGTTCTACGACTACGAGGACAAGTACTCGGGCGAGGGTGCCGACCTCGTCATCCCGGCCGACCTCCCAGCTGCGGTGAGCGACGAGGCGCGGCGACTCGCGATCGACGCGTTCGTCGCCGTGCGCGCCGAAGGCCTGGCGCGCTGCGACTTCTTCTACGAGGAGCGCGGACGCGGGTTGCTGCTCAACGAGGTGAACACGATCCCCGGGTTCACGCCGTTCTCGATGTATCCGCAGCTGTGGGCCGCGACCGGACTGCCATACGACGAGCTCATCGACGAGCTCGTGCGACTCGCGCTCGAGCGCCACGAGCGCCGGGTCAGCCGCGTCGGTCGTCCGCGATCGCAGCTCGGTCGCTGACGCGACTCAGGCGACGAGCGCGCTGCGCAGGAAGTCGAGCAGCTCGTCGCGCCGTCGCAGCAGCGATCGCACCGTCGGTTCGACGCCGACGGCGCGCAGCACCTCGACCTCAGTCGCCACGCCGATGACCGTCGAGTACGACGACAGCAGCAGCAGGCGGGGGTCCTGACGTCGCATGTTGCCGGCGTCCATCTCCGCCTCGAGGAATGCGCGCGCCCGCTCGATCAGAGGATCGAGCGCGTCCATCAGGCGCGTCGTCGCAGGGGGTCCGAGGCGACTCACCTCGCGCAGGAGTCCGAGCAGCTCGGGTCGCCGCGCCGCCAGTCGGAAGACGGCCTTGACGAGTGCCTCGACGCGTTCGAAGCCGGGACCGGCCTTGGCGAGCGCGCGCTCGAGGGCGTCCGACAGCTCGGCGGACGAGCGGTCGACGACGGCGTCGAGCAGTGCCTCCTTCGAACCGAAGTGGTACAGGATCGTCTGCTTGCGTACGCCGAGTCCGGCGGCCACGGCGTCGAGCGACGTCGCCTCGTAGCCACGGTCGGCGAACGACGCCAGCGCCGCGTCGAGGATGCGCCCGCGCGTGTCCACGGGCAGACCGTACGCTTCGTCCGTGGACCTCGATGCGCTCTTGGCCGAAATCGTCGATGCCGTCTCGGACCCCACGCCGCAGCTCGCCGTGCGCGACGTGCTGGCCCGGGCGCTCGCCGATCCCCGCCAGCTCGTCGACGCGCTGCCGTGCGAACGCGCTGAGCTGGTGCCGCTCCACCTGTCGCCCGAGGTGAGCATCTTCAAGGCGATCTGGGCACCGGCCATGGAGGTGCCGCCGCACGACCACCTCATGTGGGCCGCCAACGGCGTGTACGCGGGACGCGAAGACAACTCGTTCTGGCGGCGCGCCGGCGAGCGCATCGAGGGCTCGGGCGGGCGCACGCTCGAGGTGGGCGACGTCGCCCTCCTCGGGAGCGACGTCATCCACTCGGTGACGACGCCGGGCTGGACCGGCGCGATCCACGTCTACGGCGGCGACTTCCTCTCGACGCCGCGCAGCATCTGGCGCGACGGCATCGAGGAGCCGAACGACGGCACGAAGACGCAGGCCATCTTCGAAGCAGCCAACCGAGACCTCTCGCCCTAGCCCATCGTCTTCTGCCCGTCGAGGGCCTCGCGGATGATGTCCGCGTGACCGGCGTGCTGCGCCGTCTCGCCGACGATGTGCACGAACACACGTCGCGCTGAGCGCGTCGCACCCGGTTCGAACCACGGCGCTTCGGGGAGCGGGTGTGCGACGTCGAGCGTCGGAAGCGACTCGACGAGCGCATCGGTGGCCGCGGCCACGCGCTCGTACTCGGCCAGCAGCGACGCCAACGTCTCGTCGTCCGTCATCGAGAAGCTGGCCTCGTGCCGGGCGTAGCTGTCGGGCGTCATCGCCATGGCGCCCGGTCCCTCGACGATGAAGCGCGCCCAACGCTCCTCAGTGAACGTCACGTGCTTCAGGACGCCGCCCAGGCTCAGCTCGCTCACCGTCGTCCGCCGGCGCGCGTCCTTCTCGCTGACACCGCTTGCCGCGTGCCGCAGGAAGCCCCGGTGTGCGCGCATCGCCTCCAACAGGTCAGCCCGCTCCTGGTCCATGGTCCAGCTCCTCGGTGTTCGACGTGCATGCCGCGAATTGAGTAGTCGATCGCCGTGATGCGTGAACACCGCGGACCTAGCCTCCGCGTCATGCCGGAGTCGGTCACGTTCCACGTCGGCCCGGTGCCGTCCGACATGGCGACCGTCTGGCTGGCGAACAGCCGAGCACTCGTCGCCGGCATCCGCACCCACCAGCGCGACCTGTCGATCAAGGTGCACGACGACCTGCTCGATCTGTGCGACACCCTGCTCGGCGTCTGGCAGGGACAGGCGGCGAACGGTGCCGTGTTCGACTGGTCGATGTCCACGAACACCGAGACGGTGGTCCAGGTCGTCGGGCAGTGGCTGGAGATCGGCGCCCTCTCGGACGACGAGCTCGCCCGCATCGGGTGCACGTGGGCGCCGGAGTGGACCCGGCCGTTCGCCGACGCCCTGGTCGCCGGCGCGTCGGCCGCGCTCGCCGCCGCCGGACCGCGCGGCGAGCCCCACCTGCGGCGCCTCGAGGGAGCCTGACGCATGAGCGGCGTCACGCCACGCCGCGACCCGAGCCAGCGGTACCGCGCCGCGGGCTACGTGATCGAGACGTCAACCCACGGTCCGCAGCTCTGTCTCGGCGTGGTCCTGATGTCACGGCCGCCGCAGGGCGGCGGCCTGCCGCTCGTCGGCTGGCGCTGGGACGACGTCGAAGCCGAGTCCCAGCTCGGCACGACCTGGGCGAGAGCCGTGGTCGTGGGAACATTCGACGGCGCCCGGTTCACGCTCACCGAGCGTCCGGTCGACATGGACCGCATGGTCGAACGCCGACCGGTGCCCGCCTTCTCGCCGGCATGCGCGGATCCTGACGGCGATGCCGGCTTCACGGAGATCACCAACGGCATCGAGCACCCCGAGGTGTGTGCGGTGTGGTGGAGCGACGCGTCCGACGCACCTGGCCGACGAGTGCTGAACGTCGTAGCCCGGCCCCGAGCCGGTGACGACGTGCGTGCCGCCGTCCGACGCGTCTACGGAGGGCTGCTCTGCGTCGTCGAGCGCGAGCAGCCGACGCGTGACGACCTGCACGCGCTGCAGAGCACGATCGACCTGCGCACCGAGGGGACTCCCTTCGGTGGTCTGTTCGGGTCGCACGCTGACGAGCTCCGCGGCGTCGTCGTCCTGCACGTGGCCCTCGCCGACGAAGTGTCGGTCCACTGGGCACGACAGCGGTGGGGTGTCGGTGTCGTGCTCGAAGGTGCACTCGAGCCGGTCGCCTGACGGCTCCCTTACCAACTGGTAAACAGTCTCCCCGTGATCGCCGAGGCGCTGGCCGGGCGTCGACTGTTCGTCACCGGGTCGACCGGCTTCCTCGGCACAGCCCTGGTGGAGCGGCTTCTTCGCTGCGTGCCCGACTGCGAGCTGGTGCTGCTCGTCCGGCCCGGACGCCGATCGACGGCGCAGCGACGCGTCGAGCGCGAGGTGTTCCGCAACGACGCCTTCGACCGACTGCGCAACGACATCGACGACTTCGACGCCATGGTCGCCCGGCGTGTGCAGGTCGTCGCCGGTGACGTCGGCCGCGACGGGCTCGGCCTCGACGACGACGGTCGTGCCGTCCTCGCCACCTGCGACACGGTCATCCACTCGGCCGCCACGGTCGCCTTCGACTCGCCGCTCGACGCCGCCGTCGAGGTCAACCTGCTCGGCCCGAGCCGCATCGCCGAGACGTTGCAGTCGATCGGCTCGACGGCGCACCTCGTCGCCGTCTCGACGTGCTACGTCGCCGGCAACCGTCGCGGCACGGCGATCGAGGCACCGCTGCTCGAGCAGCCGTTCTCGATGCGCGTCGACTGGCGCGACGAGGTCGCCGCGGCGCGACGCCGGCGGGCCGACGTCGAGGCCGAGAGCCGGACGCCGTCGCGTCTGAAGGAGCTGGCCAAGTCAGCGCGCGCCGAGCTCGGCGCCGCCGGCACCCCCCTGCTCGCCGAGAAGGCGGAGAAGCTCCGCGAGGACTGGGTCGCCGAGCAGATGGTCGAAGCCGGTCGCTCGCGATCGCGCAGCCTGGGCTGGCCCGATGCCTACGCCTACACGAAGGCGTTGGGCGAGCAGGCGCTGCTCGAGGGACACGGCGACGTGCCCGTCACGATCGTGCGGCCGTCGATCATCGAGTCGGCGCACCTCGAGCCGCGCCCGGGCTGGATCCGCGGCTTCCGCATGGCGGAGCCGGTGATCATCTCGTACGCGCGCGGCCTGCTCAAGGAGTTCCCCGGCATCCCCGAAGGTGTCGTCGACGTCATCCCCGTCGACCACGTCGTCGCCGCCGTGATCGACGCGGCCGCGCGCGGACCGGAGGACGCGCCGACGGTCGTGCAGGTCGCGTCCGGTGCCGCCAACCCGCTCAAGTACCGACGGCTGGTCAACCTGGTGCAGTCGTGGTTCAGCGAGCACCCGCTGTACGACCATCGCGGCCAGCCGATCCTGGTTCCCGAGTGGTCGTTCCCCGGACGCGGCAAGGTGCAGGGACAGCTCGACCGCGCCAGCAAGGTGATGGATCGCGCCGAGAAGGCGCTGTCGGCGCTCCCGCTGCGCGGCACGCAGGCGCGCTGGTCCGAGCGACTCGAGGAGCGCCGCACCGACATCGATCGGGCTCGCACGTACGTCGAGCTGTACGGCGCGTACCTTTCCAGCACATTGGGATCCTAAGCTTAGAATTCCACGTGGACAAGTTGTCGCG
>JADMIO011222258.1_pt1 | contig 12814 bp, 15 predicted proteins | sample 8958161 | NCBI WGS metagenome assembly JADMIO01 (sample SAMN16585339, study PRJNA669376) | soil metagenome | isolation source: Crop rotation soil | place: USA: Cullars Rotation, Alabama | collected 2011 | reverse complement strand
CGTACGTCCACGCCGCGACGGTCGCGGCAAAAGGCGGTGCGCGGGCGAGGCAGCCGCCGCAGGGAACCGCCGATTCGAACGGCAAGCCGCACAACGGGCATGCCGAGCCAATGCGCGGCAACGCTGCCGTGCATCCGGCGCACAGCAACGTGTTGCCGGAAGGGGCCGCACACAGCAGACAGGACTGCGGCAAGCTGCTCTGCAACCAACGGAGCACCGGCCGCGAAAATCCAGCGCCGATTGCGACGCGCCATGCGCTCTCAAATCGCTGCCGGGAAAAATTTGACAACTTCATCGGTGCTCCGCGACACTCGATGCCGATGATGAACGCTCGAGTCGAGTTTCACGAATCATCCAAACGGATGAGCGCCGGCGCTCGATGGACGATCGATGATGTCGAGGAGCTGCTCGCACAGCCCTTCATCGACCTGGTCTACGAGGCGCAGCGCGTGCATCGCGCGCATCACGCGGCGAATGGCGTGCAGCTGTCGACGCTCTTGTCGATCAAGACCGGCGGTTGTCCCGAAGACTGCGCCTACTGTCCGCAGGCAGCGCGCTATCACACCGGCGTTGCCAACGAAGCGCTCAAAGACGTCGCCGAGGTGACGGCCGCGGCGCGGGCGGCCAGGGCGGCGGGCGCAACGCGATTCTGCATGGGCGCGGCGTGGAGAGGACCCAAGGACCGCGAGGTCGCGCGCGTTGCCGAGCTGGTGCGTGCCGTCAAGGCCGAAGGCCTCGAGACCTGCTGCACGCTCGGCATGCTGAAGGACGGCCAGGCGGAGACGCTCAGGGATGCCGGTCTCGATTACTACAATCACAACCTGGATACCGCGCCGGAGTTCTACGGTGAAATCGTGTCGACCCGCGTGTACCAGGATCGGCTCGACACGCTTGCGCGTGTTCGCAGCGCCGGAATCGCCGTTTGCTGCGGAGGCATCGTTGGCATGGGCGAATCGCGGCGCGAGCGCGCCGGATTGATTGCGCAGCTTGCGCGGCTCGATCCTTACCCCGAATCGGTGCCGATCAATCATCTCGTGCAAGTCGAAGGCACGCCGCTTCACGATCGCTTCCGTGGCGACAGTGCGCTCGATCCGTTCGAATTCGTGCGCACGATCGCCGCCGCGCGCATCACGATGCCGAATGCGACGGTGCGGCTTTCGGCCGGAAGACGGGAATTCTCGGACGCCGTTCAGGCGCTGTGTTTTCTTGCGGGCGCCAACTCGATCTTTTACGGCAATCGACTTTTGACGACCGGCAATCCGGACGTCGACGCCGATCGCGAACTGTTCGAAAAGCTCGGCCTCGCCGCGATGTGAGCATCTGCGGGACGCGGACGACGAGCACCGGCGCGCGCATCATCGATGCCGGCTGAGCCCAAATTTTCGGCACCGGACCCGCGCGAAGTCGATCCGTGCACGGTCCGGCGTGCATTCAGCCGCGCCGCCTCCACCTACGACGAGGCGGCGGTCCTCGAACGAGAGGTCGCCTCGCGCATGGCACAGCGGCTCGATTACATCAAGCTCGCGCCGCTTGGGGTTCTGGATGCCGGATGCGGCACCGGCGAAGCCATCGGCGAGCTCGCGGCACGCTATCCCGCCGCGCGCATCGTTGGCCTCGATGCGGCATTGGCGATGACGGCGGCGGCTCGCCTGCGAGCGCGACGGACGCGCTCGACGTTCCGACGGCTCCTGGCGCCGCTGATGCCGCAAATCGATGGCGCTGCGCCGGTGTTCGTCTGCGCGGACATCCATGCGTTGCCGTTTCGCGCCGTCGCGTTCGACATGGTCTGGAGCAATCTCGCGCTGCAATGGTCCAACGATCCGCCGCGCGTGTTTGCGGAGTGCCGTCGCGTGTTGAAAGTCGGCGGCCTGTTGACGTTCACGACGCTCGGCCCCGATACATTGAAGGAGCTGCGTTCGGCGTTCGCGCACGCAGACGGCCACACGCACACGAACCGCTTCGTCGACATGCACGACCTCGGCGACATGTTGATCGCGGCCGGTTTCGCCGATCCCGTCATGGATATGGAGCAGCTGACGCTGACCTATGCGGAGCCCCAGGCGCTGCTCGCCGAGTTGAAGGCCGCCGGCGCAGCCAATGCGACGCGGGGCCGGCCGCGCGGCTTGATGGGAAGGGCGCGTTGGCAGCGGATGCTGGCAGCACTCGAACGGACGCGGCGCGATGGGCGCGTTCCGGCGACCTTCGAAATCATCTATGGGCACGCGTGGAAAGGCGAGCCGCGGCACACGGCTGAAGGACATCCAGTCGTCAAGCTGCCGTCGAAGCGGTCATGACGGCGTCCACGCAGCGCGTCGATAACCGCGCAAACCGGTTCGGCCTTCCGCGTGCCATGCTAAGATTTTGTGGTTTTAAAGCACCGTTGCCGAAAGGCGGCGTGGCGACAGGCTCATCGGCGGTATCGGGACCTCCGCTCGCGCGCGTCGTGGCGCAACGCTCCCGCAGCCGATCGATGCCGATCGTCATGCTTCCACCGCTTTGCGCCAACCCCGAATTCTGTGTGGTCTCGCGGTGGAATCTGTCGCTGACGGCGAAGACGCGCTGGCGGATATTCGGACTGCTTGCGACGCTCAGTCTGTCGCTGGCGTCGGGTTTCGTCGCAGCGGGCGCGTGGATGGTGCTGCCGTATTCGGTGCTCGAGCTGACGATTCTCGCACTCGCGTTTCGCTATATCGAACGGCGCGCGCTGGATTGGGAGCGGTTGACCGTGTCGGGTGATCGCGTGATCGTCGAGCGCTGCATGGGCGGCGCGCGCGAACGGCGCGAATGGAATCGCCCGTGGGTGCGCACCGAGCTCGAGCAATCGCGATTCGGACGGCGGCGCTTGTTGCTCCGGTGTGGCGGAGAGCGATGGGAATTCGGCAATGCGCTGGCCGAACCGGAGCGCAACGCCGTGGCGCGAGAGTTGAAGCGGCTGATCGGAACGCATGCAACCGTTTAGATGCACGAATCAAAAGCGAAAAGAAATGGAACTGGGGACCGCATGAACAACCGCATCGCGAGGAGCGCCGTTGCGCGTCTTCTTCGAACCGCCGGCGCGTTGGCGGCTTTTGCGCCGGGTCTCGCGCGCGCGGACTGGGAATGGAATTTCCAGCCGCCGGTCAGCGCGATGGCCGAGCAAATCGTCGGACTCCATGAATACATCATGTGGATCTGCGTGGCGATTTTCGTCGGCGTGTTCGGCGTGATGTTCTATTCGCTCTTCAAGCACCGTAAGTCGGTCGGCCATCAGGCGGTCCAGTTCCACGAGAACACGCTGGTCGAAATCGTGTGGACCGTCATTCCGTTTCTGATCCTGCTCTTCATGGCGTATCCGGCGACGAAGACGATACTCGCGATGCACGACACGTCGGCGCCCGACATGACGGTCAAAGTTACCGGTTACCAATGGAAATGGGGCTACGATTATCTGCAGGAGGGTTTCGGCTTCTATTCCAATCTCGCGACGCCGCTCGCGCAAATCGAGAATCGCGAGCCAAAAGGCGAACACTATCTGCTCGAGGTCGACAATCCGCTGGTGGTTCCGATGGGCGCGAAAGTTCGCGTGCTGATCACGGCGGGCGACGTCATTCACTCATGGTGGATCCCGGCCTTCGGCGTCAAGCAGGACGCGATTCCGGGCTTCGTTCGCGATACGTGGTTCCGGGCCGACAAGGTCGGCGTCTATCGCGGCCAATGCGCGGAACTCTGCGGCAAGGAGCATGGCTTCATGCCGATCGTCGTCGAAGTCAAATCGAAAGAGGACTACGCGAAGTGGGTCGACGATCACAAGAAAAAGCTCGCGGCCGAAGCCGACGATCCGAACAAGACATGGGAGCTGAACGACCTGGTCGCACGCGGCCACACGATCTTCGATTCGAATTGCGCGGCGTGCCATCAGACGACCGGCGCAGGCAATCCGGCGCTCGGTGCGCCCCCGCTCGTCGGCGACAAGGTCGTCCTCGGACCGAAGGAGCATCAGATCGACGTCGTCCTGAACGGCCAGAACAACGGCAAGATGCCGCCCTGGAAACATCTATCCGACGTCGATATCGCGTCGGTGATCAGCTACACGCGCAACAGCTGGGGCAACAAGGCGGACCAGAACGTCATCCAGCCGAAGGACGTGAAAGCAGAGCGCAAATGAACTCGATGGAGAAACGATGAGCACCACGCCCCACACGATAGTCCCCGGCGAACACGCCCCGGAGCACGGCTACGCGCATCACCCGAGCGGGATCATGCGCTGGATCACGACGACCAATCACAAGGACATAGGCACGATGTACCTGTGGTTCTCGTTCACGATGTTCATCGTCGGTGGCGTGATGGCGATGACGATCCGTGCCGAGCTCTTCAAGCCCGGCCTGCAGATCGTCAACCCCGAGTTCTTCAATTCGCTCACGACGCTACACGGGTTGATCATGATTTTCGGCGCGCTGATGCCCGGCGCCGTCGGCTTCGCGAACTGGATGATCCCGATGCAGATCGGCGCGCCCGACATGGCATTCGCGCGCATGAACAACTGGAGCTTCTGGCTGCTGCCGCCGGCGGCGACGCTGCTGATCATCTCGCTGTTCGTCCCGGGCGGCGCCGCGGCCACCGGCTGGACGCTCTATCCGCCGCTGACCGTCGAAGCCGGCATGGGGATGGACCTGACGATCTTCGCGATCCACATCATGGGCGCGTCGTCGATCATGGGCTCGATCAACATCATCACGACGATTCTCAACCTGCGTGCGCCCGGCATGACATTGATGAGAATGCCGCTGTTCTGCTGGGCGTGGCTCATCACGGCTTATTTGCTGCTCGCCGTGATGCCGGTGCTTGCGGGCGCGGTGACGATGCTCCTGACCGATCGCCATTTCGGCACGTCGTTCTTCAACGCCGCGGGCGGCGGCGATCCGGTTCTGTTCCAGCACGTGTTCTGGTTCTTCGGGCACCCCGAGGTCTACATCATCATCCTGCCGGCGTTCGGGATCATCTCCGAGATCATCCCGACGTTCTCGCGCAAGCCGCTGTTCGGCTATGCGTCGATGGTATACGCGCTCTCGGCGATCGCGATCCTGTCGTTCCTCGTGTGGTCTCATCACATGTTCACCACGGGCCTGCCCACCGCCGGGATCCTGTTCTTCATGTACGCGACGATGCTGATCGCCGTTCCCACGGGCGTGAAAGTGTTCAACTGGCTCGCGACGATGTGGAAGGGCGCGATCTCGCTCGAAGCCCCGATGCTCTTCGCGCTGGGATTTCTGTTTCTCTTCACGCTCGGCGGTTTCACCGGCCTCGTGCTGGCGATCCAGCCGATCGACGTCCAGTTCCAGGACACCTATTACGTCGTCGCGCATTTTCACTATGTGATGGTCGCAGGCACGCTGTTCGCATTCTTCGGCGGGACGTATTACTGGCTGCCCAAGTGGACCGGTCACATGTACGACGAGATGCTGGCGAAGGTGCATTTCTGGTGGTCGTTCATCTTTTTCAACATCACGTTTTTCCCCATGCATTTCCTCGGGCTTGCGGGAATGCCGCGGCGCGTGCCGGACTACGCGCAGCAGTTCGCCGACTGGAACATGGTTGCGTCGCTCGGCGCGTTCGGCTTCGGGCTGTCGAATCTGCTGTTCCTGTACGTCGTCGTCAAATGCATTCGCGGCGGCGAGAAAGCGCCGGCCAAACCGTGGGACGGCGGCGCGTCGCTCGAATGGACGCTGCCATCGCCGGCGCCGTATCACACGTTCGAGACGCCGCCCGTCGTGCAGTGAGTCGAAATCTCGGGCGCACGCCGATATCGTCATGACACGCTTGCCGAACCGTCGAACCGATTCCACCCGATTGCGTGCGCTCAATCGGCGCACCGCCGCCATTCTTTTTGCCATCCCGATCGTCTTCTTCGCGGGCATCATCGCGTCGCATGTGCTGGGCGGATTCGCGACGGGCATTACCGTCGTCGGCATCGGCGTCGTGCTCTATCTCGCCGTGGCGATCGGCCGTAACGTGAGCGCCCGCCGGTGAGAGAAGAGAAGACCTTGCGCGCCGGCGTACAAAACGCCAATCGTGCGTTGCTGGTGCGTCTTTGCGTCGTCGTGGCGGCGATGTTCGGCTTCGGCTTCGCGCTGGTGCCGTTCTACGAAAAGATCTGCGAAGTGACGGGCATCCGGAACATCGGCCGCGCCGACGCGGCGCCGAACACGCAAGTCGACGCGACGCGCAGCATTCGGATCGAATTCGACGCCAACGTTCGCAATCTGCCGTGGCGCTTCAAGCCCGAGTTGCCCGTAATTTCCGTGCATCCCGGCGAAGTGACGCAAGCGGTGTTCGAGGTGGTCAACAACGAGGCGCGCCCGGTCACCGGTCAGGCGATCCCGAGCTACGGGCCGCAGTACGCGGCGCAATACTTCCGCAAGCTCGAGTGTTTCTGCTTCGCAAAGCAAACGTTGCAGCCGGGCGAATCGCGGAAGATGCCCGTCGTGTTCGTCGTCGATCCGGCCGCGCCACGCGAGCTCGAGACCATTTCACTGTCGTATACCTTTTTCGAAGTCGAAGGCAATGGCAGTTGAGGCGATAACGGCGTGAGTAATGCAAAGCGCAGAACGCGTCATGCGAAGTGGAAGGGGATGATATGAGCGCAGTGACACCGGGGACCAAGCCGTATTACTACGTGCCGCATCCTTCGCATTGGCCGATCACCGGCTCCTGCGCGTTGTTCCTGCTGGCGCTTGGCGCGGCGTGCTGGGTCAACGGCATCGGCTTCTGGCCGTGGCTCATCGGTGCCGGATTCCTGGTGCTTCTCGTCATGCTGTTCGGCTGGTTCGGGACGGTAATCGGCGAATCGGAAGGCCGGCTCTACAACAAGAAGGTCGACACGTCGTTCCGCTGGGGGATGAGCTGGTTCATCTTCAGCGAAGTGATGTTCTTCGCCGCGTTCTTCGGCGCGCTCTTTTTCATTCGAAACGTCTCGGTGCCGGACCTCGGCAGCACGCTGACCGGGCGCGTGTTGTGGCCCGATTACGCGGCGCAGTGGCCCACGGTCGGCCCTTATTTGAAGGAGCAATTTTCGCCGATGGCGGCGATGGGCATCCCGCTCCTCAATACGATCATCCTGCTGACGTCCGGCGGCACGCTGACGATCGCGCATCACGCGTTGAAGGAAGGCCATCGTGGCGCGCTCAATTTCTGGTTGTTCGTCACGATCGTGCTCGGGTTCACGTTCCTCGGCTTTCAGGCGCACGAGTACATCCACGCATACACCGAGCAGAATTTGAAGCTTTCGACCGGTGTTTACGGCTCGACGTTTTTCATGCTGACCGGTTTTCACGGATTGCATGTGACGATCGGCGCCACGATGTTGACCGTGATGCTCGGGCGCGCGCTCAGGGGACATTTTGACGCCGAACATCACTTCGCGTTCGAAGCGACTGCCTGGTATTGGCACTTCGTCGACGTGGTGTGGCTGCTGCTGTTCGTCCTCGTCTACTGGATGGTCTGATTCGTTTTGGTTACCGCATTCCCGTGGGGGAAATCCAGCCCATCCAGTACGAGAACACGAGGAATGCGACGAGGCTCATCGAAAGCAGCACGCGAATGGCGAGCGTAATCACGACGCGGTTGCCGCGGCCGCGGTCCCGATAGAGGAACACGCCGGCAACGATCAGTGCGGTGACGACCGCGACGAGGCCGATGATGACGACGATTCGCATGGTGACGCAGTGTAGCCCGATTCCCGATGGCGACTGACGAGCGCATCGCTCCGCGCATGAGTGCCGGCGTGCGCATGCTCGCCGGGTGGCCGCCCGTACTGCCGACATTCGCGACGCTCGTGGCCGTCGCGCTGTTCGTCACCGCCGGCAACTGGCAGCGCGCGCGTCTGGACGCGAAGCAATCCTTGCGGGCGCAGATCGATGCGGCCAGCGCCGCCATGCCGGTGGCGCTCCCCGCGAACGTCGACGATTGGACGACGTGGCGATTTCGACCCGTCATCGCAACCGGCACGTTCGATGCGAATCGTCAGATTCTGATCGACAACCGCGTTCATGCCGGGAGCGTCGGATTCGACGTCGTGACGCCGCTCGCGCTGGGCGATGGCCGTGTCGTTCTCGTCGACCGCGGCTTCATTGCCGCAGGACCTTCCCGCTCCATGTTGCCCATCGCGCGACCAGCGGATGGCGTCGTCGCCGTGCGCGGCCGCATCGATGTGCCCGCCGGCGATTATTTCGAGCTCGGACACGGCGCGCCGTCCGGTCTCCTCTGGCAGCATCTTGATCCGCGTCGTTATGCCGAGGTGACCGGCATCTCCGTGTTGCCGATCGTCATCGACGCGACCGCGCCGACCGGTGGCGATGAAAACTTGATTCGCGATTGGCCCGAACCCGACTTCGGCATCGAACGGCATCGGATCTACATGGTCCAGTGGTACACCTTCGCGGCGATGGCCCTCGCGCTGTGGGCGTGGTTCGTGCTGCGGCCGCGGCTTTTCAAGCCATGATGGCCACTGTCCCGATTCGAACCGGGCAGCAACGCGCCGTTGCGCGAACGCGACGAACGCTGATCGCAATCGCGGCCATCGGCCTCGCTCCAATCGTTGCGTCGTACGTGACCTATTATTTCTGGCCGCGTGAAGCGCGCGTCAACTACGGCGAGCTGTTGGCGATCCCGGCGCCGGCGCCCATCGAGGGCGAGCGCGCGGACGGCCGCCCGTTCCGCCTTTCGGATTTGCGCGGTCGATGGGTCGTGCTCATGTCGGCGCCGGGAACTTGCGACGCGCGCTGTGAACGGATGCTCTATTCGACACGCCAGGCGCGCACGATCCAGGGCGCCGATCAGGAACGCGTCGTGCGCGTTTGGCTTGCGAGCCACGGCGGTGTGCCACGGGCGGCACTTCTTGCCGAGCACCCCGGGCTCGACCGTGTTCGCGTCGAGCCGGCGACGATCGCGAATTCTCCGCTGGCAGACGGTCGCATCTATCTGATCGATCCGCTGGGCAATTGGGTGCTCGCCTGGCCCGCGGATCCCGACATCAAGAAGCTCGCCAACGATTTAGCCCGCGTGCTGCGCGCGTCGCGGATCGGCTGAGCCGGGAATAAATCAAGAGGGCGGATGGTAGAATTCACCATTCCGACCAACACGCTTTGCGTCCTGGATTTCGGCGCCTTTCGAGCGCGCCGCTGGACGCCACCCATGACAGCCCTCGCACTCGCGCCGCAGCGGTTTCGGCAGTTCCTTGCGTTGACGAAACCGCGGGTGGTGTCGTTGATCGTCTTCACCGCGGTGATCGGCATGTTCCTCGCATCGCCCGGCGTCCCACCCGCAAAGGCGGTGTTGTTTGGAACGCTCGGCATCGCGCTCGTGGCCGGCGCGGCTGCGGCCATCAACTGTCTGGTCGAGCAGAAGATCGATGCCGTGATGCGCCGCACGCGCGGACGGCCGTTGCCGCGCGGCGAGCTCACGTCGCGACAGACGCTCGCGTTCGCGTCGATCGTCGGCGCGCTGGGGTTGTGGGTGCTGTATCGATTCGTGAATCCTCTGACGATGATGCTGACGCTCGCAACATTCGTCGGTTATGCGATCGTCTACACCGTTCTGCTGAAACCCGCGACGCCGCAGAACATCGTGATCGGCGGCGCATCGGGCGCCATGCCGCCGGTGCTCGGCTGGGCCGCCGTGGCCAACGACGTCGCGCCGGAAGCGCTGCTGCTGTTCCTGATCATCTTCGTCTGGACGCCTCCACACTTCTGGTCGCTGGCGCTTTATCGGCGCGATGACTATGCACGCGCGCGGCTGCCGATGCTTCCGATCACGCACGGACCGCGTTACACGCAATTGCAGATCGTCCTCTATACGTTCGTGCTGTTCGCCGTCTCGCTCATGCCCTATGTGATCCGGATGAACGGCCTGCCTTATCTCGTCGCTGCGGTCGCGCTCGGCGCGGCATTCATCCATCATGCATTGAAGCTCTACTATCGCTACAGCGATACGCTGGCGCGCGCGACGTTCCGGTTCTCGATCTTCTATCTGGCGGCACTGTTCTCGGCGTTGCTGCTCGATCACTATTGGCGCTGACGCGCCTTCGCCTGCCATGCTACCGGCCACGTTTCTGCGCGCGTTTGTATTGGCTGCCTGCATCGGCGTGCTTGCATCCTGCACGCCGAGCGGCGGCCCTCAATTCCAGTCGTCCGATGTGACGGGCTCGAGCTTCGGTCGCGATTTCGTCTTGCACGATCCCGAAGGCAAGCAGCGCACGCTGGCCGATTTCCGTGGCAAGGCGGTGGTCGTGTTCTTTGGCTATACGCAATGCCCCGACGTTTGCCCGACGACGCTCGCAGCGCTCGCAGAGGCCATGAAGCAGTTGGGTCCGGACGCCGATCGCGTGCAGGTGCTGTTCATCACCGTCGATCCCGATCGCGACACCGCAGATCTATTGTCCAAGTACGTGCCGGCATTCGATCACCGTTTTCTCGGCTTGCGCGGTAACGCACAGGAAACCGAGCGGGTCGCCAAGGAGTTCAAGATCCTGTATCAGAAGCAGCCGGGAACCTCACCAGGCAGCTACACGATGGATCACTCGGCGGGGACGTTCATCTTCGATCCGCAGGGTCGCTTGCGACTCTACGTCGGCCTCGCGCAGGGACCCGATGTGTTCGCGCACGATTTGCGGGAGTTGTTGAAGACGACCGGATAACGTTCGCACCTCGGGACGCCGCTCCGGCACGAATGGTCTACCGTGCGTGCTCGATCAGCTCGATCTTGTAGCCGTCGGGATCCTCGATGAACGCGATCACCGTGCTGCCGCCTTTCACCGGACCGGCCTCGCGGGTGACGACGCCGCCCTTCGCACGCACTGCATCGCACGCGGCCTTCGCATCGTCGACCTCCAACGCGACGTGGCCATAACCGGTGCCGAGATCGTATTTCTCGATCCCGTAATTGTGCGTGAGCTCGAGCACGGCGCCGTCGCTTTCGGCGCCGTAGCCGACGAACGCCAGCGTGTACTGCTGTTCGGGCCGGTCGGTTTTCCGCAGCAGCTTCATCCCCAGCACGGTCGTGTAGAAATCGACGGACCGCTGGAGATTTCCAACGCGCAGCATCGTATGCAGGATTCGCATGTCGTCTCCGGGAACCTAGATTTCGATCATCTCGAAGTCTTCCTTGCGCGCGCCGCATTCGGGACACGACCAGTTGGGCGGGAGATCCTCCCAACGGGTGCCCGGCGGGATGCCTTCTTCCGGCGCGCCCTCGGCCTCGTCGTAGATCCAACCGCAAATAAGGCACATGTATCGCTTCATCGAATGCACGCGGAATCGGCTTCGTTCTGACGGCGGCCGATGCCCGTTAGGCGCCGACGGTTGGGGTAGAATTCAAAATTGTAGCAATCCCATTCGCGCGCGTTGACCGTCGCGGACAAGCAAGGTGTGCAGAGTGGCCGACGGGCGCGCCGAATCTCCTCCGATCGTTCTCACGTTCGCCGCATCCGATCCATCGGGCGGCGCCGGCCTGCAGGCGGATCTGCTGACCCTCGCGAGCATGGGTTGCCATCCGCTGTCGGTCGTCACGGCGTTGACGGTGCAGGACACGGCCGGTGTCGAAAACGTCCTCGCGATCGATTCCAATTGGGTGGCCGATCAAGCGCGCTGCCTGCTCGAGGACATCCATGTCGACGCGATCAAGATCGGCGTGCTCGGGAGCGTCGAGAACATTGCCGCCATCGCCGAGATCCTGGCCGATTATCCGCAGCTTCCGCTGGTGCTCGATCCTGTGTTGGCATCCGGCAGAGGCGACGAGCTCGCGAGCGATGCGATGATGCATGCGCTCTCCGAGTTGCTGTTACCGCATACGACGCTGTTGACGCCGAACGGCATGGAGGCGCGCCGTCTCGCCGAAGGCGACGACGACTCCGAGCCCACGTTCGCGCAATGCGCCGAGCGATTGATTGCAGCGGGCTGCGAGCACATCCTCATCACCGGTACGCACGAGGCGACAACGCAGGTCGTGAATACGCTGTATGGAAGAAGCGGCGTCATGCGCTCCGATAGCTGGCCGCGCCTACCCGGCAATTATCACGGCTCCGGATGCACGCTCGCCTCGGCAATCGCCGCGATGCTCGCGAACGGGCTTGCGCTTTCCGACGCCGTGCGCGAGGCGCAGGACTACACATGGCAAACGCTGGCGAAGGCGTTTCGGCCCGGTATGGGCCAATACATTCCCGATCGCCTGTTCTGGGCGCGCGACGAAAAAGAAGCGCGTGCGGAGGAGGCCGCCGAAGAGATACAGCGCGTCGATGTCCGCGGCAGTCACTGACCATCCATCGCTGCGAAGGCGTGCGCGGGCGCGACGGCTGCGCGGCTTGTACGCCGTGACGCCCGAGGTCGGCGACACGCGGGTGCTCCTCTCGAAAATCGCGGCGGCGCTCGAGGGCGGCGCCTGCGCGGTGCAGTATCGCAACAAGAATGCACGCGATGCGCTGCGCGAGGAGCAGGCGTTTGCCATCGCGCGCGTTCAGGCGGCGCGCGGGGCGCTTTACATCGTCAACGACGACCCGGTTCTCGCGGCCCGCGTGGGCGCGGATGGCGTGCACATCGGCGAAGGCGATCCGTCGATCGGATCGGCGCGCGAGCTGATCGGCCCCGATCGCATCATCGGCGTTTCGTGCTATGGCGATTTCGAGCGCGCGCGCGCCGCCGTTGAAGCGGGCGCCGACTACGTCGCGTTCGGCAGCTTCTTCCCATCGTCGACGAAGCCGGCCGCCCGTCGCGCCGGACTCGAACTGCTGCGGAGCGCACAAAATCTCGGCGTCCCGGTGATCGCCATTGGCGGGATTGACGCA